>Ga0207652_10000518_pt1 | contig 39119 bp, 68 predicted proteins | sample KBSC63BmetaG_FD_184334 | JGI IMG/M metagenome (GOLD analysis project Ga0207652, IMG submission 184334) | Corn rhizosphere microbial communities from Kellogg Biological Station, Michigan, USA - KBS C6-3B metaG (SPAdes) (version 2) | ecosystem: Host-associated > Plants > Roots > Rhizosphere ...
CTTGCCGGCACCTCGCAGTCTGTACGGAATGGGGCAAAACGTGGCTGGTAGGTTGCCGAAGCCTGCTGCGCAGCGTCGTCGGCGCAACGCGACGACCTCGCGCAAGGTTGCGGCGCCGAAGTCGAAGATGCCTGCGCTGCCGATGGATCGTGAGTGGCATCCGCGCACGATCGCGTGTTGGAAGACGGTCTGGGCGTCGCCGGTCGCCGCGATTTGGATCGATGTCGACGTGTTGGCGCTCGAGCGGTGGGCGGCGCTGCTCGACTTGGTGCATACGGGCGACGACAAGACGTTCACGCATCAGGAGATCCGGATGTTGGAGGATCGGTTCGGGTTGTCACCGCTGGCGCGGCGGCGGTTGCAGTGGGAGATCGACCAGAACGCGGAGCCTGACGCCGCGGCGAAGGACGATGCGCCGGATGATGGCCGGTTCCTGCGCGTGGTCGGTGGCACGTCGACGCCTGTCAAGCGTCGTCGTCGGAAGGCGGCCGCTGGTTGAATCTTGATCGGACTCTCGGCCCGCTCGTCGTTAGGTGGATCGAGCGGGAACTTGTGCATGGTCCGGGCGATGTGCAGGGCCAGAAGATCGAGCTCGACGACGAGCAGGTGCTGTTCATCTGCGGCGCGTATGAGATCGATGATCGGGGTCGGCGGAAGATCCGCCGCGCGGTCTATTCGCGGCCGAAGGGGCGCGCGAAGAGTGAACTCGCCGCGATGCTCAGCTGCGCCGAGGCGCTCGGCCCGGTGCGGTTCGCCGGCTGGGATGCGAAGGGGCGCCCGCTGGGCCGACCGGTCACTTCGCCGTATATCCCGTGCATTTCAACGGAAGAAGGCCAGGCGACCGACAATCTGTATGGCGTGATCGAGTTCATGCTGCGCGAAGGGCCGGTCTCGGCGATCAAGGGGCTCGATGTCGGGTTGACGCGGACGTATTTGCCGGGCGGCGGGAAGATCCAGCCGGTCACGGCGCGTGCGTCGTCGAAGGATGGCGGGAAGGAGACGTTCGCGCCGTTCGACGAGACGCATCTCTTCACGACGCCTGACCTGATCCGCCTCCATGCGACGGTGCGGCGCAACCTCGCGAAGCGGCGGCAGGCCGAGCCGTGGAGTCTGGAGACGTCGACGATGTACGCGATGGATGAGGGCAGCGTCGCGGAGCATTCACACCTCTATGCGCGGAAGGTCGCCGAGGGCGTGATCAAGGATTCGGGGTTCCTGTTCGACCATCGTCAGGGCGCGGCCGAGTTCGACTGGGATGACGATGACCAGCTCCGTGCCGCTGTCACCGAGGCGTATGGCGAAGCGGCGGTGTGGATGGATATCGAGCGTGTCATCGCCGAGATCCGCGACCCGCAGACCAGCGAAGCCGACGCGCGGCGCTACTTCCTGAACCAGCCGAGCCGGCGCAGCACGGCATGGCTCGGCACGGGCGCGTGGTCGCGATGCGGTGACGCTGAACGCGCATTGCCGGCAGACCGCGACCAGATCGTGCTCGGCTTCGACGGCAGCTACGACAACGACTCGACCGGCCTCGTCGGATGCACACTCGACGGGCACCTATTCGTGCTCGGCGCATGGGAGAAGCCAGAGTCGGAGCCTGGTTGGATCGTGCCGCGCGACGAGGTTGACTGGGCGGTCGACGAGGCGATGCAGCGGTGGAGCGTCGTCGAGCTCGCCGCGGACCCGAATGGTTGGCATCGCGAGGTGGCCGACTGGGAGGCGCGGTATGGCGAACCGCCGGTCGTGCGGTGGAATCCGAAGCAGATCGCGATGGTCGCCGCCGCGTGCAGCGAGTTCTATTCAGCCGTCTTGAACCAGCATCTGAGCCACGACGGCGACCTCAGGCTACAGCGGCACCTGAGCAACGCGACGGTGAAAGAAACGCCGGATGGTGCCTATATCACGAAGGATGGCCGCCGTTCGCCGCGGAAGATCGACCTCGCCTACGCCGCCGTCATCGCGTATAGCCGCGCGATGTATCACGCGCAGCAGCAAGGCGGCGGATACGGCATGTTGAGCGACGAAGAGTTCGAGGCGGCGCTCAGCGAGTGAACTGGCTGCGCCGATTCTGGCCTGGCCGGCGCCGGGAGCTTCGCCATGTCCGCCTCCACATCTTGCATGAGGGCAGCCAGACCGGCGACGTGACGCTGGAAGGGTTCGAGACGTCGGAGCGCAGGGATTGGATCGTGCTCGAGCGGGCGACGTTGATCGAGCATGACGGGAGTCGCCGCCGGTTGCAGGGGCCGATCGACGTACCGCGGCGCCGTGTCGTGTTGCGGGAGCATCTCGTCGCCGTCGCGTTGCCGGAGCTGCCCGAGTTCGTTGGGGATTCGGCGTGATCGTGCGTACCGTCGCGGGTGATCAGCGCATCCAGATGAAGGCGGCCGTCGACGTCGTGACGCCCGGGTCGTGGGACGCGCAGATCATGTCGGCGCTCGGCATCACGCATTGGAGTGGACAGACGGCGTTCGGCCTGGGCGCGCTCGAGCGGGCCGCCGTCGCCGCGGCCGTGAAACTGATCAGCGAATCGGTCGGGTGCATGGTGTTGCGGACATACGAGGGGCCCGCGCTTGATCGCCAGCCTGTCTATGACTCGCCGCAGGCCCAACTGTTCCAGCGCCCGGCGCCGGGCGTCAGCGCCTTCGACTTCTGGTCGGACATCTCCGCGGCGGTGGAAACGAACACGTGCGCGTTGATCGGGAAGATCCGCGACCGGTCGGGCGAGATCGTGCAGCTGTTACCGCTCGACCCGGACTGGTTCCAGATCCGCGGCGGCCCGTATGACCGCGAGGTCATCGGCTGGCAGGGCGGCAAACACGTGGACGTCACAGGCGACGTGATCGTGATCCGCAGCTGGGCGTCGAAGCCACAGGCGGACGGGACGAGCACCCTCGCGATGCACGGCCGCACCTTCCAATGGGCCGGCGCGTATGAGGAGTACCGCGGCCGCTACTTCGAGAACGACGGCTCGGTCGACCAGGTGATCGAGAACGGGCCGATGGTGAAGGACCAGCGCGACGAGATGCTCCGCGGCTGGGCACGCAGTTTCGGCGGGCCGATCCGGAAGGGTCGGGTCGGCATGTTGTGGGGCCCCGCGTCGCTGAAACAGATGACGAACACGTTGCAGGCGGCGCAGGCCGCCGAGCTCGCCGTCACGATCGCGCAACAGGTCGCTACCGCATTCCGCATCTACCCAGCATCGCTGTTGTATGCGGAGCAGCAGCCGCATCGCGAGCCGAACCTCGAGTTCATCCGCGGCCAGTTCTACAGCTTCACCCTCCACCCCAGGCTGCGGAGGATCGAGGAGGCGCTCTCAGCCGACGTCGAGTTGTTCCCCGACCCGGATCTGTATCCGATGTTCGACACGGCGGACTTCTTGCGCGCCGATCTTGCCACCCTGAGCGCGGCGGCCCACGCGATGAAACAGGACGGGTCGCTGATGGGCGACGAGCAACGCGCTCTCGTTCTCGGGCTGCCGCGGTTGCCGAATGGTCAGGGCCAGATCGTCCAGCAGACGCCCGTCGGCGGCGCGCCTAACGCGAACCAGCCGCCCCAGCCCGATTCGACGCCGCCGGCCGCGCTCAACGGCCACCGACAGGAGGTTCCCGTATGAGCCGCGCCAAGACATACCACCACATCACCCAGCTGGTGATGGAGAAGCCATGGGCGATCCTGCCGGGGCACCTCGCGGTGATGCGCGACCTCGTGTTGATGCGCGCAGATGGCGTCCAGCTGTCCGACGATGAGATCCAGCAGCGCCTCGGCGCGGCACGGTCGAACCGGTCAGCGTCGAACGCGCCGAAGGCGGTCGCGGTGATCCCGATCCACGGGTCGATCGTCCCGAAAGCGAACATGTTTACCGATATCAGCGGCGCGACGAGCGTCGCGGATCTCCGCTCGATGTTCGCGGACGCGATGAACGATCCCGACGTCGGCAGCATCGTGTTCGACGTCGACTCGCCGGGCGGCCAGGTCGACCTGATCCCCGAGTTCGCGGCGGATATCCGCGCGCAGCGCGGCCGCAAGCCGATGCTGGCCGTGTCGAACACGATGATGGCGTCGGCCGCGTACTGGCTCGCGTCGCAGGCGGACGAGGTCGCCGTGTCACCTTCATCGATGACGGGTTCGATCGGCGTGTTCGCCGCCCATGACGATTTGAGCGAGGCGCAGGCGAAGCTGGGCGTGAAAACGACGTTCATCAGCGCCGGCAAATACAAGACGGAAGGCAACAGCGCCGAGCCGCTCACCGAAGAGGCGCAGGCGCATATTCAGAGCCTCGTCGACGACGCCTACATGGCGTTCACAGGTGACGTCGCGAAAGGCCGCTGCGTCACCGTCGCCGATGTCCGGAACGGGTTCGGCGAGGGCCGCGTCCTGACAGCGAAGGCCGCCGTGTCGGCGGGCCTTGCGGATCGTGTCGCGACGCTCGAGCAGACGATCAGCCGCGCCGCGAGTCAGGCGATGCCAGTCGGCAGCATCTCGGCGTCACAGCCGCAGAACATCTCCACGACAGCGACGACGCCGACGACATTCACGATTACATCGCTACCCCCAACGAACGAAATCGAGGCCGCCCGTGGCGACGCCTCGTTCGCAGACCAGGCCAATGCCGTGCTGTGCATGGCGGATGAACTGGTCGCCATTGGCCGCCCACTGACGGCGGCGAAACGGGATCAACTCAAGGCGATCGGTGATCGCATCCATGTGTTGGTTGCCGTGAACGAGCCCAGCAACCCCGACTTCGACCTCGAAGTGCGGGTTGCGGCGATGCGCGCACGAGCACGCATCGCAGCCACGAAGCTAAGGAGCAGTTGAGATGGATCCGAAGATGGAAGCTGCCGTCAAGCGGCAGCGAGAAGCCCACGCGGCGATGCTCGAGGCCGCCGACGCCGTCGAAGCGCTGATCGGCAGCGACGAGGGCACCGCAGAAGAGCGGAAAGCGAAGCTCGAAGCGGCCGAGTCGCAGTCGAAGATCGCGCAGCAGGCGTTCGACATCGCCGAGCATGAGGTCGAGACGCTCGAAGGGATCGGCGCTCAGCGCGCACGGATGCCGCGCGACCTCCCGCCCGCGGATGGCGAGAACACCAACGCGACGCGCGGCTACAACACGCTCACCGTCACCAGCGAGGAGTCGACGTATCGGCCGGGCATGCACCGATACGGCTTCTTCAAGGACCTGCAGGGCGTCAAGGGCGGCGACGCCCAGGCGTTCGAGCGGCTCGTGAAGAACGAGCGCGAGTTCAACGACAAGCTCGCGAAGCGGTACCCGTTCTACACGACGGGGAGGATGCAGGCCGCTGGCGTGAACCAGACGGCGGGCACCGGCGGCGAGTTCGTGCCGCCCGTGTGGTACGTCGACCAGTACGCGCCGCTGCTCAGGGCTGGCCGGCCGTTCCTGAATGCGCTCGGCACGAGCGAGCTGCCGCCCGACACGAACAGCCTGAACTTCCCGAAGATCACGACCGGTTCGTCGGTCGCGGTGCAGACGGACGCGGGCGCCGTGTCGAACACCGACCTCGCCACCACGTCGGTGACGGCACAGGTGCAGACGGAAGCCGGCAGGACGATCGCGTCCTACCAGTTCGTCGACCTCGGCCCCGTGTCGGACGAGGTGATCATGCAGGACCTCACCTTCGCCTACAACACGGCGATCGACACGAGCGCGCTGACCGGCTCCGTGACGAACGCGAAGGGCCTGCTGAACGTCGCGTCGGTGAACACGGTGACGTACACGTCGGCGTCGCCGATCGGCTCGGAGTTCTTCAAGCCGACGGCGCAGTCGGCGTCGCAGATCGCGAAGAACGCGTTCGTCCCGACCGATTTCGGCGTCACGCACCCGTCGGTCTGGTACAACATCCTGGCCGGCCTCGACACGCAGAACCGGCCGCTCTACCTGATGATCCCGACCGGGTTCAACGGGATGGGCGACGGCGACCCGACAAGCGGTCTGCCGACCGGCATGGGTATGGGGAACGGGATCGTCGGCAACATCGGCGGCATCCCGATCTGCATCGACGCGAACATGCCGACGAACCTCGGTGGCGGCACCAACGAGTCGCGACTCGTGTACGTGAACCGTCGCGGCTTCGACTTCTGGGAGTCGCCGCCTCGTTTCAAGGTGGCTGACCAGACGTCGATCGCGAACCTGCAGTACCAGTTCGTGATGTACGGCTACTACGCGACCACCAGCCGCCAGGCGAAGATGATCTCGATCGTCTCGGGTACCGGCCTGATCCCGGTGAGCGGCTTCTAGCAATCCATCTGGAGCGCCCGCCCCCTTGGTGGGGCGGGCGCTTCGGCATACCCGAAAGCGAGAGGAACGATGGCAGACAAGCACCCCGGATATGACACCGCCGAACAGAAGGCCGACCAACTCGCTGCGCTCAAGCTCGAGCACGAGGGGTTCGTCCACAGCGGCGAGCTCGACCGCGCGAAGCAGGTCGCGGCGTATGTGAAGGAATACCACGGAGTGTCGCTCTCGACGCCTCGCAGCACCGCGAAGACCGAGGACTAGATGCCTCACATCGAACAAACCAGTCCGGACGCCGGCCTCTGGAATGGTGGCCTTCGGTATCGCGAGAATGTCACCAGCCGGATCGGCGTGTTCACCGACGAAGCCGCCGCCCTCACCACACAGGTGATGCTTTCGGCTGGCGTGCCGCTCTATCCGGGCGACTTCATCTCAAAGATCACGGTGATGGTCGGCGCGACGGCGGCGGGAACACCGACGAACCAGTGGGCGGCGCTCTACACCCCCGGCGGCGTACTGATGACCGGCAGCCAGAGCGCCGACGGCACGAACACCGCGATCCCCGCGTCGACGGCGCTCACATTCACGCTCACCGTACCCCAGCTGATCACGAGCGAAGGCATCTACTACGCGGGCGTCATGGTCAAAGCGACGACGGTGCCGAGCCTCGTCTGCCAGAACGTTGGTGTCGCCGTCGCGAGCGGCGCCGTGTTGACGGGCCAGGCGATCCGCGCCCAGACAAGCGGGTCGAGCCTCACGACGACGGCGCCGACGACGATCGCGACGCCGACGACGGTCGCGAAAGTCCCGTATGTGGTGCTCAGTTGAACATTCCATCTCGATACGAAAGCGAGGACGCGCACCATGCACCATGACCACGTAGGCGTCGGCGATCTGATCGCCCCACGCCTCGGCGGCGCGGCGGCCGTCGCCGCCGACGAGTTCGGCGTGCAAGGACACGTCCGCGTCGAACTCTTCGGGCCCGACGGCGCGCTGAAAGCCGAACGCGACGTCACGAACCTCGTCGTCACCGCCGGGAAGAACCACATCGCCGACCAGCTCAAATCATCGCCCGCCCAGGCTGCGATGGGGTGGATGGCCGTCGGCACCGGTTCGACCGCGCCCGCGGCCGGTGACACGCTCCTCGGCGCCGAGATCGACAGGAATGCCCTGACATCGCGGACGGCTGCCGCCAACGTCGTCACCTATGTCGGGAACTGGGCGGCCGGCGACGCAACGAACGCGGCTATCGCCGAGGCGGGGATCTTCAACGTCGTCACAGCGAACACGATCACGATGCTGGCGCGCGCCACGTTCACCGCGATCAACAAGGGCGCGCTCGACACGCTCGCGATCACATGGACAGTGACGGTGGGCTGATGAGCGCTCCGGTCTATTACTGCTCGAACACGGCGTACAACATCTCGGCGGTACATACGGTGTTGAACGTGATCGCTGGGGCGAACCAGCCGATCAACGTCGTCGCGTTCGGCGTCAGCTTCGACGGCGCGACATCAACCGCGACGCCAGCGAAGGTGGAGCTATGCCAGTCGACACAGGCCGGCGCCGGGACGGCCGGTGCGTCTCCTCCGACGCCTGTCCAGATCAGCGGGCACCCGATCACGTTCCAGCCGACCGTCGCGCATAACTACACCGCGGAACCGACCGTCCTGACCACCGTCTGGCAGCACTTCATCCCGCAGGACATGGGCGTCTACACCGAACAGTTCGAAGCGGGCAGCGAGCTCGAGACCGACCTGTCGGGCGGCACGGTGAAATCGATCGCGATGCGCGTCACGCCATCGGCAGCGGTGAACTGTCTGGCGTGGATGCGGGTGACGATCGGCTAGATGGCCGTCGCGTTCGTCAAAGCACTCCAGGCGGCTGGCGGTACGAGCACCGTCAACTCGACGACGATCGCCGTCACCACGAACGGCGCGGTCGCCGCTGGAAACCACATCATCGGTTTCTACACGAATCGCCTCACGAGCGCGACGACGCTTTCGAGCGTCGCGGCGACGGGCGCGACGTTCCAGGTTGACGGTACCGCGAGCGGCGTCGCCGGCACGACGGAAGGGTGGGGCATCTTCTCCGCCTACTGCGCCAGCGGCCTCGCGTCGGCGACGACGATCACCGCGACGCTCTCCGCAGCATCTACGCGCAAAACGATGTCATGCTTCGAGTTCTCCGGCCTGGACACGACGACGTGGGCGTACTCGCCGGCCGTCACTGGTAACGGGAACCCCGCGCCGGCGTCGCCCGTCACCATCGGCACGCTCTCCGGGTTGACGGCTGGTGACCTCGTGGTCAGCGTCACCCAGTACAACAACAGCACTGGCACGATCGGCCAGATCACGGCGGGGTCGGGGTGGACGACGCCGACCGCTGCGACGGGCGGCAACACGATCGTCGGCGCGAGCTCGTGGGACGAGTCGCTGTTCCAGTACATCGCCGGCGTCGGCGGGACGAGCCAGGCGGTGACGTTCGCGTGGTCGGTCGATAACTCGTATGCGGGCGGCGGTGTCGCCTACCACCAGGCGTCCTCGCCGGCTCATCGCCGGCGTCCGCGTGGAGTGTGGACGCCGCAGAGGATTCGTAGCCAGATGACTCGTCGTCCTCGTCTGCCGACTGCGGGGTGGCGCTAAATGGCCGTCATCGTCGCTCGCCGCCCACCGGTCAGCTCCGGCACGGCATGGACGGTCACCCCATCAGACAGCGTCACCGTGTCGGACGGCACCGCGTTCGACCGGGCCGTCAACCTGGCCGACAACCCGGCGCTCGCCGATGCGCAGAGCTTCGACCGCGCCGTCAACTTCTCTGACAGCGCGACGCTCACCGACGCGCAGGCGTTCGACCGTGGCCTAGCCGTCTCAGACAATCCCACGCTGGCTGACGGAACGAGCGTCAGCATCGGCCGTGGAGTGGCGATCAGCGACACGGTCACGCCGAGCGACGCCGAACAGTTCGACCGTGGTCTTGCTATCTCCGACTCGGCGAGCCTCGCAGACGCCCAATCGTTTGACCGCGGCCTGAACCTTGCCGACTCGGCCAGCCTCACAGACGCGGAGAGTTTCGACCGTGGTCTCGTGATCAGCGACAACCCGACGCTCGCGGACAACGCTTCGCCCGTCCTGAACGGCGGCGGCACGAACTGGACGCAGCCAGTCGCAGACACCGTCTCTCTCTCGGACGCTCAGGCGTTCGACCGGGCTCTCAACCCGGCCGACTCGGTGTCACCCACAGACGCGCTCGCGTTCGACCGCGCACTCAACGCGGCGGACAGCGTCACGATGAGCGACATCCTTCGGTTCGACCGCGGCCTCAGCATCGCCGACGCTGCGACGCTCACAGACGCTCAAGCCTTCGCACGCGCGGTCAACCAGGCCGACACGATCAGCCTCGTCGACGCGCTCGTGTTCACGCGCGGGATGAGCGTCACAGATGCCGTCGCGCTCGCCGACATCATCCTCACAGCGACCAATCAGGTCTTCATCACGTCGCCGTTCCAATCATCGCCGAGTTCTGGACTCGCGAGCTCGCCGGCCTCGTCCGGCTACTCGGACGGGCCGCTGGTAGGCGTCTCATCCAGCCCCACAAGCGGAGCGTTCGGCTAAATGCCAGACCAAGTCCTTTACGTCGCGAACACGAGCCCGTCGATCACCGACACGATCAAAGTGAACGGCGTCGGCTTCAACCTCACCGGATCGACCGTCAAGTTCCAAGCGAGGGATCCACGGTCGAACACACTCATCATCAACGCCGGCGGCGCGCAGATCACTCTCGGCAACCAAGTCACGAGCCCCGGAAGCGTCACCTACACGCCCGTGTCGGGAGACGTGGCGACTGCGTATGAAGTGCCGCCGCTCGTCGCGTGGTGGAACGTCACGCTCGCCAGCGGCGCGGTGCAGGACACGCCGGAATCGTTCAACCTCTTCATCCGACCCCATGGACAGTCCCGGGCGGCCGATCTGTGCACCGTGACCGATGTCCGCCAGTATCTACGGATTACGCTTGACCAGTCGCGGAATGATCTGATTCAAGCGTTCATCAGCCGTGGATCGCCAGCGGTCATGAAGTGGTGCGGCTGCGAGTTCGCTCCCGCGTCGACGGGCCTCACTCGGACGTTCCCGCTCGACATCACGGGCGGCGACCTCACGATCGAGCTCGCCCCATGGAGCCTCCGTACCGCTTCGACGGTGACGCTCTCACCCGAAGGCGCGGCGACGGTACTCACCACAGCCCAGTATTCGCTCGAGCCCGTCCAGGCGCCGGACGGCGTCTACAAGCGCGTCAAGCTTTCGCCGTTCCTCGGCGGCGTCATCAGCCCGACCGCGCTCACCTTCGGATATTCAAAGGTGGCGATCACGGGGAACTGGGGATTCGCCACGGTCCCCGATGACGTCGTGCAAGCAGTGGCCACGATCGTCGCGCGCTGGATGGACGTGGCTCAAGGCCAATACCAGTCCTCCGACATCTTCGACACAACGATGCGCCAGACCCTTCCGCCGGCCGATGTCAAGTCTGCGTGGGCGCTCCTTGGCAACTATCAGAACATGACGCCATGACGGCCGCCGCAGCGCTCCCATCGACGATGCAGACGCTCGCCACCAATCTGATCAACCAGGTGACGGCGCTCCCCGCATTCGCCGGCGTCGACGCCGGATGGGGCAACCCCGTCGAGTCGGCGCCCGACGAAATCATCGCGTTCGCGGCGTCGCCGGCGGAGATCACGACCGCGGCGATCGGGTCGCAGCGCCGGACAGAGCAGTACGACCTGGACATCATCATCAGCATCATCCAATCCGACCCGTCGAGTTATTCGGCGATGCAACGCGCCTTCCTCTACAGGGATGCCATCGCTGCGGTGATCAGGGCGGACGCGACGATAGGCGGCGCCGTGATGTGGGCGCTCGACCAGGGGTGGGAACCCGCCGATCGCGGCGACGGGAACCGCAGCGAATACCAGCTTGTCATGCACGTCCATTGTTACGCACGGATCTAGGAGGAGACGAATCGTGAGTGCTAAGACGGTCAAGATCGTGTACGTGGGGCCGCATCTGGCCGTCGAGCTCAACATGCCCGACGGGTCGGCCGCCGAGGTTGCGCATGGCGCGACCCTGGAAACCTCATCGGAGCATGCGGAGTGGCTGCTCGAGCAGCCGTCGAACTGGCAGAAGCCGCAAACGTCTGCGGCGCGATCGGCGAAGGCCGAGAAGGAGAGTGACTGATGGCTATCAAGTCTGGCCTCTCGGCGCAGATCGGAATCGCCGAAGAAGCCTATACGAATGAGGTGCAGTCGATCTCGGGGTCGCCGAGCGCGACGTTCGGCCTGAACTTCGACGGTGCCCTGACCACCGTCACGCTCACAACGACGGCGACGGCCGCGTCGATCCAGACGGCGCTCAACCTGCTGCCGAACATCGGCGCGGGCGGCGTGGCGTGTGCCGGCGGGCCGCTCCCAACCGCCGTCAGCGTCACCTTCTCTGGCGCGCTTGTCAGCGGCCGCAACGTGCCGCAGCTCTCGGTGCAGGGCGCCGTTACCGGCCTGACGTTCTCGACGACGACGCCCGGAACCGGGTATGGCGACGGCGTCGCTCCGGCCAGGTTCCTCGAGTTCGTCGACGAGTCGATCCAGCTCACCGTCGACCGCATCGAATCGACCGGCCTCAGGACGGGCAACCAGATCCTGCGCACCGATCGTTGGGCGGCGAACCGCAAGGGCGCGGCCGGCGACGTGAACTGGGAGGTCGCGAACACCGGGTTCGGCCTCCTGTTCAAGCACATGTTCGGCGCGTCGAACATCACGACGCCGCCGAGCGGCGTCCTCACCCGCGACCACACCTACACCCTCGCCGACCCGATCGGCAAGAGCCTCAGCGTCCAACTCGGCGTCACCGACACCGGGACGGGCACCACGAACCCGTTCACCTACAAAGGGGCGAAAATCTCTTCGTGGGAGTTCTCCCAGGCCTTGGATGGGATCGCGATGCTGAAAACGTCGTTCGACGCGATGGACGAAGACCAGACCATCGGCCTCGGCGCCGCCAGCTACCCAGCGTCGCAGAGCCTGTTCAACTTCACGCAGGCACAGGCGACCGTCGCCGGCGCCAACTTCGACGTCACGTCGATCACTCTCAGCTATGACGCGGCGCTGAAGACCGACCGCTACTTCATCCGCACCAACACGCTCAAGAAAGAGCCGATCCGAAACGCCTTCGTCGCGTTCACCGGGTCGATCGACTGTGAGTTCACCGACCTGTCGGCGTATAACCGGTTCGTGAACGGCACCCTCGCAGCGGTCACGCTCACCTACACGGGCCCGGTGATCGAAGCCGTCGGCCCCGGGTACAGCTACCAGTTGATCTGGACGCTGCCACAGGTCCGCTTCGACGGCACGAGCCCGGACGTGGGCGGCCCCGACATCGTGCCGCTCACCTTGCCGATCAAGGTGCTGTGGGACGGCACGACCAGCCCCAGCCTCGTGTACCGCACAACCGACACGGCTGATTAGGTGGCTGACCAGTTCAAGGGCAGCGTGCAGGTCGAAGGGTTGGATCCCCTTGTCCGTGGGTTCGGCCGCGTCAACAAGGGGCTACGCCGCCAGCTGCAAAAAGAGCTGCGCGTCATCGGGAAGCGCGTCGCCGTAGAAGCGAAAGCGATAGCGGAGGAGCGTGGATTGCGCGGCCAGGAGCCGTGGGATCCACACCCGGGCCAGCTCATCGCCAAGATCGCGCCGAGCGTGCGCGGCGGCTCGGTGTTCATCCGCGACTCGGCACGGACAGGGTCATACAACTATCCAGCCCGGCTTGAGTTCCAGCATCACAATCCGCGCCCGTTTCTACGCCCGGCGCTCGACAAGAACCGCGAAGAGGTCGCCGTCCAGATGGAACATCTCGTCGACTGGATCGCCAGAGAATGGGGAGCATAGATGCCCGAGAAGACTGACACGCTCAGAGCCCGCATCGACGGGAAGGAATATGTGCTCGACGGGCAGATGACGCTCGGCGAGCAGCGCCTGTTCAAACAGGTCGGCGGCCTCCGACTCGCCGAACTCGAGGAGGCGTTGAACGCGCTCGACCAGGACGCGCTGATCGTGTTGGCGATGATCATGAAGCGTCGCGCCGGCGAGACCTGCACACTCGAAGATGCGGAACGGATCGTCGACATGGAACTCCTCCCAAGCGAGGACGCGGCGGTGGATGATGCCGTCCCTCCTCCAAGCCCGGCAGCCGACTCGCCGCCCAGCGAGGACGTCGCCTCGCCGTCGCCCGTCGCGCAGCTGCCGAGCCGGGAGACGAACCCGAACTCTTCTGGAACCCCATCCTCGCAGACCGCTTCGGCATAAGGCCCTGGGAGATGCACAAGGTGAAGCCGTGGCACATGGAAGCGATCCAGGCATACCTCGATGAGGAGCACAAGGCGCAGATGAAGGCGCAGCGTGGCTGACCGCGTCCTCACTGTCCGCGTCACCGGCGACACGTCGGGCCTCGGGCGGTCGTTCTCGAAGGCGTCGAAGGAGAGCCAGTCCTTCGGTGACCATATGCACCATCACGTCACGGGTGCGCTGCGAGAGGTAGGGAAGGCGGCGTCGTTCGCGGGTGGCCTGATCGGCATCTCGCTGGTCGGCGCGCTTGGAGATGGTGTGCGGATCGCGGCGCAGAATCAGGTCGCGATTACGAAGCTGCATAAGTCGGTCACGAACAGCGGCCTGTCGTGGAAGAAGTATGGGCAGGAACTCAAGGACACGTCGGACAAGATGGCTGGCCTGACCGGCTTCACGAACACCGACCTCGAATCGTCGCTGGCGACGTTGATCACGACGACGGGGAAGGTGACGTCGGCGCAGAAGCTGCAGGGCGAAGCGATGGACCTCGCGCGCGCGAAGAACATGAGCCTCAGCCAGGCCAGCGTGATCTTGTCGAAGGTGTGGAACGGCAGCACGACGAGCCTGACCCGGCTCGGGATCTACGTGTCGAAGTCGACGAAGAACTATGACGCCTATATGGCGTCGACGAAGCACGCGACGGTTGCCGGGAAGGCGCACGCGAAGGAGCTCGACTTGATCGCGAACCGGCAGGCGGCGCTTGTGCAGTTGCAGCATAAGTTCGGCGGGTCAACGAAGGCGTATGCGCAGACGGCGACGGGCGCGCTCGACCGGATCCGCGCGTCGGCGGAGGTGCTGCTCGAACGGCTCGGCCAGCAACTCCTGCCGTATCTGAACAGGTTCGCGTCGTGGTTTGCGCAGCACTTGCCGGAGATCCAACGAAAAGCGACGGTCGTGTTCGAGGGGTTGCGCGACGTGATCCTCGGCATCGTCACTGCCGTCAAGGACGCGATCAGTTTCTATGGTCGGTGGGGCACCGAGATCCAGGCGTTCGCCGCCGCCGTCGCCGTGCTCACCGTCGCCATCGAGGGCTACTACCTCTACCAGAAGCTGGTCGTGAAAGCGACGAAGCTGTGGGCGGAGGCACAGACCCTGCTGAACTTCGTGCTCGACGCGAACCCGATCGGCCTCGCGGTCATCGCCGCCGCTGCCTTGGCTGCCGCGTTCGTCGTCTTGTGGAAGCGGTCTGGGACGTTCCGAGACATCGTCCGCGGGACGATGAGCGCCATCCAGAGTGCCTTCCAGACAGCGATCGGGTTCATCAGCCAGCATTGGAAGACGATGATCGCCGTCCTGACCGGTGGTTGGTCGGTAGCGGTCCTGTTCGTGATCCACCACTGGGACACGATCAAAGCGGCGGCGAACCATGTCGTCGGCTTCATCGTGAACAGGTGGGGGAACATCAAGAGCGCGATCTCGACGTTCGCCGGGTGGGTCAACCACTACATCATCGGCCCGATCAAAGCGATCATCCGCTGGGCACAGAAAGCGATCAGCCTGCTCCAGTCGCTGAACCCGGCGAACCTGCTCGGAGGAAGCGGCAGCGCATCGACCGGTCCGGGGAATCGTCGCATCGCCGCGGGGAATGCTCGCGCCGCGGTCAACTATGCGTCGAGCCAGATGAGCCATTACGGCTGGGCCGGCAACCAGATGGACAGCCTCATCCCGTTGTGGAACCAGGAGTCGGGTTGGAACAACATGGCGTACAACTCGAGCAGCGGCGCGACGGGGATCCCGCAGGCGTTGCCGTACTCGAAGATGCCGCGCGCGGCGTGGCTGCCCAGCCAGGGCGGCCAGGCGTCGCCGACGGCGCAGATCGGTTGGGGCCTCGGCTACATCCACGGCCGGTACGGATCGCCGGCAGGCGCGTGGGCGCATGAACAGCGATACAACTGGTACGACCAGGGCGGCGTCGTCCCAGGCCCGAAGGGTGTCCACCGGCCGATCATGGCGGCTGGCGGCGAGACGATCATCCCGACCCACAAGAGCGGCGGGTTCGCCTACGAGCTGCACTTCCACTTCGACGGGGTCATCACCGGCACTGAACAGCAGGTACAGCGCATGGTCAGGCGCGCCGTCGTGGATGCGCTGCGGCATCAGGGCGCGAACGCTTTTAAGACGGCTGGCGGGTTGCGGCCGTGAGCGACGCGGTGTGGCCCGACATCCAGGTCTACCTCGACGTCACATCGGCGCCGCTCAGCGCGACCGACCTCACGAACACCGGCTCGACCACGCTCCCCCGCATCGACTCGCAACTGCTCAGCTTCCAGACGCACCGCGGCCGGTCAAACGCCCAATCCCACTTCGACGCGGGGACCCTCACGATCGAGCTCGACAACCACGACGGCCGGTTCGACCCCACCTACACAAGCGGGCCGTTCTACCCACACCTCGGCGTCGGCAACCACATCTCGATCTACGCGAACACCGCCGCGACATGGCTCTACAGCGGGTACGTCACGTCGCTGCAGCCGGCGTATGACTGGACTGGTGGCGAGCGGATGGTGATCACCGCGACCGACCTGTTCACGCCGCTCGCCTTGCAGAACTGGTCGCTGCGCACCTCCTACACGCCCGCCACAGCCGATCAGGTGATGAAGGACGTCCTCTCCGACTGTGGATTCTCGACCGGGTGGGTTACCGGCGACACGGGATTCAGCCTCGTCCAACCACCGATCGATGATCCGGCGAATCCGGGGCAGACCGCGAACGCGCTCGGGGTGATGCAAGCCGCGGCCGAAGACACCGAGTCGGGCCTCCTCTTTGTGAGCGGCCAGGGGAAGATCAAGTTCTGGAACAGGTACAAACGGCCGAACCAGACTGGCGCGACGACGATCACCGCCGGTGACGGCGGCGGCTCAGAGATCGAGTATGAGGGCGACATCGCGCCCGTCATGGATGACTCGCTGCTCGTGAACGGGATGACGGTCACGACCGCGGACGGCACGAACGCGACGTATAGCGACTCTGCGTCGATCGCCCAGTACGGGCCGCGGTACGGGTCGGTCCAGAACTTGATGGCGACGGACACCGAGGGCTATGACCTCGCGACGTTCTCGGTGCTCCAGCAGAAGGATGCGCGGCTACGCATCGACCAGGTGACGTTGCGGCCGGTGTATACGACGCTGGCGTCGTGGACGCCGATTATGCAGCTCGACGATTTCGGCGTCGATACCTGCACCGTCAAACGCCGACCACCCAGCGGGAATGTGATCAGCCAGGACTCGTTCATCGAACGGATCGACCACTCGTTTGACGGGACGCAGTGGGAGACGACGCTCGGCCTCACACCCAGGTTCATCACGCTCACCCAGAACTGGCTGAAGCTGGGCGACGCCTCGCTGGGGAAGCTCGGCACGGGAGTCCTCGGCTTTTGAATATCAGCCGTGTCTATGCGAATCGGGGTCGCTGGGTCGCCGAGTGTGAGTGTCGCAGCGCGTCGCAGGTGCAGCCTGAGCAGAAGGCGTGGCGGTGCGAGGAGTGCGGCGCCGGCTACCGGTTGTTGTGGCCGATCCAGCGGGTGCGGATCGAAACTCTCTTACGACCAAGGCGGATCGTGAACCAGAACTGGAACATCGGCGAGCCGGTGGATCACTTGCTCGCTGAGAACATCGAGCACGGCCTAGCGCCGGAGGCGGCATAGATGGCTTGGTCGACTCCCGCCACCTTCACGACCGGGAACGTCCTTACCGCCGCGCAGATGAACACGAACGTTCGCGACAACACCGGCTTTCTCCATTCGCCGCCCGGATGCGTCGCGGCACGCACGACCGCGCAGGTAATCGCGACGGGCACCGTCACAACGCTCTCGTTCAACGCGACCGACATCTACGACACCGACTCGATGCACGACCCGGTTGGAACGCCGACGACGATCACGTTCAACACGGCTGGCGTATACGAGTGCTTCGTGTCCTGCCAGTTCGCCGCGAACGGCACGGGCGCCAGGTGGATCACGCTGCGAGTCGCAGGGTCATCCCCCGAGGAGATCGGCGGGATGAAGGACACCGGCCCCACATCTGGCGTGAACAGTTACATGAATGCCGCGTCGCGGTACAAGGCGACCGCTGCCGACTCCTTGGTATCGGACGTCCAGCAGACATCGGGCGGGAACCTCAGCGTCACGAACAGCAACGCGACGACGCTCGGCGGCGTGAACCCCGTGATCTGGATGGGCGCGCAATGGGTCAGCGACGGCACGTGATAGAAGGCGCGGTCGATGAATGAACCCGCCAGGGGATGGGCAGAGCCCCGATGGGCGTGGGTGGGTCGCGAAAAGCCGCGACGGCGTCCTGCTCATATTGGGGACGGCCATGCTCGCGTTTGAGACGATCGGGAGTCTGACCGGCCGGCCCGCCGACGCGGTCATCGTCGGCGCCGCGCTCGCGCTGCTTGGCATCGTCCCGATCCTCCAACGGGAGGGAAGGTGAGTCCGAAGCGACTCGCGACGCGCCGGTTCTGGGTGCGGCACCGCGGCGTGATCGGCTACCTCATCCTCGCGTTCGTCGTGTTCTACCTCTACCACGCGAATCAGAACACGGCGGCCAGTAACCATGCCGTCGCTGCGAAGGCGGCGAAGCTCGCGAAGGCGAACCAGGCACTCGTCCTGCAGGTCAAGCGTGCCGCCGCTCTCGGCGTCAGGACCCACACCGGTGTGTGCCGGCTCCGCGACGACCTCCAGACGCGCGTTGAGAGGAGCGAGGCGTTCCTGCGAGCGAACCCGCACGGGATCCCCGGCCTGCCAGCGAAGACGATCCAGACCAGCATCACCGGCCAAAAACGCACCATCCGGGCTCTGCGGGTCATCGGCCCGTGCCCACCATGAGGCGCCTCTTCTCTTGGTATCTCCATCAACGCCTGCTCGGATACGCCCTGTTCACGGTCGGCATGGCGTATGCCGGGTTCGGCGCCGCGACGTCGCACGTGATCAGCAGCGTCACCCCGAAAACGGAAGCTCGCACGGTCACCAGCGTCGCGACGCGGCACACGACGCGCTACGTGACCATCCACGTCAAGGGTCATGTCCTGCGCCGCTACGACCATGTCCTGGTCGTCTACGTGCCGCGCACCACCTTCCGCAACCATGCGACGCATCGGCGGGTCGTCGTGCCTGCTCATGTCGTCAAGATCCGCGAGCCGATGCCGGTGTTCGGCGTGACGAGCGCCGCCATCATCGGCGTCGCGCCGCCGCCGGTGACCGTCTATGTCCCGGTCACCGTCACCATCCCTGCCGCGACTGTGACCGGCCCGACGACGACGGTCACGCTCCCCCAAGCCACGACGACTGTGACAGTCCCGACGACGATCACCGTGCCGTTCAACCCTGACTCGTAGGGTCGCCGCGAGCGACCACGGCGACCCCGCCCTGAACCCTACCCAACACCATTCGAGAGCGACCTCGAGAGGAGCAGCAGCATGGCCCTGGTAAAACGGCAAATGAGAGAACCGAGCGTCCAATACACGGCGCAGAACGCGATCACGCACGGCGCGATGAGTATCCAGCGCGTCGTCTTGCATGACACCGAGTCTCACGACACGGCGGGCATCACCGACGTCAAGGGCATCTACGACTTCTGGGTCACGCAGGGCCTCGACTATGGAGCCCATCTCGTGATCGACAAGGACGGGAACACCGGCATGGCCGCGCTCGGATTCGGCCACGAGATGTGGCACGTCGGCAACTTCAACGGCGGCAGCATCGGCATCGAACAGATCGGCTTCGCGAGCCTCACCAAGCTCGTGTGGAGCAGGAGCCACCAGAAGCAACTCATCAAGGTCGCACGGTGGCTCGCGTGGATCCACCACGTCCACGGCGTCCCGCTCACGCACAGCCTGCAGGGCGTCTGCACCCACGCCGACGTCGGCGCCGCCGGCATCGACACATCCGGGCATACCGACCCCGGCACGAACTATCCGCTGCGGACGGTGCTGTGGCTCGCGAACCGCTACGTCCGACGGGGCGGCTGGTCGAAGACGAGTCCCATCTGATGACAGAGCCTCCGATCAACATCCACATCCACTCACAGCTCAGCCGTCGCCAACGCGCGCAGCTGAGAAAAGCCCTTTACAAGGAGGAACCCGTGTCCGCACCCATACTCACGAAAGCCGCGCCGGCGAAGCCCGGATATCGCACGACGGAGTTCTGGCTTGCCATCGCGACCGCCGTCGGCACCGCCGCCACATCGGCCGAAGGCTCGCTCCCGCCCAGGTATGCCGCGATCGCGTCGACCGTCGCGTTCGTCGCCTACGCCCTCAGCCGCGGCCTCGCGAAACACTGAACGGAGGAACCATGACTCGCCCAGAACCCACATTCCACCTGCTCTTGTGTCTGGTCGCGTTCGCGGTCGGCGTCCTCATCTTCGCGAACGTCATCCACGTGTCGACCCTCCACGCCGCGACCGGCCTCATCATCGCCGTCGTGGCCGTCCTCGCGGCGCTCTGATGGTCGGGCTTCTCATCACCGTGCTGATCATCGTGCTGATCGTCGTCGTCATCCTCAGGCTGATCGGCCGCTGATGGCCGCCGACACCCCCTTCACGTACTGGTTTACGGTCGACCACTGTTACGACGGCGACACCGTCATGGGCCGCCTCGACCTCGGCCTCGGCATCTACCTCGGCGGCCTGCCGACAATCCAGATGGCGCACGACCCTATCGCCTACTCGGTGCGTCTCTACGGCATCAACGCGCCGGAAATGAACGCGACCGACGAGGCGACGCGCGTCGCTGCACGGGCCGCGAAAGCGAACCTCCAAGCGCTGCTCCAGCCCGGCGAGTACATCCGCGTCGTGTCGATGGGGTGGGACAAGTACACGAAACGGATCGACGGCATCCCCTACTCGCCGCAAGGCGTCGACTGCTGCCAGGCCCAGCTCGACGGCGGCTTCGCCGTCCCCTACCTCCCATAACCGGAGGGCAGTCCGAGCGTCGACAGGATCGACGCACCCCTAACGGAGGAGGCAATGCCCGATCCGATCCTTCGCCATCGCCGTGTTGGTGCTCGCGGCCACCATGTTCACGCCCAGCACCAGCAGCGGCTTCGTCTCGCGCTGCGCCCAGCGCCCCGCCTACACGCTCTGCGCGATCCACACGTACCGTGACCGCGTCTGGCACCTCGAAGCCCGGTTACGCGCGCCCAGGACGCGGTACGGCTGGTCTGCAGACGTGCCGGCTACCAGCGCCGCGTACCGCGTCTGGGTGCGCCACCTCTGGTATACCCGCTGGAAGCGTTGGACTCACCGAGCCACGCTACGCCCATGGACAGGCGCGTGGCTCTCCGCCGCGCTCTGCGTCCACCACTACGAAGGCGCATGGAACTCTGATACGGGCAACGGCTATTACGGCGGCCTCCAGTTCGACCTCGCGACTTGGGCGGCGAACGGCGGCCAGGGATTGCCGAACATCGCGTCTCCGGTCGAGCAGCTCCTCATCGCCTACCACACCTGGCAGGCTCGCGGCTGGGAGCCGTGGCCGAACACCGCCGCGATGTGCGGCCTGCTCTAGACCCGCGCCAACCAGGTCGCGTTGAGAACGGTCTTCGCCTCGAACGGCGTTCCTTTCACGTGTAGCCAGTAGGTGACGGTCGGCACGGGGCCGGGCACGCCCTTTAGGTGGGTGACCTGTCGGCTCGCTGGGCCGGTCGACACGCACTGGTATCCATCCATCTCTGAATAGAGCGGGTTCTTGACCTTGATCGGGTGGCACTGTTCGGGGGAGGGCGAATATCCCTTGTGAGTAGGTAATATCCCGATAGCAGGCGGGCGGCATTCGGGGCGGCTCGGTGTCAGTACGCGAGAATGAACTTCGATCCCAAGACGGGCTTGGGGAAGCTCACGGAGAAGGCGTTAAAGAAATCCGCGCGACCGAGAAGCATCCGGTCGGTGTCCTTGAGAAAGACGGGGTTCAGAGGGAATAGCGGCCCGAACGGCTTCGCGGCGTCGGGAAGCACGGCGATCACGCGGGCGTTGATCGTGATGTGCTTGGCTCGCCAGGCCGGCACCGCCTTCTCTTGACTGCCCAAGCCGCGAGCGCCGGCTTTGGTCTGGAGCAGCTCGTCGTCAGTGATTCCCAGATCAAGAGCGACGGAGTACGGGAACGCACTCACGCTTGCGCCGCTGTCGACGATGGCCGAGTACGACTTCTCCCGGCGGCCGTACAGGATGATCTCTAGGCGCGGGCCGCCGAGTCCATCGTCTTCGTTGAACTCAAACTCTTGTGTGGGCGTGGGATCGTCCTACAGAAGGATGGCTGAGTCGCGACGGGGAACAGCAAAGACCATGTCTGTCCCCTTCACGCCTCGCTTGGATCGAACCTCTTCCAAGCTGCTACCTACTCCGACGATCCGACTCGCATCCCTGACGGCCACCCATTTCCCCGGGTGCTTCTTCGCCACATCTGGGGGGATCGGAGATCGTGCCGTCACAGTGCGAGCCATCAGCCGACTCTAGACGATCTGGCGGACGGCCCCGTGGGCATCGCGAATCCTACACGACGGACGCGGATGGTCAAAAGGCGCGGACTCGGTACTCATGGCTTCGCGTTGCTTCGCGCTGACATTCGCGGCGTAAATTCCCCACTATCCCGCGTAAAGCCTGCTAGGGTGGAAGTGGAAATGGAGAACTTCTCGACATCAAAGCCGCCCTACGGTGCCTTCCCCGCCTTCCTGAACTTCATCCAGGAACTTAATGAGCACCCGCTTCCCCAGGTGATTGACCGATCTGTCATGGGCAGTCGTAACGGGACATCTCGATCGGAGATCATGTCGGCACTGAGGTTTTTCCGACTCGTGGACGACGACCGACGACCGACGCAGGCCATGCGGGAGTTGGTTGGCGATCCGTCGAAGGAGAGAATTGCCGAGATGGTCAAGATCGCGTATGCACCCGTGATCGACCTCGACCTTATGACCGCAACCCGCGGACAGTTGGATGAGGCGTTGCTCGCGATGGGCGCAGGTGGGATGCTCGCGAAGGCGCGAGCGTTCTTCCTGATCGCAGCCACGCAATCGGGGATTCCGCTCGGACGTGTTCTACAGACAGCTACGCGCCCGGGTGCACCGCGAAAGCGCCGGATGAAGGTGGAGGCTCCGGTAGCCCCGGCCCCGCCCCCAGCGCCGACACGTCATCCCTTCATCGAAGGTCTGCTGACCGAGCTTCCCCCCGCGGGAGGCTCATGGAAGGCGGCCAAGCGCCAGCTCTGGATCGAGATGGCCGAGCGAACTATCGACATGCTCTTCACCGTCGAAGACCCCCAGAACCTTCCACAGTCTGCCCGATCCAACGGGCAGGCGCCCGGCGGTGGAGCGCCGGGCGAAACCCACAATCACCCAAGAGGAACGGAGAACCAGTGATGAAGAAACGGCCAGGGTGGTCCCCGTAGGGGCTAAGGGGAGCCCTGGTTGCAGCCAGGGCTCCCGCCACCCGATCCTTCCTAATCGCGGGGGGAGAGCAGGTTTGCCGTGCGGTTCCCTAGAAGCTCCGCGGACGGGTTCGATTCCCGCTCCCTCCACGCCTATCCTATGACTTCAGGCTATCACGACCCGCGCTTGAGGACCAATCGTCCATGACCAAGAACATCGACCCAAAAACCGCTGAGCATGAGTCCCGTGAGGGCTTCCTGCGCGATCTACGCAAGGTTGCAAATCACAAGGTCGAGAAGGAAGAGCCGCCTAAGCCTGAGCCCGAGAAACGTTCCGGAGAAACATCTTGAACATCGGGGCCGGATCGTCCCGGTGGTTGTACCGGAAGGCGTACTCGGTCACGTAGGAGCCCAGGTACTTCGGGCTGACCGAGTGGTAGACGCCCGAGATGCCGCGCTTGACGTTGCCGAAGAACCCCTCGACCGTCTGAGTGTGGACGTGGCCACGTGCGTAGACGCGGTCGGCGTGCTTGATCTGGTAATGGCCGGCGAACTCGCCGCTCAGCCCGCGGTATAGCGCCCACTCATCCGTGTAAATCGTCGCGTCGGGGCTGACGTGGCGACGAATGGCGTCGTGGATCGTCCGCTTGCTCCGGTCGGGGATGACCATTGTGCGGACGCGGCCACCGCGCTCGACCATCGCGAAGATCGTCGTCTTGTGCTCATTCGCCCACTTCACGCCCTCTTGGCGAGTCATCGGGCCGTCAGACGCCCGCGGGCGACGACCGTAGGCGGACTCGTCAATCTCGACCTCGCCCGTCAACATGCCGCCGTCATCGCCCTCTAGCAGCTGGCGAATCCGGTTGTGCATCCGCCAGGCGGTCTTATAGGTGACGCCCAACTCGCGCTCGATCTGCTTGGCCGAGATGCCGCAGCGCGTCGCGCTTAGCAGGAAGATGGCAAGGAACCAGTCCTTGAGCGGAGTGGTCGACTTGTGGAAGATCGTGCCCGCCGTCGGGTGGACGTGCCGACCGCACGTATCGCAGGAGTACGACTTGCGCTTGGCAACGCGATGGAAGCGACGCTCGCGCTTGCAGATCGGGCACTCGGCGTGCTCGCCGTCCTCGGAATAGAGATGCCGCCACAGCCATTCAAGGCAGGAATCGTCAGTCGGGAACTCGCGCTCAAAGTCGCGACGGCTATACCGATTGGGCTTGTCCTTGCGGGGGCTTCCGGGCATACCCCCACTCTAACAGCCAAACTACCTACTGTCAAGGGATAATCGCCCGGGGGAGTAGGTCTGTGTGGCCTTGACATAGGCGGCGATCGTCTGCGGAGCATGGTGGTGGTGAGCCGATCCGCCGCAGCTGGCGGCGAGGCCGGCGATGACGAGGATGGCCAGGGGTTTCATCCGGTTGGCTCGCTTTCTCGGATTTTGCGGGAAAGTGTTGACGGTCACCGGTTTGGGCGTTGTCAACCAGCGTTTGAGACGATAGTGTCTTGATCGCGGCAGGGTAGGCGCGAAAGGGGCTTAGACAGTGGCAGACGAGTCTGGTGGGGGCGCACTTATGACGCCCGGTCGTTCCTTGCGGAGCGTCCATTGGATGGTCGGTTATCACGCTGCCGACGTTGACGCGCGTCGATACCCTGATCGAGGTCGGCGGCGATCTCAGCGGCCTTGGCTGCCTCTCTCTCGGACTTCGAGACGCGCGCGGCGTTGATGACGTCGAGCTCGGGGATGTCCAGGGCGGCCGCGACCTTCTCGAGTGTGTCGAGGGTGGGGATGGTGCCTCTGAGGGTGATGTTCTGCCAGGTTCCGTAGGGGACGCCGGTCTTACGGTCGGCGTCTCGGAGCGAGTCGAACTTCGTTGGCAGGACCCGCTCGACCAGCTGGGCGAGTGTTTCCTGGGATGTCATGCGTCAAGTGTGCCATGCCGTATTAGGCGCGTCAAGAAGCGCATGGTAGATGTGGCGAGGCTGACCCTGCGAATAGCGGCACAAACCGGACGAATGTAAAGATTTGCGCCGAACTAGGCGCGCCCGCCTTGACGCGACTGCCTAGGCGCGCTAGGGTGAGCGTATGAAGTTCTCAGGGCAGCGGCTCCTCCGGGCAAGGGAAGACGCCGATCTCACACAGGAACAGCTCGCCGCGCGAGCCGGCACGACGGCGTCGACGATCAGCCGCCTCGAAGGCGATAAGCGACCGCCGACACTCGACACGATCGCGCGGCTCGCAGACGCGCTCGAAATCCCGATCGAGCAGCTGCTCTGCGACCCCGAGGCAGTCGCATGACGACGCCCCAGGCGATGACCCTCCTCGAGCTCTACCTGCGCCTCGACGATATTCCTGACCGGGAAGAGCTCCGCACCGCGTTCGATCAGGAAGTGATCCGCGAGTACGACCAGCGCGTCCTCGCGATCGAAGATGGAGCGGCGGCATGACGAGGCTCGGACGGCTCCTCCTCGCAATCGGCGCGGCCCTCCTCGGCCTTGCCGCCGCTCCCACCGCCCACGCCGACATCACGATCGGCCTGACCGGCGGCGCACCCCAGAAGATCGGCGGCCAGACCCGCGTCGCAGGCGCCGGCGTCACAGTCATGAGCTGGGCAGGGAACCAGACGCCCGTCAACCCATTGATCCCCAACCTCGGCTTGCGCGTTCAGCTGCGGACGGCGCTGGAACTCCCCGCATTGAACGCCTCGTATTGGACGACTGTGGACGAGCCGTGGTGGAACCACATCAGCCCCAGCTTCGTGCAGCAGCAGGTCGACGTGATCCACGCCGCGCCCGCGAACCCCGTAGCGGTCACGAACCAGGGCTGGCCGATGGACAAGACGAAGTGGCCGACCGCCGCCGAACTCGCGCAGTATCCCGGCGACATCCTCAGCGTCGATAGCTATCCGACGCCGGGTCATCGGTATGCCGAGATGGGCGCGAAGGTCGCATTGATGCACAGCATCGCGAACGGTCGGCCCGTGTGGGCGGCGTTGCAGGTGTGCTCGCGGTCGAACTTCGCGACGCATGGCATTCCCAGCGCGAAGGATGAGTGGGAGATGGCGAAGCGCGCCCTCCAGAATGGCGCGACGGGGATCATGTTTTTCGGGTCGGGCTACGCGAACTGTTTCCACACCGCGAAGGACCGGTTGAGCGGCTTCAACTGGACGGCGTGGTATCGCACCGTGTTGCCGACGATCCGCAGGATCCAGGCGGCGACGCCGTGACCATCGCTACGTCTGAGCCAGTCGTGGTGATCCGCGTGACGAAGACGGCGGGCCACCAAGTCATCTACGTCTCGGCTAGTGGCCGCCGCGCGATCCGCCACCGCCACCTCGGCTACGTCGACGCGCTCAGGTACGGCGCGATGCTCGCCCGCCTCCACGACTGCCTGCTCGAGGTGGAACCGTGAACCTTCTCGTCCACGTCATCCTCGCGTTCATCGCGGTCGTCTCCGTGATCGCGCTGGTCGTGGCGGCCGTCGATGAGTGGAGGGGCGTGCTGTGACGACGCTACTCGTCGGAGTCGCCTGCTTCTTCGCCGGCGCGATGTGCGGCCTCCTGCTAGGAGGCATCGCCGCCGCAGCCGCCCGAGCAGACGAGCGCGCAGCGGAGATGCAGGAACGCCTCAGCGACCGCTTGGTGCGTGACTTCCACGTCGTCCGCGACGAGTTCGGGGAGGAGCACATCGTCCCCACCGAAGTTTCGCCGCCACACGCGGCGGAAGACAGCCCACCGTCGGGCTGAAAAACCGACGGCCGCCACACCCCCCCAGGGCCAGGCGACCGTCAGAAACCGAACAGGAGCAGGGTACATGAACCATCGGAGCAACCTCATCGTTGCCAGCATCATCGGCGTCCTGGCGATCATTCTCGTCGCCGGCGTCGCGCACGCATCGCAGACCGCCATCTTCGGCGGCCCCGGCACCGCGCCGCAACTCAACCCGAACTGCTCACGAGCCACGATGTTCGTCACGCCCGCCGGGAAGACGTGGGCCGGCGCCGGCGCCAGCGGCAAGAAGTACGTGTTCGCGATCTCGACCGTCCTCGGCGGCCAGATCAAGTGTCTCATCCACCGCGTCGACACCACCGTCAAGCCCGACACCTGCTTCGCGCAGGCCGGCGCGGTGCCCGTCACGAGCGAGGCGGCGGCGGATCGGCAGGGCTACCACGACACGCGCGGTCTGAATGCGCTTGCGGCGTGGGCGAAGCGGCTCCAGTTGTGCGAGGCGGCGCGGTGACGCTGCTCAACCTGCTCACCTGGATCGGCCACCTCTTCGCGAGCCATGGCGCACACCGCGTCGCGATTGGCTCTGTGAGCCACTCACTCGGCTGGGTGATGTCGAAGCATTGGATCGTGAAGATCTGTTACCGCGGATCCGCCGGGTGTTCCATGGGGCTGCTGCTCCTGCCCCGCACGCGCCGAGCCGTCGAAGCGTTGCTCGGCCAACAGGAAGGGTCACGATGAAGAACGCTGCTCTGCAGGCCGCGCTCGCGAAGCATGACGGCGCGCTGCCCGTCCAGTTCGTGGACACGGGGAGTGACTCCGACACGATCCGCTACGTGACGGTGAAGGTCGAAGAGGGCTCCGTCTCCGTTGGGAGCGGGCAGGCGAAGAAGATGCTGTTCATTGAGGGGCGGCCCGCGTGACCATGCAGGCCGCATCCGGCGAGGGCGCTCCTCTGGGGGCGCCCTCTCGGCGCTCGGTCACGCACTCTGCGGTCGAGGCGCTCGTCCGCTTCGCCGAGGCGGAGCGCGTCTTGGGTGCTGTGCAGGCTTATGAGTCGTTCGCAGGGATCTTGGAGGAGCACGCCGCGGCGCTCGACGAGACGCGCGACCTGCTCCTCGAAGCTCTCGCCCGAGGGCGCGACGCGACGCTGCTCAGCCAAGTCGCGAACCAACTCCGTGAAGAGGCGTGGTACGTCCACAAGCTCGCAGGAACACGGGAGGAGTCTGATGCCAAGTAACGAGGTACAGGTATTGCCCGAGGCTGGCAGGCCCGACACGACGAAGCCGCTCGGCCTCGCCGGCGGGTTGAACCTCGAGGAGATCAAGAGCATCGGTACGGTGTTCTTCCAGAGCGGCATGTTCAAGGACGCGAAGAGCGCCGCCCAGGCGATCACGAAGGTGATGGCGGGCCAGGAGCTTGGCGTGCCGCCGATGCAGGCGATGCGCGGCATCCACGTCGTCGACGGCAACCCACAGTTGTCGGCCGGCCTCGTCGCCGCGCTCGTCAAGAGGAGCGGCCGATACGACTATCGCGTCCTTGAAGCGAACGACACGCTCGTGTCGCTCCAGTGGTATCAGGATGGCGAGCCGGTCGGCGAGTCGATGTTCACGCTCGCTGAGGCTGAGCACGCGAACCTCGCGAAGAAGACGAACTGGCAGACGTACACCGAAGACATGCTCTTCGCGCGCGCGTTGACGCGCGGCGCTCGTCGGTACTGTCCCGACGTGTTCGGCGGCGCTGTCTACGCGCCCGGCGAGGCCGCGCCCGACGCGGAAGACTTGCCGCAGCCGTTCATCCAGCAGACGCCGCAGGGTGGGTATGTGCCGCCGCGCGTCGCGCAGCTTCACGATGAGCCTGTTGAAGAGTCCCGCTCGGCGTCCTCTGCCCTAGAGGGTGCGGCCCACACCTCGGACGCTCCTGCCTCCGAGCCGCCGAGCGGGACGAGCCTCTTCCCGCCATCTGACGAAGAGTTGGAGGCGCTCGAAGCCGACCAACACCGCGACCCGACCGACGAGGACGTCCGATGAGCACCATGAAGGGCAAGACCCTCCTCAAGGGGCACGCGCTGGTGCATGAGGGCCATCCCAGCGCCTACTACCCCGAGCGAGGTCATTGGCGCTCGCCGCGAGAGGGCGAACGCCGCGTCGCTCACTGCGAATGCGGGGCTGCCGCGCCCGAGGGCTTGAGCATCAAGGCATCGCAGCGATGGCACCGTCAACACAAGGACTCGCTCCGGTGACCACCGACCTGGCACGCCAGGAAGCGCAAGCGATCACCGACCCCGCCACCGGCGAGGTCATCGACCGCAGCGACACCGACAAGGTCGCCGACCTCTACGAGCGGATCAAGCAGGTGCGCGAGGACTGGAACGACGCATATGCCTGGTGCGCGCGCGCACTGATCGACGCCGCCGACGAACGCAGCGAGTGGGGCAAAGTCAATATAGGCGGCGTCCCGCTCGAGATCGACCCTCCAAGCAGCGCGTCGATCCGGTGGAACTACGACCTCCTGCACAAACTCGAGGCGCTCTTGCCATCGGAGCGGTATGCCGAGCTCGTCGAGCAGACCGTGACCGAGAAGGCGAAGACGGTGCAGCTGCAGGCGCTCGCGCGGCGCGCCGGCCCTGACAGCGAGATCGGCAAGATCATCACCGAGGCGGAACAGCGCGTCCCGAAAATGCGCGGAGTCAGGATCGCGCGGTGACGATCCTCGCGAAGTGCCCCGAGTGTGGCCGCACCCTCGCCGTCTACGCAGGGAAACTCCGCACCCACGTCCCGCCCGGAGGATGGTCGAAAACGCCGTGCCCCGGCAGCGGAGCGAAAGTCGAAACCGCGGAGATCCGACGATGACGGAACGCCTCGAAGACCTCCTCACCACGGCGGTTCGTGAACGCGCCGCCGCCTGCGCCGAGTTGACAGAGGCTCGGGCGCGGATCCGCGAGCTCGAAGAACCCTATAAGACGGCGGAACAGGTCGCGTTCAAGCTCGGCTACAGCGTCGACACGATCTATGACTGGGTGCAGGCGGAGAAGATCCCGGTCGTGTTCCGCGCCGGCGGCCAGATCCGGTTCGACCTCACAGACGTCGTCGCGGCGCTCAAAGAGGCGGAAAACAATGGGTGATCCTTTTCGGCCGGCCAGTGCGGTGCGCCTGACGCCGGGCCAGAAGGCGATGGCCGCCCGGATTTTCGAGTTGATGCGCCCCTGCGATGAGTGCGGCGAAGACGCGATGAGCGTGAAGTTCCAGCAGGGACGCCGCGGCGCGAGCGCCATTGCTCAATGCGATGAGTGTGGAGCGTGGCGTGTCTGACCACCGCACAACACCTGATAGTGCTGCCTTTAGAAGCGGTGCGGGCTTCTCAAGCGAACCCCGCGAACCTTTAGAAACGGAAACTTCCCCGCATCCCATGGTATGTGGGAACTCGCTCTGCGGTGGCGTCTGCTGGGATAACGGATCGTCGTGCTGGCACGAGATCCGAGTCGGCACCGCAGTCGAGTTCGAGTACGGCACGGGCACCGTGAAGGAGATCGGCGAGGGCTACGTCGTCGCGCAGGGCAGCCAACTGTGGTTTCGGCGACCCGAGGATGTGCGGCGTGCCTGACCACCGCACAACCACCTATCCCATGGTGCCGCTCTTCGAGTCAGACATATGGAGACGACTCGTCGATGAGGTCGCCGGCGTCTGGTGGGGCGGCGCAGACTGCCCAGATGAAGAGCGAGCGATTGTGGACACGCAGTTGCGGATCGCCGTCGAGATAGACCGAGCATATCGTGGCTGAAGGGATCTACCGGACGATTGTCGCCGACCCGCCGTGGGACATCGGATATCAGACGCTCGGCGTGGGCGGCAGGCGCCGGAACGTGACGCGCGTCGGCTACTCCTTCATGTCGATCGACGAGATCAAGGCGCTGCCCGTCTCCAACCTCGCGGCGAAGGGCGCGCACCTCTACATGTGGACGACGCGCAAGCTGTTCCGCGAGGGCGTCGCCGCCGAGGTCGTGCGCGCCTGGGGCTTCGAGCCGGTCGGCGAGATCATCTGGGGGCTGCGGAATCCCGGCATGGGCGGCATCCTCGGCAACGGCCACGAGCCGGTCATCATCGGGCGGCGTGGGGATCTGCCGTTCCCGGAGAAGCAGCTACCGGCCGGCGTCGTGTTCTGGAAGCAGCCCTACGCGCACGGCAAGATCCACAGTGCCAAGCCCGACGGGGTCCTCGACCTCGTGGAGTCCCTGAGCCCGGCGCCGCGACTAGAGCTTTTCGCGCGTAGGCAGCGCCTTGATTGGGATACCTGGGGCGACCAGGCGCTCGAGCACGTGGAGATGGGCGCGTGAACCATGGGACTCGTCATAGTGTGCTCGTCGCGTGCGAGTTCTCGGGCGCGGTCAGGGACGCGCTGCGCCGGCGCGGCGTCGACGCCGTTTCCTGCGACCTGCTCCCCACAGAGGCGCCGGGGCCGCACATCGTGGGCAACGTCCGCGACGTGCTCGACCAGGGCTGGGACATGATGATCGCGTTCCCGCCCTGCACCCACCTCGCGAACAGCGGCGCGCGGTGGTGGGCGGAGAAACGCGACGACCAAGCCGAGGCGATCCGCTTCGTCATGGATCTCTGGCTAGCGCCGATCCCGCGCGTCGCGATCGAGAACCCCTACGGCAAGCTCTCCACCGCGTGGTGCCGGCCCGACCAGGTGATCCAGCCGTGGCAGTTCGGCCATGGCGAGACGAAGGCGACGTGTCTGTGGCTGCGCGGCCTGCCGCCGCTCATGGTCGACGCGCAGCACCAGGGCCGCGAACCGCGCGTCCACCGCGAGTCTCCGGGACCGGATCGGTGGAAACGCCGCTCCAAGACGCTCGAGGGAATCGCGGAGGCGATGGCTGCCCAGTGGGCGCCGCTGCTCGAGGTGGCAGCGTGAGCGACCGCCCGCCCGTGGTCACGTGTCCGCATTGCGGATCGACCGATGTGTTCGATACCGGAGACCGCCATACCGGCGCCGACGGCGTAGTCATCGCGTCGCTCGAGCGGTGTGAATGCCGATCCTGCGGCGGCGACTGGTACCGCGTAGACATGGTGAACGCCGATGCCTGACCATGGGACTAAGCATTGTGCGGCAAACGAGGACCTGATCCCGATCCGCGTCGCCAAGCAGCTCACCGGCAGTCTGGTCGGCCAGACGATCTTCTGCGCGTGGTTTCGGATCGACAGCCTCGGCGATCACACGTACCAGATGACCGTCAGCCAAGACGACGGCGACATCACCCTCAACCGCCTGAACGGCGAGACGCTCTGGGAAGGCCCCGATGCCTGACCATGGGATACCAAGTAGTGCGGTGCGGACGGCCTGGTGCGCGGCGTGCAAGCGGCGCGTGACAGTCACCATCAGCGATGGGCGCGCCTACTGCAACTGCGGACGCAGCTGGCCCTACCATCCGCGCCGCTCAGGCAGCGAGGTACTCGTCCATCCTCGTGATGGCGCTCGCCATGTCGTCCGGGAACAAGTGCCCGTAGGTGTTGAGGGTCTCGGTGGCGTTGGCGTGGCCGAGTTGTTTGGAGACTTGGAGGACGTTGAGGCCGGCGGCGATCATCATCGACGCGGCGGCGTGGCGCAGGTCGTGGAAGCGGACGGTCGGCATTCCGACCTTCTTGCGGGCGCGGAGCCAAGACTTCCGCATCAGGCTCGGAGTGATGGTGCGCTCAGTGGGCCATCGTCCACTCGGTGTCGTCATCGGCGCGACGAACTCGCCCGGATACTCCGCGAGGTGGGTGCGCAGGGCCTCGCCGACGGGACCCCACAGCGCGACGCGGCGGACGCCTTCGGTCTTGGTCGAGTCGAGCGCTCCGGTGATGCGGTTTCGCTGTTGGTGGACGAACACCCAGTGCTCGTCGAGATTCACGTCTTCGCGTTGCAGGCCGAGTATCTCCCCTTCGCGCAGGCCACAGTAGCCGGCGAACAGGACGAGGGCGTTGAGACGCGCGTCCGAGGCTGCGGCGAGGGCTTCGACCTGTGCCCTGGTTGGGATGGTGAGCGTCGGCTTGGTAACGCGCTTGAGGACGATCCGCGGGGGCATGGCTTGGATGTCGCCGTAGCCGTGGGCGTGACTGAGGATGAGGCGGAGAACGCCGTTGCAGGCGTGGACGGTTTTCGGCTTGTGCGTCTTCTCGAGCTCCATCACGAACGCCTCCATACGGCGTCGGTCGAGGTTCGTGATCGGCTCGTCCCCGAGCAGGCGCCGGATGTGCGCGGCGTGCACGTCGTAGCGGGCGAGCGTCGCCGGCTTCCAACGCCTCTGCCCGACCTCGCGCCACTCGGTGACGACCTCGTCGACGGTACGTCCCGGGCCACGCGGCTTGGTGGGGTTGATCTTCTCTTCTTCGGCGTCGTGGCGGCGTTGGACGAGCCACCTATCGGCGGCGAGTTCCGAGTCGAGCGTCTCGCTGTGCCCGTTGTAGCGGGCTCGGTAGCGGCCGCTGGGCAAGCGTTCGATCGAGCCTGTGCCCTTGAGGCGGCGCCGCTTCATGCGCGGCATCTACTGGATGGGGTCGTCGGGGATGATGGGCTCGCTCGAGTATTCAACGTCGACGCCGAGATCGTCGCTCAGGTTCTTGGCGATCAGCCGAGCGTGCGGAGCGATGACGTGGTCATACCACGCCTCGGACGGTCGTTGGCGCGGCCCGTCGAAGTTCGGCGGCGTGTCGAGGATGCGCCGGATGGCTTCCATCTCTGTGACGAGAGCCTCGATCCGCGTGCGCATCTCGCCTTCGTAGGCGCGTCCCATGACCTCGTCGTCGAGGTAGACGCGGATATCGGCGATGGCGTCGCTGAGGGTGTCGCTGATCATGTGGCCTCCGGGGATCACAGTGGATGGTTATCCCATGATACCACCATGATCCCCGGAAACCGCCTTTTCTCCATCGGGGCGCCGAGATTCGAACTCGCCAACACACAGTCGGGACGCGACGGCGATAGACGGGTTTTGGGCGGAATAGCGGTAGTAGCGGCGCGGGCGGCGAGCGCGGCGGATCGGGCGTCCGAGTGACGAAGCCGACCGCCGTAAACCCACGGACGCTCCACGTCCCCGACCGCGACCTGCGCATCGCGCCCATCGCCAGGTGCCCCGAATGCCACGACCAGGTACCCGTCCGCGGCGGGCGCCTCGCCGGCCACTATGCCGTCGCCCATGAGCTCTGCAGCGGGTCGAGCAAACCAGCGCCAGAGGCGCCCGCGTGATTATCGATCAGCGTCCCTACGTCACTTGTATCTGCGGCACCAGGATTACCGCCGCGACGCTCTTCGATGCCTGGCAACTGTTCGACCGGCACGTCGACCAGACGCACGGCCGCCGGTTCCCGATGGGCGCTGTTCGCATCATGCCGGGCGTCCGTCCTCACCGGCGCCCCATCAAGCCGACGCGGCCGCAGGGAGGCGCGTGATGGGGAAGGGCGGCTGGCACCTCCCCTCGAGCACGAAGTGCTGCGTCTGTGGCGAGCCGATCCGGCGGACGCGGAGCGACTCGTACAGCCAAGCGGCGTGGCTCAACTTTGAGCCCGCCCATATCCGCTGCGCCGCCCAGACGCAGCCCCGCGAGATGGCCGCGACGGGAGGCGACGAATGATCCGGCGCATCCGAGTCTGGGTCGCGCTTTTCATCCTCCCGCGTGACTGGCAAGCATCAGGGCCGCTCATCGCGCTGACGCCGGACGAACTCCGCATCCTAAGACGTGTCGTGCTCAACGAACTGGAGGCGGAGGAATGACCTACTCGTGGCGGAAGGGCGGCCAATCAGGCGGCGGCTACTGCAACGCCATCGCCACCGACCCCTACACCTCGAGCGTCATCGCGTGCGGCGACGTATGGGGCTTCGCGCGCAGCGACGACGCTGGCCGGTCGTGGTACCCCACCAACGAAGGACAGACGCCTGGAGCGCCGTATGGCCGCTGCGCCGCGTTCTCGCAGAAGCATCCAGGCCGCGCGTATGTCGGCGTCGGCACCCTCAAATACCAGAACCCATCGGGCGGCGGCTACCTCGGCATGATCGACCCGGCTCTCGGCTCGCCGTACATGCTTGCCCGCGCCAACACGACCATCAGCTTCACCTCATATCTGCCTACGGGCGGCGCGGGCGACGTGCCGCGCCCCTGCGGCCGGTTGATCGCCGTCGACTATGACCAGGTGTCGGGCATCGAATACCTCTACCTGCTCACCCGGCAAGGATTGATGCGGTCGACGGATGGCGGCATGACGGTGACGCCGCTCGGCCTCCCAGCACCAGCTCCGCTCTACGCCTGGTCAGCCGTGTGCCTGCTCGCCACCGGCGACCTGCTCATCTCATCGTTCCGCACGTCGCCGACGGGCGGGTCACGCCTGTGGAAGGTCTCCCAGCCACGCACCAGCGCCGCCGTCTCCGAGGTTACGGGGATCCACGGCCTGCCGCCCGTCATAGAAGACATCGCGAGTGTCCTCATCTCGGGCACGCACGTCTACCTGCTCGCGTGCGGCCCCTACGGCCTCATCCGCTACAACGGCACGCCACTCCTCCCAGCCGACGCCGAGCTCCACCTCTCAAGCGTCACCCAAGACGCCGCCGGCGTCCTCTGGACAGGTAACGGGGTAGGCGCCGACGACCACCGCTGTGTGGCGCGGAGCATGGACGGCGGCCAGTCATGGCAATGGGCGACACCCGCCGCCGCCTGCCTCCCAACGATCTACGGGACGCAGCGGCGATGGTGGCTCGCCGACGCATGGTCAGCCATGTCGAAGGGCAGCGGCTACAGCGTCTCGCAGCTGGCCGTCGGTGGCACGGGCATCGTCTACAGCGCCGGCCGCGCAGGCGTCCACTCGACGCACGACGCCGGCCAAACCTGGGCCCCGACATGCGACGGCCTCGACGGCTCCGAAGCGAACGCCTTCACCAGCGACGGCGCGACCGTCTGGGCGTCAGACACCGACTACCACTCAAGCGCGTCGCAGGATGGGTTCGCGAACGCCACCCAAGACTCGCAGCCGCCCGCGTTCCCCGCGCCGAGCCTCACCCGCGGCAACGTCAAGGTCACAACCACGAACCCGCCGCAGATCCTCGTCAACGGCGTCGACCAGGCCGACGACTACGCCCGCTCAGCCCTCACCAACCCGAAAGACGTCTATGCCGACGCGCAAGGCCGCATCTATATCGCCCTCTCAGGCGGCGTCCTCGTCGGAGACCCAACGTGACCCGGCTCTATGACCGCCTCTTGGAATGGATCGTCGACTACGCCGACCGACGCGGCGCCCGCCAAGCCGAGACGGTGCGCCAGCAGCGCGAGTACGCACGTGCCCTGCGGCAGAACGCTGCACGTGATCGCTGGATCGAAGCTGGGAGGCGCCGTGACTGACGTTCAACTCGAGCTCGACCTCGCAGGCAGCCACACCGATGCGACGACCGCGTTCCGCGAGTGGATGCTCAGCCTTCCGCCGACCCCGTGGGCAGACGAGGCGGCACGCCATGGGTGATGCCGAGAAGTTGATCGCGTGGATCCGCGAAGCCGCCAACGAACTCGAGAAGGCGCACGCCCTGCTCGACGAGGCCGGCGTGCCGCGCAGCCGCGAGGAAGGCGTCGACATGACGCTCGCCGCGCGCATCTACACACTGATCGAGATGTTCCGCGATGAGTGACGCCGTCCTCAACCACCTGTCAAGCGGCGGCCTCGCGCAGGGCGAGCACCGACCCTGGCCGCAAGCGTTGCGCAGCCGCATCACCACGGCGATCGAAGCCGTCCAATGCCTCGACATCCCCGAGGCGCTCGACCTGTTGGAAAACCTCGCAGCCGACCTGGCAGCCCTAGACCACGCCTACGAAGCGACAAGCGCCGAGCAGGCCTACCGGAGGTGGAAGAAGCCTGCATGACCAATCTCGCTACCGCCCTCGACCGTTCTCGCGAGTTCATCCGCCGCTTCGTCGTCATCACCGACGCCCAAGCCGTCGCCATCGCACTCTGGATCGCCCATACCTACGCACTCGACGCCGCCGACATCACACCATACCTCGCGTTCACAAGCCCCGAAAAACAAGCCGGGAAAAGCCTCGCGCTCGAAGTCGTCGGCACACTCGTCAACGAACCCTGGCCCGCGATCCGCCCCAGCGAAGCCGTCCTCTTCCGAAAGATCGAAGCTGACTGTCCCACGCTTCTGCTCGACGAGGTCGACACGATCTGGAGCAAACAGGCACGCGCCGAAGACGAAGGACTGCGCGCGCTCCTCAACGCCGGGTTCCGCCGCCACGGCAGCACCGTCCCGCGCTGCGTCGGGCCGACGAATCGCCTCCAAGACTTCGCCACGTTCTGTCCCAAGGCGCTCGGCGGGATCGGCGACCTGCCAGACACGATCGCAGACCGTTCGATCCCGATCAGGATGGAACGCAAAAAGAAGACGGATCAGGTCGATCGATGGCGGCATCGCCTCATCGCGAAAGACGCCGAAAACCTCCGAACCAACATGGCTGTGGCGGTTGGGGCGCTTGGGGCGCTTCTTTCCACCCAAGAGCCACCAAGCCTCCCAGACGAGCTCTCAGACCGCGCCCAAGACGCATGGGAACCACTCCTACAGATCGCCGACACCGCCGGCGGCGACTGGCCCACCCAAGCCCGCGCAGCTGCGCTCGAGTTGATGCGCGCCCGCGTCGAAGAACCCCAAATCGGGACGCTGCTGCTCACCGACATCCACACCAGCTTCAACGGCGACGCTCGACTCTCAACCGCCACGCTCATCAACACGCTCGTCGACATCGACGAATCGCCGTGGTCTGACTGGGGCGGCAAGCCGATCACCGGACGTCGCCTCGCCGGTCTGCTGCGCCCATACGGCATTTCTCCACACAAAGAAGCGGGTTGGCGCGGCTACTTCAAGTCTGATTTCGAGGATGCCTGGGCTCGTTACACACCTTCCACCCAATCCGCCCCAAACGCCCCAAACGCCACAAGCGAAGAAAACCCGCATGAACAACCGGAAGAAAATGTGGCGGATTGGAATGGCAATGCGCCAGAAAGCGGCGACGAACCGCCACAGACAGCAGAGAGTTACCTCGGATACAACCCCGACGAGGAGCTGCCGTTCTGATGAGCTGGCAACGCCTACCCCACATCTACCGCCGCATCGCCATCGAGGTCTGCACACCAGCCGAACTCGACGCGCTCGCACTCCACATCGCCGGCCTCTCAGAACGCGCCATCAGCATCCGCCTCAACATCAGCCGCCGCACAGTCCGCGACCGACTCGACAACGCCACCCGCAAAATCTCGAACCACCCAGACATGCCAAAAGAGGAGGCAACCGCATGACCGACCAGGAAATGGCGCACGTGCTCTGGATGCTGCAACTCCTAACCGACCGAGGCTACGACCTCCACGCCCTCGCGCACACGGCCGACCCGCTTCCACTCGGCGAATACGACCGACGCTACAACAGCAAGGCGGCAACCACATGAGCCGCATCCCCATCGACGGCATCGACCGCGCCCTCACCCGCTACCGACAGTCGACCACACTCGCACAGATCACCCGCCACACCCCGCCACTCCAAACCCCCGCCATCATCGGCACAGCCGGCGGCGACGCCAGGCAGTTGCGAGGCATCCCAGCCATCGGCAAGTCGGTGACAGGGGCGATCCCAGGCACCAGCCCACACCAGGCCATCCGATGACCTACGGCCGCCTCACACCAGAACAGATCGCCGCTCGGGACGCCTACACGAAGCAGCGAGCAGAGCGCCGCATCGCCGCTGCCCTAACTCTCGCCGGCCATCGGATCACCTCGGCCCAATGGTTCGATCCCAGCGAAGGCGACGAATGGAACGACCATGGCTGCTACGAACTCACCCTCGACGATGGCCGCATCATCCGATTCACCAGTGGTGGATACGACGCAAGCGACGTGTACATGGCCATCGACGGCACCGACGCCACCGACGCCACCGACATTGAATGCTGACTACGACCCGTGCTAACCTGTTATCGGCGCTCGGGACTTCCCGCCCATACAGCGCCACACCCATCACCACAACCAGCCAACAGGCTGGCTTTCGCATGTCTAAGACCATCTGCTCATACCCACAGTGCGGAGCAATCACCGACGGCGGACGCTGCAGTCTGCACCGCACCGACGACAACCCACGCCGCAACCACACACCACGCCGCAAAGTCTACGACTCCAAACGCTGGAAGCGATGCCGCGCCATCGTCCTCAACCGTGACGGCTACACCTGTGCTATGTGTGGCGCCGAGGCGAACACCGTCGACCATTGGCCTGTGCCTGTCGGTGGCATCCTCGCCCAGGGTGGAGACCCGTGCGACCCAGCCACCTGCCGATCACTCTGCCGCAGCTGCCACGGACGCATCGACGGCAAAAGGGGGGCGGGGTCTATAGCGACCATCACGCCCAC
>Ga0207652_10000521_pt1 | contig 39031 bp, 28 predicted proteins | sample KBSC63BmetaG_FD_184334 | JGI IMG/M metagenome (GOLD analysis project Ga0207652, IMG submission 184334) | Corn rhizosphere microbial communities from Kellogg Biological Station, Michigan, USA - KBS C6-3B metaG (SPAdes) (version 2) | ecosystem: Host-associated > Plants > Roots > Rhizosphere ...
GGTCACGTCGGCGTCGGGCGCGTTCTGGAAGACGGCCACCTGGAGCGACTCGACCGGCAACGCCACCGTCACCGTCAACGACGGCAACAGCTACCAGACGTGGGAAGGCTTCGGCGGCGCGTTCAATGAGAAGGGCTGGAGCTACCTGACCACGCAGGACATGCAGGATCAGGCCATCCAGCTCCTGTTCGGCGCCGACGGCTGCAACTTCGCCTGGGGCCGCATCCCGATCGGCGCCAGCGACTACGCCATGGATCGCTACTCGCTGAACGAGACCTCCGGCGACACGACGATGAGCAAGTTCTCGATCGATCGCGACAAGATGAAGCTGATCCCCTACATCAAGGCGGCGCAGGCGGTGAAGCCCGACATTCGCTTCTGGGCCAGCCCCTGGTCGCCCCCGACCTGGATGAAGACGGGCCCCTACAACCCGAACACGGGCGCGTCGCACTCGAACTTCGACGGCGGCGTGATGAAGAGCGACGACGCCACGATGCAGGCGTTTGCCCTGTACCTGGTGAAGTTCGTTCAGGCCTACGCCGACCAGGGGATCAAGGTCGAGGCGGTGTCGCCGCAGAACGAGCCGAACTACCAGCAGAACTACCCGTCCTGCCACTGGGACACCTCGACGTTCGTCACGTTCGTCGGCAAGTACCTGGGCCCGGCCCTGACCGGCGCGAACCTGGACACCCGGGTGCTGGACGGGACGCTGTCGAATCCCAGCGGCGACGCCGACATCGGCCAGGGGGTGCTGAAGGACGCCACGGCGAAGGGCTACGTGAAGGCGATCGGCGTGCAGTGGGGGATGGCCGACTCGGGCCCCGTCGGCACGTTGAAGGGGCTGGCCGGCAACATCCCTATCTGGCTCAGCGAGACGAAGTGTGGCGGGACGATCGGATCGACGTCGCCGGCGCCCAACGACTTCAGCTACGGCAAGGACACCTGGGGCTACATCAGCACCGCGATCCGCAATGGCCTGACCGCGTACAACGCCTGGAACATGGTGCTGGACAAGGGTGGCCTGGGCATCGACGACACGCGCAAGTGGCCGCAGAACGCGCTGCTGGTGGCGGATGGAGGCAGCATCACGCCGACCCCGGCGTACTACGTGTTCCGCCACTTCTCACAGTTCGTGGCGCCGGGCGCCAAGCGCATCGACGCGACCGGGGGCGACGCGGTCGCCTTCAAGAACCCGGACGGCAGCCTGGTGGCGATCATGTTCAACAGCGGCAGCGCCAACAACAACTACGTCGTCTCGATCGGCGGCAAGAAGCTGCAGTTCGCCATGCCATCCGCCGGGTGGGCCACGATCAAGTACGCGCCGTAGGACCACTCGCCCGCGCCGGCCCGGATCGGGCAAATACGTCCTCGATGAGCGGCGAAGGCCAGCGCGACGGGGATCGAAATCGATCGATCGAGGGGCGGCGGGTCCGGATCTTCGTGAGCGGCTCGGCCGACGGTCTGGGGAAGGCCACCGCGAAGTCGCTCCTGGCCGAAGGACACGAGGTCGTCGTCCACGTGCGGGGGGAAGGACGGCGCACCGCCGTGGAGGACCTGGTGATGGCAGGCGCCACCGCCGTGGTCGGAGATCTTGCCAGCCTCGAGCAGACCAGGGCGCTGGCCGACCAGGTCAACGCGCTGGGGCCGGTCGACGTCGTCATTCATAACGCCGGCGTCTACTCCGGGCCGACCGTGCTTCCCGTCAACGTAGTGGCCCCCTACGTGCTCACGGCCTGGATCCAGCGACCGGCGCGCCTCATCTATCTCAGCAGCGGCATGCACCGGGGCGGCCGCCCCGAGCTGGCCGGCCTCGACTGGGGCGGCGGGCGCGCGACGGCCTCCTACGCGGACAGCAAGCTGTTCGTCACCGCCCTGGCCGCGGCCGTGGCCCGGCTGTCGAAGGACGTCCTCAGCAACTCCGTCAACCCCGGCTGGGTGCCCACGAAGATGGGTGGACCCAACGCCCCGGACGATCTGCGCCTCGGTCACCTCACGCAAGAATGGCTGGCCACCAGCGACGCGCCCGAAGCGCGCACCAGCGGTGGCTACTGGCACCATCAGCGCAGGGCCACGGCGCACTCCTCCGTTCACGATCAGGGGTTCCAGGACAGGCTGCTGGAGGAACTGGAACGCGCGACGGGCACGCGGCTGCCCATGGCGCCCCGCCGGTAGTGCTGGCGACGACGGGCTGACTGCTGGCATGCTCGCGCGCCGTGCGCCGCAATTCCCCCAGCCTTCGCACCATGTCGATCGCCGGCGGCGTCCTGGCGGCGGGCTTCTTGCTGGCCGGGTGCGGTGGCCCGGCGTGCCGCACCACGAATCTGGTCATCGACTTTCCACAACCGATCCCCGAGGGGACCGCGATTCACGTGAAGGTGAACGACCAGACCTTCGATGTGACCTGCCCCGTCCAGCTGCAGCCACCCAACTTCGCGCAGATCGCGAACTGCACCGACCAGCAGCTGGTGCTGTACTTCGACCTGATGGTGGCGGCGGCCGTGCAGACGGTCACCGTCTGGGCCGATCTGCCGGACGGCACGCCGCTGTTCGGCCCCGCCCCCACCAGCCTGGGCACGCCGGCCATGAATGATCCGGTGGGGCACTCCGGCCTGTGCGACCTACCGGTGAGCGTGCTGGGCGCGGGCCATTCGCCCAGCGCGACGCCCGCTCCGGGGTGGGAGGCGTGCGCCGGTGGCGCGACGGTGGCCGCGTTTGACTACGGCGACGGCGGCCCGGCGACGATCACAGCGCTGCAGGTCGCCGACGGCAGTGCGTTCATGGGAGTGAACCACGCGGGTCAGGGAGCGTACGACGTCGCCTCGGTCGCCCTGCCCTGCGCCCCGCCCGCGATCCTCGCGTCGGCGAAGGGGACCATCATCGGCGGACCGATCGTCGCGGCCGGCTCCGTCTTCTGGGCCACCACCGACGGCGTGCTGACCGTTCCCGTCCTGGGCGGCCCGGCGCAGGTCGCCGCGCCCGGCCCCCTGATGGAGCCGGTCTTCTTCGCCGCCACCACGACGGCGCTCGTCTGGATCGATTTCGCCGGGACGGTGCAACGCCTGGATCTCTCCGGTGGCCCGGCGATGCCGGTGGCGGCCAGCCGCGGGGTGGGCGGCGGTATCGCCGCGAGCGACACCACCATCTACTTCTCCGTGGTCGGGAACGCCGACTGGAGCGCCGGCGCGGGCTTCGGACAGGGCGGCGCGGTGTTCGCGGTCCCGGTGACCGGAGGCGATGTCCTCACCATCGCCGCTGCTCAGCAAGCGCCGCGCGACCTGGTGGTGAGCGCGACGGATCTGTACTGGGCCAGCGCCGGCACGCACAGCGGCGACTTCCCCGCCATGAGCGCCGGGAACGCCGACGGGCTCATCGTTCGCCAGCCGCTCGCTGGCGGTCCTCCGCTCGTGCTGGCGACGGGCGAGGCGAATCCGACGAACCTGCATCTTCTCGACGCCGCGCCTCTGTATCCGGTCCTGTACTGGACGGATGGCGGCCTGGGCGACGGCTACGCGGGCAGAGAGATGGCTGCCGCGTGGGGACCGCCGGCCACGGTGACGGGAGGGAGCGGGCTGGCCTTCGACGCCGATCGCGTCTACTGGTGGCAGCCGGTCTTCACCGGCGGCGCCGGCCTGTTCTCGGCGGTGGTTCTCTCGGCCCCCCGCTGACCGGGACGCCCGCCAGACCGGTCCGGCCGGGCAGTCGCCCGCATCGGCCCGGATCGGTTCAGAAACTTCTTTCGGGCTCTTCTCCGCGAATTCTGGTCCGGATTTCCTGCCCCCGTGCGACTGCGGCTGCGCCCCACCCCAACACGGAGGCCCCGATGGTCGCGCGGAACGAGGATCGCTTCATCACCCGGCTGGTTACCATCACCTGTCTGGCGGGCTTCGCCCTGGGGTCCTGGGGATGCGGCCAGTCGGCCAGCGGCGGCGGCACGGGAGGTAACGGCAGCGGCACCGGCGGAAGCACCGCCACCGGCGGCACCTCCGCGACGGGCGGTGCCAGCAGCGGCGGTTCCTCGAGCGGGGGAAGAACGGGGAGCGGAGGTGTGTCGGCGTCTGGAGGGAGCGGCTTGGACGGAGGCGCCACCGGCGGCACGGCCGGCGCCACCGGTGGCACTGTCGGCGCCTCCGGTGGCACTGTCGGCGCCTCCGGTGGAACGACCTCGCCGGGCTCGGGCGGCCGCGCCACCGGTGGAAACAGCGCGCCCGGGTCCGGCGGCCGCGCCGCCGGTGGGAGCAGTGGCAGGGCCGGCGCGACGGGCTCCGGCGGCACGCCCGCAGCCGGCGGCCAGGGCGGGGGCCCGGCGACCATGACGGGCACGGGCGGCACGTCCAGCGCCTGTTCCGGCACGCCGCTGCCGGCCGGCAATACCAACCGCACGATCCAGATCGGCTCCACCAGCCGCACGTACATCCTCCACGTGCCGAGCGGCTACACGGGAACCAAGCCCGTGCCGCTGGTGCTCGACTTCCACGCGCTGGGCGGCAGCGGCAGCCAGGAGCAATCGAGCTCGGGGTACCAGGCCATCGCCGACAAGCAGGGCTTCATCATCCTGTTTCCGAACGGCATCGACAACGCCTGGAACATCGGCCCCTGCTGCACGAACTCGCCCGACGTCGATGATCTTGGCTTCGCGAAGGGGATGGTGGCGGCCATGGTCGCCGAGGCCTGCATCGACACCAAGCGCGTGTACGCCACCGGCTTCTCGATGGGGGGCGGCATGTGCCAGTACCTGGCCTGCAACGCGGCCGACATGTTCGCCGCCGTCGCGCCGTCGTCCTTCGATCTGCTGGTGCCCGACGAGGAGCCCTGCGCGCCGTCACGCCCCATCAGCGTCCTGGCGTACCGCGGGACGGCCGACACGACCGTGCCCTACGCGGGCGGCCTGGGACCGAGCGGGCGCATCACGTTCCTGGGCGCGCAGGGGAGCTTCCAGCGGTGGGCCACCATCGACGGGTGCACGTCCGCGACGACGACCGACGGCGACTGCACGTACCAGTCGACCTGCAGCGCCGGCGTCGAGATCGGCCTGTGCGTCAAGCAGGGCGGCGGTCACGCCCCGGGCGACGCGAACGTGGGCTGGGCCTTCCTCAGCAAGTTCACGCTGCCGTAGCGACGGACTAGTTACAGCCGATCTGCGTGGGATTGACCGCCACGTCGTCGATCCACAGGTCGGCCGCGGCGCTGGCCGTCGCGAAGCGCTGGAAGCCCAGGCTCAGCGACGTCCCGCCGGTGATGCCCGGCGCCTTGATGTCCGTCAGCTGCGTTCCGTCCTTGTAGATCGTCGTGGCCGAGGCCGTGACGTGCCACTCGTAGCAGAACCAGGTCGTCTGCGGCACGGTGGTCTTCGAGGCGTAGAACTGATCCGACTTCTGGAAGTTCACCTGGATGGCGTCGCTCCCCAGCCGGTTCAGCAGCCGCAGCTGGTCCCCCGGCAGCGCCACATAGATGTACATCTGGTGACCGCCGTTGGGACCGTTGAAGCGCAGCCAGGCGCGGCCCCAGAAGTCGGTGGCCGGGAACGTCTTGCTCTCGGTGATGAACGCGCTGTTCGACGTGTTCGGCGCCACGATGTGCAGGGAGTGCGTGCCGCTGTGAGCCTGGTCGGTCCCCACCGTGGCCGTGAAGCCACCGCTCATCGACACCTTCCAGGTGCTGGAGCTCACCGAGCCGCTCTCGAAGTCGTCGCACAGCTGTAGGGACGCGCAGCCGGCGCTGGCGGCGCCGCCGGCGCCAGAACCACCGGCGGCGGAGCCGCCGGTCGCGGTCACGTGATTCCCGCCATGCCCGCCCACCGGCGGTCCAGCGTCGCCACCCGATCCCGTCGCGCCGCCGGGCGCCGTCGTTCCCCCCGTGCCCACGCTGCCGCCGGACGCGGTGGCGCCGCCCGTCGCCGTGCTTCCCCCCGACGCCGAGCTGCCGCCTGTGGCGCTGCTGCCGCCCGAAGCGCTGCTGCCGCCGGAACCCGTGCTGCCGCCCGAGCTGCTCGATCCGCCCGAACCGCCGGATTTTCCACCCGTGCCCGGCGGGCTGGCCGGGTCGCCCCCGCAGCCGCTCGCCAGCCCGAGCAGAAGACCACAGACGACGGCGCCGGCTCGCCTCAAGCGAGCATCCCCGAGATCATCCCCGTTCCGGTGCCCATCCCGAAGTTCACGGTGGCGCTGCTCTTGTCGCGGATCGCCGCCGTGATGAGCGTGTTCTGCATCTTGTTGTTGGTGACCTTGCCGGCGTCGATGTACTGGCCGGTCTTCAGGAAGCCGCCGCCGTTGCCCCAGATGATGTGAGGGACGTTCATGCCGCTGTGGCTCGGCCCGTCGGAGATGTGGGTCGTCCACAGCACGATGGCGCTGTTGGCCAGGCCCCGCGCGTCGAACGCGTCCAGTCCCTTCGACAGCGTCTGCATGCGCAGCAGATCGATCTCGTGGTGGGCCTGCTCGGCGGTCGGGTTGTTGCCCACCGCCGCGTCCGACTGGATCCGGTGCGAGATCTGATGGAACGTCCAGCCCAGGCTGGCGTTCGACGGCACGCTGTACTTCGTCCCGTCCGTCCCGTCTCCCCACTGCAGGGTGGCGACGCGGTTGTAATTGCAGGCGAAGGCCAGCGCCACCAGCTGCATGTGCAGCAACGAGACGTTCTCGATCATGCCGTCGGTCTTGAACGAGAAGCCGCTCTTGTACGAGTTCAGCGTCGTCGTATCCAGGCCGCTGGTCGAGCACATCAGCCCCATGTTCCCCATCATCACCTCGACGTCGCGGATGCTCTGGAAGTGCTGATCCAGGCGCTGCTTGTCGTCGGCGCTGAGGACGGGGTTGTTCATCAGGCTGTTCAGCTCGCCCCGCACCAGATCGTTCACGCTCTTCCGATTGGCGGCCAGCTGCGCGGCCACCGGGTCGGTGGTGGTCCCGCCCGACGACGACGTCGTGGTCAGTCCGACCAGCTTCGAATACAGGATGTACGGGTTCTGATCGCCCGCGCGGACCTGACCGGCGCCCGCCGCCTTGAAAGAGATCCGGTCAGCGATGTACGCCGGCTTGGCCGCCGAGTACAGCGCGATGGGATCGGTGCCGGCTGGGTTGACCGCCTGGCTGATGACCATGTCGGCCGAGGGCCCGCTGGAATAGGCGCTGGTGCCCGATGATCCTGGCGCGGCGCCCGTCAGCGACTGCACCAGTCCCTCGGCGTGACCGCAGCTCTTCGGGCCGCCCTGCACCCAGTTCACGTTCTGGACGAACGTCAGGTTCGCCGCGTGGGTCGACAGGTTGCTGACCGCCCGATCCGTGGCCGCCGCCAGCCCCGCCGTGGTCAGCGGCCCCGTGGCCGAAGGGAAGAAGCTCTTCCCCACCACGCCGCAGGAGCCGACCATCAGCAGCGTGAACACGGGCTGCGCGCCGGCCGCCCACGCCGATCGCTCGGGCAGCCCCTCGAGGAAAGGCAAGCCGATGGCCACCGTGCCCGCCCCGCGCAGGAAGGCCCGGCGATTGATCGCGTTCTTGCGGACACCCTCGGGAGACAGGCGAAAACCGTGCAGCCGGCCCGACTCGTTGTCGACGACGGGGCTGAGCAACTCTTTGGGCTTGCGCATCACTGGGGTCCTCCATGGGTGCGGAACGCGTCGCTTCGAACGAGTTGAAGGATCAGCTGCTTCTCGGAGTTGGTCCCGCTCCCCATGCTGGCGGAGGTGAGCGAGTTCAGCAGCGGCATGTCGCTCGCCACCACGTCCCGCTGCATGCCGAAGCTGGCCAGCTTCTTCGCGAAGCAGGTGTGGGCCTGCGACGTCGTGGCGATGGCCTGCATCATGCCGGTGGCGTCATTCCAGGTCTTCGTCGTCCCGTCGGCGAAGGTGTACGAACCGCTGGAGTCGATGGTCAGACCGCCGTTCTCGGTGTCTTGCCACTGGCCCATCCCGTCGAAGTGCTCGAAGGCGAAGCCCAGCGGGTTGATCATGGCGTTGTGGCAGCTGGCGCCGCACGTGCCCGTCAGCGTGTCGATCCGCTGCCGGTTCGTCTGGCCGGGCTGCAACGGCGGGATGGGCGGGATGTTCGCCGCGGGGGGGCCCAGCGTCGCGCACAGCACGTCCAGGTTCAGCGTGACCCCGCGAAGGATGGAGTTCGGCTCGGCGTTGAGGCCGTTCAGCGTCAGATAGGGAATCTGGGCGAAGAAGCCGACCCGCTTCGAGCCCAGATCGCTCTGCGCGTAGCCGTTCGCCGGCGCGGTCACGCCGTACAGCTTGGCCATCTGCGGCCCGTAGAAGCCGCTGGTCGACAGCAGCATGTCCTTGAGGCCCAGGCCCTGCGTGAAGATGTTGTCGAAGAACCGGTACGACGCCTCCTCCAGCTCGGCGGGCAGCGCGTCCGTGAACGACGGCACGTTGACCTTCGTGATCTGCTCGTAGTCGTCGAAGTGCAGCCACTCGCCGTGGAACTGGCGCATCACGTTGGCGGTGGCCGTCTCGCCCAGCATCGTCTGGGTCAGCGCCGCCGCGCCATCAGCCGTGTCCAGCTTGCCGGTGCCGCCGGCCATGTCCAGCGTCTTGTCGTCTGGGCCCGTGCCGCGCAGCCACAGCGCCAGCTTGGCCGCCATCTCGTAGCCGCTCAGCGGCGCTCCCTGGGCACCGAGCTCGGTCCGGAACAGGAAGTTCGGCGACTGCAACATCGCGCTGATGACCAGGTAGGCGCCCTTGGTGAAGGCGGTGCCGGATCCCGTCGTCTGGGCGGCGCCCGTGGTGTACAGGTTCATGTACGCCTGCTGCTCGGTCGTCGTCAGCGGCCGCCGGTAGGCGCGGCGTCCGACGGTCGTGATCAACCCCGCCGCGTCAGTGCCGCTGTAAACCTTGGCCAGCGCGGACGCGCTGGCGGTCACCTGCGTGGCCAGCGCTTCGGCGGCCGACTGATAGTCCTGCCAGTTGCGCGAGTCGAAGCCGAGCACGAGCTCGTTGTTCGAGAACGCCGTCATGCCGTAGACCGGGCTCTCGAAGTTCTGCTCCAGCCCGCCCGCCGAGATGTTGAGGACGGTCTGCACCGCGGCCGCCCACTGCGCGTTGGTCAGGCGGATCACCCGGTAGTACTTCGGGCTACCGGACAGGTCCAGGGAGCCGGCCTGGCCCATGGGGCTTCCGCCGCTGCCGCTGGGCGTTCCCCCCGAGCCATCGGAGGGAGCGCCGCCCGACCCGGTGCTGCTGGGACGGGCGCCCCCGCTGCCCCCGGTGCCGGTGCTGCCGACGGCGCCGCCGGAGTGCGCGCCCGACAAGTTGCCCGTGTCGCCGCCGGCGTCTCCGATCTGCCCGGTACACCCGGCGAGGAGGCCCAACGACAGGATGGCTCGACTCGCGCGAACTCTTGGAAGTTTCATGTGCCTCCGCCTGGGTGGTTGCGCTGCGCAAGCGCCGTCGGCGCCTGGTGGTGGGTCAGCGACTCAGACCGTCCAGGGGGTAACTGTCATTACCGGAGGTACTGTTAAAAACTTCTTTCGCGAGCCTGACGAATTCCGGATCTTCTGGAATCGATGCGTCAATGGCGGAAGAAATGAAGGGGCGGCGCCGAGTCTCCCGTCCCGGCGCCGCCGCTTCCCTTCACCAGTTCAGGGCAGGCTGGCGAAGAAGTCGGTCATCGCCTTCATGGCGAAGCAGGGGACGCCGTGCTCGGTCCCGCTGTAGCTGGGGTCGTTGTGCGAGCACCAGATGGTGGGCACGGAGCAGCCGTCATAGATGATGCACCCCGGGTCGACCACCGGATGGCCGGAGTCCGTGCTGTTGCACATCATCACCTGCGTGTAGGGCTTCGACGTACTCATGCACATGTTGGCGGTCCGGAACTTGGCGACCGCGTCGGTGGCCGAGTTCGCGCTGCGCTGGTTGTCGTGCTGGCCGTCGATGTACAGGACGGGCATCGGCACGGCGACGTTGAACGGATCGGCCGCGACGGGGGACACCGCCTTGAAGTTCAGGTGCTGCGCATCGCTCTTGTGGGACAGGATGTTCACCAGCATCTGCGCGCCCGAACTGTGGGCGATGCCGAACACCCGGTTCTCGTCGATGCAGTAGTTGTTCAGCACGTCGTCGTACTGCGAGATGATCCGCGACACGTCGCCGCTGTAACTGCTCCAGCATTGCCCGCTGTCGGGCGTGTTGGGGAACGACCTGACGTAGTCGGTCGCGAACGGGGTGTTGTTGGTCAGGCTCACGAACTCGGTGTTCGGGTTCCCGCAGGCGTGCAGCGCGATCAGCAACGGATAGGGCTTCGTCCCGTCGTAGTCGGTGGGGAACATGTAGAGCGAGGTGTTCGCCACGGACACCTGTCCCCCCGAGGGTCGGCCCGACTTCCCGCACCCCGGGCTCGGTTTCGGCGTGGCCGATCCCGATGTGCCACCGCTGCCCGTCATGCCGGCGCCACCGCTGCCCGAGCCTCCGTGTCCACTGATCACGCCGCCGCCCGCGCCACCGGTCGCGTGGCCTCCCGCGCCCGCGGTCGCGCCGCCCGTCCCCTTTCCACCGCCGCCCCCAACGACGCCGCCGCTGCCGACGGCGCCGCCGCTCCCGGCGGAGACACCGCCGCTGCCCGTCGTTCCGCCGGACGACACGGCGCCGCCGCTGCCGGTCGTGGCTTTGCCACCGCTGCCCGTCGCGCCGCCACTGCCCGTGATGCCGCCCGTCGAGCTACTGCCGCCGGTGCCGACCTCGTCTCCCGAACCATCGGGTCCCCCCTGCTGGCCGGACGACGAGCATGCGATCGCCGGCCCGACGAGCACGGCGAGCAGAGCGATGCCAATTCCCTGTGGACGAGGTTTCTTCGCGCGAACAGTGTTCAAGCAGCCTCCCCCGTTCCCCTGGGTTGGTGTGGGGCACGTTCTGATTACTGTCGACAGGGCGATCCGATTGTGAAGATTTTTTCGTCGTCGCGGGCACACGTTCTGGATCAGGGCAGAAAGCCGCAGGTCCCCCAGGCGCCGCAGCGCTTGCCGACATCGGCGGCCGCCGCTGGATTTTTGTGCAAAGTCACCGCGCTGCAGACAACTGAATGCGTGACCCTGGCTTCTCTTCGCCTGCCTTCCTCTGCGACTGCGACTGCGACTGCGACGCTGGAATCGCAAGAACTCGCCGCGGGGACCGTTCGGCAGGATCTGTCCTATGTCCTCCAGTCGCTGCGCCGCCTGGGTATGCGCTCGCCTCAGCTCGACGAACTGGCGCGCGAGGTGCTGCTGGAACTGCATGACGGCGCCACGCCGCGCGGTCCCGCGCCTCATCTGCGCCCGCAGCTGTTCGAGATCGCCTTCCGGGTGGTGTCCGCGCACCATCAGCACCGACTGCGGGACATCTTGCGGGCGGCCGCGCCGGCCGCCGCAGGCCGGGAGGACGCCGCATCCCCGCAGGACGAGGTGACGCGCACGATGGTCACCGCCGCGCTGGGTGCCGTTCCACTTTCCCGCCGAACGGTGCTGATCATGCACGACATCGACGAGGTCCCCCTGGCCGAAGTGGCCCGTGTGTTCCGTCTTCCACGGGCGACCGTGTACGTCCGGCTGTGCAAAGCACGTCGTGAGCTGGAGGTCGAGCTTCGCAGGACGGTCGGCAGGAGGGACGTCAGCCCACAAGGGAGATGAGAGGGGAGATGAACGGGGAGATGAACGGGGAGATGAACGACATATCCAATGACTTGCCCGGCGACGTCCGGGCCATGCTGGAGCATGAACGGGGCTACCCGGCGGTCACGGCCAGTATCCGCTCACGCGCCGTCAAGCGCGCGCGCGCGGCCGTGGCGGCCCGGTCGTCGTATGCGCCGGTGCGGCCGGTGCGCCCGGGCTTGCGCTCGGCCCTGACAGGCTCGCTCACCGTCGGCGCGGCGATCGCCCTGGGCGCCGCCGCCTACGACGTACGGGTGTTCCTGGCGGGGCCCTCTGCCGCCCCGCTCCCTCCGGCGATCACCCGGGACGTGGGCGTCACCGCGGCAGGGCTGACGGCGGCGGACAGCCCCACGCCTTCCCTCCCGCCGGCGCAGGCGGAAGGCAGAGATCAAGAGATGCATCTGATACGGCTGGCCCGGACCGCCGTGGCTCAGCGGCGCTTCACCGCCGCGCTGGCGCCGATCCTCGAGCACCGGCGCCGGTTCAAGGAGGGACGCTTCGTGGAGGAGCGCGAAGCGCTTCGCGTCGCCACCCTCTCCGGGCTGGGACACGGCCTGGAGGCCAGGCGAGCGGCCGTCGAGTTCGAGACGCGCTTCCCGCGCAGCGTCTTGCTGCCCGTCGTCGAACAGGCGCTCGGCTCCGGCACCTGATCGACCGACACCGAGCTTGCTGGCGGTCACCGCCCCAGGAACTGCATCAGCCAGCTCATGGCGGGGCGCTCCGTTCCGCCCGTGCTCATGAGCCAGGTGTTCGTCTCCCAGGTCTGCCCTTGCAGGTAGCCCCAGTAGGTCACGCCCTTCACGTTCGCGTCGTTCCAGAACATCGTGAACAGGCTCTGCATCTGGTTCTTCTGCTGGTTGTCGTCGGCGATGTTCAGGTCGAACTCGCTGATCAGGATCGGCAATCCGGTCGAGGTGGCCAGCTTGTCGATGTACATCTGGGTCGTGCTGGCCGACGCGCTCGAAAGGCCATGCGATTGTGCCCCGATGGCGTCGATCGGCGCCCCGGCCTTCATGGCGCTGGTGACCAGCTTGATCATGTTGTTGTTGTCGCCGGAGTACTCGATGATGTTGTAGTCGTTCACGATCAGGATCGAGCTCGGGCAATACTGGCGCGCCCACTTGAAGATCGTGACCACCCAGTCGTAGCCGCTGGCGCCGGCGCCGCCCAGCGCCGCCAGGTATGGAGGCGTCGTGTGCGGGGGCGGCTCGTTCAGCACGTCGATCATCTGGGTGTCCGGGTAGCGGGTGCAGAACTGCTTGATCCAGTCCTCGACCGCGGCCTTCTGGTTGGCCTGCGACAATCCGGAGATCCAGCCAGGCTGCTGGCTGCCCCAGACGAAGTTGTGCTGCTTGAACGGAATGTTGTGCTGCTTGGCGAAGCTGTGGATGTTGTCGAGCGCGGTCCAGTTGTACTTGCCTTGCGTCCCCTCGACCGAGCCCCACTTCCCCTCGTTCTCGGGGACGATCTGGTCCCAGTAGTTCGTGAAGGTGGAAGGGATCTGGCCGCGCTGGGTGATGTTGCCGCAGAACTTCTTCGGCCACTGGACGCTGCCGGTGGGCGGCGTTCCCCCGCTGCCGGTGGCGCCCCCGCCGCTGGTCATCCCGCCCGTTCCCATCCTGCCGCCGCCGGCCGTGACACCACCGCTGGCCGTCACCCCGCCAGTGGCGCGGCCACCGCTGCCCTGCCCTACCGTCCCGCCGTTGGCGCCGCCGCGGCCGCCACTGCCCGGCAGGCCACCGGTCGCCGACACCCCGCCCGTGGACGGGGGCATCGTGCCGCCGCCGGACGCTGTTCGCCCGCCGCTCCCCACCACGCCGCCGCTACCGGGCGAGCCCCCCGGATTCCCGCCGGTCGATACACCGCCCCCCGTCCCGACGTGTCCGCCACTCGACGTCACTGCACCGTCGTTCCCCTGCGTGCCGCCCGTCGTCGCGGGGTCGACCCCGGCCTCGGTGGCGCAAGCCGAGGCGAAGAGAGCGGCGGCCAGTGCACCACTGGACAGGCAACGCGAGACGACGGCCCGGGGACGACGCATGCTGATCCCTTTCGTCAGCCGGGCGCGAGGACGACGCGTCAACGCAGTTACCGGTGAACGGATCTGTCGCGGGCCCCCGAAAGTTGTCGATTAAAGATCTGCCGATGTGACAGGGGGCGGTCGATCGCCAGCTACCGCGGTCGCCTCATGGCCGGCTGCGGCGCGCGGACTCCCTCACTGCTGGCCGTAGACCGAGACGATGTTGGCCTGGACGGCGTCGTCCGCGCCATCGGAGGCGTAGGCGGCGGTCATGACCCCCTCGAACCAGTTTCCTTGCGCGCCGTTGCTGTTGTCTCCCCCGGTCCCCAGGCCGATCGCCCCTTCCTTCCGCATCGGGTTGTAGCGACTGCTCGGCCGCGCCCCGTCGAACGGCGTGATCAGCATGCCGGACGTCGCGTCGCCCTCTTTGATCGTCCAGTGATTCTTCCCGGCAGCGTCGCCCTTCACCATCCCGGTCACGAACTTCCACCCGGTCACCGGCATGTTGTTGTCGTAGGGGCTGACGTTGCCCGCCCACAGACCGTTCTCCAGATCGCCCATCACCCACGGTCCGTTCCCGGCGCCCTTGCCCCAGATGGTGCAGGTCCCGAAGTACACCGCCTCCATCGTCCCCTCGCCGTCGTCGCGGCTGGTCGTCTCCATGTTGCCGTAGTCCATGCAGCAGCCCCCGTTGTAGAAGCTGCCCGCGACGATCATGTACTCGGTCTCGGCGTTGTCGCCGGTGGCCGTGCCGACGGCCGCGTTGTTTCGATAGCCCACGCCGGGCACCACGTGAACGCCGTACACCTTGTTCCCGCCCAGCATCATGGGAACCGACTTCGCGTTGGCCTCGTTGTCGGGCGTCGTCTTGGCCATGCCGGCGGGTGCCTTCGTCAGATCGTTTCCCTTGCCCGACTGGTCGTAGATGACCGAGATGGTGCAAGCATCCGAACCGCAGAACGAATCCTGATCGGCCGCGTTGGCCAGACCGCCCGCGGACATCGTCCCGATGTCCATGGTGCTGCCGTCGGACTTCTTGACCTGGTACAGCCGCCCGCTGTACGCGGAATAGAGCGCGCGCACCGTGCTATGGGCCGCCACGCACGGTCCGCCATCTTGCTGGTAGATGTCGCAAGGATTGCCGGTGAAGGCGCCCGCGCCCGGGTTGCGCATCATGGCGGTCATGCCGCCGCTGCCGCTTCCTCCCGTCGTGCCGCCGCTGCTCGAGCCGGTCGAGCCGCCGCTGCCCGACTGGCTCCCGGGATCACTGGGGTCTCCACCCGAGGTCACCGTGCAGCCCATTGCTCCCAGGATGAACGTGACGACGACCAGAGCGCGACTTGTCATGGACATCACTTGTCGCCACGGCCCGAACTTTGTCATGGCGGATCGCCGTGTGGGCGCAACAAGAACGGCGCCCTCGAGACAACAGTCGGGTGGAGGACCAATGAGGAACGGACTGACACGATTGGCCCAGGCCATGATGCTGGCCTGGGCGATGGCGGGCGCCGGTTGTAGCTCGAGCGGCGGCAGCCCCAGCGGCTCCGGCGGCGCCACCAGCAGCGGTGGCAACAGCGGCTCCGGCGGGACCACCAGCAGCGGTGGCGACAGCGGCTCGGGCGGGACCACCAGCAGCGGTGGCAACAGCGGCTCCGCGGGAAACAGCAGCAGCGGTGGCGCCGTCGGGACCGGCGGCGCCGTATCCAGTTCGGGCGGCAGTGGCAGCGGCGGCCAGACGGCCTCCGGCGGGGCCACCGGCTCGGGCGGCGGGTCCGCTTCGGGAGGAAGTCATGGCACGACGGTGACCACGCTGCCCGGCGGCACAGCCATCAACGCCCTGTCGACGGCGCAGGCCTCGCAGCTGTGCGACGACACGTACGCCTACTTCGGCAGCGCCATCCCCATGGCGACGACGTGCAAATGGCAGGGCCTCGCCTACGGGGCATCGAGCAGCGCGCCCTCCGCGTCGATCCTGCAGCAGAAGTGCATGACCCAGTCGACCAGCTGTTCGCAGACCACCGATCCCTGGGCCACGAACAACGGCTGCAGCGATCTGCCCAAGACCTGCACGGCGACGGTCGCGGACTACGCCGCCTGCATCGCCGCCGAGGTGACGCTCTTCACGCAGACGGTGGGCGCGCTTCCGGACTGCTCGGCGCTGATGATGTCCGACGTCTCGGCGATCATGGACGCGGAGACCGGCGGCACGTTGCCGGACAGCTGCGCGTCGTTGATGAACAGCTGCCCGGATCTCTACCCGCCCACTCCTCTTAGCCAGTAGCTTATCCGGCACGCACGGCGGCGGGCGTTCCGTGGTGGGCGCCCGCCGCCTGCATCTAGCCGTTTCAGCCGGTCGGGGTCAGGACCAGCATGGCGACGCTCTTCGAAGGCAACTTCACCTGCAGCGTCTTGCCCGAGATCGAACAGCTGCTGGCGTCGAGCGGCTGGATGTTGACCTTCTCGGTCTGCCCGAAGTCGTTGTAGCTGTCCTTGGCGGGCCCGGTGACGACCTGGGCGGACGACACCGTGTAGCCGGTCTTGCTGCTGCTGATGGTGATGCCGATGGTCCGGGTCGCCGTCAGGTCGACGTTTGCCAGGCTGATGTTGATGCGCCCCTGGTCGTCGACGGTGGTGCCGGCCGATAGCACGGGGAAGCTCTGGCTGTTGCCCGTGATCTTCTCGCTGGTCAACGTGTTCGGCGCCCACTTCGCGTTCGACCGATGATGGGGCAGGAACATCTTGAAGACGTAGAAGGTCGGCGTCTTCACCAGGTCGCTGTTCTTCGTCAGCAGCAGAGAATGGATGACGTTGATGCCCTGGGCCAGCCCCGCCATCTGGTAGCGATCGGCGTGCTGCATGAACAGGTGCAACGACTCCGCCGCCGAGATGGCGTCCATGACCGTCCCCTGCTGCTGCCAGCCATCCGCGGACGAGAACGGCTCGAGCCAGTCGCCCCATTCGTCCTCGTAGATCTTGATGTGCTTGCCAGCGTCGTACTTGTCCAGGTACGTGACGATCTGGGTGATGCGCGGCCCGATCTGCCCCTGATTGGCGGCGTTCACGATGTTGTAATACTGGTCGTCGGTGAAGCCGACGTTGGGGATGTCGCTGGGGTGATAGACGTAGTCGTGGATCTCGATGCCGTCGACCTTGCCGGCCAGGTTCTTCAGCTCGCTGTCCAGCCAGGTCCAGTTCCCGATCAGGCCGGTGCTGGCGATGACGTTCAGCTTCTTCCCGTTAACCGCCGTCGACAGCATGTTGTAGTTCGCCAGGTAGTTCGCCTCGTACGTCGCCTCGTCCTGGTTCCCGCCACAGCCCCAGACCTCGTTGCCGACCTTGAAGTAGTTCAGCGTCCAGTCGGTGTGGGTCGCGTTGTTGTTGATGTACGTGACCCAGGCCAGGTTGTTGGCGGCGGCGGCCGAGGTCCCCGGCCCCACGATCAGCGGCGGGATCCCCAGCAACCCGCACAGCTCCATGTAGCGATCGGTGCCCACGTCGTTGCTGGGGCTCTTGTTGGCGCTCCAGTTGTAGCTGCCCGCCGCGCAGCCTCCGGGGAATTCGATCATGCCGACGCCGGCGTCCTTGAACGCCTGGATCACGTCGTTGCGCATGCCGTCCGTGTTCGGAATCGACGAACTGGTCCCCACGAAGAGACCGCCGTTCCAGTTTTTCCCCAACCGCTCCATCAGCAGGCCGTAGATGCCGTCGCTGATGGCGTCCTTCGCCGCGTCCGGCATCACCGTCAACATGTTGGACGCCGTGGCGCTCGCCGTACCGGTGCAAGCGTTCGCGTTGCTCGCGCCGCCCGATCCTGTCGCTCCGCCCGAAGCCGTCGCGCCGCCAGACCCTGTCGCGCCGCCGGGCGATGTCGTTCCTCCCGTGGCGGTCTTTCCGCCGCTGCCCGTGGCGCCCCCGCTGCCCGTCGCCCCCCCGCTGGCCGTCGCGCCCCCGCGACCACCCGAGCCTCCCGGGTTCGTCGCGCCGCCGGAGCCGACCGTTCCGCCGGAGCCGGGCGTGCCGCCGGTGCCCGGCACGCCGCCCGTTCCCTGGCCACCACCGCTTCCGCTCACGCCTCCCGAGCCGGTGCTACCGCCCGTCTGGCTGCCGGTGCTTCCACCGGAGTGGTCCGCGTCCGATCCATTCGATCCTCCAGAACTGGACGTGCTTCCCGCCCCCGAACAGGCGGGGACGACGAGGCAAACAATTGCAGCGATGGTACGGAGCGGATCCCGGCGTTTCATGAATTCTCCCTGGCCACACCACGAATGGCGGCCGGGGCGGTGACTCCTCCGGTCCCCCGACCGAAGGAGCCACCGCCCGTCCCAGAGCCGCGCACGACGCCGACCGATCCACAGCCGAATAACGCCGGCGTCCGCAGCGTGGAAGGCGGTATGCCCTCTCGCTCCGACTGGCCCGGCGCCGCAGCCGATGGGATGAAACCGCTCGAGCATGTGAGCTCGGAAAGCGGCGCGCGCGACATATCTCCACTTGTCCTGCCGACGAACCTGTTGTCAGAGAATCGCAACGACCTTCGCTTTTCGTTCAGCGCATTTCGTTGCCGTTGATTTCGTACGCGCACGCGTTCGTGCATCGCTCTGTTCCCACCAGGGTCCGTCACGCCTGCCCAGACAAAGCGCAGCGGCGCCTGGCCTGGGCGAACGCGCGGACGTAGCACTTCCCTTCCTGTCGGTGGCAGCGCGTTCGTGTAAAGCTTTCTTTCATGCGCGGCTTCGGCGGCGCTCCGCCGAAAAACATGGCTCGTCTTCCCCGGCGACGTGCCACTATCGGCGCGAATGGCTGCCGCGAGAGGAGAGATCGGTTCCGCTGTGGCGTCGCCGCCTACATTCCCCCCGCTGTATCCGCGGGCAGGGACCGCGAGATTCGCTTTCCGATGGGCGCCTCGCCAGCGCTGCTACTAAACTTGAAGATTCGCCGTGGCTGAATTTCGTCTCCTTCGATCGCCCGCGCCGGCCCCCTCGCGCGACGACGAATGCCTCGATGCCTTCCAGCGCGAGCTCGATTACATCTATCGAAGCTTGCGCCGGCTCGGCACGCCCGCGTCGGAGGTCGACGACCTCGCGCAGGAGGTGTTCCTGGCGCTCCGCCACAGCTGGGATCAGTACGACGGTTCGCGACCCATTCGGCCCTACCTGTTCGGGATCGCCTTCCGGATCTCCGCCGCCAATCAGCGCAAGCGCCGGCGCGAGGTCGCCTTCGCCGTCATCGAGACCGATGACCGGGGTCCGAATCCCGATGAGGCCTTGCAGACGAAGCAGGCGCGCGCGCACGTGCTCGAGGCGCTGGAGCACATCCCTTTGAAGAGGCGCGCGGTGCTGGTCATGCACGACCTCGATGACGTGCCCGTACGCGAGGTCGCCGCGGCCCTCTCGATACCGGTCTTCACGGTGTACTCGCGCCTGCGCAAGGCGCGGGGAGAGCTGGAGAGCGCCTTGCGGCGCACGCGGAAGGACGGAGGGAACGCGTGATCGAAGAGCTTCCTCCGCTCTCGCCGCAAGCGCGGGCCCTGCTGGATCGCGAGCGGCCGATCCCCTCCCTGCCCGCCTCCATCCGTTCGCGCGCGCTCGCCAGGGCCCACGCGGCGGCGGCAACCGGCTCGGCGGCCATCCCCGTGCCCCCGTCCCGGCCGGTGGCCGCGTCGTGGATCCCCTGGGCCGCCGCGGCCGCGCTGGTGATCGCGATGGGCACCGCGGCCGCCGGCATTTACCACCACCGGGGCTCCGCGGCCCGGGACACCGCTCCGTCGTTGCCGCCGCGGCCCGAGGTGGCGCCGGTGGCCGCGCTGGCGCCCGCCCTTCCGGGCGACGATCTCGTGCCCCCGTTCGAGTCGATCGCGGGGGAAGGCCCGAAGCGCTCCCGGATCGCCGTACCGCGCGAGGAGCTGCGGTTGCTGAAGCAGGCGCGCGCCGCGGTGGCCCGTGACGACTTCGGCGGCGCGCTCGGTCCGATCGCGGAGCATACGCGCCGCTTCAGGGACGGCCGCCTGGTCGAGGAACGGGAAGCGCTGCGGGTGAAGGCGCTGGCCGGGCTGGGCCGCGGCAGTGAAGCCAGCCGAGCCGCCACGTCCTTCGAAGCGCGCTTCCCGAAGAGCGTGCTGTTGCCGACCGTGCGCCGGATATCCTCGACCGCGCCGTGAGGGCGGGCGCCGCCCGGCGCGCACTTTGCCAGGCGCAGACGGTCTTGCGATGCCGCCTGCCAGCCGCTGCGCGGCCCCGAACTTTTCACGACAAGATTCGGTCACCAGGAGCAAGGGCATGGGGAGACAAACCCCATGCGCACCTTCCTGACTCGCGCGGCGCTGGGCGCCGCGCTGGCGATCGGTCCTCTGCTGTGCTCGGCCGGCCAGGCGCGCGCGCAGACCATCTCGATGACCCCGGCGCCGGCAACGCCCGAGTTGCACGCCCCGTTCCTGTACGCGACGCGCCCCGGGACACCGTTCCTGTTCACGATCCCGGCGACCGGTCAGGCGCCGCTGTCGTTCGCGGCCTCAGGGCTGCCTGACGGTCTGACCATCGATGCGGCGACGGGGACCATCACCGGCACCGCGCCCGCGGCCGGCGCCTATCCGATCGCCATCACCGCCAGCAACGCTGCCGGCGCGGCGGCCGCCACGTACACGCTGCAGGCAGGAAACACGGCGGCGCTGACGCCGCCCATGGGGTGGAACAGCTACGACTCCTACGGGGCCACCGTGAAGGAAGACGAGTTTCTGGCCGCCGCCAAGGCGTTGAAGGCGCAGTTGCAGCCATACGGCTTCAGCACGGCGGTCGTCGACTACCTGTGGTTCGATTCCGAGGACAGCATCGACAGCAACGGGCGCTGGCTGCCGTCCCCCACCAAGTGGCCCTCTTCCACCGGCGGCCAGGGACTGAAGCCGGTCGCCGATCAGGTCCACGGCATGGGCCTGCTGTTCGGGATCCACATCATGCGCGGGATCCCCCGTAAAGCGTTGACCGCGAACACGCCCATCGCGAACTCGACGTACAAGGCCGCCGACGCCGGGAACAGCAGCGACACCTGTCCCTGGGACTCTCACAATTACGGCGTCCGCGGAGACACGGCCGCGGGCCAGGCCTGGTACGACTCGATCGTGGCCCAGTACGCCGGCTGGGGCGTCGACTTCATCAAGATCGACGACATGATCTCGGGCACGAACTTCCACCAGACCGAGGTCGACGCGATCCGCGCGGCGATCGACAAGTCGGGGCGAACGATCGTGCTCAGCCTGTCGCCCGGGCCCATGCAGACGGCCAACGTGGCCGACCTGAACGCGAACGCCAACATGTGGCGCACGGTCAACGACTTCTGGGACACGAACGGCCTCAGCAACCTGGCGGACGTGTTCACGGCGGCAGGAAACTGGCAAGGTCAGACGACGCTGACCGCCGGACACTGGCCCGACTGCGACATGCTGCCGCTCGGCTACATCGGGCCGCGCGCGCCGGTGGGCGGGGGCAGCCGGACCGGTTCGATGACGGCGCTCGCTCACACGGATCAGGTCAGTGTGATGTCGCTGTGGGGGATCATGCCGTCGCCGCTGATCTTCGGCGGCAACCCCACCAAGCTGAGCGGGGACGCCTGGACGACCGCGTTGCTCGGCAATCCCGAGGTGCTGGCCATCAATCAGGACGCGAGCGGCGCCCACGCCCGGCGCATCTCGTCCTCGGGGAGCTCACAGGTCTGGACGCGCGATCTCAGCGGCGGGCGAAAGGCCGTCGCCCTCTTCAATCGCGGCACCGCCGCCGCGACGGTCTCGGCGACCTTCGCGCAGCTGGGCGTGACGGGGACGCCGGCGGTGCGCGACGTCTGGCAGCGACAGGACGTCGGCGGAATGACGGCCGGCCTGTCGGCGATGGTCGCCGCCGGCAGCGCGGCCATGTACGTGCTGTCGTCGCCAGACGCCACGGGCACCGGCGGCGCGGCCGGGAACGCCGGCGGCGGCGGCAAGGGGTCTGGCGGCGCGGGACCCGGTTCCGGCGGCGCGGGCGGACCAGGCGGCGCGGCGAGCACCGGCGGAGCCCCGGGCGGCGGAAGCGGCGGCGCGGGAGGCGCCAGCGGCGGTGCCACCGGTTCAGGCGGCGTCACGGGCAGCGGGGGTCGCGCCGGCTCGGGCGGCATCCGGGGCAGCGGCGGCGACTCCGCTTCGGGCGGCGCCCCGGGGAGCGGCGGCACGGCGTCGGGCGGCGCGCCAGGCAGCGGGGGAAGCATGGGCGCCACGGGATCCGGCGGCAGCGGCCCCGCGTCCCCTGCTGGCGCCAGCGGCGCGTCGAACGAAGGCTGCGCCTGTTCGATCGCGACGGAGACGCCGCCGGCCCCCTGGATCGCGGCGGGCGCGATCGCGTTCGCCTGCGCGAACAGGCGTCGGCGGCGCCGTTGACGCCAGATCGCGGAACCGCAGAAGCAAAGTGCGATTCCGGTACAAAGTCGCCGCGGTCACGACAATACCCAGGGCGCGTGAAGTGGCCGCACCCGCACCGCCACGGCGCGTTTCGACAACTCCCACGCTCGGAGATCTGATGAAGATGACGCGCTCGGCTCCCCTGGTCCTTCTCGCCCTCTCGACGGGCGCCCTTTCCTGTTCATCATTCTCGTCGGGAGCCGGAGACGGCACGGGAGGCAGCTCGATCGGGACCATGACCGGCTCCGGCGGGACCAGCGGTGGAACAGCGACCGGCGGTAGCTCTGATCCCGGCAACGCGGGCAGCGGCGGCAGCACGGCGAGCGGCGGAACGATCGGCACCGCCAGCGGGGGCGCCCCGGCCAGCGCCAGCGGCGGCGCGGTCGGCACAGGGGGGCGCATGACGACCGCGGGGACCGGCGGCGCCGCCTCGGGCGGAACCACCGTCGCCGCCTCGGGTGGCGCGTCGACGGGCGGCGCCACCGGCTCCGGCGGCTCGGGCAAGGGCGGCGCGCCCGGCAGCGGCGGCAGCGGCATGATGCCCGGCAGCGGCGGCAGCGGCATGATGCCCGGCAGCGGCGGCAGCGGCATGATGTCCGGTGGGGACACGCCCTGCTCGATCCTGGCGGCGGGCAACAACACCTGCGTCGCGGCCCACAGCACCGTGCGGGTGATCTACCCGGGCTACACCGGGCCGCTCTACCAGGTGTGCAAGGGCTCGTACACGACCGGTCCGAAGTCCTGCACCAGCGGCATGACGATGGACATCGGCAGCGTCGGTGGCTACGCCGACGCCGCCACGCAGGACACCTTCTGCGCGGGTGGCAGCTGCACGGTCTCGATCATCTACGACCAGACGCCGATGAAGAACGATCTGAAGCCCGCGCCCGCGGGCGGCGCGGTGCGGACGCCTGACAACCCCGCGGTGGCCAACGCCTTGAAGACGACGCTGGGCGGTCATCAGGTCTACGGCATCCTGATCAAGCCGGGCATGGGCTATCGGGCCGGCTGCTCCGAGTGCGGCGTTGTCACGCCCAAGGGAACCGCGACCGGCGACCAGGCCGAGACAGAGTACATGGTGACCAGCCAGAACAACCTGGTCGACGGGTGCTGCTTCGACTACGGCAACGCCGAGACCGACTCGCACGACGACGGCAACGGCACGATGGAGACCGTGTACTTCGGCGGCGGCGTGGTGTGGGGCACCGGCTCGCCCGGCGGCCACAACAACGGGCCCTGGGTCATGGCGGATCTGGAGAACGGCCTGTACGCGGGCTGGGAGAACAACTCGGATCAGAACATCTCGACCAACACGCCGGCCAAGTTCAACTTCGTGAACGCGGTGGTGGTGGGTGACGTCGCCTCGCAGAACGGGGGCAAGGGCCGCTTCGCGCTGTTCGCCGGCGACGCGACCTCGGGCATGCTGGCGACCAAGTACGACGGCATCCGCCCGGCCAAGACCGGCTACGTCCCCATGCACAAGCAGGGCTCGATCATCCTGGGGATCGGCGGCGACAACAGCAACAGCGCCGGGGGCGAGTTCTTCGAGGGGGTGATGGCCAGCGGGGCCGCGTCGATGGCGACGCTGAGCGCGCTGCAGGCGAACATCGTGGCCGCCGGCTACGGCAAGTAAGCGACCAGCAGAAAGCGGCGATCGATGACACGAGCTCAGACGCTGGTCATGACGGTGGTGTGCCTGATCCCCCTGCGCGCCGTCGCGCAGGAAGAGGCGGGCACGGATGAACAGAAGGCGCCCGCGGACGCCGCGCCGGTGACGGACGCAGCAAAAGCAGAAACAGCGGCCGACGGCGCCAAGTCCCCTGCTCGCGCGCAACCGCAGCCGGAGTACGGCAAGCCGCCGGAGCCGCCGGCGCCCGAGCCTTCGGCCTGGCACACGGAGATCACGGGCTACTTCCGCGCCCCGATCTCGCTGGGGGTCAGCTCGCGCCCCAGCCCCGACGATCCGAACGGCCCTTCGAAGACACAGATCGCGTACGGCCCCAATCGCGTGTTCGACTGGAACTACTACAGCTTCGCGTACACGCGGCTGCAAGAGCAGGACTGGGCCGAGCTGTTCGTGCACGAGAAGAAGAAGCACGTCGACGCCGCCGTGGGCTGGATGGGCTACTGGTTCCAGGGGGCCGGCTTTCGCAACCCGGACGCCGCCTGGATCCCGGGCATGGCGTACCTGACCCTGGACACCGACTTCCAGCTGAGCACGCTGACCCCGAACGTCGCCTTCACCGTGGGCGCCTGGTGGCCCAAGTTCGGCTACTTCGAGAAGTACGACACGTACACGCTGGGACGCTTCCGCCAGATCGGCGAGCAGTTGAAGCTGACGGTGCCGCTGAACAGCGACGTCACGGTGGCCGTCATCGAGGGCTTCGGCACCGCGCGCGACGGCTCGTACAGCTTCACGCTGAACAACATCAGCCCGCTTTACGCGGGACAGACCAACCTGGATCTGCTGGCCTGGTTCAACTTGCAGTTGCTGTATCAGAAGTACCTGGACGTCAGCCTGCACGTGAACACCGAATGGATGGCCGATCCCAGCCTGGATCCCGACACCACGATGAACCCCAAGAGCTACAGCGCCGCGTCCGCGTCGCATCTGTCCGTGGCGGGGGCCGAGATCAACGTCACCCCGCCCCGCTTCGGACGGCTGTGGCTGTCGCCGTCTTTCATCTCGGTCAGGAATGGCTGGGCGCTGGGCACCGGCACCGAGGTCATGCACGGTCTGGGCGGCCTGGGCGTGGCGCAGAACTACCTGGCCTGGACGGGCAGCCCCGGCGATTCGACTGGCAGCGGATCGATGCTGAACTTCGGCTTCATGTACGAGAACACGCTGTCGAACATCGCCGGCAAGGCGCGCGGCAGCATGGTGCCCGACCTCGCCTTCAGCGCCTTCGGCCTCTACTCGGCGGCCAAGCTGGAGCTGCCGGGGGGCAGCATGATCTCGCAGGACAAGATCCGGCAGTTCAAGTACGGCGCGGACGCGACCGTGCAGCTGTCGGAGTGGATCGGCTTCATGCTCCGCGGCGACGTCGTCGTCTACGACCTGGACCACGACGGGTACATCTTCGCGGCCGGCACCGCCCGGGTGCAGTTCGCCTCGCACTTCCTGTCCAGCGAGCGCATCTACATCCAGTACTCGCGCTACGTATACGGCGACAAGATGGTGCTGAACGGCGTCTGGCCCTGGGGGCAGTCGTTGGTCCAGGGGAGCAGCGTCATCCAGCAGGCCCCCGCCTACTCTCGCAAGACGCCGGACGCGAACGTCATCAAGCTGCAGTCCGAGATCGCGTTCTGACGGCGAGTTCGGGCGCGAGCACCGTTTTCTGCGAACGGACGCGCCGCTCCCGACAGTACCGGATATGCGAACGTGGCGATCCGGTGATTGGCTGGGGCCGATCGTTTCCCTCTCGTTGCTGGTGGCGTGTCAGTCAGGCGGCCAGGGCGGCGGAACGGGCGGCGAAGCAACGGGCAGCAGAGGAACGGGCGGGGCCGGCACGGGCGGCTCCAGCGCGACCGGCGGAGCGCCCGGGACGGGCGGGAGCGGCTCGGGCGGACGCAGCGGCACCGGCGGCGCGCGCACCGGGTCCGGCGGGGCCACCGCGGCCAGCGGCGGAACGGCCGCCCGAAGCGGCGGCGCCTCGGGAAGCGCCGGCATTCCCGGCGCCGGCGGCGTCACGGGCAGCGGCGGCGCGACCGGCGGGCGCGGCGGCAGCGCCGCGGGCGGAGGCGCCGGGGGAACGGCGCCGGACTGCAGCGGGCCCGCCCCCACCGGGACGTCCTTCGCCGTCGACGCTTCCGGCGTGACGCTGACGCTGGGCGCGGGCAAGGAGAGAATCCAGGTCTGTCAAAGCGACATCGTCCACGTCGCATACACGAACGCCGCCGCCATCCCGGCGAAGACCGAGCTGTCGGTGAACAACCCGTGGACCACGACGCCGGCGTTCTGCGTGACGGAGACGGCCGGCACGCTGGTGATCACCACCAGCCGCCTGAAGGTGACGATCAACGAGACGACGGGCCTGGTCAGCTACGCCGACCTGACAGGCGCCGCGCTGGTGTCCGAGGCCAGCAAGAGCTCGACCGCCGCCACCGTCGAGGGGACCGCGACGAACACCGTGCAAGCCAGCTTCAACTCACCGGCGAACGAGGCGCTGTTCGGCCTGGGCCAGCACCAGGACGGCGTCGTCAACCGCAAGGGGACGACGCTGCACATGCTGAACGCGAACACGCAGATCCAGATTCCCCTCCTGGTCTCGAACAAGGGCTACGGCATCTTCTGGGACAACTATTCGACGACCGACTTCGCCGGCAATGGCAGCAGCAACACGAAGTACAGCTTCAGCTCCGAGGCGGGCGCGCTGGTCGACTACTACTTCTTCTACGGCCCGACGATCGACGGGGTCATCGCGGGCTATCGCACCGCCACCGGCGCCGCCCCCCTGTTCCCGAAGTGGGCCTACGGCCTGTTCCAGTCGAAGGACCACTACATGAGCTCGGCCGAGCTGCTGGCGGTGGAACAGGGCTACCGCAAGAACAACATCCCGCTGGATGCGATCGTTCAGGACTGGCAGTACTGGTCGCCGTACGTGTGGGGTTCCCAGCTGATGGATCCCAGCCGCTATCCGGATCCGGCGGGCCTGGTCACCCAGCTTCACGCGGCCAACGTGCACACCATGATCTCGATCTGGCCGCTCTACCAGACGCGCGCCAACAACACGCCCATGGTCGCCGGCGAGCTGGACAACTTCAACGCGCTGAACGCCATCAACGCCCTGTATCCCGACACCGGCGGCGGACAGTACCACTTCTACGACACGTTCAACGCCATGGCGCGCAGCCTCACCTACCAGCAGGACCATGACCAGCTGATCGGCAAGTACGGCTGGGACGGTATCTGGGCCGACAACACCGAGCCGCAGAGCTATCCCGACGGCGTCAACGTGCACGCCGCCACCACCGCCCTGGGCAAGGGCGCCCTGTACATCAACGCGTACCCGCTGGAGCACAACCGCGGCCTCTACGAAGGCTGGCGCAGCATCGGCCCGGATCAGAAGCGGGTGTACGTGCTCACCCGCAGCGCGTTCGCCGGACAGCAGCGGTTCGCCGCCGGGTGCTGGTCGGGTGACATCGACGCCACCGCCGCCGTGTACGCGGCCCAGATCCCGGGCGGGCTCGGCTTCGCCATCTCGGGGATGCCCTACTGGACGACCGACATCGGCGGCTACTTTGGAACGCCCAGCGAGGAGCTGTTCACCCGCTGGTTTCAGTTCGGCGCGTTCTGCCCCACCTTCCGCATCCATGGCCAGGCCGCGAAGGAGCTGTACGGCGCGCAGTGGAGCACTGCGGGCAAGGCGAACATGCTCTTGGTCGACAACCTGCGCTACCGGCTGATGCCCTACATCTATTCGCTCGCCTGGATGGTCACCAGCCAGGCCTACACGATGATGCGCCCGCTGGTCTTCGACTTTCAGGACGACACGCAGGTCTACGGCATCAAGGATCAGTTCATGTTCGGTCCGGCCTTGCTGGTGAATCCCGTGTCGGCCATGGGCGCCACCAGCCGGGCGCTGTATCTGCCGGCGGGCACCTGGTACGACTTCTGGAGCGGCTCGACGACGGCGGGCGGGAAGACCGTCACGGCCAGCGCGCCCTTGAGTCAGCTTCCCTTATATGTACGGGCCGGCTCGATCCTGCCCATGGGGCCGATGATCCAGTACGCCATGCAAAGCGCAGATCCGATCGAGATCCGGGTCTACCCGGGAAAGGACAGCGCGTTCACCCTGTACGAGGACGCGGGCGACACGTACGACTACGAGAAGGGGCAGCACGCGCAGATCGACTTCTCGTGGGACGATACCGCCCGCCAGTTGACCATCGGGGCCCGGAAGGGGACCTTCGAGGGGATGCTGGCGAGCCGCACGTTCAACGTGGTGTGGGTGGGAGCGACGCACGGCGCCGGAATCGACGTGACGGCCGTCCCGGATCAGGTGGTGAAGTACGTCGGCGATCAGGTGGTCGTGACCGGGAAGTAGCGCGTTTGTAAGACGGCAAAACTTTTTCTGCCAAAACCGGCGCGCTCGCGACAGTTACCGGAAAAGCGTCAAGCGGCGCTGTCGCGCCAGGCCTGCGCCAGCGGCCCGGCCAGGGCTCGTGGTGTGTGTGTGGCGCGTGGCGCGTCGAATCAACCCCGTTCACCCCCCTCGACGGAGGTCCCCCCATGAGAAGTAGGCTTTGCCTTTTCGCCCTCGCCACGGGTCTGGCTTTCGGCGGCTGCGCCACCGGCGAGCCGGGTGAAATGGCCGGCTCGGGAGGCGAAACCGGTTCCGGCGGCGCGACGGCCACGGGCGGCGCCACCGGCTCGGGCGGCGCCTCCGCTTCGGGGGGCAAGACGGGCTCCGGCGGCACGGCCTCGTCGGGCGGCACCACCGGCTCGGGCGGCGCCGCTTCCTCGGGCGGCAAGACCGGCTCCGGTGGCACCACCTCCTCGGGCGGCACGACCGGCTCCGGTGGCGCCATCGGCGTCGCTGGGGCTCCCGGCTCCGGCGGCCGATCGGGCGCCGCCGGCCACGCGGGAACGATGGGCGGCGGCGGTCATGGCCCGACGACGGGCACGGGCGGCGCCGCGGGGGCCAGCGGCACCGGCGCCACGACCGGCGCGGGCGGCGCCGCCGACACCACCGTCGATTGCTCGGCCGCCCTGCCGAGCGGCGGCAACACCTATACCGGCAGCAACGTCAACGGCATGGCGGACGGCCTGAACTACGGGATCTGGACGAACGGCAGCGGCGGCAGCATCACCGTCTTCCCCAACGCGCACGCCTTCTCCACCTCCTGGAACAACAGCCAGGACTTCCTCGCCCACGTCGGCCTCGATTTCAACTCCAGCAAGGCCTACACCTCGTACGGCACCATCTCGGCCCAGTTCTCGGAGAAGAAGTCAGGCTCTGGCGGCGGCTTCTCGTCGATCGGCATGTACGGGTGGATGCACAGCCCGTGCATCGAGTGGTACATCAACGAAGACTCGTTCAACGGCCTGAACGCCCGCGGCAACGCCACCGCCGTCATCGACGGGGCCACGTACTACCTGACCATGACGACGACGAACGGGACCGGCGGCGCCAACGCCTGCGAGGCGGGCCATTCCGGCGGATGGATGCAGATCATCAGCACGCGCCAGTCGGCGCGCACCTGCGGGAACATCACCGTCAGCGATCACTTCGCGGCCTGGGCCAAGCAGGGATGGAGCCTGGGCACGCTGTCCTCGGTCCACATCAACGTCGAGGTGGGCGGCGGCAGCGGCAGCATCCAGTTCCCCGTCGCGAACGTGACCACCACCAGCAAGTAGCGCCGATCGCCGTCACCCGGCGTCGTCCCCGTTGTGGCTCCGTTCGACGGCGTGTCGAACGGGGCCGTTTCGCGTTCCACAGCCGCGCGACCTCCCACGACATGTCGTGGGCACCCACGAAGTTCGAGAGGGAGGCCCTTCGTGGCGCGCTGATCGTCGCGCGAAACCCTTGAAGTTCCCGGGCCATAACATCGGCCCGCCGCTTGCTGTACAGGGCGCCGTCATGTTGCGGATCAGCAAGCCCGGTGAAGACGGCGCCATCGCCCTGGAGGGGCGGCTGGTCGGCCCCTGGGTCGACGAGCTGGAACGGGTCGTCGCCGAGGCGCCCGCCACGTCGGCGTTGACCATCGATCTGCGTGGCCTGGTCTTCGCGGACGGCGCGGGGGTCAGCCTGCTGCGGACGTTGCGCGCCGCCGGACTGAAGCTGGTCGGCGGCTCCGGGTTCGTGGGGGCGCTGCTGGGGACCGAACGAAGGGACGAGGGGGGGACGTGATGCCGGTTGGACGAACCACCGAGGACGAGGCCTGCTGCGCGCGCGCGGCCGCGTTGATGGCCAGGTACTGCGAGGGCGAACGACGCGCGTTCGACGACCTGTACGCGCTGCTGGCGCCGCGCATCCTGGGCTACCTGACGGGGCTGGTGAAGGAGCGGGCCACCGCGGAGGATCTTCTGCAGCTCACGTTCATCAAGCTGCACCAGCACCGCGATGTCTACATCCGCGGCGCCAACCCGGTGCCCTGGCTGTACACCATCGCACACCGCACCTGCCTGGACGAGCTGAGGCGGCGCAAGCGGTCCCGCGTGCGCATGAGCCTCGACGGCAACCTTCCCCACGAGCCGTCCGCCGACATCAGCGGCTCGGCCGAGCCGCCCCAGGAGCGCGCGCACGAGCAGGCGATCGCCGCGGGCATGGCGGCGCTGGCCGATCTTCCCGAGATGCAGCGACAGGCGGTCCTGCTGACGAAGATTCACGGGCACAGCACCGCGCAGGCCGCGTCCATCCTCGGCACCACGGTGGGGGCGATCAAGCTGCGCGCGCACCGTGGCTACGTCGCGCTTCGCAACAAGCTGACGGCCGACCCCTACCCGGTCACGCCTCCCGCCGGGGACCTCTCACACGAACAGGCGGCGCTATGAGCAGCCCCCCCATCGACAGCGAGCTGCTGCGGGCGCTCCGCGACGCCGGCCCGCCGCCCCCGATCTCGACGGACCTGCGGTCGTCGCTCGACGGCATGAAGCCGGTGCGCACCCGCGTTCCGCTGCGCACGCTGCTGCTGGTGCTGGCCGCCGGCTGCGTGTACCCGGTGACAGCGCTGGCGATCTATCCCCTGCGGCGCGATCTGTCCGCCCTACCCCCGGCCTGGCTGATCGGGGTGGCCCTGGTCTGGCTGGCCGGCTTCTGCATCCCGCTGGTCCTGGCGCTGCTGCCCCGGCGGCACCAGGTGCTGCCCGACGGAAGGCGTGCCCTGCGCGCCGCCGTCCTGGCGGCGCTGACGCTGGTGCTGACGGGATTGCTGTTCACCGTGGACGTCCCAGGGGTGACCATCCTGCCGAAGAGCCGCTGGGCCGGGTTCTGGCCGCTGTGGTGGCACTGTGTCTCCTTCAGCCTGAAGGCGACCGTCCCCATGCTGCTGGTCGCGTCGATCGCCTTGCGCCGCATGACGGTGGTGAACCTGTCCTTTCTGGGCGCGCCGATCGGCGCGGTGGGCGGCGCCCTGGCCGGGCTGACGCTGCATGGCCTGTGTCCCTACGGCGGGGCGGCGCATGTCGGGCTGGCCCACGGCGGCGGGGTGGTCGTGGGGGCCGTGCTGGGCGCCCTGTGGTTGCCCTTGCTGGCCCGCGCGGACGGGCGGCTGCGGCGCGCCCGTCGGGGGGACTGACGGTCCTACGCCGTGTCGCCGGGACGACGCAGCCCCAGCTTCTTGATCCGGCTGCGCAGGGTGTTGGGGTGCATGTTCAGCACGCGCGCCGCGCCACGCTCCCCCTCGATGGTCCAGTTCTTCTGGCGCAGGACCGCCTCGATGTGCCGGCGCTCGACGTCGTTCAGCGTGTCGCCGCCGGCCGCGGGCGCCGCAGCGGTCACCGCGGGCGCGATGTCAGGCGCGATGGTCAGGGTATCGCCGCGGGACAGGACCACGGCGCGCTCGACGACGTTCTGCAGCTCGCGGATGTTGCCCGGCCAGGCGTACGCCACCAGGCGCGCCATCGTCTCGGGCGCGATGCGCCGGATGGGCCGATCGAACTTCTTGGCGAACCTCTGCAGAAAGAACTGCACCAGCAGCTCGACGTCGCCCGTGCGCTCGCGCAGCGGGGGCACCTGGATGGGCACCACGTTCAGCCGGTAGAACAGGTCGGCGCGGAACTTTCCGGCGGCCACGGCGGCCGCCAGATCGCGGTTCGTGGCGGCGATGACCCGCACGTCGACCTTCACGCTCTTGCTGCTGCCCACCGGTTCGAACTCCTGCTCTTGCAGGACCCGCAACAGCTTCACCTGCGCCTCCAGCGGCAGCTCGGCGATCTCGTCCAGGAAGATGGTCCCGCCGTCGGCCAGCTTGAACCGGCCATCGCGATGGGCGAGCGCGCCCGTGAAGGCCCCCTTCACGTGACCGAACAGCTCGCTCTCCACCAGGCCGGCGCTGATGGCGCCGCAGTTCACCTTCACCAGCGACCGCTCGCGGCGCGCGCTGCGGTCGTGGATGGCGCGCGCCACCAGCTCCTTGCCCGAGCCGGTCTCGCCGGTGATCAACACGGTCGAGTCGATGGGCGCCACCTGATCCACCTGCCGCAACACCTCACGCAGCGCCGCGCTCTGCCCCACGATCTCCGAGAAGTTGTACTCGCCCCGGATCTCCTCCTGCAGATACAGGTTCTCGGCCTCCAGGCGCGCCTTCAGCGTCGCGATCTCCTCGAAGGCGCGCATGTTCGAGATCGCCAGCGCCAGCTGACTGCTGACGTCGCGCAGGAACAGCTCCTCCACCTCCGTGAACTGGTTCGGGGTGGTGCTGCCCAGGGTCAGGGTGCCAATGCAACGGCCCGCCAGCAGCATGGGCGCCGTGCACAGCGACCGCACCCCCTCCTCGTACAGGCGGTGCTCGGGGCCGAATTGCCGCTCCTTCTCCAGATCCCGGCGCAGCAGCGTCCGGTGATGCTCGAAGACCCAGCCCACGTGGCTGTCCTTGCGATCCAGCGCCACGCCCACGGGGTAGCTGCGCGGCGGCAACCTGCCGGACAGCGCCAGGATGCGCAGCGTGTCCGTCGCCGGATCGTGCAGCGTCAGGGCCGCGCGATCGAACGGCACCACCCGCCCCAGCGCCTCCGAGATCGACCGCAGCAGGGCGTCCTCGGTCAGGTTCGAGATGATGGCGTTGTTGACGTCCAGGATGGCGCGCTCGCGGTGGGCGGCCCGCGCCCGCTCCAGCTCGGCCCCGGCGCGGGCCGCGAACGTCTCGACCACCGACAGCAGCAGCGGATCGTCGACCATGGGACGATCGTGGGTCACCACCAGGTGGCCGATCACCCGCCGCGCCCCGTCGAACATCGGCGCGCCGAAGTAGCTCTGCGGCGCGCGATCGCCCGCCAGCTTCACCTTCGGAAACAGCTCGGGCAGGTTCGACGGGTAGAAGCGGGTCGTCCCTTCCAGGACCCGCAGGCAGGGCGTGCCCTCCAGGTCGTACTCGAAGTTGTCGGCCGGGTGGCCGCCCGTCCAGAAGCCCAGGGATCTGGCCCGCTGATTGGGCAGGCACTCGGCCACGAAGGCGTCGCGAACCCCCAGCGCGGTCGCCAGGTGCCGCACCAGCTGGGGAAAGAAGTCCCCGCCCAGCGTCGCCGCCGTGCTCTCGGTCAGCGCGCGCAGCAGGTGATCGGCGCGCTTCCACTGCGCCAGTTGCCGCTGCAACTCCGCGACCGTCGCGGTGCCCTCACCGTCCGCCTGGCTCTGCTCCTCGACGGCGCGATCGTCTGTCATTCCTCACCGAAGCCAGGTCTTCTACCTCGCCCGGCCGCCCGGGAAAAGTCTGCGCGCGGGAGGTATTGCGAGCACATCGGCGTCGGCGGATTCGACCTCGTGCGGTCTCCCCTGGCGTTCGGCCAGGTCGGGACCGAAGGGCTTCCGGTTCGCCGGTCGGCGCTCGTCCGGTCGCAAGCGGGACAGTTCACGCTCCGCCTTGCCTGGCGGATCCTCTCGGTTCCGTTCGCCGTGCGTGCTTTTCCGCGGCGTGGAACGCCCGGTTGCGCCGCCGCCGTAACCGGTGTCTGGACGGGCGTATTCAGCTCGAGAAAGATGAAGATCGAGCTGACGCTGCCGCGCTTCTTTGCCATCAGCGTGGGCGCGCTGGCCCTGGTGGCCGGGGTCGTGCTGGTCGTGACGGCGCGAACGGCCAGTCACGCGGTGGTCCTGATCGGGGAGGCGGCGCGCGACCAGCGCGCCGCGCAGGTGGCCAGGGCCGTCGAGGAAGACCTGGGCGCAGGTGAACGCGCCATCTCGGACTTCGAACAGGCGTTCGCGGCCGACGCGATCGTGCGGGCGCATCTGCCCACCCGTCGCGCGAACGCCGAGGCCAGGCCGTTCGACCAGGCAGACCTCCGCCGCTACCTGACCGCCGAGCTGATCGCGGTTCATGGCCTGACCGACCTGACCCTGACCTGGGGCACGTTCGAACGATACGACCAGGACGGCGCCATGGTCCTGGGTCCCACGGGCCGGGGGCAGCTCTGCGTGTACCGGCAGCCGTCCGGAACCATCCAGAGCCGCGCGTCCTCGACCACCGTGGATCCCACCCAGCACGACACGTTCCGCGCCGCCGCTCAGCGGGACAACCAAGGCCGGGCGCTGTGGAGCGACCTCGCCTTCAGCGAACTGGACGCCGCCTTGCCGGAAGCCCGGCGCCGCCAGACCATGACGGTGCAGAAGGCGCTCTTCGACGCGCGTGGCGCGTTCATCGGGGTGCTGCGGGCCGGGATCGTCTCGGGGACGCTGGACCGGATGGGCCTGGAGCGGCGGGCCGGCGATCCCCACCGCCTGTTCATCGCCGACAGCGCCGGACGGTTGATCACGCGGCTGGCGCCCGACGACCCGTACCGGGTCATCGACCAGGCCGGACGTCCCGATCCCGACGGCGATCTGCGGGTGCAGCCGCGCCTGCTGCCCGCGCCCATCGCCGCCGCGCTGGCCTTCGCGCGCGCCGGCGGCACCGGCGGGACCCGCGTCACCGCGCAGGGCCAGGCGTACCTGGCGACGCTGCTACCGATCGCCGCCGGCCGCGCCCAGGGCTGGCTGGTGGGGATCGTCGTGCCCGAAGCGTTCTACGTCGGCGGCTTGATCGCGGCGCGCGATCGCCTGCTGGCGGCGCTGGCGGCGATCATGCTGGCCATCGCCGTCGCCGGACTGCTGGGCGCCCGGACCATCGCTCGCGGCGTGGCGACGCTGATCCATTCCACGGAGGCGATGCGCCGTTTCGAGTTCGACGCGGCATCCATCCAGTCGCCCTTCGGCGAGGTCCGGGACGCGCTGGGAAGCGTGGAGCGCGCCAAGACCGCCCTGCGCGCCATGGTGAAGTACGTCCCCGTCGCGCTGGTGCGCCGTCTCTACGAGAGCGGGCGCGATCCGGTCCCGAGCGCCGAACTGACCGAGGTGTCGGTGATGTTCACCGACATCGCCGACTTCACGACCCATGCCGAGTCGCTGCCCCCGGCGCGCCTGGCCGAGGCGCTGAGCCTTTACCTGGCCGCGGCGACCGCCGCCGTCGAGGCCACGGGTGGCGTGGTCGACAAGTACATCGGCGACGCCCTGATGGTGCTGTGGAACGTCCCCTCGCCCGTGGGCGATCACCCCGCGGCGGCCTGCCGCGCGGCGCTGGCCTGCGCGGCGGCGACGCAGACTCTTGGGGCCTCGGCGGCGTGGCGCCAGGCGGGCCTGCCCCCCTGGCACACCCGCTTCGGGCTGCACGCCGGGACGGTGCTGGTCGGCAACTTCGGCGCGCCCGACCGGTTGAGCTATACGGCGATGGGCGACGGCGTGAACCTGGCCGCCCGCCTGGAGGGCCTGAACAAGGTGTACGGCACGACCATCCTGGTCAGCCAGACCATCCGCGACGCCGCCGGTGACCACTTCCTGTTCCGCGAGGTCGACCGGGTGGCGGTGAAAGGCAAGTCACGCGCCGTCGCCATCTTCGAGCTGATGGACACGGTCGACGCGCCCGCCGCGGTGGCGAAGCGAACACTGATCGACCGCTACACGGCGGCGCTGCGGGCCGCGCGCGAACGCCGGTTTCAGGCGGCGCTGGCCTTGTTGGAAGGACCGCAGCACGCCGGCGACCGACCGAGCCAGGTGCTGGCCGGCCGCTGCCGCGCCTGGCTGGAGGCGCCGCCGCCCCCCACCTGGGACGGGACGTGGGTCGCCACCAGCAAGTGAGTGCGCTCAGCCCGGCGCGATCAGCAGCTCGGCCGTCGTCCACGACCATAGCCACGAGAAGGCCTGGGCCGATGCCTCCTCCGTCGAGCGCCAGCTCGGCAGCGTGTCGCAGATGGCACCGAAGGTCGTGCCGGCGGCCGCCAGCTCGAGGACGTCGCGCTCGGCCTCGTCGAGCACGCGGTGGTAGACCGCGGCCCCCTGACGCCAGACCAGCAGCGATTCGCCGGCGGCGCGCCGGGAGGGCGCGATCGCGACATCGACAGGCGCGGCGTCGTGTTCGCATTCCTCCTCGCCGTCGCCCTCCTGCGACGGCGCGCCGATCCGCTCCCAGCTTTCGCCGATCTCGAAATCGACCGTCACGACCCGCTGCGCCGCCACCAGCTTGACCGGCAGCCGCAGGAAATCCTCCAGCGGCCACGTGCGAAGCGCGTCGACGGTCAGCAGCGGCTCATCCGCGGTGTCGAACACGTCGGCGCGCGCCCACTCGAGCCGGGCCAGGTCGGACAGCGCGGCCCGTCCCTGACCGTCCAGCCACTCGGGCAGCGCCGTCCCCAGGAATCGCAGCGAGGGATTTCGCGACGGGTGCTCCGTCACGTAGGCGAAGGCCAGCTCCGCGAACGCCTCGCCGCCCAGCAGGCGCGCCAGCCGGGGGAACTGCGACTGCAGCGCCTCGGTGATGCGGGCGCGGTACATGTACGCGTACACCTGCACCCGTTCGTCCGCGCTGGCCCGCCCGTCGGACACCACCAGCGTGGACGCCGCGGGCGTGAAGGGGTGGCGGACCGGATCGGTGATCAGGGCCAGCAACGCCGTTTGCGTCGCCGGTAGCGTGCGGCGCGCGCGCGTGCCATGGCCCGCGGCCAGCGGCTCACGCGGCATGGCGGCTCTCGCGCCCCACGAAGGGATGCTGGCGCGTCGCCGGCGCCCGGGCATGCCCCTCGGCGCGCGCCAGCTCATCCTGCAGAACTTCGAAGGCGGGCACGCGCGCGTCCCACTCGATCATCGTCGACCGCATGCCGAACCGGGCCATCGCCTCGGCGTACAGCGCCCACACCTCCGCCCGCACCTTGCCGTCGTGGGTGTCGATCAACAGGCCGTCCTGCGCGGTGTGACCCGCCAGATGGATCTGCCCCACCCGCTCGCCGGGGATCCCGTCCAGGTAGTCGTGCGGATCGAAGCCCTGGTTGTGGGCGCTGACAAAGATGTTGTTCACGTCCAGCAAGATCCCGCAGTCGGCGCGCCTGGCCAGCTCGGCCAGGAACTCCCACTCCGTCATCTCCGCGCCCTTCAGGGCCAGATAGCTCGAGGGGTTCTCCAGCAAGATGCGGCGCCCCAGGTGGTCCTGCACGGCGGACACGCGCGCCGCCACGTGCGCCAGCGCCTCGCTGGTGTACGGGATCGGCAGCAGGTCGTGCGCGTACATGCCGTGGGCCGACCCCCAGCACAGATGATCGGAGATCCAGGCCGGCTGGATGTCGCGCGCCAGCGTGGCCAGCTGATCCAGGTAGTGCCGGTCGAGGGGATCGACCGAGCCGATGGACAGCGACACGCCGTGCAGCACGACGGGGTAGTCGCGGCGAACGGCCTCCAGCACGCGGCGGGGGTTCCCGCCCGGGACCATGAAGTTCTCCGAGATCACCTCGAACCAGCCCACGCGGGGCCGGCTGGTCATCACGTGGCGGTAGTGCTCGCGCCGCAAGCCCAGCCCGAAGCCGAGGTCGGGAAACAGGGCCGGTGTCTTGGTGGGCGTCGTGTTCCGCTTCATGGGCGCGCTCCCGGAAAGTGAGGGCGATGTTTGGATCGACTCGTTGGTGGAACGACGAGGGGCGCGCCAGGGCTCCACGCCGGCGCCCCCTCGTCGTGACCTCGCACGGTGACGGCGTGCTACTTCGAAGGGGGAGCAATCTTTCCGCCCTTGGCGAGGCAGTTCGCTTTCGAGGTCTTGGTGTGTCCCTGGCCCTTGCAGCCGTTCTTGCCGGCGCAGGCGTTCCCCTCGCCCTGACACGACCCCGTCCCCTTGCACGAGTTGATGCCGTCACAGACGACGTCATCGCCCGCCTTCGCGGTGGACATGCCCACCGCGCCCGACGCGAACAGCCCGGCCACCGCGGTCGCAACCATCATTCCCTTGATCGTCATGGTCTCTTCTCCTGGTCTCGCTTGATGTTTTCCGGCCCCTTCGGGCGGCCGGCGAATCGCTTCATCGGCTCTACGCGCCTCCCCTCGACGGGTTACGCGCCTTTTTTTGTCTCGCCTCCACAATCGAACGATCCGTAACCCATCGATCCAGACGGCGTAGGGGGATCATCGACAAGGAGCTCCGACGGCCATGAAACGAATCGTGATAGTGGGGGGCGGCTTCTCGGGCGTGTACGCGGCGCAGGCGCTCGAGCGCAGCCTGCGCGGGCGGGACGACACCGAGATCCTGCTGTTCTCGCGCGACAACTACTTCGTCTTCCAGCCCATGCTGCCCGAGGTCATCTCGGGCGGCATCGGCCTGACCGACGTGGTCAGCCCCCTGCGCCGCATGCTGCGGCGCACGCACGTCCAGATGCGCGAAGTGGAGTCGATCGACGTTTCCAGCCAGACCATCACCGCGGCGCCCGGCTTCCGGCCCCGCGCCCACCGGGTGAAGTACGACCACCTGATCCTGGCGCCCGGCACGGTCACCGACTTCCGCGGACTGCCCGGCCTGCCCGAGCACGCCCTGCCTTTCAAGGATCTCGGCGACGCCCTGAAGGTGCGCAGCCGGGTCATCCAGGCGCTGGAAGAGGCCGACGTCGAGGAGGATGACCCCGACCTGCGGCGCCAGCTTCTGACCTTCGTCATCGCGGGCGGCGGCTTCTCGGGCGTCGAGGTGGCCGCCGAGCTGAACGACTTCGTTCGCCACGTGGCGCGCCACTACCGCCGGATCGATCCGAGGGACATCCGCGTGGTGCTGGTCCACTCGGGCGACGACATCCTGCCCGAGCTGGCGCCCAAGCTGCGCGCCTTCGCGGCGAAGATCCTGCGGCGCCGGGGCGTCGAGCTGGCGCTCGGGCAGCGGCTGAAGGCGGCCACCGGCGAATCGGCCATCCTGAGCGACGGCACCGCCATCCCGACCAAGACGCTGATCTCCACCATCCCCTCGTCACCGCACCCCTTGATCGATGGATTGACGCTGCCGAAGACGAAGAACGGCCGCCTGCAAGTCGACGGCGCGCTGCGGGTCAT
>Ga0207652_10000522_pt1 | contig 39021 bp, 28 predicted proteins | sample KBSC63BmetaG_FD_184334 | JGI IMG/M metagenome (GOLD analysis project Ga0207652, IMG submission 184334) | Corn rhizosphere microbial communities from Kellogg Biological Station, Michigan, USA - KBS C6-3B metaG (SPAdes) (version 2) | ecosystem: Host-associated > Plants > Roots > Rhizosphere ...
GCGGGGCCGGTCTGGTTGTTGACGAGAATCATGAAGGCGATAGTGAGGCCGCGCAGGACGTCGATAGAGAGCAGGCGCTGTGGCTTTACTGTTGTCGGTTGGCTAACGATGTCGGCATCGGTGGTGGGCGCGAAGTCAGGATCGCGGTTTGTCATCGTGCCTCCTGAGGCTCGAGATGCAAGGACCGCGCGATTGCAAGCGCAGTGGCATAGGTGTCGCCGACGGGCTCTGTGGCGTACTGCGTGTTGGCGCGGTTCCAGGCGTCTCCGAAAGCGTACCAGTCTATAGGGGTGGGTGGGGTGCCAGTTCGGAGGGAGGCATCGAGGGAATCGAAGTACAGGCGCCAACGGGGCGCGTAGTAAGTGCTGACGAGGCCGGCCCAGTCGCGGTTGCCGTATTCGTGGAGTTCCGCGGAGGCTGTGCGGTCTCCCCAGGTGGTGAGGATGGAGTGGGCGTCGTACTCAGTTTGGCGAAGGTCGTCAGGCGTTGTCGACCATGCAGGAACGTAGCCGAGCCAACGGCCGAGGAGGAAGTACTCGTTGGTGGAAAGGAGCGTGTCTTCGAGGTCCATGTCGTGCATCCACTCGCTGGTGAGAGCGTGGAAGGTGGTGCGATCTTTAGCCTCGTAGGCGGCGCGGATCAGAGGGAGCAGCCGGCGGGCGTCGTTGGCGAGGACCTGGCGGGCTATGTCGGTAAGGTCATAGTGGTAACTGGCGGTGGTGCGCAGCGCGGGTGCGACCTGCAGGAGTTCGGTCAGCGCGGGCTTAAGGTCATCGGGGTTATAGCGCGGCTCGTCGGGAGACCATTGGCCGTTCCGTTTGGCGGTGAGCGAAGGCTGGGCGTTGAAGATGGATTCGTGTGCGGCGTCGCGCTCGCCGTGGGAGGTGACGCCGTCGGCACGATAGCCAAAGGCAGTTTGTTGGATGATGTGCCAGGCTTTCGCCGCATGGGGGTCGAGGGTACCGTAGCGTCGGAGCGCGTAATCGGTGGTCCAGCGGTCGAGGTCGACGGGGTCACTGCGCCATGCCATTTCGGTGTAAAGGTCGAAGGCGAAAGCGTTGGTATCGAGACCCTCAGTGAAGAGAGCTGTCCCCGAGAGATGGCTGCCGGCGCGGGAAGCGGCGGCGGGCATGCGCTGGGCGTAGTCATAGAGCGGCGCACCCATCGTGGTGCGACCGCCGAACTCCCAGAGACCTCCAAAGAGCCAGCGGGCTCCTTTGAAGTCGGACTCGCGAGTTTCGCGGGGGACGCGGCCCTGTTCGATGTCTGCGATGAGGATATGGGAGCGGTCGACGGCGGCGATGAGGTCAGCACGGGGATTGGTCTGCCAGGCCATCATGAACCAGAGAGCGTCGGGGTGGGCGGTATTGAGGGCGGCCTGGATGGCTCGGGCGCCTTCAGGGACGGGGACGTCGCCGGATTGGCCGCCTTCCTGGAATGTCTCCATGTCGTAGATCGTGGTGTCGCCGAAAAGCTCTCGCTGGTGTTTGTAGAAGGCGGCGGCGAGACGGACGAATACGGGATCACGCGGGTCGAGCCAGCCGGGACGCTGAAAGCCGTTCCAGGGTTCCGTCTGGATAACGACGTGCGCGCCGGGGACATGTCTGGCGAAGTCGGCGGGGACTACGCCCCAGAAGCCAGGAAGGACAGGAGTGATGCCGAGGGCGCGAAGCTGGTCGATGATGCGGCGGGCGGAGGCGGCGCGGCGCTGCATCAGGGCGAGGGAGATTGGCTCAGTGAAGCAGCACATGTTGCCCATCCACTGCCAGTTCTGGTGCGCGGGCTGCGTGATCCATTGGCGGATGTCGGTGTCGCTGTAGCCGAGGTCGAGGAAGGCCTGGTAAACGGCGAGGTCGTTGCCGCGCTGGATGAGGACGGCGTTGAAGCCGGAAAGAGCGAAGATGTCGATCTCGTGCTGGAAGCGTGCGAAGTCCCAGTAGGGCGTTGTGTAGCCGTCGGTGTTCTCGTTGAGAGCGTAGCGGAAAGGATAGAGAGCAGGCTTGATGATAGGTGCTTCGACTGCCGGGAGCTTGAGGGTGGATGAACCAAGCTGGCTGCCGTTTGTGGAAATGTTGAGGTGGGCGACGTATTTGAGGTACCAGTTGACTCCGTAGAGGAGTGTGGGAACCGTCGCGGCCTGAACCTGAATGTGGCCGCGATTGCCGCTGATGCGGAAACCATCGGCCTTGCCGGCGTAGTCTCCAGCGGCAAGGGAGAGGCGGATCTGCGGAGCGAGGTGCGGCATTTCTCGCTGGAGAACCGCTTGCGCAGCGGAGAGCGAGCCTTGCGCGTGGAGTGAGATGGGCAGGAAGACGATCGCGCAGAGCAACGAGAGGAAGCCGCGGAAATTCATGCAAACACTGTAGCGGATTGCGGCCCCTCGCCCAATCTTGTTCAAGCTGCCCTAAACAATCGGGTTAGCTTCGGTTCTGTTTTATGTGGCTCGGTGGGCGCTGGTCCCGGCTTTGATAAGCGAAGAGCTTAGAGCTGTTGAGCGTAGAAGTCGAGTCGTCGGCGCGGAGGGACTTGTTCAAGTTTGAGTGGTGAGTTAGTCCGGGACGATGTTGGTGGCGGGCCAGTGGGAGGGTTGGGCGTTGAGGTTGAGGGCGATGCCGTCGCTGGGTTTGACGTCGATGTTGAAGCCGTCCAGAAGGAGGAGTGGCGCATCGTTTTGCAGGTCTTTGGTTGCGGCCTGGATGGTGATGGTGCGGGATTCGCCGGGGACGAGGGTGATGTAGTTGTCGGAGTAGAAGACAGGAAGGACGCGGCGGCCGGATTGCATTTGATGAAGCTGCAAGTGAGTCATCAGGGCGATGGTCGGGTTTGGGTTGTGGAGGGTGACTGTGAGGAGAGTGTTGTCGCCTTCGATGTTGGAAGCAGCAGTAGCGTCGAGGGTTGCGGTAGGGATTTTGGTTAGGTTGGTGAAGTCGTCCTGAGCGACGTTTTGCCAGTAGAAGTTGGTGGAGAGCAGCTTGCCGGTGGGGTCGGTGAGGTCGAGCTTGATGAAGTAAAGGGGTGTGATGCGAGCGCCGACTTCGATTTCCGCGACGTCGATGGTGGAGCTGGCGGGGAGCTGGGTAATGGGATAGGTTTTCGTTCCGGTAAGTTTGCTGTCGAAGTTGTAGACGCTGGAGGTCACGGTAAGGCCGGAGAGGGCGGCTGGGGTGTTGTTGACCGCTTCGATGGCTCCGGTGGCTTCGTTTAGTTGGACGTGGATGGTTTCGGCTGCCTTCTTCGCGGCATAAAGCGAAGAATTGGGTTCGAGGTCGTAATGGTATAGCTGCCAGACAAAGCTGGGTTGGGCGGGGTGACTCATCCAGGTGATGATGCCGGTTGTCTGCTTGAACATTTCGGCGTTGCGGCCTTCGTACATGGCGCGAAAGGCTTCGTAATTGGCGAGCTGGCCTTTGCGGACGAAGTCGGCGAGGTTGCGGATGTGGCCGTAGCGTTTGGCGAGCGTGTTGGGGTATTCATCGCCGCGCTGGGCTCCGCGGGCCATGTCATGCTGCGCCCAGTCGTCGTTGATGGTCTCCCAATCTCTCTCGGGCATCATGCCTTGAATGGATTCGATAGTGGGGACGGAAACGGATCCGGTTTCGGTCTTGAAACTCTCGTGTAGCTGATAGAAGAAGCGCGGGGATCGCCAGTAGTACGGGCCATGCGAGGAGACGCCGCGGCCGTCGGCGGAGTTCGACTGGTAGAGGCGCGTAGGGTCGAGTTTCGCCATGAGGACTTTGAGCGTGTCGTCGAGTTCCTTCGGCGGATAGCCCTCGTTGCGGGCGCACCAGACGGCGATGGCGGGGTGGTTGCGGTAGCGGATGACCTTGTCGGTGACGTTGGCGAGGTAGGTGGGAATGTCGGTGACGTTGGGGCCGTCGCCGGGGTTTGGCTGGAAGAACTCGTCCCACAGAAGGATGCCGTACTTGTCGGCCATGTCGTAGAAGTCGGGGCTGGTGCTTTGGCCAACCCAGTTGCGGATCATGTTGAGGTTGGCGAGAGCGTGCATGTGGAACTGCGCGTCGAGACGCTCGCGGGGAATGCGCTTCATACCCTCGTCGAGGCCCCAGTTGCCGCCACGGATCATGATGCGGACACCGTTGACAGAGATGGTGAGGTTCTCGGAGTCGGCGACCTGGTACTCGATTTTGCGGATGCCGAAGTTGGTGGATTCGGAGGACGAGGTTTGGGCGCCGATCTTGAAGTCGAGTTGCAGGTGGTAGAGATTTGGCGCGCCGTAGCCGTTCGGCCACCACAGTTTGGGATCGATGAGGTGGATGGGGTTGAACGAAAACGGAGTTGTGCTGCTGGGGTCGAGGGTGATGTCGCCATGGACGATGATGGGGTCACCCTGGCCAGTGATGGTTGCAGTGAGGGTTCCGGCGACGGGTTTCGCGGAGGCGTTGACGAGGGCCGTGCTGATGGTGAGATCGGCGGTGTGCTTGGCGAGGTCGACTTTGCTAACGACTGCAGGATCCTTGACGATAACGGGGCCGGCCGACGACAGGGTGACGGGCAGCCAGATGCCGGTGTCGCGGTCGCGGACGGCGGGTAGCCAATCCCAACCGATGGTGGAAAGGAACGTGGCGCCATCGAGGGCCGTCTCGCCGCCGTTTTTGCCGATGCCTAGAGCCACGGTGTGTTCGTGCGGGATGCCGGGGTGTGGCTGCGGATTGACGATGACGACCAGGGTGGCGAGGGCGCCGGGCTTGACGAAGGGCGTGATGTCGAAGTCACCGCGAATGAAGGCCCCGCGCATGGAGCCGGCCTGGTGGCCGTTGACCCAGAGGTCGGCGGAGTAGTTGATGCCGGCGAAATGCAGCCAGGTGAGGCGGCCCTTGTAGGTTGCAGGGATGGGGAAGGTGGTGCGGTACCAGTAGCTGGTCTTGTTCAGGCTCTCGGGGATGGCGCGCATGTTCTCGCCGTAGAGGGGCTCGGGGTAGACCTTGTTGTTTACAAGTGTGGTGAGGACGGTGCCGGGGACGGTCGCGGGGTACCAGCCTTCGGGGTGAAACGTTGGAAGGGATGCCGCAGCCGGAGATGCGGTAATTTTGGCGGCGTCCTGGAGACTCCAATTATTGATTGTTTGCTGGGCGGAGCCGATGGACGCGGGAAAGATGAGGGCGAGGGCGAGCTTGCGAGCGAGCATTTGGCAGATGCGTCCAGTCGGGGATTCTTTGAGCAGTGATGAGTGTAATCGCGAACATTGCTCAGGTGCGAGGAGGTGACGGATCGTCAGAATGTTTATTTCGGGGTTGGGATAGCGGAGTCGTTTTCGAGAGTGCGGTAGGCGATGACTTCGGCGTTGAAGGGAGTGCCGCTGAGGCGAGTGGTCTTGAGCAGGAGCTCGAAGTGGGGGAACGGCTTCGTGTGCAAGCGGTTGAGGAACCCGCTGAGAGAGCCTTCGGAGGTGAGGGACTCGCCGGCGGCGTCGGTGGCCTGCGAGTCGGTGCCTGCGATGATGAGCGCGTCGGCGGTGTGGCTGGGGTTCGGGAGGTAGGCGATGATGCTGTAGCCCAAGCCGTAGGGATTCACCGGGACGGGATACATCGACGAGGGCGAAGAGGTGTCAGCGAGGACGATGTCGGTTTGCTGGTTTGGCGCGAGGGAACGGGGCCAGAACGTTTCGAGAGCAGGCTGATTTTGCCAGGGATGCAGAACTTTTTGGAGGTATTGGTTCGGGTACAAGTCTAGCACCGGGGGTGGCGGGCGGATTTCCGGGAAACTCGCGGTTATGAGCATGGAATCCGCGGCGGCGAGTGACGTCTTCAGGGATGCGCCGCGTGGTTAGCATCATGGGATTTTTTGATGACGACTATTCAATTCTCTAATGCGCTCGAAAACCAATAGGAGCGGATAACTCAGCATGCTATACCCCTAATACACAGCAGTCATCCCTGGGTCCTAATTTTTCAATTTTGGCCGCGTTTTCGCGCTCTTGCCTCGTTGTGTGGCATGGCCATGACGTTCTGTCTCTATAAGCCAACGCACTTGAACCTGAAAGGATCGACAATGAAATTTGCTCATCGCTCGCAGCCCTCACTCTACAAACTTACGTTCAGTCTGGTGATTGGCTGCTCCGCATTGACCCTGTCGACGCAATTCGCTCGGGCACAGGATGCGCCGCCACCGCCTCCGCCCGCAACCACGCCCGCCGCCGCTCCTGCTCCTTCCGTATGGAGCGTTGGCGGAATTGATTTCAGTGGGTTGGTGGATGGTTATTACAGTTTCAACGCCAACCATCCGGCGATCAGCTCGAACGGAAATCAACTGCACAACTTCGACTACGATGCGAATGCTTTCAGCCTGAATATGGCGAAGTTGACGGCGGCGCATGACCCCGACCCGGTCGGTTTTCATCTCGATCTGGGATTTGGCAAAGCGTTCAACCAGATTCTGGCGAGCGAGCCAAACTTCAAGTATCTGGAACAGGCATTCGTGAGCTTCAAGCCGACGAAGGCAAAGGGATTTGAAGCGGACTTCGGCGAATTTGTCACGTCGGCCGGCGCGGAAGTGATCGAGACCAAGGACAACTGGAACTACTCCCGTTCGCTGCTGTTCGCGCTGGCGATTCCGTACTACCACGTTGGATTGCGCACCTCGATGCCGATCACCAAGTCTTTTACAGGCGGTGTGCAGGTGGTGAACGGATGGAACAATTTCACGGACAATAACAGCGGAAAGACCGTCGGTTTTACGGGCGTTTATACCAAGCCGAAGTTTGTCTGGTATGGAAACTACTACACCGGGCCTGAGAATGCGGGAACGAACAAGGGCTTCCGCAACCTGTTGGATACGACATTGACGCTGACTCCGACTGCGAAGTTGAGCGCATACATCAACTACGACTATGTGCAGAACCGGAACGCCGTCCTGGTCGGTCCGTCAGGCACGACCTACAAGACGGGAAGCCTCGACCACCTGCAGGGCATTGCTTTCGCGGCGCGTGTGCAGGCTACGGACAAAGTCGCATTCGCGGGACGCTATGAGTACCTCGCGGACGGATCGGCACAAGGCGGGTCGGTTGGCACGGGCAATCACATGAAGTTAAATGAATTTACGCTGACGGGTGAATGGAAGATTCCGGAAGGCCTGCTGGCGCGTGTGGAATATCGCCGCGATGGAGCCGACACGCCATATTTCAACAAGGGAACGTCGCGGGTCGTCAAGGGACAGTCGGTTGTGGATGTTGGGATCGTCGCTTTCTTCGGGCCTAAGCGGTAGAAGCTTTCCATCGTTGCGGATTTGGGGACCTCACAACGGAGGTCTCCACATCCGTTTAACAAGAACGTGCCGAATGGCACTTACTGTTGGGGACTACCCCGTACAAGGAGTCGTATGCCGGAACCGCTTCGCAATTTTCTCGAACTATCGTATGAAGAGTTGGAAGATCTTAACCTCGCCGCGAAAACACAGCGCCGCAATCGTGTGGACATCGGCACGATCCAGGAAGAGCGCCTGAAGTATCTGACCGATACCAAGGGCATCAAGGCTGTGACGGTGGTCTTCAGCGATCTCGAAGGCCGGCTGCACATGCTGGACTACGACAAGAAGTTCCTGGTCGGCAGCTATGACAACCTGACATTCGATGGGTCATCGATCCGCGGTTTTACGGCGCAGCGAGAGAGTGATCTGCGGCTGGGCATCGACTGGTCGGCGTTTTATTGGACGCCTGCCGACATTTTTGGACCAGGCAAGATCATCGTTTTCGGCGAAGTGATCGACAAGAACGGCGAGACGTACAGCGGCGACCTGCGCGGCGTGCTGAAGGCGTTTGCGAAGGAACAGCTCGAGAAGAATGGTTATACGCTGAATGCGGCCAACGAGATCGAGGGCTTCCTGTTTGAAGGCATCGATGCGGAGCGGACGTTCCATCAGACGGGCAAGTTTGAGTACGTCAATCAGGGCGGTTACTATCACTCGCTGCCGGGCGATCCCTTGCGCGAGTTTATCGATCGCACCGCTGAGGTGCAGCGCGCAATGGGCTTCGAGAATGAGAAGGACCATCCGGAAGTGGCGCCGTCGCAGTTCGAGATCAACTACTCGTATGGCGAAGTGGTGGCCGCGGCTGACCAGATCCAGTTGTACAAGCTGATCTGCCGGCAGGTGGCGACGCAGATGGGCATGACGGCGAGCTTTCTGCCCAAGCCGGTTGTGGGCGTAAACGGTAGCGGCATGCACACCAACATTTCCATCACGAAAAACAAGAAGAACATCTTCTGGGACCCGAACGGGCAGGAGAAGATTTCGAAGACGGCGTGGCAGTTTGTCGACCGCATCCTGACGCACGGCAACGATATCTGCCTGCTGCTGAATGCGAGCGTAAACTCGTACCGCCGCCTGGACCCGCATTTTGAGGCACCGAACCAGATCAAGGCTTCGGCCACGGACCGTGGGTCGATGGTGCGCATTCCGATCGGGAATGAGAAGTCGGCGCGTGTTGAAGTGCGGTCGGTTGGGCCGGATGCAAATCCGTACATGGTGTTGTATTCGGTGTTCAAGAGCGGCATCGACGGCGATACGTCGAAGATCAAGAACCTGCGTCAGGCAGAGCGGTATTTGCCGGACAACATCTACACGGCGCTCGAAGATTTCAAGGCGTCGGAGTGGGTGACCAGGATGCTGGGTGAGGACGTGAAGGGACGGTATGCGGACCTGAAGCAGGCGTCCGCCGACCGTTGCCCGCGGTTGCTGGGGACGGTGGTCAAGCCGAGTGAAGTGCAGTTCCATCACGAGGTCTACAACCAGTTGCTGTGGGGCCAGTTCTAAAGCAGCAGTAAGGAATGGAGAGCGAGGCAGGGTGTCGACTTCGGTTGGTGCATCTGCCTCGCTTTTTGTCGCTCGTCACATTTTGTTCCTTTTCCTGTGGTGATACCACAGAGGTGTGGCATTCTTATGTGGTTAGACCACAGGAGCGTGAACTCATGTCATCCAAACTCGATTTACTGCAGGGCACCCTGGACGTGATGGTGCTGCAAACGCTGGCGACCATTGGGTCGATGCATGGGTACGGCGTGGCGCGGCGCATCGAGCAGGTGAGCGGCGATGAGGTGCTCCTGAACCAGGGGACGATCTATGCGTCGCTAGTGAGGCTGCAGCAGCGGGGCTGGATTTCGGCGACGTGGGGGACGTCCGACAACAACCGCAAGGCGAAATATTACGCAATTACCGCGAGCGGGCGGAAGCAGTTGGCGAAGGACTCGGCGTACTGGCATCGGCTGTCGAAAGTGATGGACCGTGTGTTGACGATGCCGTTGGAAGGTGGCCTGTGATGGCGACTTTCAAAGAAGCTTTGCAGCGCATGCTGTCGTTGTTTCGCAAGCGCGAGCAGGACGTGGAACTGGATCAGGAGATGCAGAGCCATCTGGAGTTTGCGGTGGAAGAAAACCTGCGCGCCGGCATGACCCAGGTCGAAGCGCGGCGAAGGGCGATGGTGCAGTTTGGAGGAGTGCAGCAGGCGAGAGAACGACAGCGCGAGGCACGCGGGCTGCCGTGGCTGGAGATCCTCATACAGGATTTGAAGTTTACATTTCGGACGCTGCGGCGGGACCGGGCGTTTGCGGCGATTGCTATTGTGATCCTGGGATTGGGGATTGGGGCAAATATCGCGGTGTTCAGCGTGGTGGATACGGTACTGCTGCGGCCGCTGCCATTTCCAAATTCGGGACAACTGGTGCGGATTGTGACGAAAAATCCGAAGTCCGGCGAATCGTCGAAGACTTACTCGGCAGATGCTACGGAGGAGTTTCAGCAACGCAATCGCAGCTTTCAGGATGTGACCGGCTACTTTGCGTTTTCGTCAGACGAAAATTTAAAGCTGGTGACGACAGGACAACCGCTGCCAGTCACTGGTTTGATGGTGATGGGTAATTTCTTTAAAACGCTGGACGTACAGCCGGTCTTGGGACGGTTGTTCACGCCGGATGAGTGCGTCAGGAATAGCCGCGCGGTGACGCTGTTGAGTTATGCGTTCTGGAAGCGGCATTTCGGGGGCGATCCGGCCATTGTGGGACAGGCGATCAACCTGAGCGGGACGCCGACGACAGTGGTTGGGGTGTTGCCGGAGACCTTTGATTTTGGCAGCGTGTTTTCTCCGGGAAGCAAGGTGGACCTCTTCACTCCGGTGGTGATGGAGAATATTCGTTTTCAGGGAAATACGCTCGCGCTGACAGGGCGGTTAAAGCCCGGAGTGACCGTGCCGCAGGCGCAGGCGGAAGCCGACCTTCTGTTTCCCAAGCTCGACTTCATCGTAACGCATCAATATAAGCCCGACTACACGGCGAAACTGTCTACGTTGAAGGACTATGTGACAGGCAAACTGCGGCGCTCTCTGATTGTGCTGTGGTGTGCGGTGGGCGTGATCCTGTTGATCGTTTGCGTGAACCTCTGCAATCTGCTGCTGGCAAGGGCGGCGGCGCGGAGCAAGGAGTTCGCGCTACGCAGTGCATTGGGCGCGGGACGGATCCGGCTGTTGCGGCAGTTGCTGACCGAGGCGATAGTGCTGGCTGGTGGCGGAGCGGCACTGGGACTGGGGATTGCGTATGCCATTACGGCGTGGCTGGCGAACCAGGGGTCGATTGCGCTGCCGTTATTGAGCAGTGTGCGAGTAGACCATACGGCGCTGGCGTGGACACTGGCGATTGCGCTGCTGACGGCGGTGCTGTTTGGGCTGGCGCCGGCGTGGAAGATTTCGCATGAGCACCTGGTCGATGCATTGAAGGACAGCGGCCATGGATCGAGCGCCGGAAGGAACCATGAGCGCATGCGGTCAATGTTGGTGATCTCGGAGGTGGCGCTGGCGTGCGTGCTGCTGGTGGGGGCGGGTTTGCTGCTGCATAGCTTTTTGCGGGTGCTGGATGTCGATCTGGGATTTGAGCCCAGCCGTGCCGCCGCGATTCAAGTGGACTACGACGACCATCACGATGCGGATACACGCAGCGCGATCTGGCAGAACATTGTGCATCGCGTCGAAGCGATTCCGGGAGTAGAGACGGTGGGGCTTTCCGACAACCTGCCGCTGAGCCGAAACCGGAGCTGGGGGATTTCGGCAAAGGGCAAGACTTATCAAAAGGGAGAGCTACAAGGAACGTTTGTATACGTCATCTCTCCGGGGTATCTGAAGTCGATTGGCATGAGGCTGATAAAGGGACGGGACATTTCGTGGGACGACGGACCGAAGTCGCAGGCGGTGGTGATCATCAACGAGACGGTAGCGCGGCGGTTGTGGCCCGGAGAAGATGCGGTCGGACGTATAGCGAGCATCAACGGCAACGACGCGCTGGTTATCGGCGTGATTGCCGATGTGAAGGAAAGCGATCTGGAAGGGAACGGGGGATGGGAGATGTACCTGCCGGCAACGCAAGCCGGTCCCGATGGGGCGAACCTCGTCATACGGACGACGTTGCCGCCTGACACGCTGGCTTCGGCAGTAATGGGGACGTTGCGGCAGATCAACCCGGCCCAGCCGGCGACGGAGTTCAGAACGATCCAGCAACTGGTGGACCATGCCGTGTCACCGCGAAGGTTTTTCGTTGTGCTGGTGTCGGTGTTCGCGGTGCTTGGATTGGTGTTGGCGGCGCTGGGAATCTACGGCGTCATTTCGTATTCGGTGACGCAGAAGACGCAGGAGATCGGTATCCGCATGGCGCTGGGAGCGACGCAGGGCCGCGTGCAGATCGATGTGCTGACGAAGACGCTGCAGATGGTGTTGCTGGGCGCGGCGGTCGGCGTGGTTGTGTCGCTGGGAATCTCGCAACTTATTGCGACGCTGCTGTTTGGAACGTCGGCGAGCGATCCGGCGACGTTTGCCGGAATGATGTTGCTGCTTGGTGTGGTCGCGTTCATTGCCGGATATATACCGGCGCGAAGGGCGTCGCAGATCAATCCTTCCATCGCCCTTAGAAACAATTAGTAGGTTATATGTTCATGGTATTGGGAGGCCTGGCTATAATGAACTCGTGAGACTCGTTCAGATTGGTTCCGGTTCCAGTGAAACGCGGGTGGGTGTCGTCGATGGCGACACGCTTCGGTTGTTGGGTGGGGTCGACTCGGTGTATGAACTGGCGTTGGCTGCTCTCGCGGAGGAAAAGCCACTGCGCGAGTTCATCGAGCGGCAGATTTCTGGTGAGACGGTCGACTATGGCCCCGTGTATCGAGATGAATCGGAGTGGAGGCTGTTGCCGCCGTTTACGCATCCGGAGCCGGCGCGCTGTTTGGTGACGGGTACCGGGCTGACGCATAAGGCGAGCGCGGACAACCGGCAGGCGATGCATCACAACCCGGCGGAAGTTTCCGACAGCATGAGGATGTATCTGATGGGGCTGGAGGGTGGGCATCCGGCGACGGGCGAGATCGGGGTTTCGCCGGAGTGGTTTTATAAGGGCTGTGGGACGATCCTGCGTGCGCATGGAGAGCCGCTGGTGATTCCAGCGTTCGCCGGCGATGGTGGGGAGGAACCGGAGATTGCGGGGCTTTACGTGATCGATGCCGAAGGCAGGCCCCGGCGGGTGGGGATGGCCATGGCCAACGAGTTTTCGGACCATGTGCTGGAGAAGCAGAACTATTTGTATCTGGCGCACTCGAAGCTGCGAGTGTGCTCTATTGGGCCGGAACTGGTGGTGGATCCGGACTTCGATGGCGTCGTTCCGGGGATGGTGAGTATCGAGCGGGGCGGCAAGGTGCTATGGTCGCAAACCATTTCGACCGGCGAAGGAAAGATGTCGCATACGGTGGGAAATCTCGAGCACCACCACTTCAAGTACGAGGCGCACCGGCGGCCGGGGGATGCGCACATTTACTTCTTCGGGGCGGATGCGTTCAGCTTTGGCGCGGGGATCGCGTTGCAGGATGGGGATGTGATGGTGGTTGCGTTTGAAGGGTTTGGCCGGGCGTTGCGGAATCCGGTGAAGGTGGAGCATGGGGAGAAGCTGGTGGAGGTTTTGCCGCTTTAGGGAATTGATTTTCAGCTACGAGTTGCCAGTCGCCAGTTTCAAAATGTTAAATCGATTAGAAAACCTGCTGTGCAGCTAATAGAATAAAGAGTATGATTCGCTAACGGAGCATGATCCTCGCGCATCTATCCTGGCCGGAAATCGAATTCGCGCGATCGCGAGTTTGTGTTGTGCCTCTGGGGGCTGCAGAGCAGCATGGGCCGCATTTGCCGATGGGTACGGACACCGCGATTGCTTCCGCCATTGCGGCGCGGGTGGAGCAGCGGCTGCCGGACGATGTGCTGCTGGCGCCGGTGCAGGCAGTTGGATATTCACCGCATCATGCGCATTTTGGTTGCCTGAGCCTCGATCTTGCGGGCTATATGGAAGTCATCAAAGGCCTGGGCCGCTCGTTTGCAGCGATGGGGTTTCGCAGAGTGTTGCTGCTCAATGGCCATGGTGGAAATGATGTGCCGTGCCGCGCGGCTCTATGCGAAATGAAGGTGGAGCTTCCGGAGTTGAAGGTGGTGCTGGCCTCGTACTGGACGCTCGCCGCGGAGGCGTTCGGGCGGATTCGCACGTCGCCGGCTGGCGGGATGAACCATGCGTGCGAAATGGAGACGTCGGTGATGCTCGCGCTGCATCCGGAGCAGGTGCATATGGAGCGGGCGCGGGATGATGGTCCGATGACGCGGCGTGGAGAGGAGACAATGCAATCGGCGATACATCGCGTACCGGATATGCTGCGTCCGGCGCCGTATTTTATGGTGCGCAATTTCGATGAGACGACGGGGAGCGGGACGGTGGGGTCTCCTAGTCATGCTTCGGCGGAGAAGGGAGTGTTGTTTCTGGATGCGGCGGTGGATGCGTCGTGCGCGCTGGTGAAGGCGTTTGCGGCTGGGGAACTGGATCTGGCTAAGTCGTAACGAAGTCGATTGCGGGAGCTATGGCAACGGAACTGAAAGATTTCGAACGCTGGGGAGCGCTGCCAGTCTATAGCCGCAAAGCAATGGTGGCGACCGCGGATGTCCATGCGACCAACGCGGCGGTAGATGTGCTGCGAGAAGGCGGCAGCGTTGTGGATGCGGCGGTTGCGGCGGGGTTCGCGCTTTCGGTGACACAACCCGGGATGTGCGGACTGGGAGGCGGCGGGCATCTGCTGGCGCGGTCTGCGGATGGAGAGAATATTTGTCTCGATTTCCGCGAGCAGGCGCCGAGTGCCGCATCGCGAGATATGTTTGTTGGGGCTGCTGCCGATGCGAGCCGGGTGGGGTGGAGAGCGGCGGCTGTTCCGGGGCTGGTGAAGGGCCTGGCGGAGGCGCACCGCAGGGCGGGGCGGTTGCCGTGGGCGCGGCTGGTCGCTCCGGCGATAATGCTGGCCGCGGAAGGTCATGCGGTAAGCTATCTCCGGTCGCAGATGCTAGTGGGGTCGGGTGTGCTGCCGCGAGACGTGGAGTCGACTCGCATCCTGCTGCGTGATGGGAAGCACTTCGCGCCGGGCGAGATCCTGCGGCAGCCGGACCTGGCGGCAACGCTGGAACGCATTGCGAAAAACGGTGAAGACGAGTTTTATTTTGGCCAGACAGCGGAGGAACTGGCGCGGGCTTCTGCCGCCGGTGGAGTGGCAATTACGCTGGCCGATCTGGCGGCGTATACGTGCGTTGCGCCGGAACCCTTGATGCGGCCGTACAAGGGCCGCGATGTATGGACGATGCCACCTTCGAGTGCGGGAGGGATTGGGCTGCTGCAGATCCTTGCGATGGTGGAGGATGTGGACTTCGGGGACGATGGGCCGATGTCGTCCGCGGTGCTGCACTATCTTGCGGAGACGATGCGGCGCGCGTTTGCGGACCGGGCGGCGGCGATTGGCGATCCGGTGTTTGTGGATGTGCCGCAGCGGCTGTTGGATCAAGATCATCTTGCAGAGTTGCGGCGGTCGATTGACCCGGACCGCGCGACGCCGAGTGCGATGTTTGCGCCGGGGGCAGAGCTGGCGGAGAAGGCGTGTACGACGCATGTGTCGATACTGGACAAGGACGGGAATGCGGCAGGTCTGACGTTTACGATCAACGGACGCTACGGCAGCGGCGTGACGGTGCCGGGGCTGGGGTTTCTGCTTAACAACAATATGAATAACTTTGCGGTGCGGCCCGGGACGGCGAATCTTTACGGCGTGGTCGGCGGCGAGGCGAATAGTATTGCGGCGGGAAAGCGTCCCGTGTCGTCGATGGCTCCGACCATCGTGTGCCGCGATGGAAAGAGTGAGCTGGTGCTGGGAACGCCGGGTGGCCCGACGATTGTGACGGCGATGGCGCAGACCTTGCTCTACATGTTGGACTTCGGCATGAATGCGCAGGACGCGGTGAATGCGCCGCAGATTCATCATCAGTGGATGCCGGATGTGCTGTACCTGGAGCGCGGGTTCCCGTCGGATGTGACACGCGCGCTGGAGGTCCGAGGGCATAAGTTGGAGTACAGGGTTTCGTTGACGGACATGAATGCAATTGTGAAGCGTGACGGCTGGCTCGAGGGCGGTGTGGACTGTCGCCGTGAAGGATTTGCTGCGGGAATGTGAGGGGAACGATGGGCAGAAAAGTGCGTCTCAGCTTTCCGGCTACCGGGGAGTCGGTTGTGGCGGAAATGCTCGATGAGGAAGCGCCGTCGGTTTGCGACTACATATGGGGAATTTTGCCGGTGGAGACGAAGGCAATACACGGCATGTACTCGGGCGCAGAGGTCTTCCAACTGCTCGATAACCCGCAACCGGTAGCTGCCCAGAACATGACGACGCTGCCGCTGCCAGGGGAACTGCTCTATTTTTACGATGAGGGCGGGAATGTGACGAGTCCGCCGCGGGTAATAGGAGAGATCTGCCTGGTGTACGGGCGTGGTGTGAGTCTCAAAGGGCCGGAAGGCGCGCCGACGTATGCGAGTTTGTTCGCGCGGATTCCCGGCGACTGGAAGTATGACTGGAAAGAGTTTGCGCAGGCCTGCCGGCGCTGCCGGTGGGAAGGTCCGCAGGTGCTGAGGATCGAGGCCGAATGGGGATAGGGCGCGTCGATCTCAACTCCTGGGAAATTGCGCTCTTTGTTGGCTACCTGTTTCTTACGGTGGCGGTGGGTTTCTTCGTTGCGCGCAAGGGCCGGGGCAATTCGCGCGATTACTTCATGGGGGCGAAGACGCTCCCGTGGTACGTCGTCGGCACGTCGATGGTGGCGACGGCGGTGAGCAGCGAGCAGTTCATCGCGCAGGTGGGCGCGGGCTACAGGCACGGCATTGTGATCGCGGCATTTGGGTGGAATGCCTGGATCGTGTATAGCCTGCTGATCTGGGTTTTTCTGCCGTATTACATGCGCACGCGGCTGTACACGATGCCGGAGTTTCTGGAGCGCCGCTACAATCCGGCGACACGGTATTTGTTTGCGGTGTTCTGCGTGGTGGGTTATTTGTTCTCGTTGATTGCGGGACCACTGTATGCGGGCGGGTTGGCGCTGCAGAGCATGTTCGGCATCAACCTGGTGTGGGGCATTATTTTTCTCGGTGTGCTGACGGGAGCGTACACGGTTTATGGTGGTCTGAAGTCTGCGGCGTGGACGGACTTCATGCAGATTGCCGTGCTGCTGGTGGGTGGCGTTCTGGTGCCGGTGATCGGGTTATCGAAGGTGGGTGGACTGTCGCACCTGATCCATGATTTCCCGGCGAAGTTTCAGGTGTTTCATGGACCGAAAGACCCGTTGTTTCCGGCGACGGGAGTGTTCACGAGTTTTCTGAGCGTGGGCATCTGGTACAACTGCACGAGCCAGCATATTGTGCAGCGCTGCCTGGGCGCGAAGGACGAGTGGAACGCGCGGATGGGCGTGGTGACCGCGGGGTTCCTGCACATCATTACGCCTGTGCTGTTTGTGGTGCCGGGAATTATTGCGTTCAAACTGTTTCCGCATCTGCCGCAGCCTGACCAGTCGTATGTACTGCTCGTGGAGTCGCTGGTGCCGCGCGGATTGCGCGGGCTGATCCTTGCAGCGATTGCCGCCGCGCTGATGTCGCATCTTTCCGCGATGATCAATTCGACTTCGACCATCCTGACGATGGATGTGTACAAGCGGCTGTTCAATCCGGAGGCGAGCGAGGGCTCGCTGGTGGCGTTTGGGCAATGGAGCGGGGCAGTGGTGATGACGCTGGGGATCGCGGTGGCGATCTGGTTCAGCACGTCGCATAGCTCTTTGTTTGTGCTGATCCAGGAAGGCTTTGCGTATATTGCGCCGCCGTTTGCGGTGATCTTTACGATGGGGTTGCTGTGGAAGCGTGCCAATGGGACGGCGGCGCTGACAACGATTGTCGCGGGATTTGCGTTCACGATTTTTCTTCAGTTTTATTTGTTTCGGCTGGCGCCGTTTGCTCCGTATGCGAACTATCTGCATCGGGCATTTATCGCTTGGGCGTTCTGCATGGTCGTGATGATTGCAACGTCTCTGCTGACTGCCGCGCCGGCGGTGGAGCGGACGCGGGGGATCATCTGGCACGCTGGGTATGCTCCGCTGCCGCCAGGGGAGCAGCGGCGGTATAGCGGATGGAAAGACCTGCGGCTGTGGTGGGGGCTGTATATCGTGTCGGTGCTTTCGATTTATGGTTTCTTCCTTTGGTTTCGGTTTCAGCATCCGGAGATTCCATGAGCCGGCGTGAAGGTGTGGACATCTGGTGCGAAGGCGGCGCGGTTTCAGCCGAGCCGGCGGAGGGGGCGCGGGCTGGGGCCGCGATCCTCGAACAGGGTGGGAATGCGATGGATGCGGCCGCGGCTGCGTGCCTGGCGTGTGCGGTGGTCGAGCCTCAGGCGGTGGATATCGGTGGGTATGCACTGGCGGCGGTCGTGCTCGAAGGCGAGACCGGGCGCGTGTGGTCGGTGGACGCGAATACGGTTGCTCCGATGGCAGCGACTGAGGATATGTTTGACACCATCCCGATTGGGACTGGCCGGCCCACGGTGAATGAGCTGGAGTTTGGCTGCTCGGTGGTGGATCAGGCGAATTTTTATGGACCGCTGGCAGTTTCGGTGCCGGGATTTCTGGGTGGCGTTGGCGTGTTGTCGGAACGCTGGGGGCGATTGCCGTGGAAGGCAATTGTTGAGCCGGCGAAGTTGATCGTCGAGGATGGGATTCCGTATGCGAGAGTCGCGAAAGATGTGGAGTTCAAACGGGCGGCGATTGAGCGCTATCCGTCGAGTGTGGCCCTGCTGATGCCGGAGGGGGTGACGCTGGAATCGCCGTGGATGCGGCCCGAATTGGTGCGTACGCTGGAGCGGTTGGGCGATGCGGGCTGGCGTGATTTTTATGGTGGAGAGATTGCACGGACGATTGCGGATTTCGTACAGGAGCAAGGCGGCATACTGACGCGCGAGGACATGGCGGCATTTGAGCCGCGGATCACGGAGCCGATCGCGGGGAAGTATCACGGTGCGGATATCTATACAGCGATTGCACAGAACGGTGGTTTCAGCGTGCTCGATGGGCTGGCGGATTTGGAGCGTGATGAGTTGCGGTCCGATCGCGATGCAGCTTACTGGGACAGCATGGCGAAGGTGCTCACGAGAACGTGGGCGGCGCGGCTGGCCGATTCGCCGCACTCGGGCACGGGATGGCAGGGGACGATTCATTTGTCAGCGGCGGACCGCTTCGGCAACCTGGTGAGTGCGACGATTACTCAGGGTGGGCTGTTCGGGTCGTGCCTGGCGGTGCCGGGGACGGGGATTATTCTGGCGCACGGCATGTGCCGGTTCGATCCGCATCCGGGGCGTGAGAATTCGGTGGGTCCGGGCAAGCAACCACTGAATAATCTTTGTCCGCTGATGATTCGGATGAAGGATCGTGATGTGGCGATGGGAGTGCGCGGGGGCAGGCGGATTGTGAGTGTCGCGGTGCAGTTGGCGCAGCGGATTGTGGATGGCGGGGTGAGTGTGTATGAAGCTGCTGTCGCGCCGCGGATTCATACGATCAACGGAGACCCGCTGGAAGTTTCGGCCAACTTCGATCCGGCGATACGGCAGGCGTTGGAGCGTTTGGGCTACCGGACGGAGATTCCGTACGAAGTGGCGGGCGGCGCGCATGGGGCGGAGTTTTATCCTGCGTGGCGCAGAATACGCGCGGGCGGCAATATTTGGGCTGCGGGGATTTGACGATGAAAATTACGCATATTGATTGCATTCCGGTCCGCGTGCCGATTAGGCCAGAGGTCGCGATTCGGGCCAAGGGTGGAACACACTCTGTGTCGCCGTTTTTGTTGGTGAAGGTGCATACGGATGAGGGGCTGTACGGCTTGGGTGAGGTGTCGTGTACGCCGCGCTGGAGCGGAGAAGACCAGTTCACCGCGGCGCATTTCGTACGGACCCTTTTGGAGCCGGCGCTGGTGGGGGAAGACCCGCGCGAGATCGAGCGTTCGAGTGCGCGGATGCGCGCGGTTTTGGCCGGCAATCCGTTTACCAAGTCCGCGCTGGAGATGGCGCTGTGGGACATTGCGGGGAAAGCGGCCGGGGTGCCTGTGTACCGCCTGCTGGGCGGTACAGTGCGGGATTCGGTGCCGATCAAGTGGTCGATTTCAGGGGTCGAGCCGGAGCGCGCGGCGGCGATTGCGCGGTGGGCGCTGGAGCAGGGCTTTGAGACCGTGAAGGTCAAGGTGGGGATCGACCCGGAGCAGGACGTGGCGCGGGTGCGCGCCGTGCGGGCGGAGATTGGCGACAAAGTCCGCCTGGGTGTGGATGCGAATGGAGCCTGGACACCGGCGTTGGCGGTGACGATGATCCGGCGGCTGGAGGAGTTTGGAATTTACTTCGCCGAGCAGCCGGTTCCGGCTGGGGACGTGGATTGGCTGGTCGAGGTTCGTAGCCAGGTGTCCGTGCCGATTGTGGCGGATGAGAGTGTCTACTCTCCGCAGGATGCGTCGGCGATTGTGAAAGCACAGGCGGCGGATGCGCTGTCAGTGTATGTGGGCAAGGCTGCGGGCATCGATGGCGCGTTTGCGATAGCGGAGATTGCGCACGCCGCGAAGCTGGGATGCACGATTGGGAGCAATCTGGAGTTGGGGGTCGGAACAGCGGCGATGGTCCACCTGGCAATGGCCGCGCCCGGGATTACGGGAGAGCAATATCCGTGCGACATCATCGGGCCACTGTATTACACCGACGATATTTTGACGGAGCCGCTGCCGCTGGGACGAGGCAGGGCGCTGGCGATTGACCGACCGGGACTGGGTGTGGAACTGGATGAAGAGAAGGTACGGATGTATCGGGTGGAGTAGCGCTACATCGCCGTCCATCCGCCATCGACGGGGATGGTGGCGCCGGTGATGTAAGAGGCGGCGTCGGAGGCGAGGAAGAGGGCGGCTTGCGCCACTTCGCGGGGTGTCCCGGTGCGGCCGAGAAAAGTTTTGGAGAGCTGGCGCTGGTGCAACTCGTCGCCGGACTGGGGCGAGATGCGGGTCTGGATGGCTCCGGGGCAGATGGCGTTAGCGCGGATGTTTTGGGTGCCGTAGTCATAGGCGACGCTGCGGGTGAGGCCGATGATGGCGTGCTTGATGCTGGTGTACGCGGCGGAGTCGCGTCCGGCAACCAGGCCTTGGACTGAGGCGATGTTGATGATCGAACCGCTCTGCTGGTGGAGCATATAAGGCAGCACGGCAGCGGTGAAGCGCTGGGTCCCGAGGAGCGAGACGCGATAGCAGCGGTCCCACTCTTCGTCGGTGGCGTCCGCCGACGCGTGGCCGGGGCCGACGTAGGCGGCGTTATTGCAGAGGATGTCGATGCGTCCGTTGATGGCGGCGGCGGTTTCGATCACCCGCTGCACGTCGGCTGGTTCTGAGACGTCGGCGTGGACGAAGATGGTTTTGGCGGAGTCGTCGCACCAGGGGGCCGGTTCGATGTCGGCGACGATCACGGAGGCTCCGGCTTCGGCGAAGATCTCGGCGATGGCGCGGCCGATGCCGTTGGCTGCTCCGGTGACGATGGCGACCTTGTTTTCGAGAGTGATCACAGCTCGTTGGCCAGCGGCTTTCCCGCGCGTCCGACGTGCGCGCGTGTGATGGTGGTGCGGCTGAGGTTCGACGCGTAGAGATACCCGTCGCGGAAGGCGAGGTTAGTCGGGCCTCCAAGAAGAATGCCCCAGCGGTCGTGAGCAAAGAGGGTCTTCTCTCCGGTGGGGCTGATGCGGTGGATGTCATCCGAGGCGTAGCAGGAGGCGAAGAGGTGACCGTCGGCGTCGAGGGCCAGGCCGTCAGGAAAACGGCCGACGTTCTGGGCGTAGACGCGGGAAATGCCGGTAGCAAGGTCTATCTGGTGAATGCTGTCCGTGTCGCTCTCGACCATGAAGAGGTACTGTTCGTCGGCGCTGAGAGCAAGGCCGTTGGCGTAGCCAAGAGGACCGGCGATCATTTCTCCACGGCCGTCCGGCGTGTACTTCATGAGCCAGCCGTTACGCTTCTTCCAGTTGCCGGAGTCGGTGACGTAGTAGTTGCCCTGGCGGTCGAAGACCCCGTAGTTGGGGGAGATCAACTGGTGCCCACCGAGAGCTTTGGCGAACACCGACCATTGGCCGAAGCGGGATACACGGAGAATGCCATGGTGGGGATTGCAGACGAAGAGTTCCGCGTCATCCGGGGTCCAGGCGATGCCGGCGGAAAAGCCTCCCACCTCGGCGATGGTCTGGATGGCCCCCATGGGGGTGATGGAGTAGATTTGACCCGCTTCTCCTCCCGCCCAGAGAGTGCCTGCGCGATCGAAGGCAAGGCATTCGGGGTGGTCGAGTCCGGTGGCGAAGATTTCGAACCGCTCCATCGGGATTTCCGGTGTGGGCTCGTGTTCCAGGGGGATAGTCGCCACGGGGAGGGTATGCTTTCCAGCTACCGGCCTTGAGCTACCGGCTGCCAGATGCCAGTTTACATCCGCGTTACGGTTCGGGGACGACTTCGATGGCGTTGATGAACGGGTAGTTCATGACAGGGATAAAGGAAAGCTCGATCTTGCCCTGAGCAGTCGGCAGGACGTTGTGAAACGTCTTTATGATCGGGGCGCCACCGCCTTCAGCGAGTACATCGAAGTTTTTGAGCAGTGTGTTGCCGTTGCAGGTGACATCGAAGACACGGCTGCCGGGGCCTCCACTGGCGCCGTTCTGTTTGCCGAACCAGAGCTCGCGGAAGTACAAGGTCACGGTGTACTTTTGGCTGGGAACGAGCGGCAACGTGTAACGAAAGTGGCCGATGCGGTCGGAGCGGTACATGCCAAGATCGGTGAGTTGGTGAGTGTGGGAGAGCTGGCCGTGACGGCCCCCGCTGAAGTATCGGTCGGAGAGCCAGATTTGTTTGGAAGCGTCGATGAATGGTTTGGAGCCGGCAACGATGCGGACAGGCAGGGGCGCCTCGGTTGGCGTAGGCAGGATCTCCACGGCATTCAGGGGGGTGACTTCGCTCATGAAGTCGAGATGGATTGCGCCATCGTTTTCCGGGTTGAGCCCGGCGATGACGTAAGACGTTGCGATACCATCTCCACCGGCGTCATCGACAATGTCGACGCCGAGGTTGGGGCCGGCGTTGACCGAAATAACGGCGACGCGGGTGGCGGCGGCCAGATCAGTGGTTTCAGCGAAGTGGAGATGAAGTTCGTAGAAGCCCGGCTTGACGGGAAAGATGCAATGCGTGATTCCGCGGAGGCCACCCATATATAGATAGGGGTCTTCCGTACCGGCGATCTTCTGGTTGGGAACGTTCACGCTGGTGCCGCTGCATGAGGAGTTAGGCAGCCAGAGATTGCCGGATTGGTCGACGTACGGCTTACGGCCAACGCCCGGAAGCGCGCGGGTGGTGTTAGGCGGAACGGAGGCGAGGATCGCTGAAGTGATGGGGCCGGTTGCGTTGTCCGGGGCAGCAATATGGCGCTTGACGAATAAAAATGCTCCAAAAGCGAGTGGAATCAGCAACAGCAGGGCAGCGATAACCCATACGTGTTGATAGCCCCGCCGGCCTGCTGGCCGTGGCGGCATTTCAGGTGCAATCACAGTGGCCGAGACCGGTTCAAGTTCGGGAATGGAGAGTTCGGCGGGAACGGCAGGTTCAGGGGGTGTTTGGGGAATGAAGGAGGGGACGTAATTTCCTGCAGGGATAACGATGTGCAGGGGCCGGTTGGCGCCCTCGTTCTGGTAGACCTCCTGGAGGCGTTTGCGGAGCGAGTGGGTGGTGACGCGGACGATGGTATCGACATGGGGGTCGAAGTCGGCGCGGCGGCCGAGCGCCTCGACGGCGATGGTGTGCTCCTTGATATGGTCCTCGCGGCCTTCAAAGTGCATGTCGCAGATGAAGGTGAGCATGCGGGCGAGGTTATTCGACCGCCCCAGAACGCCTGACGTGAGGAGCCAGGCGAGTTCTTCACGTTCCGCTTCTATCGCATTGAGGGTCATTACGCTCAGTCCCACAGAGTGCTCGCCTCCGGGCGCGGGGCAATTCTACACCATGCATACCACGGTTGGGAGTCCTAAGCTACGTCGCCAACCGAAGCTAACAACCCACTTATCAGAGCTTTAACAATGTTATTGCGAGACTTTACGTGTGGGGAAGTCCCGCATTTTCATGGAGGATGCGAAATTTAGGACACATTCACGTGGCGCGATGAATTATTCACGCCGGATTTACATGACAATGCATGCTCCGGTTGCTAGGTTCGCTACGGCAATCACAGACACTCTTGCCGGTGCTGGAAATAGAGCAGACGCCGGTACAGTTGGTTCGATGTTCAAACAATAAAGCGGTCTGGGTACCAGAAGCGATTATTTTGGAGGTTTTACGTGGTGACTTTACGACGGATTGGATACGTTTTCGCGGTTCTTCTCATTGGCCTTTCACCTTCGCTGTTCGCACAGGCGGTGAGCGGAACGATTATCGGTACTGTCACCGATCCTACCGGCGCCACCGTCGGCAAAGCCCAAGTGACGATCACGCTCACCGGACAGGGTACGGTGTACACCACCGTTACAAATGACAGCGGCAACTTCACCGAGCCTGATCTTCCGCCGGGGACCTACACGGTCACGATCACGGCCCAAGGCTTCAAAAAACAAGTGCGACAGAATATCGAAGTCCAGACGAACAGTACGGCGCGCGTTGACGTTGACCTGGTGACTGGGAGCGCGACGGAGACTGTGGAAGTCACGAGCGCGCCCCCCCAATTGCAAACCGACCGCGCCGATATTTCCACGCAGCTCGGACAACATCAGATAGAGAATCTGCCGCTGAGCAGTGGTAACAACTTCCAGTCCCTGCTTACCACGGTACCGGGTATGGCGCCGGTGGTTTTCAATAACTCGCAATTTTTCAATGCCAACAACGATCTGTCCACCAACGCGAACGGTCAGTCCTCGTACGTCAACCTTTATCAGATTGAAGGCATCGACGACGACCAGCGCACTGGTATTCACATCATCCTCGTTCCCTCTGCGGCCGCCATTCAGAGCGTGGATATTACGACCAACAACTTTGAAGCGGAGTTTGGCCGCGCGGTCGGCACTGTCGTCAACGTGACACTCAAATCCGGGACCAACCAGTTTCACGGCTCTGTCTTCCAGAACATGGAGAACAACGGCGTTAACGCGAGGGGCTATTTTGCGAAGGGCCCGAATGGACGCCTGGTGTACAACTACACGGGCGGATCGATTGGTGGCCCGATCTTCAAGAACAAGCTGTTCCTCTTCGGTGACTTTCTCCGCACGTCCGATCATGAGTCGTCTACCATCAATGCGACGATCCCCTATTACAACGTAGTGGGCGGCAACATCGACCTCGGTGGATACGCCGGGCAAACGTACGATCCGAACACCGGTAACACAGCCAACTGCACCGGCGCTGCAGTGAGTGCAGCTTGCGGAACCGGCCGCACAGCCTTTACCAACAACCAGATTCCATTGAGCAACCCCGGAATCAGCAAAGCCTCGCTGACGATCCTTCAGGATTTGGATGCTATAGCGAGAGACCCGAAGCAGAACCTCGCCGCTGCCACCTACATTGCAGGGCCGGCGTCCAATAACTTCTCGCAGAATTCGCCGTTCAGCAAAGACTCCATCAGCTACGACATCAAGTCCGATTACGCAATCTCTGCGAAGGACCATCTGAGCGGACGTTTCAGCCACCAGACGACCAACACCTTCCAGGCGCCGCTCTTTGGATCGTTTCTGGGCGGGCCGGCGGGCGGCGGTTTCGAGGCAACCGGCATCGCCGCGGCTTATAGTATGGGCGTCAACTACGACCATGTGTTTTCCCCGAAGCTGTTCACTGAGGCGCGCTTTGGCATCGCACATCTTCGGAACTCGGCTACGCAAACAGATTATGGCAGCAACGACGCGCGAACTCTCGGCATCCCCGGCAACGGCCCTAACGGTACGAACAACACACCGACCACCAGCGGGCAGATCGAAATCAACGTCAACAACAACGGCAACACGTTTAGCAACCCAATCATCGGTTACTCCGCGTCGTTGCCGTGGCTGCGCGCTGAGTCGAACATCGACGTAGCCAACAACTGGACGAGACTCATTGGCAATCACACGCTGAAGGCCGGCGTGGACATTCGCCGCGTCCGCGACGATCTTCTGCAGGGCAACAACAATGCGGCTGCCGGCCAGTTCTACTTCAGTGAGAACCAGACCTCCGCGCCCGGTGCGACGGCCTATAGGGGGTCTGTGACGGGTGCGGCCAACGACGTTGCCAGCATTCTGTTCAATGTCCCCTATCAAGTCGGTCAGGACACAAACAGCACTTTCCCCGCCTACCGCCAGACCTGGGAGTTCTTCTTCGTTTCGGACAAGTGGCAGGCGACACAGAAGCTGACGCTGGATTATGGCGTCCGCTATGAACTGTATCCGCCCGCAACCCCGCGGAAAGCGGGAGGTTTCGTCAATTACAACCCAACCACGAACCAACTCGTACAGGCGGGCGTAGCGGGCAACCCATCCAATCTCGGGATGAAAACGAACTACACCAACTTTGCCCCACGCCTTGGTGCTTCCTATCGCGTGACGGAGAATCTGGTGCTGCGCGCGGGATTCGGTGTCAGCTACGTGCCGTTCGTCGATAACACGTATGCCTACAACTATCCGATCAAGACCAGCACCGGTTACACCAACGGCGCTACGTATGGCTCTGCCCTGAATCCGGTGGGCGGTGTTGTGAATTTCACAACTGGAATCCCGGCGACACCGACGATTGCCTTCAATTCCGACGGCACCCTTACTGAAAGCGCGGCCAACGGCACGATCGGGCTCAACAACCTTTACATCCCGCTGAACTTCAAGAATGCCTATGTGTCCTCCTGGAATGTGGCGCTGCAGCAGGCGCTGCCCAATGACATGTCCTTTCAGATTGCCTATGTTGCGAACCATGGAACAAGGATCGACAGCTCGCAAAACATCAACCTGCCCCGCATCTACGGACAGGGAGCAGCTTATGACCCGCTAAACCACGCTGCCGATGGCGTGACGACCACATTCGGCAAAACAGCCCAGGTCAATCAGTTCTTCCTTGGTTACTCGTCAAATTATCAGTCGCTGCAGGCGCAATTGACAAAGCGCTTTCGGCGCGGCCTTGCTTTCACCTCCGCCTTTACGTGGGGCAAGGCGATGAATTACGTGACGACACCGCAGGATGGTGCTTTGCTCTTTTGGGCTGGGCCGGTCCGCCGCAACTACGCTGTTGCTGACTTTGATCGTACGCGCAACTTTGAGCAGACGCTCACGTATGAACTGCCTGCGGGGAGGGGACATAGATTCTTCAGGTCCGGTCTTCCCCAGTACGTGTTAGGCGGATGGAAGACCTCGGTGATCCTGTCGGCAGTTTCCGGCTTACCATTCCAGATCACGACGACAAGCGCTACCTCAGGGACGACCCAGACCGTGAATCAGACAGGGCCGTATCAGGTTACTCATCAGACGCGCGGCGGCAATACGAGCGCATATCCCGCATGGTTCAATACTTCTAGCTTCGCCGCTCCCACTCCGTGTGTCGCTTATACGCCAACCAATCCGGTCCCGTGCGCGCTCGGCAATACCGGACGCAATCAGTTCCGCGGGCCGGGATACTTCTCCGACAATATTTCCTTGTTCAAGAGTTTCCCGATCTTCCATGAGGCGGCTCTTGAGGCTCGATTCGACGCGTTCAATGCGACGAATACACCGGCATTCGCCCTGCCGGGAACCACCTTGGGCTCCAGCACTTTCGGTCAGATTACCAGCACCCTGGGCAGCGGTGTCGGCAACGTCAATGGCGTTGGCGGTCCACGTGTCCTCCAGGCCGCAGTCAAAATCACCTTCTAAACGGCTTGTGGGTTTACCTCACCGGTCACCGCATGTTTTGGGTGACCGGCCCTTATGACGGTGGAGTTCTTGACGCTGTATGCTGGTTGGGCTGTAAGGAATTGGGAGAAATATGAAAGCGGTTACGAGACGGGAGTTTCTTGCAGGGGCAGCAGCGACTGCCGCGGCTGTAGCGACAACACAAACGATGTTCGGTATGGCGGCGGCTTCAGGATCGCCCTTCAAGATTTCTGTTATCTCGGATGAAATATCGCAGGATTTCGACCACGCGTGTTCGGTGATTGCAAACGATTTCGGCCTGCGCTGGGTTGAGATTCGCGAGATGTGGGGCAAGAACCTGCAAGTTTCGACGGATGCGGAGATTGCCGAGGCGAAGAAGATTCTGGCGAAGTACAAATTGCAGGTTACCGATATTGCGAGCCCGCTATTTAAGGTGGACTGGCCAGGGGCGCCGAAGTCGCAATACGGTTCCAAAGGCGACATGCATGGAGCGGATGAGGTCGCATACAAGAAGCAGGATGAGATCGTGGAGCGGAGCATCTCGCTGGCCAAGCAGTTTGGAACCAACAAGATTCGGTGTTTCGATTTCTGGCGGCTGGAGGATGTGGCCCCGTATCGCGCGGCCATCGACGAAAAGCTGCGCGCAACCGCGGAGCAGGTTGGCAAGCAGGGCTTGCTGCTTGTGATCGAGAATGAATTTGCCTGCAATACCGCAACCGGCCGCGAGGCAGCGAGGGTGCTGGAAGCGATTCAGTCTCCCCACTTTGCGCTGAACTGGGACCCGGGCAACGCCGTGATGCGCGGTGAGATGGACGCCTATCCCGGAGGATGGGACGCTATTCCGAAGAACCGCATTCACCACTGCCATTGCAAGAATGCGGTGAAGGACGAGAAAGGAAAGATTGTGTGGTCGCCGGTGGACAAGGGTTTCATCGACTGGACGGCGCAGTTCCGTGCGTTGAAGGCTGCCGGATATCGCGAGGCTGTGAGCCTTGAGACGCACTGGCGTGGGGCGGGAACGCCGGAGGCTTCGACGCGCATGAGCTGGGACGGCATGAAGAAGTGTCTTGAAGCGGCGGGTACACTCTAAGAGCAATTGGCTACGGTGTTGATAGATAGTGGTCCCACTGCGGTTCACCGATTTGAAGGAGAAAAAATGGCGACACGGCGTGAGTTTTTGAACACGGTGGCGGTAGGCGCGGCGGGGCTGGCGATCGGCTCGACCGCGAAAAGTTATGCCCAGATACTCGGATCGAACGGCAGGCTAAACTTTGCGGTGATTGGCTTGAACGGGCGTGCCTATGCGCACCTTTCGTCGCTGAAGGCCAACAAGAGCAATGCGCGAATCGCGTATGTGTGTGATGTTGACAGCAACATCCTGAAGAAGTTTGCTACTGCCACCGAGAAGGAAATGGGCGAAGCTCCGGTGACGGATAAGGACTTCCGCCACATCCTCGCGAAGAAGGATGTGGATGCGATCACAATTGCGACTCCCGATCACTGGCACGCTCCGATGGCGATTGCAGGCTTACAGGCGGGCAAGCATGTGTATGTCGAGAAGCCATGCAGCCACAACCCCGGCGAAGGCGCGATGCTGGTGGAGGCGCAGAAGAAGTACGGCAAACTGGTTCAGATGGGGACGCAACAGAGGTCGTCTCCGCACACGATTGCGATCGTCGACAAGATCCATAGTGGGCTGATTGGACGGGCGTATTTCGCGAAGGCCTGGTACAGCAATACGCGCAAGTCGATTGGTGTGGGCAAGGAAGCGCCGGTGCCCGAGGCGCTCGACTGGGACCTGTGGCAGGGACCTGCGCCGCGTGTGCCCTACCGGGACAACGTGCAACCGTATAACTGGCACTGGTTCAGGACCTGGGGGACTGGCGAGACGCTGAACAACGGAACGCACGAGATCGATGTCTGCCGGTGGGCGCTGGGCGTTGATTTCCCAAGCAGTATTACGGCATCGGGCGGACGGTATGCGTTCAAGGACGATTGGCAGTTCTACGACACCCTGGTCACGAGCTATGTGTATCCGGATAAGGAAATCTCGTGGGAGTGCAAGTGCTGCAATGGTTCGAAGATCTACAACCGCGATCGTGGATCGGTGATTGTCGGCGAGACCGGGAGCGTGATGGTCGACCGTGACGGCTATGAAGTGTACGACCTCAAAGGTAATAAAACGAGCGAGTTCAAGACGGGCGGCGCAACGTCATCGGGCGACCTGACGGGGCGCGATTCGATGACCGATCTGCACTTTGCCAACTTCATCGCCGGTGTGCAAAAGGGAACGAAATTGAACGCCCCGGTTTCCATCGGCAACGTTGCGGTGACGATGCTGCAATTGTCGAACGTGGCCTGGGAGACGAAACGGGTGTTGAATCTTGACCCGGCGAACGGCAAAGTGCAAAACGATGCCGCGGCCATGAAGATGTGGGATCGCGAATATGAAAAGGGTTGGGCGCCGCATCTGTAGGGCTCAAAATCCAGGCAGATCAACCGTAAGAACTCGCGAGAGATCGCGGGTAGAAAGCGTGGCATGAAGAATACTTTTTCGCGTCGGAGTTTTGTTCAGTCGGGTGCGCTGGTCGCGGCGGCCAGTGTTACGTCGGGCTCAGTGGTTGCGGGGGCGCTGCCGCCGGTGACGAAGCCGTCGCCTGTCCACCTTGGCATCGCCAGCTATACCTTTCGAAACTTCACGCGTGCGCAAATGATCCCGTGGTTGAAGCAACTTAAGGTCAGCGATCTGAATTGCAAGGACACGAAAGACCATCTGCCGATGGACCCCGCGGAAGAGAGCAAGGCGCTGGCGGACTACACTGCGGCGGGCATCAAACTGCACGCTGCCGGGACGATCTATTTTCCCAAGGACGAAGACGCGGATATTCGCAGCAAGTTCGAATATTGCAAGCGAGCGGGAATTTCAGTGATTGTGGCCGGCGATCCGTCGCCCGAGGTGTTGCCGAGAATCGAAAAGTTTGTGAAGGAGTATGACATTCGGTTCGCGATCCACAACCATGGGCCCGAGGACAAGATTTGGCACTCTCCGCTGGACGTGCTGAAGGCGGTGAAGAACATGGACCCGCGCATGGGCTGTTGCATGGATGTCGGACATGCGGAGCGGGCGGGTACGGAGGTTGTGCAGGCTATCCATGCGGTGGGCCCCCGGCTATTCAACATGCATGTAAAGGACTTGACCGACTTTACGAGCAAAGAGAGTCAAGTAGCTGTGGGTGAAGGAATTATCCCGTTCCGGGCAATTTTCCAAGCGCTGATTGCTATCGGCTACAAAGGGTTCGTGGACCTGGAGTACGAGATACATGGGGACGATCCGATGCCGGGAGTCACCGAGAGTTTTGCGTACATGCGCGGGGTGCTCGCGGGGATGGGGTACTCGGCCAGCAAATGAGCGCTTTCTGTTGAAAGTAAAGGCCTTGGCTGATCCAACTTCTCCGACCGAGCGGATCAGATGCTTCACGTAAGCGCTGACCTGTGGAAAAGTGGGCAGATAGTGAAACTTTATTGCCTGAAACTGCGGATTCATATGACGTTTACAATCGCTCTGTAAGGTTGCTATGTGCATACGCGCATAGACTATATCCGTTACTAATGCGGAGTAGCGATTCTCGTGAGGACCTTTATGATCCGCCGTCTGTTGCTTCTTGCTGCCCTTACTGGCAGCGTCACTGTCCCCGCTTTCAGCCAACAGGTCAACCTGACCGGTGCGGGCTCCACGTTCGCCAATCCTCTCTATACTGCCTGGGCCAGCGAATATGCGAAGCTTCATCCCGGAACCCAGATCAACTATCAATCGATCGGTTCGGGTGGTGGCATCAGCCAGCTTTCCAACGGTATCGTTGACTTTGGCGGCACCGACGCGCCGATGACCGACGCACAGCTTGCCACGGCACACCAGAAACTCAACACCCAGATTGTGCATTTTCCAGTCGCCCTGGGTGCAGTGGTGCCGATCTATAACATCCCTGGTGTGAACGCGGAACTCAACTTTACCGGCAAAGCTCTTGCAGGCATTTATCTTGGCACGATCACCAAGTGGAACGACCCGGAGATCGCAAAGTCGAACCCCAACGTCAAGCTCCCTGCCAATGACATCGTTGTGTGCCATCGCGCGGAAGCCAGCGGAACTACCTTCATCTGGGTGGACTTCCTCTCCAAGGTCAGCGCGGATTGGAAGAGCAAGGTCGGCGCGGCTGCTTCGGTGAACTGGCCAACAGGTATCGGCGGCAAGGGTAACGAAGGTGTTTCGGGCTTCGTCCGCCAGACGCCGAACTCTATTGGCTACGTCGAACTGATCTACGCCGTCCAGAACAAAATGAGCTATGGCCAGGTGCAGAACGCGGCCGGCAAGTTCGTCAAGGCCAACCTGGCCTCGGTGACCGAAGCTGCCGGTGGCGCTGTGAAGGGTATGCCGAACGACTTCCGCGTCTCCATCACCAACGCGCCCGGTGCGGGTTCGTATCCTGTGTCGAGCTTTACCTGGATGCTGATTCCGATGGATGCGAAGGACAAAGCCAAGGGCGTCGCCCTGAAGGCGTTCCTCACCTGGGGTCTTACGGAAGGCCAGAAGGCCTGTGAGCCTCTTACCTACGCTCCTCTCGCCAAGCCGGTTGTCGACAAGGAACTCGCAGCACTCAAGTACCTGCACTACTAGGAAACGACCAATGGCTTCTGCAGTAACGACACCTCCACCGATGATGGGTGCGAAGGACGCTCCCGAGAAGCTGTCTCTCATCGAGAGGCTGAAGAAGGGTGACGAGATAGCTTATCTCGTCACCTTTGCTTCGGCACTCAGCATCATTCTTGTTACCTGTTTGCTGGTGCAGCACCTGTGGGTCGATTCCGCTATCGCCCGCCATGCTTTTGGCTGGAAGTTCCTCGGCACCTCAACGTGGGACCCGGTTAATGACCAGTTCGGCGCACTGCCATTTATCTACGGTACGGTGCTGACATCCATGCTGGCGCTGCTGATGGCGGTGCCGGTTGGGTTCGGGGCAGCCATCTTTCTGGCAGAGCTTGCGCCGCGGCGTGTTTCAAATGTACTGACCTTCATGATTGAGTTGCTGGCGGCCGTGCCGAGCGTCATCTACGGCCTGCTCGGTATCTTCGTGATGCTGCCTCTGCTGCGCGATTACGTTGTGCCGGTATTGCAGAAAGTATTTGGGTTTCTCCCTATCTTCAAGGGCGCGTTCTATGGCGTCAGCTACTTCTCGGCTTCGTGTGTGCTGGCAATCATGATCGTACCGTTCATCGTGTCCATCTCGCGCGAAGTGCTGCTGGCCGTTCCGCAGGCGCAGCGTGAAGCCATGATGGCTTTGGGCGCGACAAAGTGGGACGTCACCTGGAAGTCGGTGGTGCCGTATGCGCAACGTGGGATGATCGGTTCGATCTTCCTTGCACTGGCCCGTGCCCTGGGCGAGACGATGGCAGTCACTATGGTGATCGGTAATGTGCCGCAGATCAAAGCGACCCTTTTGGCGCCCGGATACACCATCGCCGCAGTAATTGCGAACGAGTTTACCGAGGCCACTGGTGATTTGTATATCGGCGCTCTGATCGAACTTGCGCTTGTCCTGTTCGCGGTCACGATGATTATCAACGCACTGGCGCGGCTGCTGATGCTGGGCATGAAGTCGCAGGAGACGGCCCATTGAGCGACGCGCAACGGACAAAGCATAAGTCTTATCCTCCCACGCATAAAAAGGTAATCAACGTCATCATGTTGACCCTGACGGGAATCGCCGCGCTGCTGGTGGTTTCGGTGTTGCTGTTCATCCTCGGCTATCTGATTTGGAATGGCGCCCGTTCACTGAATCTCAACTTCTTCACCAAGCTTCCAGTTCCGGTTGGCGAGCACGGTGGAGGTATGGCGAACGCGATTCTGGGTTCGGGCAAGCTGCTGCTGCTGGCCAGCCTCATCGGCATCCCGATCGGCCTGCTGGGCGGCGTTTACCTGGCGGAGTTTGGCAAGGGACCGTTCTCCCTCGCGGTGCGCTACACGGCCGATCTGCTCAATGGCGTGCCGTCGATCGTGATCGGCATCTTCGTATACGGTCTGATTGTCATGCGCCAGCATCACTTTTCGACTTTTGCCGGCGGCGTGGCACTGGGCATCATGATGATCCCGATTGCGTTGCGCAGCACCGATGAATTTTTGCGGGCCGTGCCAAACACGCTACGCGAAGGCGGACTGGCGCTGGGAGCGAGCAAGGCGCAGACCGTGGTGACGGTCATCATTCCAGCGGCAATGCAAGGGATTGTGACCGGCATCATGCTCAATCTCGCGCGCGTCGCGGGGGAGACCGCTCCGCTGCTGTTTACGGCGTTCGGCAACCAGTTCTGGAGCTCGGGATGGAACGGGCCTACGGCGTCGTTGCCGGTGATGATTTTCAATTATGCTATTTCGCCGTATGAGGATTGGCACCGTCAGGCCTGGGCCGGGGGTTTTGTCCTGTTGACCTGTATTTTCCTCACTAACATCGTGGCGCGCCTGCTGGTTTCCGGCGGTCGCGCGCGGGCAGGACACTAATGTCTACCTCAGCTACGCCTTTCGATTTGAAGAAACTGCACCACGCGCGCAGCGCGCGTTTTGGCGATCCGGAGCCGGTGGATCCGACACCGGCAGCGCAGTTTACGGTCGAGGAGATGAACTTTTTCTACGGCGATTTCCACGCGCTGCATGACCTCAATATGCGGCTTCCGGAAAAGCGTGTGACCGGGTTAATTGGGCCGTCGGGATGCGGCAAATCGACATTCCTGCGGACGCTCAACCGGATGTACGAAACCGTGCCAAAGACGCGCGTGACGGGGAATATTCGGTTCGGCCAGTCTAACCTGCTGGAGTTTTCGCCGACGCTGCTGCGGCGCAGGGTAGGCATGGTGTTTCAAAAGCCAAGCCCTTTTCCGAAGAGCATCTTCGACAACATTGCCTACGGTCTACGAGTGAACAATCTCTGCAAAAACAGAGACCTGAAGAACAAAGTGGAGGAATGCCTGCGCCGCGCTGCTCTTTGGGATGAAGTGAAGGACAAGCTGCAGGAGTCGGCGTTCTCGCTTTCAGGTGGACAGCAGCAGCGGCTATGCATCGCACGCGCGCTGGCAGTGGAGCCCGACGTGCTGCTGCTGGATGAGCCGTGTTCGGCGCTGGATCCGATTGCTACGGCGAAGATCGAAGATTTGATCTTCGACCTGCGGCGGTCATGCACGATCATTATCGTGACGCACAACATGTTGCAGGCGGCGCGTATTTCGGACTATGTAGGATTCTTTCTGCAGGGCAAACTGATCGAGTTCGACGCTGCGAGAAAGATGTTTCAATTTCCTTCCAACAAGCTGACAGAGGATTACATCACGGGAAGATTTGGGTGATGTGGTGTGGAAAATTCCGGCCTGTCTGGCCGGAATTCATCTTCTCGTCACGTAGCGTTCTTGGATGGTTCACGGCCGCTTGCGACCATTGAATTCAACGAAAAATCGGCAAGACAGACGATTCCGGTGGAACCTCCGCCGTGCGTTCGGCTGCTTAGCCCCTTTCGTAAAGAGGAACGGATGAAACGACTTGCCATGTTGACGGCGGTACTGCTCGCGACTTCGCTGATGGGCGCACAGGCGCAGACCAGCGACACAAGCGCGGAGCACAAGAAATCCAAAAAGACCGTGAAGAAGGAATCCGGGGTAAGCGAAGAGCAGTTGCGTGAGTTGCGTGAGCAGATGAAGGCGCAGCAGGAGCAGATCGACGCCCTGAAGTCGCAACTGTCCAATCGCGACCAGCAGATTACCACCGTGCAACAGACCGCCGCCGAAGCACAGACACAAGCTGCATCGGCAGCCGCAACGGCAGCGCAGGCCAACACTGCGGCGGCTGATTCGTCCAGCAAAGCCGAGGCGCTGCAGAGCACGGTCAGCGATCTGAAGAACGTCAATGCGAGCTTGACCGACACGGTGATCACGACGCAAAAGCAGATGAAGGATGCGACGGAATCGCCGACCACGATCCATTACAAGGGTGTTTCGATCACGCCGATTGCGTTCTTCGCGTTTGAAGGCGTTTATCGTCAGCACTCGGTCAATTCCGACATCAATACGCCCTTCAACTCAATTCCGTTTCCCAGCGCGAACGAAGGTCACGTGAGTGAGCTCAACTTTTCGGGTCGTCAGAGCCGGATCGGTGGTTTGTTTGAAGCAAACACCGGGAACTACAAGCTGACGGGTTACTTCGAGTCCGACTTCCTGGGTACAGGCACATCGTCCAACAACAACCAGAGCAACAGCTACGTGCTGCGTCAGCGCCAGATTTGGGGCAAGGTCGAAAACAAGAGCGGCTTCGCCCTCACCGGCGGCCAGATGTGGTCGCTCGTGACCGAAAACGGAAAGAGCACCAACGCTCGCACTGAGAAGCTCCCCAACACAATCGATCCGCAGTATATGGTCGGCTTCTCCTGGACGCGTCAGCCGGGCATTCGTCTGCAACAGACGTTCGGCGATGTGAAGACCGGTCAGTTCACGCTCGCAGTATCCGCCGAACAGGCGCAGATCACCAGCTTCACGGCCAACGGAACCAACCCGGCCGATTTCTTCTTCGGCGGCCCTGGTCAGAACGGCGGTCTCTACAACGCTGCCGGAAACATCGGTACCGGAAATACCGCTGGTACGGGTGGCATCACCACGTACGCCAACAACGTGTCTCCGGACTTTGTTGTGAAGGGCGCGCTTGACCTACCCAAGGCGCACTTCGAGCTCGGTGGTATCGCGCGCTTCCTGCGTGACTACTACAATCCGGTAACCTGGTCGAGCACTGCGGCGGCACCGACGACCCCGATCTTCACCTACGACACGACACGCATGTTGAGCAATACGAAGTCTGCCGGCGGCATCTTCGGTAGCGCCCGCGTCTCGCCCACCAAGTACGCCGACTTTGCCGTGCAGGCCATGGCCGGGCAGGGCGTCGGCCGCTACGGTTCCTCGCAGCTCGCGGACGCGACTTTGCGCCCCGACGAAACGCTGGAGCCGATCCGCAACTACCACGGCATGTTGAGCATCGAAACGCACCCCGCACCGAAGTTGGATGTCTTCGCCTACTACGGTGGCGAGTATGCGCAACGCACGGTCTACACCACCCCGATCGGTACGCTGATCGGTTACGGCCCCGCCAACCTGAACAATGGCGGTTGCTACAACCTGCCTCCCGCTCCTGGCGCCGGCAACGGTTCTGCTGGTCAGATCGCTGCCTCGACCTGCGGCTCGCCGACTCGTTACATCCAGGAAGCTATGTTTGGCTTCACGTACCGCATGATCAACGATCCGAAGTACGGCCGGTTGCAGTACTCGATGACCTACTCGTACTTCCAGCGCAATCTGTGGTCGGGTGTCGGCAGTGCGACAACGCCGGCTGGCCCGCGCGCCGAAGACCCGATGGTTCACGTTGGAATGCGCTATTACATCCCGTAGGATCTGGCTTTACGGGTATCAAGGCAGCCCTTTGCTTCGGCGAAGGGCTGCTGCGCTTCCGGAAGCACCTCAACACAAGGCTGCATTGGCTATAACATTGGAAGTGAAGGTTTTGTTCTGTCGTCATGAAGAAGCGCGTGCTGAACGCTGCTGAAGATGATTGAGTTTGGAAAGAGAGGCAATGATTGGGAGTCGACATTCGAGTCGAGGACCTGAACGCATGGTACGGGCCGGTGCATACGCTGAAAGGCGTGAGCCTGCACATTCCGGCAAACCACGTGACGGCGCTGATTGGACCGTCGGGGTGTGGGAAGTCAACATTTGTACGCTGCCTGAACCGGATGCATGAGACGAACCCCTCCGGGCGGGTGGAGGGATCTGTCCACGTTGGTGGGGAAGATATTTACAGCGGCGTGTCGCCGGTGGAAGTGCGGCGCAAGGTGGGCATGGTATTCCAGCGGCCGAACCCGTTTCCTACGATGTCGATCTATGAGAATGTTGCGAGCGGTGTGCTGCTGAACGGATCGCCGGGAAAGCGAGAGCTGGATGAACTTGTCGAGCGAACGCTGAAACAGGCCGCGCTGTGGGACGAGGTCAAGGACGTTTATAAGAAGAAGTCGGGCGCCAGCATTTCGGGTGGGCAGCAGCAACGGTTGTGCATTGCGCGCGCGCTGGCGGTGAACCCTGAAGTGCTGTTGATGGACGAGCCGGCGAGTGCGCTGGACCCGATTTCTACAGGGAAGATTGAGGACCTGATCTTTGAACTGAAGTCGGAGTACACAATTGTGATTGTGACGCACAACATGCAGCAGGCCGCGCGTGTGGCGGAAAATACCGGCTTCTTTCTGATGGGACATCTCGTAGAGTTCGCTGCCACGCAGAAGATATTTACTGCGCCGTCAGACAAGAGGACGGAAGACTACATAACGGGGAGGTTTGGTTGATGCGCATAAAATTCCAGCAGAGTTTGGACGAACTGAAACAGCGGCTGCTTGTGATGGCAGGTATGGCCGAGCAGGCGATTCAGCGGGCCACGGAATCGTATACGACGCGCGACATAAGCGCGTGCGAGTTGGTGATGCTGGCAGAGCCTGCAATCAACCGCATGGAGCGTGAAATCGACCAGGCCGCGATGGATCTGCTCGCGATGGAACAGCCGATGGCTGTCGACCTGCGGTTTATTCTCGCGGTGATCCGCATTAACTCCGACCTGGAGCGCGTCGGCGACCAGGCCGTCAATATCGCGAGGAAGGTGCAAGAGATGCAGGAAGGTCCGCAGAGCGAGATTCCGGTGGACATTCCGAAGCTGGCCTCGCTGGCGGCGGCGATGGTGCGGAAGGCGCTGCAGGCCTTCATCGAAGGCGACGTCGAGATGGCGCGATCGGTGCTGCTGCTGGACGACCAGGTGGATGAGATGAACGCCGAGGCATTCCAGGCCCTGAGCGCCTTGATCCGGGAAAAGCCGGAGACGACTCCGCAGGCATTGAGCACATTGATTATTTCGCGCAATCTGGAACGTGTCGGCGACCACGCCACCAACATCGCGGAAGACGTGATTTTCTGGGTAAGTGGAGCGGACGTCAGGCACTATACGAGTCTCAGCGACTAGCTGCCCAACTGTGTAGGAACTATCGGCCTGCCGCGCTTTTATGCGTTGGCAGGCCGCATTGTTGTGGGCAAAACGGAAATTCTGCTGCGTCAAGCAACGTAGTTCTTAGTACTCGACGAAGTTATCCTCTGCCGCTTGCCTGTTCCTTCCATAACCACGTAGAATCCCTGACCAACAGAAACCCGCTGGTTCCGCGACGCCGGAAATGGCGCCTCGGCTTGGAAAGGGCGATCCGTATGAGGCAGTCTTTCACCATAGGCATCGGAGGAGCGGCCGGTCAGGGAGTGGCAACGCCGGGCGATATTTTTTGCAAGATTTTCAGCCGCCGCGGCCTCCACGTCAATGCGTATAACGCCTATCAATCCATCATTCGAGGCGGCCATACGTTTCTGACCGTGCGCACCGGGCCCGATCCGGTGACGAACATGGGCGACAGCATGGATTTGCTGGTCCCCTTGAACCAGGACACGATGGACCGCCATCTGCGACTCCTGAAAGCGGGCGGGGCGTGCCTCTATAACGACCAGATTACTCCCAGCACACCGGCCGAAGGGGTGCAGCTGTGTCCGATTCCCGTGGCCAAGCTCGCCGATATTACCCGCAACAAGTTGGCGCAAAACACGCTCACCATGGGCGCTGCGCTGAGCATGGCGGGCATCGGATTTCCTGCGCTGGAGAGCGTGATTGTCGA
>Ga0207652_10000523_pt1 | contig 38967 bp, 35 predicted proteins | sample KBSC63BmetaG_FD_184334 | JGI IMG/M metagenome (GOLD analysis project Ga0207652, IMG submission 184334) | Corn rhizosphere microbial communities from Kellogg Biological Station, Michigan, USA - KBS C6-3B metaG (SPAdes) (version 2) | ecosystem: Host-associated > Plants > Roots > Rhizosphere ...
GCCCGTCCCGCCGACGAGCCACCGCCCGTCCCTCCCCCGCCCCCCGTCCCCTCCCCGTGGATCCGACCCTCTATCCCGCCTGCGGCCGATATGGCCCCGGCTTCGGCCGGGGCTTGCCGCCGGGGAAGGCGAGGCGCAAGATCGTTCGTTGGACCATCCCCAGCTGCGTGAGGAAGGGGCCGCTGTTGTAGGGGAGGCGGTAGCGTTCGCAGATGTCCTTGACCTGGGGGGCGATCTCCGCGTAGCGGGTGCTCGGCATGTCGGGGAAGAGGTGGTGCTCGACCTGGTAGCCGAGGTTGCCGCTGGCGACGTGGAAGAGGGGGCTGCCCTCGATGTTGGCGGCGCCGGTCAGCTGGCGGATGTACCAGCCGCCGCGGGTCTCGTCCTCGACTTCCTCCGGGCTGTAGGTGTAGGTCTGGTCGGGGAAGTGGCCGCAGAAGATGATCGCGTAGGCCCAGAAGTTGCGCGCGAGGTTGGCGCAGGCGTTCGCGGTCGCGGCGCGGCGGTAGGCCCGGGTGCCGTCGGCGAGGGCGCGGCGGGCGACGCGCGCGAGTCGGTCGCGCCGCGAGGCCCGCGGCCAACCTGACCACTTCGCCCAGCTGTTCCTTTTGGACCCCACAGGTCCAAAAGGAACAGCGGAGCGGGGCCGGCTCGGCTTCGTCGCCTCGATCGCGGCGCCGACCGTGGCGCTTGCCAGGGCGCTGACCAGCGGCCAGGCGATGTAGTCCTTGACGACCTGGTCGCGCGCCTTGCCTGCGATCCCCTTCAGCTCTTGGCGCACCTGGCGCATCGACTTCTCCCCGGTCCTGATCGCCTCGAAGTCGAGGTCGTGCAGCGCCACGCCCCACTCGAAGAGCCCTGCCAGCACCAGGTTGTAGAAGGGCTGCAGCAGGTACACCGGGTGCCACTTCTGGTGCGGGTCGATCCGCATGATCTCGTAGCCGAGGTCCTTGTCCTTGCCGCGGATGTTGGTGAAGGTGTGGTGGACGTAGTTGTGTGAGTGCTTCCAGGCCTCGGCGGTCGAGGCGGTGTCCCAGTCCCAGGTGGAGGAGTGGATGCGCGGGTCGTTCATCCAGTCCCACTGGCCGTGCATGACGTTGTGGCCGATCTCCATGTTCTCGAGGATCTTGGCCGCGGCAAGGGCCGAGGCGGCGCTCACCGCGAGGGGACGGAAGCGGGGCAGCAGGAGGCCGACGCGCCCGAGCACCGCGAGGCGCCGCTGCATCTCGATCATCGCCTCGATGTAGCGGCGGTCGCGTTCGCCGAGCTCGGCGGCGACGCGGTCCTGGATCGCGTCGAACTCGCGCGCCAGCTCCTCGAGCTGCTCCGGGGTGAGGTGGGCGAGGGGACTCTCCTCGTGGGTGTCGATCGGCGGGGTAGCGGTGCTCGTGACGGTGGTGCTCATGTGTGTCGTCTCCTTAAGCATGTGGTGTGTGAGTCGCCGCCGGCGCGCCTCAGAGCGCGATCTCGACCGGCCCTTCGGGCGCGTTGACGCAGGTGCGGACCATCTCTCCCCGGGTGCCGTGCACCTCGCCGGTGCGCAGATCGCGGACCTCGCCGGAGCAGAGCCGGCCGATGCAGGTGCGGCAGATCCCCATCCGGCAGCCGAACGGCAGGTCGGCCCCGGCCTCCTCGCCGGCGACGAGGATCGGCGTGGCGCCGTCGCTCTCCGCCTCGATCCCGGACTTGGCGAAGGTGATGCGCCCGCCTTGGCCCGGGTCGACCGCCTCGCCGATCACCGGTTGGAAGCGCTCCATCGCCAGGCGGCCCGGATCGCCCTCGGCGGCCCAGTGGTCGACCAAGGCGTCCAGCAGCTCGCGCGGGCCGGAGGCGAACGCCTGGCGCTCGCGCCAGTCGGGGCAGAGGCGATCGAGCTCGGTGGGGGAGACGCGGCCGTCGGTCCCGGTCAGCCGCAGGTGCAGGCGGTAACCCGGGTGGCGCTCGTCGAGGTCGGTGAGGTGGCGGGCGAAGATGACGCGGTCGGCCGAGCGGGCGGAGTGGACGTGGACCGCATCGCCGAGGTCATCGGCCCGGTCGAGCGCCCGCAGCATCGACATGATCGGCGTGATCCCCGAGCCGGCGCTGATGAAGAGCAGCTTCGCCGGCGCCGGGTCCGGGACGTAGAAGGTCCCTTCGACGCCGCCGAGCCGGACGATGTCCCCGGGCCGGGCGCCGTGCACCAGGTAGGGGGAGACGACGCCGGTGTCGACCCGCTTCGGCGTGATGCCGATCAGCCCGTCGGGACGCCCGGGGTCGGTCGTCAGCGAGTAGGCGCGCCAGTGGTGGACGCCTCGGACGACGACGCCGATCCGCAGGTACTGGCCGGGGCGGTGGCCGGGCCACTCGTGGCCGGGGCGGATCAGGACCGTGACCGCGTCCGGCGTCTCCTTCTCGATCCGCTCGATCCGCCCGCGCAGCTCCTGCGTCGACCAGAGCGGGTTGATCAGCTCCAGATAGTCGTCCGGGAGGAGCGGCGTGAAGAGCGAGCGCACCGCGTGGAGCGCCCTTCGCCGGATCGCCGGAACCTGGGGGACCGCGCCGCGCTCAGCCATGTCTGTCGATTGCCTCAGCCATAGTTACCTCGGATGAGGTTACATGGATTGGTAGAATCGTCAACGTGAGCAGCGACACGCAAGCGACCAGTACCCGGGCGGCCAACTCGGCACCGGCGGAGATGACCGTCGAGCAGCTCGCCTACGAGACCGGGATGTCGGTCCGCAACATCCGCAACCACCAGTCGCGTGGTCTGCTGCCGCCGCCCGAGGTGCGTGCCCGCACCGGCTACTACGGCCCCGACCACGTCGCCCGCCTGCGCCTGATCCAGGAGATGCAGGCCGAGGGCTTCAAGCTCAGCGCGATCTCGCGGCTGATCGGCGAGCACGGCGCCGACGCCGACCGCTTCGTCGGCCTGCGCCAGGCGGTGACCGCGCCCTTCGACGACGAGGCGCCGGAGGTGCTGAGCCGCGAGGAACTCGGCGAGCGCTTCGGCGGCGACGACCCGAAGCTGCTGGCGAAGGCGCTGAAGCTGGGTCTCCTGATCGACCTCGGCGACGAGCGCTACGAGGCGCCGAGCCCGACCCTCCTGCGGGCCGCCGAGGAAGTCCTCGGGATGGGGATCCCGCTCGCGCCGGCCATCGCCACGATCGAGAAGCTCAGCCGCGCCTCCCACTCGAGCGCCCGCGCCTTCGTCTCCCTCTTCCTCGACGAGCTCTGGAAGCCCTTCGATGCCGCCGGCCGCCCCGACGAGGACTGGCCGAAGATGATCGCCGCGATCGAGCGCCTGCGCCCGATCGCCGTCGACGCCATGGTCGCCACCTTCCGCCTCTCCCTCACCGAAGAAGTCGACAAGGCCTTCGGCGAAGTCCTCGAACGGGCTAGGAAGAAGTAGCGCGTCAGAGTCCTGTCACAGCGCCGCCCGTGTGGTGGGACTTCTTCTTCGGTTTCGGCTTGGGCTTCGGCTTCGCCCGTTCGACCTTGAAGCGGTAGACGACCAGGGTCGGGGCGCCGCCGCCGGGGCCGAAGGCGCGGACGCGGAAGGCGTGGTTGCCGACGCCGACGCGCATCTTGCGGGGGTTGGCGCAGACCGCGCCGGGGCGCGAGTCGAGCTTGCAGCGGAACCAGAACGGGCCGATGCCGCTGCCCTTGAAGCTGAAGGCGACGGTCGGGGCCGGGGTGTGGACGCCGAGGCGGATGAGCTTGCGCGGCGCGTGCATCAGGAGGGTGCTCGGCGGCGGAGGGGGCGGCGGGGGTTCGGGGAGGCCGGTGGCCGCGGGTGCCGTGGTGGTGAGGATCTGGCCGAATTTGCCCGCCGCGACGCAGAGTGCTTCGGTCGGGCAGGAGAGGCCGAAGAGGGCGTTGGTGACGCCTTTGATCAGATGTTCGGTGAGGTAGGTCTGCGAGCCGCCGGTCGGGTTGGTCGAGACGGTCACTTCGCCGTTGTTGCTGGAGAGGACGCAGAGGGATGCCGAGGGGCAGGCCGCGGCGACGATCTGGAAACGGTTCGGCAGCGGCGCGAAGGGCCAGCCGGCGGTGCCGCCGGTCGGCGCGGGGGAGGGGAAGACGGCGCCTTCGTCGCCCGCGATGCAGAACGTTTCGCTCTGGCAGCTGAGGCCGAGCATCGGGTTTTCGCCGTTCGGGCTGCCCTGCGAGGTCCAGGCCGCGGCGCCGCCCCCGGACGCGGGGGTGGTCCAGATTTCGCCGTTGAAGGCGCTCGCCACGCAGAGCGCGCCGACGCAGCTGAGCGCGCGGAGCGGCGGTTCGCCGGGGAGCGTGGCCCGCGTCCAGGCCGTCGGCCCGCCGGTCGGGTTGGTCGAGGTGACGACGAGGCCGCCCGAGCCGACCAGCGTGCAGAGCGTCGGCGACGTACAGCTGACCGCGAAGAGCGCTTTCGTCTTCGGGATCCGCGTCGGAATCCAGGAGGCGGCGCCCGCGCCCGGGTCGGTGGTCGTCCAGACGCCGCCGCTGAAGTCGACCGCCACGCAGAGGGTCGCCGACGGGCAGGCGATCCCGCGCAGGTTGGCGCGCAGGTTTTCAGCCGGGCTGACGTGCCCGACCGTCCAGGCGCCGGCGCCCGAGCCCGGCGCGGTCGACTGGATCACCACGCCTTCCTGGCCGACGCCGATGCAGAAGGCGCTCGGTTCGCAGTGCATGCCGAAGATCGTTTCCCCGTCGCCGAGGTTGAGGTTGGTCAGCGTCCAGGGCGACGCGGCCCGGGCGGAGGCGCCCCCGAGCGCCCCGAGGAGGGCGGCGAGGACGGCGAGGGTCAGGGCGAGGCGGCGCACGGCGAGGTTTTTATCGAGACGGAAGAAGGAATTCGCGTTTGGGCGTAGACGTGCAAAATTTCACGCTCTTCGGGGCGGGCCGATCACGGTCAGGTGACCTTTGTCCGGAGATCGCATGCACTGAGCGCGCAAACCCGCACGGTTGCGTGGAGTTTCGCCCTCGCGTGCCTCACCGCCGTCGCGATGCTGGCGCTCGTCCCCGCCGCGCGCGCCGACTCCGGCGGCGTCTCCTCCTCCTACTCCGGCGAAACCGTCGAAACGCCCTCGATCCCCGCCACCACGGCGGAAACCGAAGTCCCCGGCGTCAGCGAACCGAGCGGCGTCCCGACCCCCGCGCCGATCGGCCCGACCGTCCCCGGCGCGCTCGCCACCATGCGCGGCACCGCCGCCCTGGCCCCGGCCTCGGCGCCGGCCGCGGTCAAGCGCGTCATCGCCGCCGGCAACCACATTCGCCGGACCCCGTATATATGGGGCGGCGGGCACCTGAGCTGGGTCGCCAAAGGCTACGACTGCTCCGGCTCGGTCTCCTACGCGCTGCACGGCGGCAAGCTGCTCGAAGCGCCGCTCGTCTCCGGCTCCTTCATGAGCTGGGGCGAAGCGGGCCCCGGCCGGTGGATCACGATCTACGCCAACAAGGCGCACGTCTACATGGTCGTCGCCGGGCTCCGCTTCGACACCGGCGGCGACATCGCCGGCGAAACCGGCCCCCGCTGGCACGCCGAACCGCCCTACCCGAAGGGCTTCGTCGTCCGCCACCCGGTCGGCTACTGATCGCCCCCTCCGGGTACATCTCCCCGCGAACCCCCGATGTTGATGGGCCGAAAACTAGACATATAGGCAAGTTTTCGGCCCATCAACATGGGAGCCACCGCGACGAAAGGTGATTTATGCGCTATCGCAAGCTCGGCAGCTCGGACCTCGAGGTATCGGAGATCGCCCTCGGGGCCTGGCTGACCTACGCGGGCGGGATCGAGTTCGACCAGACCCGCGCCTGCACCGACGCCGCCTTCGAGGCCGGCATCAACTTCTTCGACACCGCCAACGTCTACGGCCGCGGCGCCGCCGAGACCGCCTGGGGCGAGATCCTCTCCGGCCGCCCCCGCGACTCCTACATCCTCGCGACCAAGGTCTGGGGCCAGATGTCCGACGACCCCGACGACCGCGGCCTCTCCGCGGCTCAGATCGCGAAGCAGATCGACGCCTCGCTGGAGCGCCTGCGGACCGACCACGTCGACCTGTATCAAGCTCACCGCTTCGACCCCGACGTGCCGATCGAGGAGACGATCGAGGCGCTCCAGAAGGTCGTCGCCGACGGCAAGGCGCGTTACCTCGGCTTCAGCGAGTGGACGCCGGAGCAGATCCAGGCGGCGCTCGACATCGCCGGGCCGGACCTCTTCGTCTCCTCCCAGCCTCAGTACTCGATGCTCTGGCAGGCACCCGAGGCCGAGGTCTTCCCGCTGACCGCAGCCAACGGGATCTCGCAGATCGTCTGGTCGCCGCTCGCCCAGGGCCTGCTCACCGGCAAGTACCGGCCGGGTGAGGCGCCGCCCGCCGACTCGCGCGCCGCGAGCGACTCGATGAGCGCCTTCATGGATCGCCTGCTGACCGAGGAGAACCTCGCGGCGGTCGAGCGGCTGCGCCCGGTCGCCGAGGAGGCGGGGATGAGCCTGGTCGAGCTGGCGCTCGCCTGGGTGCTGCGGCGCGGGGAGGTCGCGGCGGCGATCGTCGGCGCGTCGCGCCCGGAGCAGGTGCACGCCAACGCGGCCGCCTCGGGGAAGGAGCTCTCCGCCGACCTCGTCGCGGCGATCGACGAGGCGCTCGGCGACGTGCCGGTGAAGGAGCCGACCCTGGCGCCGAACGCGCAAGCGGGTGTAAAACACCGCTGATGGGAGAGCTGCCAGGCCGCGCGGCGCCGCCGCGCATGGCCGACTACGAGAGCGAGCGCGCGAGCTTCCGGCTCGAGGTGCCGGAGGTCTTCAACCCGACGATCAACATCGTCGAAGCCTGGGCGGGGCGGGAGCCGGAGGCCCTCGCGCTGGTCTCGCTGGACGGCGCGGGCGGTGCCGTCGCCGAACAGACCGTGAGCGACCTGGCGCGGGAATCGCGCCGTGCCGCGCGGGCGCTCGCCGCGGCGGGGATCGGCAAGGGCGACCGCGTCTTCGTGATGCTGCCGCGCGTGCCCGCCTGGTACGCGGCGGTGCTGGGCGCGATCCGGATCGGCGCCGTCGTCGCTCCCGCCCCCAACATGCTGACCCCGCGCGACATCGGCTACCGGGTGGGGACGCTCGGCGCCGTCGCCGCGATCACCGACCTCGGCGGGGCGGAGCGGTTGGACGCGGCGCCGGAGGGGACCGGGTCGCTGCGGACGCGGATTGCCTGGACGGGTGGGGCGCCCGCGGCGAGCGGCTGGGAGGACTTCGACGCGCTGCTAGACGCCGCCGGCGACGGCGACACCCCCGCCGCACCGACCGCCGCCGCCGACCCGATGCTGATCTTCTTCACCAGCGGCACGGTCAGCTACCCGAAGATGGTCCAGCAGCCGTGCGCCTACGGGCTCGGCCACGTCACCACCGCCCGTTTCTGGCACGACCTCCGCGCCGGCGACCGCCACTGGACCGTCGCCGACACCGGCTGGGCGAAGGCCGCCTGGGGCGGGCTCTTCGGCCAGTGGCACGAGGAGGCGACGGTGGTCCAGGTCGCGCTCGGCAAGCCCGACGCCGACACGATCCTCGGCATCATCAGCGGCGCCGACATCACCAGCTTCTGCGCGCCGCCGACCCTCTACCGCCTGCTCGTGCAGGCCGACCTCGGCGCCCACGACCTCTCCCGCCTGCGCCACTGCACCAGCGCCGGCGAGCCGCTCAACCCGGAGGTGATCCGCGCCTGGGAGGACGGCGTCGGCCTCACCATCTACGACGGCTACGGCCAGTCGGAGACGACGCTGATGGTCGCCAACTACCGCTGCCTGCCGGTGCGGCCGGGGTCGATGGGCAAGCCGGTGCCGGGCTGGGACGTCGACGTCTTCGCCGAGGGGGGCGAGCGCGCGCCCGACGACGTCGTCGGCAACGTCGGCGTGCGGCTCGGCGACGGCCGCCCGGTCGGCCTCTTCGACGAGTACGTCGGCGATGCCGAGGCGAACGCCGCCGCCTTCCGCGACGGCAACTACTACAGCGGCGACAAGGCCTGGCGCGACGGCGACGGCTACCTCTGGTTCGAGGGGCGCGACGACGACGTGATCACCTCCGCCGCCTACCGGATCGGTCCCTTCGAGGTGGAGTCGGCGCTGGTCGAGCACGACGCGGTGGTCGAGGCGGCGGTGGTCGGCCGCGCCGACCCGGAGCGGACCCAGATCGTCACCGCCTTCGTCGTCCTCGCCGCCGGCCAGGAGGGAGGCGACGACCTCGCCGCCGAGCTCCAGACCCACACCCGTGAGCTGACCGCCCCGTACAAGTACCCCCGCGAGATCCACTTCGTCGAGGAGCTGCCGAAAACGATCAGCGGCAAGATCCGCCGCTCCCAGCTCCGCGAAGAACTCGCGGCGGGTGAGTTCGATTAGGGAGCGATTCTGGGCCGGGTTGTGGGATGCCGGCTGTCACCTCGGGCCCGTGCGCAGGGATTGCTGCCGCCGGGCCGGGGAGGTTCCGAGGGACGAGGCCCCTCGCGGGGCGCGTTCGCACTTATCCGCGCATAGCGCGGCTTTCTGCGAACTCGCCGGTGGTGGCTGGTTGAAAAGAACCCTTTCGAAAGATATCTTTCGAGGATGCCCGAGGGGGTCGTCCAGCTCACCGATCCGCGCGCTTTGCGGGCCGTCGCGCATCCGACCCGGCTGAAGCTGATCGCGCTGTTGCGCCGGCTCGGGCCGTTGACGGCGACGCAGGCGGGGGAGCGGATCGGTGAAAGCCCCTCCGGGTGCTCGTTCCACCTGCGCTCGCTCGCCAAGTGGGGGTTGGTCGAGGAAGCGGGAGGTGGGCGCGGCCGTGAGCGGCCGTGGCAGGCGACCGCGACCGGCACCGAATGGGCGGCGCGCGGCCCGAGTGAGGAGGTCGACGAGGCGGGGGACCTCCTCACCCGGGTCGTCGTCGAGCGCTGGTTCGACGAGGCGCTGCAGTGGGTCGACCGCCGCCGCGAGGAGCCGCATGAGTGGGCGGACGCGGCGATCGCCAACGACCGGATGATCGCCGTCACGCCCGCCGAGCTCGAGGACATCGACCGGCGGGTCGGCGAGATCCTCGCCCCTTATATGGAGCGGGTCGGCCATCACGACACCCATCCCCGGGGCGCCCGCAACGTCATCTTCGTCCAGCTCGGCTTCCCGATCCCCGACGAACCGCCGCCCGGCTGATGCGCCGTCGCATCCCCAAGCTGCTGCGGGTCAACCGTCCCTTCCGCAACTACTGGACGGGGCAGACCATCTCGCTGTTCGGCGACCAGATCGCGCTCCTCGCGATCCCCCTGCTCGCCGTCCTCACCCTGCATGCCGACGCCGAGCAGATGGGCTTCCTGGCCGCGGTCGAGCTGGCGCCGAGCCTCTTCTTCGCCTTCCACCTCGGTGCCTGGGCCGACCGCCGCCGCAGCCGCCGCGCGCTCCTGGTCACCGCCGACCTCGGCCGCGCGGTGCTGCTGCTCGGGCTGCCGCTCGCCTCCATCCTCGGCGTCCTCACCCTGCCGCTCCTCTACGTCGTCGCCTTCCTCACCGGCACGCTCGGACTCCTCTTCATGGTCGCCGAACAGACCGTCTTCACCTCGCTGGTCCGCCCCCGCGAATACGTCGAGGCGAACTCGCTGCTGATCGGCAGCCGCTCGGTCGCCGTGGTCGGCGGCAAATCGCTCGGCGGGCTCCTGGTCGCGGCGGTGACGGCGCCGGGGGCGATCGCGATCGACGGCGTCAGCTTCATCCTCTCGGCGCTCTTCGTCCACCGGGCCGAGGTGCCCGAGCCGCCCGCCGCGTCGCCGGACTCGGGCGGCATCGCGGCCGGGATCCGCTTCATCCGCCGCACACCGCTGCTGCAGGCCTCGCTGCTCGGCACCGCCACCTTCAACCTCTTCAACACCGCCTTCTGGGCGCTGATCGTCCTCTTCGCGACGAGCGAGCTGCACCTCGGCTCGGGGGCGATCGGCATCGCGCTCGGGGTCGGGGCGCTCGGCAGCGTGCTCGGCTCGGTGGTCGCGAAGGGGCTCGCCGCGCGGATCGGCCTCGGCAAGGCGATGATCCTCTCCTTCGTCCTCGCGCCGCTGCCGCTGGTCCTGGTGCCGCTCTCGCCGGGCCCGCCCGCGCTCTCGATGGTGCTGCTGGCGGCCGCCGAGTTCTTCTCCGGGCTCGGCGTGATGGTCCTCGACGTCGGCCTCTACTCCTTCCAGGCGGCGGTGATCCCGGATCAGCTCCGGGCCCGCATCTGGGGCGCGATCCTCTTCGTCAACTGGGGCGTCCGCCCGATCGGCGCGCTCGCCGGCGGCCTCCTCGCGGGCGCGATCGGCCTGCGCCCGACGATGTGGATCGCCGCGCTCGGCGGCCTCGCCGGCGTCCTCTGGCTCCTGCCCTCGCGGATGTCGCAGGTCAGGGACATCCCCGACACGGGCCGCCCGGTGAGCGCACCGGCGCCGGAGCAGGACGTCCCGATCGCCGTCCCCTGATGGAGGCCGTGGTGACCTGGTGGCTGATATCGCCACCAACCAACCACGGGAGGCTGCACGAACTTTCCCCGATCGCGCGTGCGCGCCGCGTCTTAACCATCTTTGCTTCGAGAACTTGCACAATTGAACCGTGGGTGTAATCGGCGACACCCTGTCCGCGGCGCGGACCAGGCGGGGCGTGGACCTCGAGGAGGTCCACGCCGCGACGGGCATCCGCCCGCGCTACCTGGAGGCGATCGAGCAGGAAGATTGGGGCGCGCTCCCGGAGGAGTTCTACGCGCGCTCGTTCATCCGCAAGTACGCGCGGTTCCTCGACGTCGATCCGGATCCGCTGGTGCAGGAGTATCGGCGGCAGCAGGGCGGGGAGGAGCGCGGCGAGGCGCCTGCCTCGCCGTTCGCCCGGACCCGGTCCCGGCGCGCCGAGGCGCTGCGCCGGCGGCGCCGGCGGCAGAGCGCCTACGCGTGGATGGGGGCCGCGGCGCTGCTCGCGGCGATCGTCGTCGCGATCGTCCTGCTCTCCTCCGGCGGCGGCGAAGGCGGCGGGGGAACGGGAGGGAAGAACGCCGCGGGGAACGCGACCGGCAAGAGCAACGGCGCGGCCCCGACGAAGGGTTCGCCGAGCACCGGCGAGAGCACCAAGAAGACGGTGCAGAGCGTCAAGCTCCAGATCGAGCCGACCGCCGAAGTCTGGGCGTGCGTCCTCGACGGGAAGGGCAAGGCCCTGATCGACGGTCTCATCCTCGCCGCCGGAGAAAGCATGGGCCCGTTTCACTCGCGCTCGTACGAAGCCGCCTTCGGCAACGGGTCGGTGCGGGTCTTGGTCGACGGAAAGACCGCCCGGACGCCCGACACCCCGAGCCCGATCGGCCTCACGGTCGATGCCCACGGCAAGGTCCATGAACTCCCGGAAGGCAGCCGCCCGAGCTGCGAATAGCAGGACTGTTTGATTTGACGCACACCTAGCTGTACTGTGCTAGCAGGATGGCACAGTTGGCAAACGCGGCTGCAGCGCCGAATCCGTTCGCCGTCGACCCGGACGACGAGCTGCCGGTCGGCCTGCAGCTGACCTTGCGACTGCGGGCGCTGATCGCCACGGGCCGCCTCCCGGCGGGCGAGAGACTGCCCGGCGTGCGCCGCCTCGCGGAGTGGGCGGGGGTCAACTCGAACACGGCCCGCGCCGTCTACGCGAGCCTCGAAGACGAGGGCCTCGTCACCGGCCAGCACGGCCGCGGGACCTTCGTCGCCGAAGGCGTGCGGACCGCGCCCGAGCTGGAGGAGATCGCGACCGAGGCGATCCGCAAGGCGCTCGCCGCCGGCCTCTCGGCGCGCGACCTCGCCGAGGTCGCCCTCGTCTGCGCGGCGATCCCCGGCGACGCGCTCGGAGCCGCCGAAACCGCGCACGCCCCCGGGGGCATCGACGCCGTCGAGGCCGAGGCGATCGGCGTCCGCCAGGAGCTCCGGCGCCAGATCGGTGTGCTCGAGCGCGACCTCGCCGACTTCGCCCGCTTCATTCCCGCCGACATGCCGACCGCGCCGCGCGTCACCTCGGCGCACGTCGCCGGGGTGGAGGAGCTGGAGCAGACGCGGGACACGCTCGTCGCCCAGCTCTCGGAGGCGCGCCGCGCCGCCGAGCGTCGCGCCGGCGAGGAGGCGCGCCGGCGCGCCGGCGAGGAGTCCGCCGCCCGCGAAGCCGAGCAGGAGGCCGGGCCGCTGGCCCGGGCGGTGGGCTGGTGGCGGCAGAAGCGCTAGGCCCGGGGACGGTGGACGTTGCCTGACCTCGCGCTGTCCGCGAAGCTGGGCCGGGTCGCGCCGGTGTTCGAGCAGGTGGGGAGCATGGTCCTCCTCACCGCCCGGACGATCCGCTCCGCGGTCCGCGCCCCCTACCCCTACGGCGAGGAGCTGGTCGAGCAGATCGTCTTCGCGATCCGCCTCTGCTGGCTGCCGCTGCTCGCCTCGACCTTCGCCCTCAACCTCGGCGCGCCGGGGCTGCAGGCGGCCGGGCCGCTGCACGTCTTCGGCTCGCTCGACCGCCTCGGCGGCTTCTTCGTCCTCACCGCGATCCGCTGGATCGGCCCGATCGTCACCGCGATCGTCGTCGCCGGGGTGGCCGGGACCGCGATCACCGCCGACCTCGGCGCGCGCAAGATCCGCGAGGAGCTCGACGCCCTCCAGGTGCTGGGCGTCGACCCGGTCAAGAACCTGGTCGTGCCGCGCTTCCTCGCGCTGGTGCTGGTGACGGCGCTCTTCGACGCTTTCGCGATCGTCTTCGGCCTCGCCGCCGGGATCCTCGCCGAGCTGATCTACCACCAGAGCCTCGGCGGCTTCTTCGCCACCCTCTTCTCCAACGCCTCGACCACCGACGTCTGGGGATCGGTCCTGATGTGCTCGATCTTCGGCGCGATCATCGCCGTCGTCTGCTGTTACAAGGGGATGACGGCCTCGGGCGGCGCGGCCGGGGTCGGGCGGGCGGTCAACCAGTCGGTGGTGATCTCGCTGGTCGCGATCTCGGCGTTCAATTACGTCTTCACCGCGGTGCTGCTTGCGACGCACCCTGAACTGCAGACCATCCGATGACGGGACGGGCCGGCGAAGGGGCGGGGCAGTCGGTAAGCGGGGTTGGCGGGGGCGGGATTGGGGATGACCCCTCTCTCACGAACAGCGGGGAGGTTCGTTCGGGGTCATCCCCAATCCCGCCGGTCGGTCCGCATCCGCCGGTCGGCCCACTCCCGCCGGTCGGCGCGCTTCCGGGGGTCGCGTGGCTCGACTCGTTTGGCGAGATTTCGCGGTTCGGCTCGCGGGTCATGGGGCTGGTGTGGAGTGGGCGGGGGTTGCGGTTCTTTGGCGAGGCGCTGCGGCAGGCGGGGATCCTGATCTTTGGGTCGGCGCTGGTGATCTGGGGGGTGGTGTTTCTTTACGGATTGCAGTGCGGGATCCAGGGCGCGTACTTCTTCCGGGCGAACGGGGCGCCGGCGTATGCGGGGCTCTTTGCCGCGTTCTGTGACCTGCGCGAGGCGCTTCCGTACTCGTTCGGCTACATCCTCTCGGCGAAGGTCGGGACCGGGATCGTCGCCGAGCTCGGCGCGATGCGGATCAACGAGGAGGTCGACGCGCTCGAAGTGATGGGCGTGCCGCCGGTCACCTTCCTCTGCGCCTCGCGGCTGCTCGGCGCCTGGATCGCGCTGCCGTTCATCTACCTGGTCGGCATCGGCGTCATGTACTTCGCCAGCTACCTCGCCGTGGTGAAGCAGATCGGCGACGTCTCCGCGGGCGGCTACTCGCTGATCTTCTGGATGTTCCAGGACCCCACCGACCTCGTCTACAGCGTCGTCAAGGGGATGACGATGGCGACCGTGATCGTGCTGGTCGGCTGTTATTACGGCTACCACGCCTCCGGCGGCCCGGTCGGAGTCGGCACCGCGACGGCGAAGTCGATGGCCTTCAACATCGTCGCCGTCCACATCATCGGCATGGTCGGCACCCTGGTCTTCTGGGGCGCCAACCCCCGCCTCCCCATCGGCGGCTGACCCCCATGTTGATGGGCCGAAAACCAGTCATATAGTCCGGTTTTCGGCCCATCAACATCGGGCACTCACGGGGGACCTACACGCCGGTCGGCTCGACCCCTCGCGCGCCGCCGCGGTTGCAGGTCCGCAGCCTGAAGGCCTGCCTTTAGGTCGGACGGGTATAAGTCCGCCAGCCGGCTGCCCTCAGTCGGTATCCGAACCCCGACTCGAGGGCAGGAGCAAGCGTGATCGATTCACCGCAGGATGCCGGCGACGGCAAGGCACGGGTCTACTGGCGCGATTCGGTCGCGGCCTTCGAGCGGGCATCGCTCTGGCGGGCGGTCCTCGACCTGCTGCTCTCGGCCGTCGCCTACGTGGCGCTGATGGTCTGCATGTACCTGCTGGTCGGGGACCACCCCTGGCTGGTGCTGGCGCTCGCGATCCCCACCTCCGGCTTCCTGCTGCGCACCTTCATCGTCTTCCACGACTGCGCCCACGGCTCGTTCCTGCCAGGCAAGCGCGGCAACCTCTGGGTCGGCCGGATCACCGCGCTGCTCGTCTTCCAGCCCTTCGCCAACTGGCGCCACAACCACGCCGTCCACCACGGCACCTCGGGGGACCTCGACCGTCGCGGGCAGGGCGACGTCGAGACCTTGACCGTCGCCGAGTACGCGGCGCGCGACTGGAAGGGCCGCCTCGCCTACCGCCTCTTCCGCAGCCCCGGCATCCTCTTCATCCTCGGCCCGCTCTGGTCGCTGATGTTCGGCCCGCGCTTCTGGAACAAGAACATGCGCCCGCGCCAGATCCACAGCGTCTGGCTGACCAACGTCGCGCTCTTCCTCCTGGTCGGGGCGACCGTCGCGGTGGTCGGCCCGGTCGACTGGCTGCTCGTGCAGATGCCCGCGGCGATGCTGGCCGGGATCGCGGGCGTCTTCCTCTTCTACGTCCAGCACCAGTTCGAGGACGCCTACTGGGAGACCGGCGAGAGCTGGGACTACGCCGATGCCGCGTTGAAGGGCAGCTCCTACCTGAAGCTGTCGCCGGTCCTGCGGTTCTTCAGCGGCAACATCGGGCTCCACCACGTCCACCACCTGAGCGCCAAGATCCCCAACTACAGCCTGCAGCGCGCCCACGACGAGAGCCCGATCTTCGCCGACGTCCCGATCCTGACCTTCGCCGACGGAGTGCACTCGCTGCGGCTGAAGCTGATCGACCCGGACGCAGGCCGGCTGCTCACCTGGCGCGAGGCGCGCGACCAGATCGACGCCAAGTCCCGCTCGCCGCGGCCCGTGCTGCGCGCCGAAGGCTCTTAGGCCGTCGGTTCGGAGGGACGTGAGGCTTCCGTGGGGAAGAGGGCGTCGGGACGGGAGGAGGTCGGGCTTCCGTGACCGTCTCTCCTCGGAGGAGCGAGGAACCGAACGGTCAGGAATCTGCCGTCGGTCAGGAATCTGCGGTGTTCGTTATCCGCGTATATGGCGGATTTCGAACCCCGCAGATTCCTGACCGTTCGAGGATGGGCGTATGAGGCGCTCCATCCCCTCTCCCGTCACGGATCCTCCACGCCTCTCATACCCGGCCCTCTCGCCACGGCCACAGCCTGCCAGGGCCGTGGCGAGAGGGCCACGTCCCTTTCCCCGGGCGCCAGCTTCAAGAGGCCACGTCCCTTTCCCCGGGCGCCAGCTTCAAGAGGCCGCGTCCCTTTCCCCGGGCGCCGGCCGGTACGGGGCCCGGCGGCAGCCTCCCCGGCCCCGGAGATCGTGGAGCCTGTTGCCTATCCCTCGCGCGCGTCGAGCCAGGCTCTGGCGACTCGCTTTGGGGCGCGGGTCAGCCAGGCTTCGACGATCGCTTCCTCGAGGTCGTTGCGGGTGATGCGGTCGAGGCGGACCAGCACGCTCGGGTGGCCGTCGAAGTGCGGGGTCGTGAAGTAGATCTCCGGTTCGCTTGCCAGGAGCGCCGCCTTGGCCTCTTCGTCGGGCACCCGCACGCCGAGGATGTCGCCGTCCGGAGCTCCGCCCTCCGGCTCCAGGCCGCCGAGCTGCTCGATCTCCTTCGCCCGCAGCGGCCGTTCCCAGACGAACAGCTTCTTCCGCACCTTCCAGGCGCGATTGCCGAAAGTTCGGTTCCTCGGCCACCCCGGGAAGGCGGAGCGCGATCGCGGCGACGTCGTCCCACGTTGCCATCAGGCCCGCCCGGCCCCTTCGCGCTCGCGCTTTGCCTCCTCCTTGGCCTTCTGCTTCGCCGCCCGCGCCTTCGCTTCCACTTCGGCCATCCGCCGCGCCCGGCCGATCGCGGCGGTCAGGGCTTCGATGTCGTAGACACCGTGGTGGCGGCGGCCGTTGACGAAGAAGGTCGGCGTGCCGGACACCCCGGAGGAGTCGGCGCTCTCCACGTCCTCGGCGACCCGCTCCAGGTACACCCGCCTGCGCACCTCGTCTTCGAGGCGGTCGGCGTCGAGTTCGAGCTCGTCGGCATAGCGGCGCACGTCGTCCAGGTTGAGCTCCCCCTGGTGTGCCATCAGCGTGTCGTGCATCTGCCAGAAGGCGCCCTGGGCCGCCGCCGCCTCGCTCGCCTCCGCCGCCAGCTGCGCGTGCGGGTGGACGTCCTGCAGCGGCAGGTGGCGGAAGACGTAACGGAGGCCGCTGCCGTGGTGCAGGTCGAGTAGCTCGCGGATGGTCGGCTCGGCGCGGCCGCAGTAGGGGCACTCGAAGTCGGCGTACTCGACCAGGGTGACGGCGCCGTCCGGGTCGCCGCGGATGTGGTCCCGCTCCGGGTCGACGTCCTCGGAGAGGTCGATGATCGATTCCGCCGTGCGGCGCAGCTGTTCGAGCCGGCGCGACTGTGGGATCAGCGCGCGGGTGCCGCGGAAGACGGCGAAGGCGATGACCGGCGAGATCACGCAGGCGACGAGCACGCCGAGCTTCGCCTGGTCGAGCTCCGGCCCGGTGAAGGCGAGGCTGGCGATCAGGAAGGACACGGTGAAGCCGACCCCGGCCGCGGTGCCGGTGCCGAGCAGGCCGGGGAAGGTGATGGTCAGCTTGCCGCCGCCGATGAGTCGGCGCACCGGCGCCCGCATCGCCAGCCAGGGCAGGAGCCAGATGCCGAGCGGCTTGCCGACCACGTAGCCGGCGACGATCCCGATCGTGATCGGCGAGCTCACCGCGTCGGAGACGAGGCCGCCGGTGATGTGGACGCCGGCGTTGGCGAGGGCGAACAGCGGCACGATCACGTAGCTGGTCCACGGGTGGAGCGCGTATTGAAGGCGCTCGTTCGGCGAGATCGCCTGACCCAGGCTGCGCCGCGCCTCGACCGCGCCGCCCGCGGTCGGCTGCTCGCGGAACTCGCGGGTGAGGTCGGTGGCGCGCTCGAGCTCCTGGCGCGAGGGCGGGTAGGCGCTGGTCACCAGGCCGATCGCGAGGCCGGCGATCACCGGGTCGATCCCCGACTCGTACATCGCCACCCAGATCCCGGCGCCGACCAGGACCGCGATCGGCCCGCGCATCGTCGGCAGGTAGCGCAGCAGCCCGAGGATCGCGAAGAGGCCGACCGCGACGGCGAGCGCGACCGCGTCGACCGAGTCGGTGTAGGCGATGACGATGATCGCCAGCGCCGCGAGGTCGTCGACGACCACGAGGGTGAGGAGGAAGACGCGCAGCCGGGTGGCGCCGGTCGGCGCGACGAGCGCGAGGACGCCGAGCGCCAGCGCCGTGTCGGTCGACATCGCGACGCCCCAGCCGCCGCCGCCCGCGCCACCCGCGTTGAAGAGCAGGTAGATGCCGACCGCGCCGCCGATCCCGCCGAGCGCCGCCAGCGCCGGGTACCAGAGGCGGTTGTGCTCGCGGAGCTCGCCGAGGTCGATCTCCCGCTTCGCCTCCAGCCCGACGACGAGGAAAAACAGCGCCATCAGCCCCTGGTTCACCCACTCGCGCAGCGTGTTGGCGATCCCGTGCGAGCCGACCTGGATCGACAGGTGCGTGTCCCAGAGTTCGCTGTAGCTGCCGAAGTCGACGTTCGCCCAGAGCAGGGCGACGACGACCGCGCCGACGAGGACGACGGCGGAGCCGGTCTCGGTGCCGAGGAAGTCGCGCACCGGCGTCGCCAGGTTGCGCGCCCAGGCGGTGCGCCCGCCGTTCGACTGGGTGGTTTCGTCAGGCATGGACAGCCGAAGTATGTTCGCCGGGTGAGGCCGACGATCTCCGACCCCGGGCGCTTCGCCCTGAAGAACGCGGTGCGAGCGACGATCGTCGTCCCCGTCGCCTTCGCGCTCGGGCTCAAGGTGTTCGACCTCCCGCAGATGGCGCTCTTCGGCGCTTTCGGCTCGATCGGCATGCTCGTCTTCGTCGACTTCGGCGGCACCCTGCGGGAGCGCTTCCTCGCCTATCTGGGGACGCTGGTCGTCGGCGGGCTGACGATCGCGCTCGGCACGCTCTGCTCGCACACCACCTGGCTGGCGACGATGGTGATGCTGCTGGTCGCATTCGCGGTGCTCTTCGCCGGGATCGTCGACGGCTACGTCGCCGCCGCCTCGCTGGTCCTGATCCTCACCTTCGTGATCGCCGCCATGGTGCAGGCCGACGCCGGTGAAATTCCTGAGCGGCTGGCGGGGTGGGGCGTCGCCGGGGTGCTCTCGATGATCGCGATCTTCGGCCTCTGGCCGAGCCGGCCGCCGGACCGGCTGCGGCGCGGGGGCGCGGCGGCGCTCGACAAGCTGGCGACCCTGCTGGAGGGGATGGGGGCGACGCTCGCGCCCGAGCTCGCCACGAAAGCGGAAGAGCAACGGCTCGCCGAGCGCTCCGCCGAGGCCTACGAAGCGGTGGTCGCGGCCCGCAACGCATTTGTCGCGCTGCCGCACCGGCCGAGCGGCGTCGGCGCGCGCACCGCTGCCTTCGGCCGGCTGGTCGACGACCTCGACTGGTTCGACGCGCTCGCCCGCGAGCAGCCCGCGCCGGGCTGGGTCAGCGAGGGCTTCGCCGCCGAGCGCGCGGCGGTGGAAACGCGGGTCCCGGCGGTGCTCCGCCGCGCCGCCGAGCGCCTGCGCGCCAACGATCCCGGCGACGACGGCGCCGAGCTCGAGGGCCTCTCGAACGCGCACCGGGCGATCGGCCGCGCCTTCCTCGCGCAGATGTCCCGGCGTCGCCCCGAGGACGACGGCCGGCGCGTCACCGAAGAGCTGAACGAGGCCTACCGGCTGCGCGGGCTGGCCTTCGCGGCGCTGCAGATCGGCCGCCACGCGGTCCAGGCGGCGGGCGGCAAGGCGCCGCCGGAGCCGACCCTGGCGCCGGTCCCCGCCGGCCTGCGGGAGGGGCGGCGGATCGCGGGCTCGCACTACTCGATGCGCTCGGTCTGGCTCCGCAACAGCGTGCGCGGCGCGGTCGGGCTGGCGCTGGCCGTCCTCGTCGCCCGGGTCATCGACGCACAGCACGGGTTCTGGGTCGTGCTGGGGACGATCTCGGTGCTGCGCTCCAGCGCCCTGGCGACCGGGACGACGGTGGTCGAGGCGCTGGCCGGGACGCTGATCGGGATCGTCGTCGGCGGCCTCGCCGTCGCCGCGATCGGCACCCACACCTGGCTGCTCTGGACGGCGCTGCCGCTCGCCGTCCTGCTCGGCGCCTACTCGCCGCGGGCGATCTCCTTCACCGCCGGGCAGGCCGGCTTCACGGTCGTGGTCGTCGTCCTCTTCAACCTGCTGGACCCGGTCGGCTGGTCGGTCGGGGTGGTGCGGATCGAGGACGTCGCGATCGGCTGCGCGGTCTCGCTCGTCACCGGCTTCCTTTTCTGGCCGCGCGGCGCGGCCGACGTGCTGCGCGAATCGATCGGCGCGGCGTACGCGTCGGCGGCGCGGTACCTCGACACGACGATCGCCTCGATGCTCGGGGCGGCGCGGGCGGCGCCGATCGAACCGGTGGCGGTCGAAGCCTCGGAAGCGGCGCTACGGCTGGACGACACGGTGCGCGAGTACCTCGCCGAGAACGGCTCGGCGCGGCGCGACCTCGACGCGCTGGCGCGCCTGGTCGGCGGTGCCACCCGGCTGCGCCGGGCGGCGCGCCTGATGCACAACGCCGCGGGCCTCGCGCCGCTGGCCCCGCTCGACGCCCACGAGCCGTGGGTCGCCGCCGCGTGCGGGCCCTTCGACGAGGCCTGGCGGGCGCGTTGCGACTGGTTCGAGGGTTTCGGCCGGACGATTGCGGCGGGGAAGGAGCCGCCCGCCCCGGAGCTCGACGCGCCCGAGCGCACCGCCGGGCCGACCAGCCGCCTCAACCGCGAGCTCGGCCCGATGGTGGTCCTCGACGGCGCGAGCGACGGCGAGGTCCCGCCGGGCCTCGCGATCGCCTGGGCCGAGCGCCACCTCGAAGGCCTGCTTGCCCTCGAGCCCCCGCTGAGCGAAGCGGCCCACGCGGTCCTCGACGACTTCGCTCCCGGCGTGCTGAAAGAGGCCCGCACGGCAGCCGTCGCCCCAGTCCCGACCTAGGCGCACCCCGACTGCCCCCCGAGGGCGCTCCGCCCCTCGCGGGTGAGGCCGCCCACGTATAGCGCGGATAGCTGCGAACGCGTCCCTTCCCGCCCAGGTTGAGTTCGCAGAAATCCGTGGATAGCGCGGCGAAGTGCGAACTCACCCTTGGGCGGCCCAGATGGCGTTCGCAGTTCGCCGTACTGGTTACGGGAAAGTGCGAACGCACCGGTTGGGGGTCAGGGGGCGAGGAGGAGGCGGGCGCGGCGGACAGGGGTGCGCCAGACGAGGGTCGCGGAGGCGTGGCCACGCAGTTCCGGCTCGTTCGCCCAGAAGTCGTCGATCGCGGCGAGGTGCGGGTCGCGCTCGGCCGGCGCCATCGTCGCCACCCAGCTCAGCGACGCGAGGTAGTCGCGCAGCATCGCCGGGTCGACCTCCATGCGGTGGGCGAAGGTGCGGTCCTCGACCTCGGCGAACCGCTCGCGCAGCTCGTCCTGCTTCGGCCAGTGGTTGCCGCGGTAGATCATCCCGGCGCCGCTGACCTTACGCAGCCGACGCTGCCAGTCGATCGAGGTGTCATAGCGGTTGCCGAGCAGGCCGAAGACGCCGGGCGGGCGCAGCACCCGGCCGATCTCCACGAGGGTCGGCTCGCGGTCGAACCAGTGGAAGGCGGAGCCGGCGACGACTGCGTCGACGCTGTCGTCGTCGAGCGGGATCTCCTCCGCCCGCCCGTCGATGACGGTCGCGTCGGGCGCGTCGCCCACCCGCTCGGCGAGTACCTCGCGCATCCCCGCCGACGGCTCGAGCGCCGTCACCCGGTGCCCGGCGGCCAGCAGCGCCGCGGTCAGCTTTCCCGTCCCGGCGCCGAGGTCGAGGACGTCGAGCGCCTCCGGCCCGAGCAGCCACGCGATCGCCTCCGCCGGCCAGCCGGGTCGCCCGCGGTCGTAGGTGTCGGCGACGGCGCCGAAGGACCGGGCGCGGACCGCCTTGTCGGGGATCGTGTCCGCGGCGTGGTCGCCGGCCGCTCTGCCGCCGGCCCGCCCCGGCGACCGCTCGGCGGCGTCATCGTCGGCCTTCATCACCGGTCCATTCTGGCGGGCGGCTAACCTCGCGGCCGTGATTCCGATCTTCGACGGCCACAACGACGCGCTGACCCGGGAGGACCACGGGCGGCTCGCGAGTGGGCGGGACGGCGGCCACCTCGATCTGCCGCGGATGCGCGAGGGCGGCATGCGCGGCGGCATCTTCGCCCTCTTCACCTCCTCGCCCGGGGAAGAGGACCGCGAAGGCCAGGCGTTCGGCGGTCCCGGCAAGTTCGCCGAGCCGCTGGCCGATCCGGTCGCGCACGAGGTCGCCGCCGCCGACGCGACCGCCGCGGCCGGGCGCCTCTTCGCGCTCGAGCGCGCGGGCGAGCTGACGGTCGCCCGGCAGATCGAGGACGTCGACGCCGCGCTCGCGGAGGGGGCGCCGCCGGTCGCGGTCCTCCACCTCGAGGGCGCTGAGGCGATCGACCCCGGCCTCGAAGCGCTGCCCGCCTGGCACGCGATGGGCCTGCGCTCGCTCGGCCCGGTCTGGAGCCGCGCCAACGCCTTCGCCACCGGCGTCCAGTTCGCGATGCCCTCCTCGCCCGACATCGGCCCGGGCCTCACCGACGCAGGCCTCGCCCTGGTCAAGGCGTGCGCCGAGCTGGGGATCGTCGTCGACCTCAGCCACCTCAACGAGAAGGGCTTCTGGGACGTGGCCAAGCTCGAGGCGGGGCCGTTGGTCGCCAGCCACTCCGGCGCCCACACCGTCGCCGCGGCCTCGCGCAACCTGACCGACGCGCAGCTTGACGCGATCGGCGAGTCCGGCGGCCTGGTCGGGATCGTCTACGCGACCGCCTTCATCCGCCCCGATTTCGCCGACGACCCGGACACGCCGCTCTCGGTGATCGCCGACCACGCCCGTTACGTCGCCGACCGCATCGGCGTCGAGCACGTCGCCCTCGGCTCCGACTTCGACGGCGCCACGATCCCCGCCCCCCTCGGCGACGTCGCCGGCCTGCCGAAGCTCCTCGACGCTCTCCGCGCCGCCGGCTTCACCGACCCCGAGCTCGAGGCCATCGCCTGGTCCAACTGGCGCCGAGTGCTCGCCACCTGGTGGCGCTGACGCGGTTGGTGGGCCGAAAACCCGTCAGATAGTCAGGTTTTCGGCCCACCAACACCGAGCCCTCAGGTTGGTGGGCCGAAAACTAGACAGGGAGGCAAGTTTTCGGCCCATCAACGTCGGGGCGCCTGGGGGTTAGTCGGCGGCGTGGGCGAGGAAGGCGAGGAGGAGGCGCTCGACCTCGGCGGGGTCGTCGGCGAACGGCCAGTGGCCGCTGTGGGGGAGGACGTGGACCTCGGCGCGGGGGAGGAACTCGCGCTGGCGCTCGGCGTAGCGCGACGGCAGGTAGGAGTCGCCGCCGCCCCAGATCGCCAGCGCGGGCAGGTCGGCGGCCTTGAGCGCGGCGACGAGCTGGGGGTCCGGTGCCCCCGGCTCGTCGGTCGCCCGGTAGAGCTTCAGCACCGCCCGCCTGGTACGGCGGTCGTAGTGGTCGAACATTCTTTCGACGAAGGGCCGGGGGAGGCCGCGTGGCTCGGAGCGGTCGATCATCGTGCGGAAGGCGCCGCGGGTCGCCGTCGCCTGGAAGAGCTCGCCGAGCACCGGGGTGCGCCAGATCCGCGCCAGCCGGTGCCACTTGTAGCCGGGGAGGATGCCGATGTCGATCAAGGTGATCGAGGCGATGCGCTCGGCGTGGGTCGCCGCCCAGGCAAGGCCGATCGGGCCGCCGAAGTCGTGCAGGACGAGGTGCGCGCGCTCGATCCCGAGCGCGGCGAGCGCCGCGTCGACGAAGGCCGCATAACCGAAGGCCGAGTGCTCGAAGCCGGCGGGCGCGATCGTCTCTCCGAAGTCGGGCAGGTCGAAGGCGACGGCCCGCAGGCCGGTCGCGCCGACCGCGTCCGCGAGCGGCTCCCAGTCGTCGCAGGAGCCCGGGTTGCCGTGGACGAAGACGACCGCCGTGGTCGCCTCCGCCGGCCCGGCTTCGACCAGGCGGGTGGTGGTCCCGGCCGCCTCGAGGCCCCGCCGGCGCACGCCCGCCGCCGCGTCGGTGGCCATCAGGCGGCTTTCCCGGCGCCGGCGCCTGCCCGCTCCGACTCAACCCTTAGCCCTTTGTCACCCACAGGGTTGCCAAGGTCTAAGGGTTCGGTCCCGCGTCCTGGATCGACGCTCGGCGGCGCCGCGCCGACCCGCCCGCGCCGCCGCGCGAGCGCGTAGCGGGCGTTGACGGCGAGCGCCAGCGGCGTCGCCGTGGCAATCATCCGCGCGGCGCCGATCCGCCGCGTCCCGAAGGCGTCGAAGATCGTCGCCACCCGCGGGTCGCGCGCGGCGGCGGAGAAGATCAGCCGCTCGGGCGGCTGCAGCTTCCGGCCGGTCGCGTAGTCGTGGATCATCCAGGCGTGGCCGCGCAGCCGGCGCCCGTGTTTGCGGCGATAGCGCCGCAGCCCCGCTTCCAGTGCCTCTTCGCCGCGCAGCGCCGGCGCCACCGAGTCGGCCAGCCATTCGGCCGTCTGGAAGGCCCAGCCGCAGCCGATGCCGAAGAGCGGGTCGGTCGCCAGCGCCGCATCGCCGATCAGCGCCAGGCCCGGCGCGGTGGGGGTCCGCATGCGGTTCGTCATGTCGATCTTGCCGAGGACGCCTTCGTCGCTCAGCGTGGCCGAGCGCAGCGACGGCGCTTCCGGCGCCTGATCGAAGTAGTCGATCATCGCCGCGACGGGATCGGCCTTGAACTCCGGCAGCCGATCCTTGGTCGGCATCACGGCACAGAAGATGAGGCCGTCGTCGGTGGGGAAGGCCGCGGCCCAGTCGGGGTCCATCATCCACACCGAGGCGTCGGGCGCGTGCCTCAGCGCGACTCCCTCGAAGTAGCCGCCGTAGGCGAAGCGCCCGTGCGGGTAGGTCTTTTCCTTGACGCCCGCGAGCCCGACCACCGAGGAGTCGCGGCCGTCGGCGCCGATCGTCAGCGGCGCCTCGATGACCGTCTCGACCCCGTCGCGGTCGCGCGCCACGATGCCGGTGACCGCGGCGCCGGCGCGGCGCACCTCCCGCACCGTCTGGCCGAGCAGCAGCTCGACGCCGGGGGTCGCCGCGGCGTGCTCGCGCAGCATCGGGTCGAGCTTCGAGCGCCGCAGATTGACCCCGCGCCCGGCGCGCTCCGGCGGCGCTTCGATCCACCCCCACGGCACCCGCGCGTGAAAGCGCGGACGCACCGCGCCCGCCGCTTCCATGGGCTCGAGCAGGTCGAGCCGTGCCAGCGTCGGCACCGCCGAGGCCTGGATGAAGTGCGAGCAGATGCGCTTGAAAGCGGCCGGGTCGGGGCTCTTCTCGACCACCGCGACCCGGGCCCCCGCCCGTCCCAGGAACATCGCCGTCGCGCAGCCCGCGAGGCTGCCGCCTACGATCACCGCGTCATAGGAGCGCGTACCGCCCTTGCCGTCCCGCTCTGATCCCGCCATCGTCGCCTCCCGCCAAGAGGTAGCTGGATAGTTCGTCTGGAACTATACGCCCGGAACCATGAAAAGCAAGCCGATAAAACTCACCCCGACCTCATACGCCTTGCTGGCGCTGCTCGATCGCTTCGGCGAACTGACCTCCTACGAGATCAAAGACGCGCTCGAGACGTCGATCGAGAACTTCTGGCCCGTGCCTCACACGACCGCCTACCAGGAGCCCGCGCGCCTGGCGTCCGGCGGTTATCTCTCGGCGCGCCAGGAGAAAGGCGGGCGGCGCCGGCGCCGTTACGCGCTGACCGACGCGGGGCGCGAGGCCCTGCGCGCCTGGGCCGACGAGCCGGCCGCCGGGCCGCCGCAGCTCCGCGACGAGCTCCTGCTCAAAATCTTCGCCGGCGCCGACCCCGAGCCGCTCGTCGCCGAACGGCTCGCCTGGTATCGGCGCAAGATCGAGGAGTACGAAAGCTACCTCGCGGCGGTCAAGCTGGCGCCCGGCTGGAGCGGCCCCGAGCGCACCCTCCGCGGCGGCATCAAGTACCACCGCAAGATGATCGAGGTGTTCGAGGAGATGCACCGCGAAGAGGAGGACCGCTAGCCCCGCCGAAGACCGAGGGGATGCGGATCGACCTCTCCGACCTGGGCCGCCTCACCGGCTTCGCCGAGGCCCTCGAGCGCCTCTTCTGGTGCCTGATGGTCCTCGGCTTCTTCACCGCCATCCTTGGCTCCGCCGGCACCGGCCTCTTCGTCCTGATCCTCGGCGCCGCCGCCTTCGTCCTGCGCGCCGGCCTCGAAGACTTCGTCCGCTCCCGGCAAGAGGAGCCCGCCAAGCCGAGGAAGACCGAGCCACCGAAGCCGCAGCGCAGGGCCGCACCGGACCCCGACGCCGAGCCGGAATTCACCGTCTACCGCAGCTCCCGCCGCCCGCGCCGGACGAAATCTGCTGTTTAATTCATCGCCTCTCTTGGCGGGGCGATGAAGACGACGGCAACGAAAAAGGGGCGGAAGCGACTGGCCGCGTGTGCGGCGCTGCTGTGCGCGCTCGTCGCGAGCCTCGCGGTCGCGATTGCGCCGGCGGCGGCCGAAACCGGCGACGCGGCCCCGATCCGCCCGCTCTCGGAAGGCGGCCTCAACTTTTCGACGATCTACGGCCCGGAATCCCCTGAGGAATATCCGTTCCGGCTGGACCCGCCGAGTCCTGAGATGAGGATGCGCCAGGTCGGCGACCAGGAAATCGTCGCCGAATACATCGAAGGCGGGTCGGTCGGCTACTCGCTCCAGGCTGTGCCCGCCAGCGATGCAGTCGGGGCGACCGTCCCGACCACGCTCGCGCTGACGGAAGACGAAGAAGGCCCGGTCGTCACGCTTACCGTCCACTTCCGGGCGGGCAATCCCGCGGCCGGCGGAGCCCCATTCGTCTTTCCGGTCGTCGAGGGGAAAGGTTGGGAAGGCGGCTGGTTCTACGGCACCGTCGAACTCGGCGAACCGAAGCCACCCGCGACCAACCCTCCGCCGGCCCCACCGCCGCCGGCCCCGACCTGCACGGTCCCCTCCCTCCGCGGTCTCGGCCTGCGCGCCGCGAAGGCCCGACTCCGCGCCGACCACTGCGCGATCGGCAAGGTCCACCTCGCCGGCGGCGCGACCCGCGACAAGGGCGAGGTCGTCAAGCAGTTCCGCGCCGCCGGCACCCAGCTCACCGCCGGCGCGCCGGTCGCGGTCAAGCTCAGCGCGCGTCAGGGATCCAGCCGCTCGCTGAGCTGAGGGCGCCAGGGCGCAGTCGACTCAGCGAACGGCGCGGCTACGGCGCCGATTTCTCGTAGCGCGGGAGGCCGTCGTCGGGGATCGGCTCCCAGGGGGCCGCGGAGCTGACCCACTGGCGGTATTCGGGGCGGATGCCGGGGTCGCCCTCGATCGCGCCGAGGCGGATCGCGACGAAGTCGCCGTCGAGGGAGCCCGCGAAGAGGTGGTTGCCGCACTCGCCGCAGTAGGCCTTGGGCATGCCGCCCGGCGGCTGCCAGGCGCGGATCGACTCGGCGCCGCTGGTGATCTCGAAGTCGCCGCGGCCGATCCGGGCGCCCGGCGAGCAGGAGGTGCCGGTGCGGTGCTGGCAGCGGTGGCAGTGGCAGTACCAGGAGGCGATGAAGGGCGCGCGGATCTCGAAGCGCACCGTCCCGCAACCGCAGCCGCCGCGCAGCGGGTTCGCCGGCGAGGCGGTCACGCCGCTACCGCCTTCTGGCGCGGCAGGCGCGCGCACCAGAGGGCGAAGAGGACGATCGCGATCACGCCGCCGAGCTCATGCAGGCCGACCACCACGCAGATCGCGTCCGGGATCCCGGCCAGCAGCGCGCCCAGCAGCGTGTTCCCGAGCGGCAGGTCGAGCACCCGCGCGGTGAGCGCGGCGCAGAGCATCCAGGCCGTCGGCCCGGTGAGCCAGCCCCAGCTGTCGAAGAAGCTGTGCGGGAGGAGGATCGCGAGGACGACGAAGATGACGCCGACCGCGACCAACTGGACGAGCGCCGAGCGCCAGAGCAGTGAGGTGTCCATCGCCAGGGAGGCTAGCGCCTGCCGCCCGCCGATCCGCGCGGCGGACCGGCCGCGCTCAACAGATGATGCTGCCTTCGCCGCAGAGTTCCTGGGCGAGCCCGCTGAAGCCTTCGACATCTTCTTCGAGCGATTCGACCCGTTCTTCGAGTTCGCCGACCTCGGGCGATTCTTCGCCGGCCGATTCTTCGACCGCGCCGCGCAGTTCTTCGACCTCGGCTTCGATTTCGCCAAGTTCTTCCCCGGCCGATTCGCCCGCCGGCCCGGCCGGGCCCTGCTTGCCGACGTGCCCGCGCGGCCCCTGCTTGCCGGCCGGCCCTTCCGGCCCGGTCTGCGCGAGCAAGGCCAGTCCGGACCCGATCGCCGCGCTCAGCACGCACACCCCGATGACCAGCGCGATGAACTGGTTGCGGGGCAGCGAGACGGTCGGCTTCTCGTCGGGCGGCATGCGAAGCCGGAACTCTCGCAGACGCGGCTACCATTGAGGGAGGCGCGCGGCGCCCGCGGGCGGTTAGCTCAGTTGGGAGAGCACTTCGTTTACACCGAAGGGGTCGGCGGTTCGAACCCGTCACCGCCCACTACCCTCCTCCGATGCCCGACTTCACCTCAGAGCTCGCCGAGTCGATGGCCGACGAGGTGCTCGAGCGCTTCGAACGCTACGTCCGCATCGACACCCAGGCGCGCCGGGACCGGACCGGCAGCCCGAGCACGACGGGGCAGCTTGACCTCGCGCGCCTGCTGGTGGCGGAGCTGACCGAGATCGGGCTCGCCGACGCGGCGCTTGACGACAACGGCTACGTGACGGCGACGCTCCCCGGGATCGGCGCGGAGCCGCTGCCGACGATCGGCCTGATCGCCCACCTCGACGTCAGCCCCGACGCCCCCGCCGCAGGCGTCGAGCCGATCGTCCACCGCGATTACCGCGGCGGCGTCATCGAGCTGCCCCGCGCGGGCACGGTCCTCGACCCCGCCTCGATGCCCGCCCTGGAGGACAAGATCGGCGAGGACATCGTCACCTCCAGCGGCGACACGCTGCTCGGCGCCGACGACAAGGCCGGGATCGCGGAGATCATGACCGCGGTCGCCCACCTGGCCGCCCACCCGGAGCTGCCGCGGCCGAACCTGCGGATCGCCTTCACGCCCGACGAGGAGGTGGGACTGGGGGCGTCGCTCTTCGACGTCGAGGCCTTCGGCGCCCTCTGCGCCTACACGATCGACGGCTCCACCCTCGGTGAGCTCCAGGACGAGACCTTCACCGCCGCCGAGGCGATCATCGCGATCGAGGGAGTCGACGTCCACCCGGGCTTCGCCACCGGGAAGCTGGTCAACGCCGCCCGCCTCGCCTCCCGGATCGTCGCCGCGCTGCCCGCCGACCGGCTCTCCCCGGAGACGACCTCCGGCAGCGAAGGCTTCATCCACATATATGAGATGGAGGGGACCGCGGCGGCGGCGAAGATCCGCGCGATCGTCCGTGATTTCGACGACGACCTGCTGGCCGAGCACGTGGCGCTGCTGCGCGAGATCGCCGAACGGGTGGTGGGGGAGGAGCCGACCGCGAAGCTGAGCTTCGAGGTGAACGCGCAGTATCCCAACATGCGCCGCCACCTCGAGGCCGTCCCCGAGGTCGTCGACATCGCCGAGCGGGCCCTCCGCGCCGAGGGCCTCACGCCGCTCCGCAACCCGATCCGCGGCGGCACCGACGGCTCGATGCTGAGCGCGATGGGCCTGCCGACGCCCAACCTATTCGCCGGCGGCCACGAGTTCCACAGTGTCCGCGAGTGGATCTCGGTGCAGGACATGGCCGCGGCCGCCGCGGTGATCGTGCGCCTGGCGGCCGAGTGGGGTGCCGGCTGATCATCGATCCACGGCACCGGGGTCCGAAGGGGCAAGGGGCGGTTGCCCCGCGAGTGCCGACACACTTCTCCAACAAGGTCCGATCGCGCTGCCTGTATTTGGGCCCCTATAGGGGCCCAAATCTTGGTCGGGTGAATCTGAGCGGTGAGGGCGTCACGGAAGACGCATGAACGCGGCAAGGAGGGCCCGGGCCCGGTTACGGGATCAGCTGTTCGCGGCCGGTGGGCATGTGGTTGGCGAAGAAGACGAACCAGATCAGGGCGGTCACGAGGCCGATCATGACCGAGGCGGGCAGGGCTACCTCGAGGGGGCCGCGGCGCCAGCCGCCGCGGTCGCCGACCAGGCGCAGGTAGCGGCGGTTCGCGGCCGCCAGCAGCCAGGCGACGGCGGCGAGCGCGATCGGCATCACCACCAACCCCGTGATCAGGATCACCGCCGCGTCGCCGCTGAGGCGGGTGAGGAGCCAGAGCGTCCCGACCGGGACGACGAGCCAGAGCGCCTGGCAGCCGAGGACGATCAGGACCGCGAGCAACCCCGCCTGGAGATGCGCCCCACCATGCCGTCTGGTCCGCGTCGCCACCACGTTTCGACCATACCGCCGCGGTTCCTTGGATCGCGCGATTAATTCCACGGGCACAAGCGGTCTTAACCTCCGTCAGAAGGCACCACGAATCGAGGAGGAAGAGATGAGCGAGGGAACGGGAGCGACGACGGTCACCCAGATCGGCACGGTGATGCTGCCGGTGGCCGACCAGGACCGGGCGATCGAGTTCTACACCGAGAAGCTGGGCTTCGAGCTGCGCGCCGACACGCCGTTCGGCAACGGCGACCGCTGGGTCGAAGTGGCGCCCGCCGGAGCGGCGACGACGGTCGCGCTGGTGCTGCCGATGGAAGGGCAGGAGGTCGGGGTCGAGTCGCGGATCGCCTTCCGCAGCCGCGACGTGGACGCCGACCACGCGGCCCTGCGCGAGGCGGGCGTCGACGTCGATCCCGAGGTGCTGCGGATGGGCGACCCGGTGCCGCCGATGTTCTTCTTCCGTGACGTCGACGGCAACCGGCTGCTGCTCGTCCAGGGCGAGTGACCACGCGCGACCCAGCGCGAGTGACGCTCCCGGGCACCTGATCTCACGTTTCTGCCGTGCCGGCCGTCTTATCCCTGAGACGACCGACGAGAGGAGCGAGAGATGGGGACGACTGTTGTGAATACGCCCGGGGAGCGGGTCGACGGGCTCGACTGGGAGGCGCTCGGCGCGCGGCTCGACGAGCGCGGCTTCGCGGTCACCGAGCCGGTGCTGGACGCGGGCGAGTGCGCGGAGCTGGCGGCGCTCTTCGACGCGGGCCGGTTCCGCTCGACCGTCGACATGGCGCGCCACCGCTTCGGCGACGGGCGCTACCGCTACTTCGACCACCCGCTGCCGGCGCCGATCGGCGAGCTGCGCTCCACCTTCTACGCCCACCTGGCGCCGGTCGCGAACGCCTGGGCGGAGCGGCTGAGGGAGAAGGAGCGCTACCCCGCGCGCCACGAGGATCTGCTCGATCTCTGCGCCGCCGCCGGCCAGCGGCGGCCGACGCCGCTGATCCTCCGTTATGGCGCGGGCGACTGGAACGCCCTGCATCAGGATCTCTACGGCGAGGTCTTCTTCCCCTTCCAGGTGCTGACGGTCCTCTCCCGCCGCGGCGTCGATTTCGAGGGCGGCGAGTTCGTCCTGCACGAACAGCGGCCGCGCGCGCAGAGCCGCGCCCACGTCCTCACGCCGCCGCCGGGCGCCTTCGTCATCTTCCCGACCCACCATCGTCCCGGCGCCGGCAAACGCGGCTGGCACCGCGCCGGCCTGCGCCACGGGGTGAGCACGGTGACGAGCGGCTCCCGGACCGCCCTCGGGATCATCTTCCACGACGCCGCGTGAACCCGCCGGCCTCCGGGCGCACCTGGACGCTGATCGGTGCCGACGGGCGGCCGCATGAGAGCGAGGTGCCGGGGACGCTCGGCGGCCACCGGCGCACCAAGATCTACGGCCGGCTCGACTGCCCCGGCGCCGCCCGCGCGATCGCCCGCGGCGGCTACGTCACGAGCCGCGTCTTCTTCCTCGACGAGTCCACCGCGGTCGCGGCGGGCTACCGACCGTGCGCCGTCTGCATGAAGGACGAGTACCTGGCGTGGCGTCAAGCCGCCGCCGAGGGCCAGGCGCTCGAGTACGAAGGGACGATCTACATCCCCGACGGCGCCGACGACGTACTGCTCGGTCTGCCACAACGCCACCGGTCACGGCGGCAACGGCGGCCCTGGCCTGAGGACGATGCCGAAAGCCGGCCGTCAGGGTGGTCTATCTCCAAGTAGGCCATGGTCAGAACGGGTGCCCGTCGCTCTTCCACCCTTTGAGCGGCGAGCCCGCACCATCGTCCGCGCGCCGGGAGCCGACCTAAAGGAACGCGTCGCGTAGACGCGGTCGAGGGGTTCGTGGGGAAGAGTGCACAGGGACGGGAGGAGGTCGGACTTCCGTGACGATCCTGTCCGGGAGTTTCCGCACCTCGGCCCGATCGGTGACGAAGATGCCGGGAACGTCACACTTTCCGGCCCTCTGAGGCCCTTCTCGGACCGGGATCAGGGGGCCTGGAACGCGCTCCGTGTTTCAGGGCCCCTATAGGGGGGCCAATACACGCAGCGCGTCGGTCACTGTTGGACAACACGGGAGGAACAGAGGACTTCCCGACGTCTCCGCGACGGGGTCGGACTCCCGTCACGGATCCGTGTCAGTCCCGTCGCGCCCTCGTCACTCTCCCGTCCCGGATCCTCCACGCCTTTCATACCCGGCCCTCTCGCCACGGCCACAGCCTGCCCAGGGCCGTGGCGAGAGGGCCGCGTCCCTTCCCCGGGCGCCAGCTTCCTCGGGCCGTGGCTTGGAGAATGCAGAATGCATGCCACGCGCCCTCAGCCGGTCGGCGGGCGCGGTCGTCGGCGCGGTGACCTTCAGTCGCGGCGCGGGGGGCCGTTTTCGGCGGCGATACCGGCCGCTCGGTCCGCGCCGATCATCGGGGCCAGCGCGACGTAGGTGAGGAGCGGGGAGACCTCGGGCAGATCGGCCACGTTGCCGGCGACCACTTCTGCCTGGAGCGCGGCGTAGATCGCTCCCACCGTCGCCTCGACGGTGAGGGGGCGAAGGTCCGGCAGGTCCTCGGAGGCGGCGCCGAGAAGGGTGGCGAGGACCCGGGCCCCGTCGCGGTCGCGGGTGGTGACCGCTGTGGCGCCGCCGGAGAAGACCTCGACCAGGCGCAGGCAGGCGAAGTCGGGCTCCGCGGCCAGGAACCCGCAGCTGGCCTCCATGGCGATCCGCACCGCCGCGGGCCAGTCGGCCGCCCGCCGGGCGGGGGGCAGGGTCGCGGCGGCCAACTGGGCGCCGCTGGATTCGAGCGCCGCGATCAGCGCGTCGGCCTTGTCGTCGAAGTACTGGTAGAAGGTCGTCTGGGAGATCGCGGCGGCCGCCGCGATGTCGGCTACCCCGGTCGCGACATAGCCCTTCTCGGCGACGACCGAGGCGAAGGCGCGGATGATCCGCTGTTCGGGGCTGTAGGCGGCGAAGGGGGGCAGGGGGGACTCGACCTCGACGATCCCTCGTCGGCCGCTGCGGCAAAGGGGCGCCGGCGGCGCCCCGTAGCTCATCGCCCAATCCCAGAGGTCCGTCACGAGGTCCGGAAGCTCCGTCTCGCGGCCCTCCCGGAGCCGGTTGAAGATGACGTGCCGCAGGCCGCCGACGATCGCCCGTGTCAGCTCGACGGGCATGCCCGCGTGGCCGGGCATTTCCTCGTAGGCGGAGGCGGCGAGGGCGACGAGGCGCTCGGTCGCGGCGCGCACCGGTGCCACCGCGGTCGCACCGGCGATATAGGAGTCGACGAGGCAGACCCGCGCGGCGGCCGGTTGGTCGGCGAGCAGCTCGAGGACGACCGCGAAGGCGGCGCGGGCGCGTGCGGCACCCTCGCCCGCGCCCGCCAGCCGCTCTCCGGCGCGCATCACCGTCACCGCGAGCAGCTCCTCCTCGAGCGCCAGGAAGCAGTCCAGCTTGTCCTCGAACTGTTGGTAGAAGGTGCCTCGCGAGACGCCCGAGAGATCCACGATGTCGGCCACCGAGGTCGCCTCGTATCCCTGCCGCGCACAGTTGGCGATCAGCGCGGCGAAGATCCGCTCGCGCTGCTCGCGTCGCACCTTGGCGCGCTCTCGACCCCGGCCGGGGGGCAGCTTGCGCTCTCTCATCGCATCGGCATCTCCCCACGGCGTCCGCAGCATCGCCGGAGGACGATATTGCGCTCTCTCAGCGCTTGGTTCAGCATTTTCCCTGCAAGTTTTTCAGTAATTATATGTCCCTATAGAACGGCGAGTACCAAATCAATTTTTGGCTCTATAAAGGGAGATATATCGACTCCATGGCAAGATCACTGCACTGATTGCCGTAACGGTCTTGACTTCCAGTAAACAGGCGTATAACTTCGCAAATCGATGACGCCCGCTTCGTCGGGATCATCGGCACCAGGGAAATCAATTCGGGCCGCAAGGCCCTCAGGGAAAAAAGGGGTACGAGTGAAGCGCTACGCGTTGCCGACGTTGCTGTTCGTCTGCGCTCTCGTCTGCGTCGCCATGACGCCGGCCGCCGAGGCCGCGGGATGTCCGAACGAAGCGTTCCGTGTCGGTCCATCCACGCTGCTGCCGGAATGCCGCGCCTACGAGCAGGTCTCCCCCGTGGAGAAGGGCGACGGTGGCGTCTACCCCGTTTACGTTCCGCGGGCGAGCGCCTCGGGTGAGGCTGTCGAGTTCAACTCCAACTCCGGTTTCGCGGGCGCGCCCAGTGTCTCACTTGCCAACTCCTACGTCTCCCGCCGCGGCGGGGCCGACTGGCAGACCGAAAGCGTCGACGCTCCTCAGGAAAGCCGTGAATTCCAGCTCACCCTGCCCAGCCCCGCCAGCTCACCCGACCTCGGCGAGACGATCGAGATGAGCCGGATCGCGCTCACGCCGGGCGCGATCGAAAGCGGCACCAACCTCTACCTCCGAGACAACCTGACGGGCGAACGTTCTCTGATCGTCGGGCTCCCGAGCGCGGCCATGTTCAGCAGGCTCACCCAGGCGCAGTCCCCGGTCCTGGTGGTCGGCGGCTCGGACGACTGGAGTCACGTCCTCCTGAGCAGCGCATACGCGTTGACGCCCGAAGCACCGGAAGGGGTCAACAACCTCTACGACTACACCGCGGGCCAGCTCCACCTCGTCAACTACGTCCCGGCCGTGGGGGGCGGCGAAGTGATCGCCGGGGGGGCGTCCGCACTGTCCACCAGTCCATCGGTGAAGGACTCCGCGATCCCTTACGGACACGCGATCTCCGCGGATGGCTCAAGGATCTTCTTCAGGGTGAACGGGTCCGTCTACATGCGCGAAGACGACAGACGGACGATCCCGATCTCGGTTTCGGAGCGCCTCGGCGAAGAAGGCGTGGTGAAGAGCGGTGAAAGCCCGGTCGCCAACGTCGCCGGGACCGTCGTGTACTTCCTCAGCTTCGATGCCCTGACCCCCGATACGGACTGCGGCATCGGGAGCCGCTGCCTCTACGGCGCCGATGTCGAAACCGGTGAAATTCAGGATCTGACCCCGAACGGCGGCGCCTCCGGTCCTGGTGTGCAGGCCGTAACGGGCCTCGCCGAAGACGGTTCGACGGTCTACTTCACCTCACCGGAATCGTTGGTACCAGGGGCTCCGTCGGCAACCTCGGGACAAAACATCAACCTGTACGTGCTCCGGGAAGGCGGGCTGCAGTTCATCGCCCAAACCGCCGTCGGGGAGGGCGAAGGCAAGGGCCCGCGCCAGGCAGAGGTGAGCCCGAGCGGCCGCTACCTCGCCTTCGCGACGTTCACGCCGATGCGTGGCGAAGACGAATCGAGCCTGTTGTGTCCGAGCTCGGTGTTCGAACCCCACGTCGAAGGCGACTGCCGGGATGTCTATCTCTACGACGCCCGGGACGAACTCCTGACCTGCGCCAGCTGTGACGGTCCGGGCCGTGGTGACTCGTCCCTCGGCGGCCAGGTCGAAAAGCGCGTCTCCAACTTGAACGACGAATATCCGCGTGCCGTCCTCGACGATGGGGCCGTCTTCTTCGACACGCCGAACCAGCTGGTGCCACAGGATCTCAACAACGTCATGGACGTGTACGCCCGGCGCGGTGACTCGACCCAGGTGATCTCCGCCGGGAGCAGCGAATCGCCTTCGCTCTTCGCCGACGCCACTCCCGACGGCAGGAACGTCTTCTTCACCACCGCCCAGCCGTTGGTGCGGCAGGACGTCGACCAGAACATCGACGTCTATGACGCGCGCGTCGAAGGAGGCCTCGGCTCTCAGTGGCCACCTTCCCCCGGCCGACCCTGTGAAGGAGAAGGCTGTCGCGGAGCTGCGCCGACGGCGCCGTCAGCCCTCGGCTTCGGCAGCGGTGCGTCAGGGCGTGAATCCTGCTTTGCGCCGGATCCAGGACCGGCGACGAGACGCGCCCGACACCTAAGGCGCCGCTCGATCAACGTCGCCCATCGGGCCAGAAAGAGCACTGGTCCACGGGCGCAGAAGCTGCGCAAGCGGGCGCGGAAGCTGCGCCACCAGTCCGCCGCGGAGCGGCACCGGGCCACGCGACTCACGAAACGAGCCAAGAACTGCCAGGAGGTCGGACGATGAAGCGCTTGTTGACCACGATTGCTGGAGTCGCCCTTCTCCTGGGAGTCTTCGCCGGCCCCGCCTCGGCGGCGGGTGGTTCCTTCGGACTCGAATCGGTCTCGACCTGGTTGCGCACGCCGGCGGGCGCGCCGCAACTCGAGGCCGGTGCCCATCCGAGCTTCAACACCACCTTCGCTCTCGAGCCGAGCACCGACGAAGCCGGAGGAAAATGGGTCGTCAATCCCAAGGATGTCGAAGTCACCTTGCCACCGGGTCTCGTCGGCAACCCGCAGGCGCTGCCGACCTGCAGCCAGCTCGACTTCTACGTGCTGGTGCGTCAGGCCAACTGTGACCCGGCCAGCCAGGTGGGGATCGCCAAGATCACCTTCTACCTCCACGGCTCGCCGTTCTCGAGCGAAGTGGCGCTCTACAATCTCGCGCCGCCGAACGGCGTCGCCGCCCAGTTCGCCTTCGACATCCTCGGCGTGCCGGTCTACATCGACGCGACGGTCACGCCCGAAGGCGACTACAGGCTCCGCGCCGTCTCCGGCGAAACGTCCCAGGCACTCGACATCGCCGGTACCTCGGTCACCCTTTGGGGGGTTCCCGCCTCCCACGCCTACGACCACATGCGGACTCCGAAAGGGGGCTTCGGGCCGACCGGCGAAGTGGTGCCGGGCGCGGCGGTCGAACGGCCGTTCATGAGCAACCCGACCAGCTGCCCCGGCACGGCGCTGACCGTCGCGTTTCGCGCCGACTCGTGGCGGGCGCCCGGCGCCTTCAGTGAAAAATCGGTCCAGGCCGACGCCGAAGGAAATCCACTCGTCCTCACCGACTGCGGGCGGGTCCCCTTCGACGCGTCGATGACCGTGCAGCCGACGACGACGCAGGCCGAATCGCCGACCGGACTCGACGTCGATGTCGAGATGCCGCAGACCGAATTGCCCGAAGGCCTGCGGTCATCCGATCTGCGCCAGGCGGTCGTCACCCTGCCGGAAGGGATGACGATCAATCCCGCCTCGGCCGGGGGCCTCGGCTCGTGTTCGACGGAACAGATCGGCCTTGGCAGCAACGCCGAGCCGACCTGTCCGCAGTCCAGTCGCATCGGCTCGTTGCAGGTGAAGTCCCCCCTGCTCGAAGAACAGCTGACCGGCTCCGTCTTCCTTGCCCAGCAGGGCAAGAACAAGTTCGGTTCGCTCGTCGCGCTTTACCTGGTGATCGAAGATCCGGCCCGAGGGGTTCTGGTGAAGATCGCCGGCCGGATCGAACTCGACCCCAACAGTGGGCGTCTTGTCGCTCGCTTCGAAGACACTCCGCAGCTGCCGGTCACGACCCTGCAGCTCACCTTCTTCGGCGGCCCCCGGGCGGCGCTGATGACCCCGCCCACCTGCGGCACCTACTCGACGAGGGGGGAATTCGGGCCCTGGTCGGGAGGCGCGACGGTCACCACGACCGACAGCTTCCGCGTGACCTCCGGGCCGGAAGGCGCGCCCTGTCCGTCGAACGGTTTCGACCCCCGCCTGGAAGCCGGCACGGCGAACCCCGCGGCGGGCCGCTTCAACCCGCTCGAAGTCCGGATCGCGAGGGCCGATGGGACGCAGCGGCTGGGCTCGGTGACGGTGGGCCTGCCGAAGGGGCTCCTGGCCAAGCTGGCGGGCGTCCCGTACTGTCCTGACGCCGCACTCGGGTCCATTCCGGCGGCCGAAGGGGCCGGGGCGGCGGAGCTTTCCACCCCCGCCTGCCCGTCCGCCTCTCGAGTCGGGACGGTCACGGTCGCGGCGGGCGCCGGATCGAGCCCCTTCTGGGAGAAGACCGGTTCCGCCTACCTCGCGGGGCCGTACAAGGGCGCGCCGCTTTCGCTGGCCGTCGTCACCCCGGCTGTCGCCGGGCCCTTCGACCTCGGCAACGTCGTGATTCGCACGGCCCTGCAGGTGAACCCGGAAACGGCGGCGGTGACCGCGATCAGCGATCCACTGCCGACGATCCTCCACGGCATCCCGCTCGATCTGCGCGATGTTCGGGTCACCCTCGACCGCGGGGAATTCACCCGCAACCCGACCTCCTGCGAACCGACCGCGATCACCTCGACGATCGCGAGCGTGACCGGGACGCAGGCGCATCCGCAGAGCCGCTTCCAGGCGGCCGGCTGCGCGGGGCTGCCGTTCCACCCGAAGCTCTCGCTGCGGGTGCTCGGCAAGACCAACCGCAACGCCAAACCGCGGTTCCGGGCCGTCCTCACCGCCGCCCCCGGCGAAGCCGGGATCGGGCGGGCGCAGGTGAACCTGCCGCATTCGCTGTTCCTCGAACAGGGCCACCTGCAGACGATCTGCACCCGCGTCCAGTGGAACGCCGGGGCCGGGCACGGCAGCGAGTGCCCGGCGGGGACCGTCTACGGCTGGGCGCGCGCGTTCACGCCGCTGCTCGAAAAGCCGCTGGAAGGCCCGGTGTACCTGCGGTCCTCGAGCCACAAGCTCCCCGACCTGGTCGCCGCGTTGAACGGGCAGATCGACATCGAACTCGACGCCAAGGTCGACTCCGGGCCGAACAAGGGCCTGCGGACCACCTTCGAATCGGTCCCCGACGCCCCGGTCTCGAAGTTCGTCCTGACGATGAAGGGCGGCAGGAAAGGGATCCTGGTCAACAGCGAAGACCTCTGCTCGAAGCAGAGCCGGAGCCACCCGGCGATCGCCCGCCTCCGGGGCCAGAACGGCAAGGTCGAGTCGCTGCGGACGAAGGTCGCGGCGAAGTGCCGCCCCACCAAGGCCGGCTAGCGCCGTCCCCCCACCACCGCCGGATCCCTGCCGGCGGTGGTGGGCGCTGGCCGCACGTTCCAACGCTTCAAGACGCCGCGGGAAGCGCATCTGAAGCGGTGATCTCCGAGGCGCTCTACACCGTCGGCATCAGCTGGCGGGTGTCCTGGGCTCCTCATGGGGGTCCTGGCAGGCTGTGACCCCCATGAGGAGCCCAGGACGTGAGGCTTGCGTGAGGGAGGCGTCACAGGGACGTTGCG
>Ga0207652_10000525_pt1 | contig 38942 bp, 19 predicted proteins | sample KBSC63BmetaG_FD_184334 | JGI IMG/M metagenome (GOLD analysis project Ga0207652, IMG submission 184334) | Corn rhizosphere microbial communities from Kellogg Biological Station, Michigan, USA - KBS C6-3B metaG (SPAdes) (version 2) | ecosystem: Host-associated > Plants > Roots > Rhizosphere ...
AAATCACTATTATTTGTCCTTTTACTGTTTGTTTTTTTAAAACTAAAAGACATTTATTCAATCAATTTCTATCAATTCCTGAAGATTTCAAAGCCGCAAAATGATATACGCCCGAACCCACTTCAACAACAACATAATTATCCTCTTTACCTTTCACTTTTAATCCGTTTATTTGTAACAAAGCGTGCCCGCTTTCATGAATTGAATTCGCATCTTTAGCAGGAATATAAACGGTTGCAGTTGTATTACCCGGTATCTCAACATCCATTAACAAAGAATCGTTTTTGACTTTCCAGCTATTACTTACTTTTCCATAATAAGTGCCGAGGCTTGCGGATGCAAAAGTGAAACCTCCTCCGATATGCGGCTTGATTTCGATATGCTTGTAACCAACTCCATCTTCATAAGTATCAATTCCAACCATTTTCCGGTACATCCAATCACCAATCGCGCCATAAGCATAGTGATTGAAAGAATTCATTCCCGGCGTTTCAAATGTACTGTCTGGTTTTTCTCCATCCCATCTTTCCCAGATCGTAGTGGCGCCCATTTTTACCGGATAAAGCCAGGAAGGATATGTATCCTGCAACAATAATTTATAAGCCACGCTATCATAACCAAAACGGGTCAACACTTCGCACAAATAGGGAGTACCAAGGAAGCCGGTGGTAAGATGATTGTCGTAACTCTTTATATTTTCGGCAAGCCGGGCTGCAGCCTGCGATCTTAATGATTCCGGCAACATATCAAAATTCAAAGCGAGCACATAAGCTGTTTGCGTACCTGAAACAAGGCGTCCATTTGGCGTCATATATTCTTTGAGAAATGCATCTTTTATTTTTTGTAACAATGCAGAATAAGTGCGTATATCTTCTTCTTTATTCAACACTTTTGCAGCATTGATTAATAGTTGAGTTGAATGCGCATAAAAACATTGCGCGATCAAATATTTATCAGTAACAGCGGCCCTTCCGTCATTATCATCTTCAGGCCTATAAAAGAGCCAATCTCCAAAATCAAATCCCGTATTCCATAAATCGTTACGACTTTGATGATGTATATATTCTACCCACGCTTTCATGATCGGATATTGATCCTGCAAAATTTTTTTATCTCCATAAGCGAGATACATATTCCAGGCAACAATCGTTGCAACATCAGACCAGCCTGCAGAGCCGGCGGCTCCATTTCCCAAAACATTTGGTATTACAAAAGGCACACTGCCATTCGGCAATTGATCGGCAGCAACGTCTTTCATCCATTTGTCAAAAAAATTATTAACGTTCATATTGAAGGAAGCAGTGCGCGAAAAAACCTGTGCGTCGCCTGTCCAGCCAAGGCGCTCATCACGCTGCGGACAATCAGTAGGCACATCGAGGAAATTTCCTTTTTGTCCCCATTGAATATTGTGCTGCAGTTGATTGATCAAAGGATTGGAAGAAGTGAAAGTGCCGGTTTGTTTCATGTCAGAATACAATGTAACCGCAGTAAAATCTTCCGGCTTTAATTCACCTGGATAACCTTCCAGTTTCACATACCGGAAGCCATGCCACGTAAAATGAGGTTCAAAAGTCTCTTCTCCCCCACCTTTTAAAATATAATGATCTTGGGCTTTGGCAGCACGCAAATTGGCTGTATAAAAATTTCCTTCTTTGTCCAAAACTTCCGCGTGAGAAATAGTCACTGTATCACCGGCATTGCCTTTCACTTTAAGCACCACCCAGCCGACAAGATTCTGCCCAAAGTCAATTACTTTTTCACCTTTTGGTGTAGTAAAAATTTTCACCGGTTTAAAGGTTTCATGTTTTTTTACCGGCTCATTGATCGTTGCAATTAAATTGTCTAAAGAAAAATCGGCGACTTTTACGCCACTCCAATTTTTATCATTATAGGCGGGTAATAACCAGCCAGTTTTTTCCTTTCGTGCATCAATCGTTTCGCCATTATATATTTCTGCATAACGGATCGCGCCTGTTGAAGACTTCCAGTTATCATCAGAAATAATCGTTGCTTCAGAACCATCACTATAAGTCACATTTAACTGAAAAAGCAATGCCGCATCTTTTCCATAAATGTCCTTATTACCGCCCCACGCAAGCGTTCCACGATACCATCCGTTGCCAAGTACCACGCCAATCACATTCTGTCCGTCTTTTAAAAGATCGGTTACATCATACGCCTGGTATTGCAAGCGCTTATTGTACGAAGTCCATCCGGGGGTTAAATATGCATCACCAACACGTTTGCCATTTATATGTGCTTCATACAATCCATGTGAAGTAATATAGGCTGTTGCCGAAACAATCTTTTTATTCAGAGAAAATTGTTTCCGGAAAACCGGGCTTACATGTGGTGAATCTTCTGTAAAGCCAGGCTCTATCCACCTCGCTTTCCAGTCACTTTTATTTAATAAACCCATTTGAAAAAAAGCAGGTGCACTCCAAGCGGAAACATTACCGCCATTATCCCAAACTCTTACCTGCCAGGAATATTTTCGGCCCGATTGCAAAGGAGAACCTGCATAAGGAATATGAACTGATTGATCAGATACAATTTTTCCCGGATCCCAAACAACCGATTTGCCGGAAAGAGCTTTGATTTCATAAGCCGTTTGCAGTACATTTCTTTTGTTGCTGTTCAATTGCCAGGAGAATTGTGGAGATACTCCTTCTTCAATTGGATTACTTAGATTATTACACAATAATTCAGCAACCCTTGTTTGTGAAAACCCAAAAACTGATAGAAGCAACAGTGTAAAAATTGCGATAGATTTTTTCATACTGTAATCGTGCTTTTTATTTGTTATTATTCAATTGAATCTAAATACTCTTTCTTTATAAGAAGATGAAGGTATTTGATTCAAGATAAAACATTATAAAGTCATTGAATAATAAGAATAAAAGAAATTAAAGATATTGAGTGCCTAAAATTAACTATCCTGTATTGACCTGATTAGCAAAAGTTCATGAAAACATTTCGATAGAAAACAAATATCATTACTCCAAAACGTTTGCCGTTTAAATTAGATGCTCCGCAATTTTATTTAAAATCCTTTTCCATTTTTTTCAATGGAATTAGCTGAACCGGACCTGTTAATCCTGAAGGTAATGGTTTCCAATCTGCAGCATTCAAAGGTTTATAATCGAGGTTTACCACATTTATATCATAAAATATTTTCCACGGAATCCCTTTCTGATCGTAATCGGCGATTCTGTTTGCAGGAAGATTTGTTACTTCAATGGATAAATGATTCTCACCCTTCTTTAAAAATCTTCCAATATTTATTTGAAAAGGGACCGACCATACAACACCGGCGTCATGTCCATTTACTTTTACCCGTGCGCTTATATGCATTTTCCCTAAATCCAATAACCATTCATCTGCTTTCAAATTTGGCATTTTAAAAGAAACATCATATTTACCGGTGCCTGCAAACACTTTAGTACTATCATTTAATTCCGTCCATGAGGTAACACTATCCAAATCAAAACTTTTCTTTATTACAGGTGTGCCTTCAGTAAAAGAAAGATGCCATTTATTTTTGATTGTTACCGGTTCACCTTTTCTTTCATAATAACTCCAGTCTTTTCCAGTGATTTTTTTATCAGTAAATGTTTTTATAATAAACGATTGACCAGGTTTTATTTGCAGGTATATTTCTGAATGATTTCCTTCTGTTTTTATTTGAGCATTGCCGGAGAGTCCGGTACAGGGATCGAAAATGATCGCAGAGGTGGCTTTTACTGCTAAAGGCACCCATTCATCTACCGAAGTAGCTTGTTGATTTGCAAGAAAATAATGATACCCGTCAGGATCTTTTCTGCGAATAAATTTCAATTTCTCATCTACCAAACGCTCTCTTGGAATGTTGGATAACCTAAGCAGGCTATCTATGTCAGTTCCGTAAATGATTTCTCCTTTTCCATAAGTTATATGGCCAGACGAATTAAATGTTGACGAAATTGGAATTTCATGTTTTAAGGCGTGAAAAACTGCACGACGTTTATCCAGCTGATTCAATCCCGGAACATCCTTTGGCCAATGATCTGCAAAAATGACTTTAGCCCCGTTTTTTGCAAGATTCAGAATTGCTTTCATGGTTGATTGCGGCATAAAATGACAGGAAGGAATCACCAAAGCTTTATAAGAAGCACCGGGTGTTTTCAGCAGTCCATTTTCCAGATGCGTTTGCAACAGATATTTATCAGAAATAAAATCCATGCTGTAACCCTTCTCCGTCATTTCTTTTGATAATTGATAAAATGAAGTAGGCTCCAGCCAATCGGAAATCTTATTAATGGGAAGTTGGTAGATGGAAGTTCCCTGCTGATTGTACCAAACATCGTGAAGTGGCCAATATACCAGTAGATTGTTATCCGGTTTACCTTGCTGCAAAAATGATTGGCACCGGGTAATGTATTTTGTAAAAACAGGTATGTCGTGCCAGATTGTATTATAGGGAGAAAAATCTACTGAAGCGTAAAATTGCCAACCAGGCCAGGCCGCTCCTTTTGGAGAATAAGGCGTACCATGAAAAAAAACATGATTGATCCCTGACAGAAATAACTGATCAAGTTCAGGTTTGCATTGTGAGAGTGCTGTATGAAAATGCTCTCTCAACCAGGTAAAAGTTTCTGAAGAAGCATATTTTTTACCAGTTATGTGAGCCGCCGAAGACGCAAACTTCTGAAATAACGCACGCGAATCGCTTGCATGCATCCATTGTGGATCAAAATTAATTCCCGGAATATCAAATTTTGTTGTGCCAAAAGATTCACATTCGGGGATATCAACCGCTGCATACAAATCAATCAAATTGCCGGGTGAACCGTGGGCCTGGTTGCGGGTAATGGCGCCCATTTTATGGGCCCAGTTTGTCCAGGGAATGGTAAAATTATCCAAAAGCATCTCCCCGATCGTTTGACGATAATCTGCTATTATACGGCGGACACTATCCGGGTCTCCAGTTCCGGTAAACAAAGGCAAATAATCCTCTAATTTATAACCGCGTCTTTTTGCAAATTCTTTAAAAACATCTGCACTCCAATTCGCTCCATATACTTCATAAGAATCATTAAAGAATGTATGAGGTGATGAAGATTTACTGCCGGCGAATGCTTTGGTAAATCTGTCAAGATAGGTATGTAAGGCATCTGCAGAAAAATGATCCATTACCCATCCTTCTCCGCCGGGAGATGAGCGTTTTACTTTTTGCAAGGTTTTTCCGTTAAAAACCGCGATTAATTCCCAATTGCCAGCCGGTGCTTTCCAGTTTAATTTTCCAACTTTATCTACCTCATCTGTCAGATTGATTTTTTGTCCATTATCCGAATAACCCATAAGCATTTGCAGCGGCGCAATATCCTTTTGAGCAGCGTTTTTTACAACAACCGGTTCATTCAATATTTCACCACTTTTTAAATGATAGGTTTGAAATATCACTTTCGACGCCGCCTCCTGAATAGGAATCTGTGGGCCTCCGAATGGCCATCCGGTGCCTGTCGTCATATCAACTTCCATGTTTAAACGCCTTGCATCGTCTATTGTAAATTGTAACATCTTCATCCATTTCGGCGATAAGTAATCAATAAAACGGTTTTCATAGCCTTTTACACCATAAACAGGCGTAATCTCTACGCCACCAAAACCGGCTTTTTCTAATGCTTCTAAATTATAATTAATGCCGGCTGTATCAACAGCATTACCAAACCACCACCAGCGGGTAAATGGTTTATCTTCCCGTTTTACATCCGGCCATGAAGAAGGAGACTGGCAGGAAGCCGGATACTTCGTAAAAGTGAGTATGCACAGAACAATGACGATTTTTTTCACCTCTAAAAATTTATAAGTAAATATATTTATTAGCAGGAGACGCTAATTTTTCTCTTTCTTCAATTTCACTGCATATATTTCATTATGCCCTTCGAAATTGCCCCTGAAAATTACCGATTTTCCATCCGGAGAAAAATGAACATTTGGCTCTAATCCACGATATTTTTGATATCGCATATCAACCAATTTTTCAGAATGAAGGGAGTCGGCTTCGGGATGAAATAAATAAATCCACATTCCGTCTTTTGCCCGTGCCACTTGCGTAGAATCGCCGCCGTCGCCACAAAATAATTTTTCATCAGGCGAAAGATTGTAGTGAATAGACCATTCATTGCGCTGAAGCTGCAATCTTTTTTCCTGCATGGTGTTTATATCCACACCTCCCAAATAAAAAGTAACCGAACGTGGATTCTGTAAATCAAACCAAACTCTTTTCCCATCGGGACTCCACCACTCGTGACCATTAATTTCTCCTTTTACAGTTCGTTTGTGCAATAATTTTTTCTCTTTTGTTTTGACATTGATCAGCCAGCTGCGATCTACTTTATCCCATGGGCCCTCGTGCCCATACAGCAATAAATCAGGATCAACAGGAGAAAATTGCTCATGATTTAGCCAGTTGTCTTCACTGTCGATTTTGTTCAACTCTTTGGTTTGTAAATTAATGGTGAATAATACATGCGGAATGTGTGCATCATAAATGCGATTAAAGAAACCGCTTTTTTCAGGAAATCGTTTTAAAATCTCTCTTTCTTCGCCGCTGCTCCAAACTCCCGCAAGCAAAGTTTCATTGGCATTAACAGAAGCAATGTGGCCTTTAAAATCTTCGGGAAACACATACAATAAACGAACGTCATGCGAATCAATATTCACCGAAAATACACTGTCGCCGCTTTGGAAGTATGCATCACGGTTTTTGCTTCCGAGTATTTCTCCTGACATTCTTCCATTAAAATGGGTAACCTGTGTTGATACGAAATTTTGCAAATTCACAGCAAACAATTGGTTCCCATTTGAGGTTGATCCATAATAGATCATTTCCCATCCTTTTCCATCAGGCGTTTTTAAGAATGGATTGTTGTGAAAATAAAAACTGTTGTTATTTCCTGTTCTCCTGCTCAATTTAATGATCTCGTGGCCGGTATTTTTATCAATCCATTCGTTTGGCATTGTTTGTCCTCCCGTTTGTAAAACAGGAATATTATCGGAATGAAATACACCGGTCGACAAGAAGGAAAGAAGAAGAAAAATCAAATTTTTCATTGTGGTGAGTATTTACATAATTAAATCAAAATGCTGTTAAAATTGTTCATGTACCGAGTTATTATTTTGTTTGTCTGTGTAAGGTGGTGATTGAAACAGGGAGAAATTCTGTGTTTTTTCCAATTGAAAAAGCGGGATCTTTTCAACTTTCTGAATATTCAAAAAACGAAAGACAACGTCATTCACATCATTTAAGGCAAATGCCGGCCGATAATCTTTTTGTGTTGTACGGATTTTTATATCGCTGAACGTAATGCCTTTTGCATGGCGAATATAAAAACCATAAGAAGGAAGTGTACCAAACATGGTTGGTTCGGGATATGCATTTTCTTTTTCAGGCGGTTCAATGTTTGATTGCTCTTTTGTTCCACCACCTTCTACAAAAAATTGCAGGTTGCTGATGTTTACATCCTCTATATCACTTCCCGGTATTCCGCTGATTGTGGAAGCGGCCTTGGAGGCACTGTTGTAAACAACGATGTTGCTGATGTTCACCCTGTGAAGCGCACCCGCTGTAATTCCTTTTGGGCCACGAAGGCGGCTGCCAATCCGAAGAAAAATGGGCATATTGTAAATATCCCGCATCGTAATATTGGAAATCGTTACATCTTCCAGATCACCACCATCTACCGTTTCCAAAGCCAATCCCTGGCAGCGGTCAAAAACGCAATTGGTGATGGTTACATTTTTAAAGCCGCCGTTAGACTCCGTGCCGAATTTAATTCGCCCCGTGTGACCAACACGAAAAGTGGAATCAAATAATTTGTATGTTCCGTCAATTACGGTTCCTTCCTGGTAATCGCCGGACACAATGCAATTACTGATCACCACATCTTTCGTTGCTCTTTTATATCCTAAGGCAAACGAGCTTTTCAAACAAATGCCGTCGTCCCAGGGAGAATTCACATGGCAATTAGTGATACGCACATTATGGCAACAATCAATATCCATTCCGTCACGGTTGGTATCAATTGTGAGATTATCAATTGTAAGATTATCTACACCGGTTACCAAAATCCCAAAATGGCCGCCGTGCCATATACTGAAATCGCGAAGCAAAACATTGTGACAATTTTTTAAAGCAATACTTTTATCTCCGAGGCCTTTAGGAAGGTGATCACGAGGAATGTTCCTCGTTAATCCTTTTCCATAAATCAGCCCAGAACCGATAATACTAATATTCTCCAACTGTTCGCCCCATATAAATCCGTTATGCCAATGACTGTGGCCATAGTCCTGGTACTGATCCCATTCATTTAATTCCGGTTTATCATAAGCAGTTGTATCATAAATTGCCTGCAAAACGGTTCCTGAACTTAAATATAAAGTGATATTACTTTGTAGCCGGATGGAGCCGGAAAGGTAAGTACCGGCAGGAAAAAAAACCGTTCCTCCACCTGCTTTTGCAGCAGTTTCAATGGCTTTATTGATAGCCGCAGCGTCATTGGTTTTTCCGTCTGCTTTGGCGCCATAATCTTTTACATTGAAAGTACTTTCAGAGAAATGTGCCGCCGACGAGTAAAACCATGGCGGCAAATCACCTGAATAGGATTTTGCATTTAAAGAAATAAGTAAGCAAAGGAAGAGCGTGTAGAAAAGAAATTTTTTCATGCTTTTATTTTTTCAGTATTAAAAAAATCATTTTTCCAGTAAACAAATATTTAAGCTGAAATCCTGTTTTTCAAAACATCTGTAAAAAGTGATTGTTTCTCAATCGATATTTCTGCTGTTAATCATAATCAAACCGCATCGTTTCATTTTACTCACAGTAGACAAACATTTATCCTGAATTTCTCTTTGATCAAAAGCTCAAATGTTTTTAAAGATGCACATTTGTTTATTCTTGTTTTTTTACTTCAATGGAAACGGCGCCGGATTTTAGTCCCTTTGCTGTTGCACTGATTTTTATTTTACCTGACGAATCTTTTGTTTTAATAATAGCAATACATCTTCCTTTGTAGGCAGGATATTCCGTGCCCTGATAACTTTTATGACTAAAAATATCGCCATTGTCAACAGCCGCAATTTCACCGGATCCTTCTATTTTAAATTTGATGAGATCATTTGCATTGGGGCATGGAATACCATGTGAATCAACAATAGTTGCCGTTACAATTGCAACATCATTCCTGTTAATAGTCAAAGACGATTCGTCTGTAGTTAGTGAAATTTTCTCAGGAGTGTTGGCAGTCTTCAGTTCATCTGTTGCAACTTCTTTTCCATCATTTTTTCCTATTGCTTTTATCGTTCCTTTTTCAAATGGCATCTGCCATTCCCGGGGCGAATCATCTGATGGTTTTTGTTTACTTCCAAGTGATTTTCCATTCAAGAAAAGTTCTACTTTACTACAATTGCTGTAAACCTCGACTGTTGCGTCATGATAATTGTCCATATCATCCGGAGTCCAGTTTGCCACCCATTTTTCAGTCGTATCAGTGGAATTTCTTACAATATGAACAACAGGTTTATCACTCCACCAGCTTTGATGTTGAAAACCCAATGGTTTCCAACAACGGCCTGTTCTGTCAAATAATCCCTGGCTATTCGTTGTCGCCGGCCAGTCGGCTTCGCCAAGATAATCAAAGCCGGTCCATAAAAATTGTCCGGCCATAAAAGGATTGTCTCTCAACGCCAACCAGGCCGATAAACTATGGCCGTTTTCTGTGCCAATCACTTTCCAATCCGGGTGGGTTTCATGTGCAGCGACTAACTCATTCTCGCGGTAATTTTGTCCAACAACATCCATCATTTGTGCAAATCCATTTGTATAAACATGAGAACTTGCTGGCCGGAAAAGCGCCATGGTCACAGGTCTTGTTGAATCCAGGCTATGAACCAAATCCTGAAGATCTTTATACTTTTTAAATCCTTCCGCATCATTCAGATTATCATGAATTTCATTACCGACGCTGTATATCACTATTGCCGGATGATTCCGGTCCCGCATGACCATATCGCTTAAATCTTTTCTCCACCAATCTTTAAAATAATGATTATACCCTTTTTCGCCGTGCTTTTTCGCCGCTGTCCAGGTGTCAAAAGCTTCATCCATTACCAAAAATCCCATTTGATCGCATAAATCGAGGAATTCAGGAGCAACAGGATTATGAGAAGTGCGAATGGCGTTTGCTCCAACTTTTTTTAGCAATTGAAACCTGCGCCTCCAGATTCCCAAAGGAACCGCTGCACCTACTGCTCCACCATCGTGATGCAAACAAACTCCTTTAATTTTTAGATTCTTATTGTTCAACCAAAAGCCGGTAGCAGCATCAAATCTTTCTGTGCGAATACCAAAAGGAATCGTGTCATCATCTAATAGGGTTTTATTAAAGCTCACAGAAACCACTGCTTTATACAATTTATTAAATTGACTCACATTCCATAAATTCGGATTTTGGATTTCAAGACTCAGATCAATTTGAACATTTTTTCCCGCCGGGATATTTTGATCTGATGCAGATTCCTGTATTTTCTTGCCGGCAGGGTCTAACAAAATCGCTTTGATCATGTAGCGTCCATCCGCTTTACTTTCATTATCAACTTTTGTCTGCACGTTTACCGTTGCTTTTTGTGTACTTACTTTTGGAGTGGTAATAAAAACTCCCCAATGATCAATATGAACCGGCGCTGTGGCAATCAGGTAAACATGACGATAAATTCCGGCGCCTGTATAAAAACGTGAAGCAGGCTGAATGGAATTATCGACTCTGACTGCAATAATATTATTTGCGTTTTTACCAAAATTCAGGTGACCGGTTAAATCATAGCAGAAACTTACATAACCATAAGGACGATGCCCCAAATGAACACCATTGATCCATACATCGCTGTTTGCCATGATACCGTCGAACTCAATGAGAATTTTTTTGTTTGAACAGCTATTCTCTAACCGGAAATTTTTGCGGTACCAGCCAATGCCAGCCGGCAAATAGCCTCCACCTCTGCCTGTTGGATTATTTTCATCATAAGGTCCTTCGATACTCCAGTCGTGTGGTAAATCTAATCTTCGCCAGCTTCCATCATTAAAGTTTATTTGCTCTGCTGTCTTCGAATCTCCTTTAAAAAAATGCCAGTCTTTATCAAAAAGACGGGTAATCCTTTGTGCATCAGAAGAAACATGAGAAGCGATTAAAATGAAAAAGAATAAAATGCCTCTTCGAAAAGAATGCATCAATTCTTTAAAATATGTTGTCCACACCATCATTATAAAAGGATCAGGTTCAGTTTTAAAATGAAAATAAGTATTGAGAATACGACGGTAATGAAAAATACGTCTCAATTTGTTTGCGTGTTTCAAATCTAATCGAAAGATTTTCTTCAACCATCCTTTGCTTTCCTGCTTTCAGTTTTATTGAAATTTAGAGTTTTACATTCATTGCATCTTCTATATCCAGTTTACTATTATCTTTTGCCTTGATGCTCACATTATCAAAACGCCAGTCCTTTGCATGTTCAATTTTACCGGCGCTATTTGCACTGATTTTGATATTCTTCAACTCAAAGTTTTTCAAAGGAGAAGTGCTCATGCCTACTGCATTAATTGCGGTCTTACAATCGGTTCCTGTAATATTACTGATGTCTACATTTTGTATGGTTGGTGTTCCTTTTGACGCCGGCACTTTTTCCAACATAACTTTCCAGTAGGCAGGAATAGAATCATAATTATATTCGCCGGGAAGAGTCGTATAACTGTAATTAGGATTCCAATTCAAATTCAGATTTATTGCTGTATTTACCTTTTCCATTTTGAGGTTTTCAATATTAATATCTTCAACAGTTCCACCTCGTGTAAATGCAGATTTAAAATTTACGCCGTTTGAAGTTCCAATGGCTGTAGAATTTTCAACCAGCACATGCCGGATTCCGCCGGAGGTTTCGCTTCCAAACGTACAAAGGCCGCCGCCTTTTCGTGCGATGCAATGACGAATCACGACATACTCAGTTGGTCGGTTTACCCTTAATCCATCTGCATCACGTCCGGCTTTTAAACAAAAATCGTCATCATTACAATCAATATCACAATTCTCTACCAAAATATAAGTAGAAGAATCGATATCAATTCCATCAGTACTTGGGCCATGTCCCCCGATGTTATTCTGAATAGTGATCCCATCAACGGTGATATGTTTGGAGTATAAAACATGCACCGTCCAAAAACCGGAACGCTGAAGGTGAAGGCCTTTTAAAGTAATATTTTCAGATCCGGAAATCAATAAAAGCCTTGGCCTGCGGCAATCATAATCCGCAGCCCAGCGGATCCCTTTAGGATCATACACTTTACGCATGGCCCAATATTTATCCCAGAAAGGCTTTCCTCTTCCATCAATAATTCCGTCGCCTGTGATGGCTACTTTTTTTTGATCCAATACATTAATGAGGGCAGCAGGCCATGGCATTTCAATCCCTGCCACACGTGTTTTAATAATTGGATAATCATTGATATCCTGGCTGCCAAGAATTTTTACGTTCTTATCTATTTTGAGCGTCACGCCTGACTTTAGAAAAAGGGAGCCGGTAACGTATTCTCCGGTATCGAACACAACGATGCCGCCACCATTCGCCGCGCATGCATCAATCGCTTTTTGAATAAACTTTGTATTCATGGTTTTTCCGTCATTTACAGCACCATAACTATTTACCTTGAAAATCTTTTTTTCTGTCGGGACAGTTTTTGCGCCTACTTCTTTCACCCAACCAGGTGTCTGATACTTTGTAAAACCACTGTTGCTTGTTACAGGATAGGTAAATGCCATTAATACTAAAAGTGCAGCAATTGCAAATAGTTTGGATAAATCAGACTTAATAAATTTCATGATAAAAGGTTTAATTTCCTAAAGGTTTTATTGAGGTGTACATGGGTGTTAAGGGTAAATCCCATTTCTTTATATCATCCGGATGCGGAGGATTAAAAGTGGCGTCGCCTTTTAAATACTTGGCAATAGCGAGCTTTGAATTGCGTATGCCATTCACCATGCATTTCGCTAGTTCATAAGCTCCAAAATCATTAAAATGGGTATTATCTGTCAGCGGGTTCAACTGACCAGGAAAAGTTCCGGAAGGAAACTGTACGAAAAGCTGCTTTGATTTCTCAGGGCCAAATACGTTAAAGAGTTCAGCACTCATCGCATTCAAATCAATCAGGGCAACACCATCTTTTTTAGCTTCATAACGCATAGCTGTCGGGTACTCTCCAAGTGTATTTTCAATATGTCCGGTTGAATCAAAAAAACGACGGCAGGTAGAAGTAACCAATACAGGAATTGCTTTGTGTGCCCTCGCAGAATCAATAAACCTTTTCAGCAAGGCATTATAGGTTGTATAAGGCTTTTCATGTGCGCCGGGTTTTTGATCATTGTGTGCAAATTCGACAAACAAATAATCTCCAGGCTTTATTACGTTCATTATTTTCTCCAGTCGCTTGTGTGCGATAAATGCACCTAACGTGGAACCTGAAACCGCATGATTAGCAATGACTATCTGATCACTTTTGAAAAATGACGGAATCATTTGCCCCCAGCAAGCCCACGGTTCCAACTGCTGATCGGTAACCGTGGAATTGCCGGTAAGATAAACGGTGGTTGCGTTTTCGACTTTTTGTATTTCAATTGCATCAACGCACGGACGGCTGTTGCTAAACTCAAGCGTTAATTTATTGTCCCAATCCAGCTGGTTTATTTCCCGTGGCTTTAAAATTACTTTTTGTCCGTTCGGAAGCAGGCTATCGCGAATATTAACCATAAAGGAAACTGTGGTAAACTTTCCGGGAATGGTTTTAATTTCTTTTATCATTAACCGACGCGATTCCGCTTTAATAGTAGTGATACTATTTTGCCAAAGATCTCCCAGGGTGACAGATACTTTATAACTACCTTCCGGTACTTTTACCGAGAAAAAGAATGAACTGTTACTGGTGCAAAAATCACTTGTAAGCGCATCATTGCCGCCTCTGTCTAAGGCTGTTACCTGGCTGTTGTAATCAAAACCATAACCTTGTGCATCATTATATTTAGTTGTAGCAACTACTTGTTTAAAGCCGCCTGCAACTTTGCCGGTGCCGAAGTCAAATTTGTAACTTGCTTGTGCAAATACATTTTCTGTTTCTGCGAAAAGGGTAGTTGCAATTCCAGCTAAAAACAACATTTTAAACATAGCTTTCGATTTGAATTCAACTCTATTTTTATTTTTTACTGCGGTCTTTAACAAGGCGATACGTTTCAGAAGCACGTATTTCCCGATACGGTTTTAATTTCAAAATTTCTGCGCCAGCTCTTAATACCGGTCCCTCGCCCATTGGTGTATTTTTTTCTGCCGGACGAGTATAATATACCGGAAGCGAAGGCGCAATCCCTGTTCCCGGACAAATAGCAGTAACATCACCCTGCTCGGTTATTTTGCTTAAAATTCCTTTCCAACCAAAATCTGCCACCTGTGCAAAATCAGATTCAAGCCATCCACGGTTGACACCTCGTGCTATACTGAAAGTAAACATTGCCGAGCAACTGGTTTCTTCATAAGAATCGGTTTTGTCAAGCAACTGGTGCCATAAACCCGATTGGCCTTGATAACGTGCTATTCCAATTGCTTGCTGTTGAAATAATTTCAGCAGTTGCGCATATTTAGGATGATTTTTCGGCAATACCGATAGCAAATCCGCCTGCGCCATCATCATCCAGCCATTGCAGCGACCCCAATAAGCTACGCCGTTGTGCCTTGTGTCTGTGTAATAACAATGATAATAGATTTGCTTATCCTTATCCCACAGATATTGGTGAAACTGAAGGACCTGCTTTACCGCATCATCAAAATATTTTGTATCACCTGTCAGCTTGCCCATTCTTGCCAGCAGTGAAACACTCATGTAAAGGTCGTCGGCCCAAATGGTCATCGTGTGAGGAAAATATCGTGCGATAGTACCGTCTTTCAATCGCGGTTCAGCATATTCAAGCGTGTGAATGGCTTTATCAAAATATCGTTTAAAAGCGGGATTTTTTTGAGTTTGATATAAATCCACAAGGCTTGCTGCCATGGTTCCATAATCATCCAACCTGATCATTCTATAAAACATGTAATTGGATAAACGGCTTACTTTTTCGAGACCGTTTTCCTGCTTCAAAACAGTGTCATATTGCTCTCGGAAAAAATTTAAGTTGGAAGGATTGAATATGAATTGCATGTTTTTTAAAACGTAATTTTCATATTGCGAATCCTGAAGTTGTGTTGCCAGTTCCAGCATCGAAATGTTCAACACGCCATTTGTATAATGCCAATCGTTATAACGACTTTGTATTTTTATACTCAATGAAAAAGGAACATTTGTAAGACTATCATACGTTTGACCGGTTTTACTATCAATAAATTTGTAAGAAGTTTCATCAATAATCCGATTGGCAATCTTCCTGAGAATGGATTCTGTTTGCGCATGCGTTTGCGCCTGCATTGAAAAGGTAATTGCCGAACAGAAAATAAAAACGAATATTTTTTTCATAATCATTGTTTCAAAACTTTGTTATACACTTTCAATAAAATAAGAATCACTCATATTTCTTTCTTTGCTGAATTAATTTTTAAACAAATCGTTTTCTCATTCCGGCCCGGTAATTTCTTCCTCGTACTTTTTTGCTTCTGTATAAATTTCTTTCATCAAAGGCAGAGGATTTCCCAAGCTGATGTGTTGCATTTGATTCAGTTGCGCTGCCGCCAATCCATAACTGCTTAACCGCGTTTCAGGTTCAAAAGTGAAAAGGCTATCACGGTAATATTCAACCTTTTTCATTGAAGCTGCAATGGCATTCAGCTGGGAAGTATCCGTTGTGCGCATCGAATACAAATAACGCAAGTATCTATATCGCCAGTAACTTACTTCTAATTCTTTATTTTCTATGGCTACGTATTTAAGCCAGTTAAATCTTGTTTTTAATTCTGTATAAATTCTTTCAGATAAAAACGGTTTTGCTTTTTCGAGAAAAGTGAACATGCTGTCAATTTTTTGCAAGGCATCGTTCTTTTGATTCATCACGAGTTGAATATTTTCTTTGTTGGGTAAAAGAAAATGGCTGTATTCCGGCAGGTAAAAACGATTCGTGTACATCAGCAAAACTTCTCTACGGTAAATCGTCCCCGGGAAACCTGAATTGGTATCCCATCCAAAACCGAGAGTCGAAAAAATTTCATTGGCGACCGGTTCAGATAATTGCAACGCTTTGACGATAAAAGGAGCGGCCTTTTCGCCATAAACCGGTGTTGCCCAGACAAGCCATATTTTTCCAACATCTGCATTTACATTCCACGATAATTCCTTCCATGCAAAAAGATTAATACTATTGGCAATGTCATTGAATAAATTATAATGAGGCTGATGTGTGCCGCCGTAAAATACATTGGTGCCACCATTTTTTCCGATTAGCTTCAAGGCTCTTTTGATCGTCGAATCTGTATATTTCACATTTACAGCGGGCAAATAAAAAAGACCGGTTGTTTGACCGGTAATTTGATATTCGATCACTTGAGGATGATTTCGGGCTTTTCCTATTAAGGTATTATTTCTTGCGGCAGGAAAGCAATCCGACATGTAAGACTTCGTCTGAAGAATAATATCATTTGGAAGTGAATCGATTACTTTGCCCCAAACAGATTCGCGGCTACCACTGAATCCTCCATAACCGGGCGCGTGTACAAACTGATGTTCCAATGCGCCCTCATTATTATGCAAGGTTACCCAATGTGCCCTTCCGGACGACCAGGTACGCATGATCAAAGGCAAATGATATTTGCTCAACACTTTATGATATTCTCCGACAATTTTTTGCAGTTCGTTATCGAACTGATTCATCCCATTCGACTTGGATAAACTATCCTGGCTGTAAATTCCGTATTCATCCCAAAAAGTAGCCACCATTCCATCGCCATGGAGGGTTTGAATATATTCGTCTACTATCGCATCAATTATTTTCCAGGTAATGGGCAGAGATGGATTCAGCGTCGCCTTTTCCCAGGAATGAGGGGCACGAACACCCGTAATATCCGGATAAACTTTATAAACTGCGTTTGCTAAAACAGGTGACCAGCGAACAATATCATTTCCATATAAAAACGGATAAAAATCAACATCTGCATCATGACACGCTTTTGCTAATTTTAAAGCCTGCTGTTCTGCTTCGTCTTTATTTTTCAATAATCTTTCTTTTTCATTTTCAGGAATATTATTAAATATTTCAGGAAATGATTTTTGTAAAGTAATAAATCCCGGATGAATATTATCGAACACAATATTGGCTCCTGTATTTGCTATCAGTTGCGCCATATTATTTTCAGGTCCTTTATTAATGTCCCTTATTTTAAAATCCGGTTGTCTTAAATATATTCCAGTCCTTTTGCCTTGCCACCAGTTTACATCGCCGGCTGCATACAAAAGCGAGCGCGGCCGTTTGCCAAATATCAAAGCTCTATTTCCGTCAAACTTAATCAGGTATCCGTCGAAAGCAACCTTTTGCGGATCCTGGCCGATAAAGGAACGTTGTACTTTTGATGGCTTGCCATAAGCAAGTTCTATCGTTCCTTCCTGCGGTATTTTCAGATTCGCTTCTTCCAGGATATTTCCTTCAGGGATATTTAATTTTTGTGCCAGGATTTCCGCTGCCGAACGAACAGCAGGATGAACGCCTTTCTGCAAAACGATGTGCGTGAAAGTTTGTGCCTGTGTTTGATGCAGGCAAATACAGCAAAGCAAGAAATAAATGGTTTTCTTCATTTTACCTGGTTGATATTAAACTACTCTTTATCGATTTTACTAACTCTATTTTTCCCTTATTCTTTTAATAATGTTATACTCATTAATCCAATCACTACATCATTAGCGACTGTTTTTAATTCCAATGATTTTAAAATTTTGTCTTTATTCAAAGGCATATCCAATACTGTAGCGGCCCCACCGGGAATCGCTAAGTCTGTAAATCCTTTTATAGATTGATAATGATTAAAATGCCGGGTAATTAAGCCGGTTTGCAAATGCACACGATAAGGAACAGGTGTGCTGCATTGAAAAGCATAATTATCATAACTATAATCCTGTTCTATCGGCCACCACGTATCCGGGTTTTTTAATATTAAGCTATCGTTGCTTCCATCGGTGTAATGAATGATTATTAGTCCGTTCACAATGCGGCTTTGCATCGCGTTAGTAGAACCTGCCATTAAAAAATACGCATGCATTGCTTTGCCCGATAATGCAATATTTATTTTATCAGGATAATTATTCCAGTTTGAAGTAAATACAATATTTCGAGCCTCATTTGCGGAAGGAGTTGAAAACACAATTCCGTCAGGCAACATAAAAGAGCCTGTTAAGGAAGCCAATTTACGCAATCCGCTGTCATCAATTTCAGGGCGGATTAAAGGATAACACCAGTTGCCAATCCCTTGTTCAGGCAATTGCAAAGTGGGCACATTCGGACGCGGAGACAGATATTTGTTGAGAAATATTTGGGTGACTCTATCATTAAAATGAGCAGATATATTCACCGGGGTAAAATGAAGACGTTTATTTTCAATGAAAGGTAAGTGCCAATTAATAATCTCTTTTGAAATCAAAATTTCATTTCCCGATGAAACGGTTATTTTGTTTGTTCCCGGTAACAATTCTTTTGAAGGAATAAATAAAGATGGCGAGGATTTGCCAGCGCTAATGCTTACATTTTTCTGTTGAGAAAAATTACCAGATTGAATCAAAACTGCCTTGGAAAATTTTTTGGTTGTGTTATTTTGAATAAAGAACCGTATCCCGGTTGAATCGGTCTTTTTACCAGCAACAATTTCTAATGCATCCCTTATAGAAAAATTTACCGGTATCCACCAAGTCAAATTGTTTTGCTGCACTTCTACAAATAACGTATGTCCATTTTTGCTACCAGTCACTTTTCCGGATAACTGGTGTTCATTTATCTTTATTCCTGATAAAGTTTGTTGCGGATCTTTTACATCAACTATTTTTGCAGAATCAATTTTTACCTTAAAAGTTTGTTTGCTGACTGCCATCGAATCATATTGCGCAAAAGCTTTTTTCCCGCCAGACCATTTAATGTGAATATGATATTCATTTGAAAACGGAAAGGAAAATTCAATGAAAGGTTCACCGATAGAAGTGGTTGAATGCCACCGAATGTTCTTTCCATTCGCTGATATTTCTTCCGGCTTTTTTCCCTTCACCGCAATCTTGCATTTAAGATTCATTTTTGAAATAAAAGCCGGTAGAATTGAATAATCGTCTTCATTTCCATTTTGATGATAATCCATTTGAATATCAGGAGTTGTTATTGATGCATATTTCCATTTTGCCGGCCACCCGGGTTGTATCAATAAAGTGTCGGATAATGCATGCGGGCGAATACCAAATAAGCCTTCTACCAATGCACGCGAGGTAATTCCGATCGGGTCGCCAAAATCCCGATAAAGTTCACCGCGGTACCGATCGTAATAAGAAAGCTGCTCAAAATTTCCGGGGCTTGGACCAAGATACATGCTTTCGATGATCATGCTTTTAAAAATATCAAAAGCGGTATTCCTTCTTTCCCCTTGCCAATAAGCCAGAGCGGTGTGGGCCATTTCTGCCATTACCACATTATTCACACTCCAGGTATAGGGCATCCAGTCGCTGGTGGAAAGCATAAAATAATTTCCTTTCAACTCCGGGCATTGGATGAGAATATGAGGTATCTGGGTATCAATATATCGCAGCGATTGATAGCATTGAAAAATATTCGGCACTTCGGAGTCAATGGCATGATAAATTGACCAGAGCGCAGCATCCGGATGTAGTTTCTTTTCACCAAGTGCGTCTTTGTATTCTGCATACCAGCCATTCCCGGGCATCCATAAAATTTTATTGATTGCAGAATCGGTTTTTGACGCTTCTTTAAGATAAGGGGTCGGATCAACTCCAAGAATTTGCGCAATTTGTGCAGCGGTTTTATTTGCAAAATAATTGTACGAAGAGCTGTGAGTTACACCGCCGCCACTATATTCCAAAGCATCGCTTGCCCAGATACAAGCGTATGCATCATACAATCCATCGTTGTCGCGGTCAAAATTTCTTTTTTCCCAGGCAAGTTGCCGTTTGATAGAAGGCCAGCATTCACGTAAAAAAACAGTATCGCGCGTCCATAAAAAATGACGCAACATCGCATCAAAATACACCAGGTTCATATCATAATGATTGGCGACTATTTTACCATCCGGATAGCGGGAAACATAACCACTGTTAAAAATACCGACTCCAATTTTTTCAACCTGCCTCGCCAGATTCTTCGTGGAGTCTGGATCGGCAATAGTAGTATCCGGAAAAGTCAACTGGCTTTTGTTATATGCTTGAAAATATGTTTTTGAACGGTCATGCCATCCCAAATCATCGGCAGCATATTGGCCACGCCAGCCATTCAACGGGATGCGCCACGCTATGGCACCATGCATGAATTCCGGGGATTCCCAAAGAGCATCTGCAGCGATGCTGATAGCGCCGCCAATCGTATTTAAAAAAGCATCAGGTGTTTGAATTTTTATCCGTTCTGCCAGCTGTTCCCGGTATCGTTCTGCTGCTGCAAAAGCAGCTGGCAATTGCGAAACAGAGAAGCCAGATGACGAATCTTTTCTTCTGATAGCAAAGTATAAAGTATTGTTTGTTTTTAGATCTTTTTGTCCGGCTAAAACCGGTGCTTTTTTATTAAAAGAAGATTGCAATAAGGAAGCAGGAGATTGCTGATAATTTGCATCGGCTATCTGTAATTTTGAATCCATTGGCGTCATGCCTTGCAGTGAGACCACTTTATTTTTATCAGGAAATTCCAAATCAAACGATCCACCATTAACGGTAAAAATATTATTGTGGCAATGTTCAGGGGTCAGATAAAAAACGGATTCCGGATCTGCACCGATATCGCCGTTTCTGGAGGGATGCAAACCACTTGCACCTCCAAAAGCCCACACCAATTTCAAGGGAGAACCAACTCCCGAAATAGTTATGCGTAACAGCACGCCTTCTGCGTCATTCATTGCAAGTAATTGTAAATCCATTTGTGCTTTCCCTAACAGTTTATCTTTCAAATGATAGATCATCGAACCAGGACGATACCGTGATTGGATGTATGAAAAATCATTACACCATTTACTCTTATTGGCGGAAATAATTCCAAGTTTAAAATCGCCTCCAATTCCTGGCATGAATAAAGCGAATTCAGGGAGATCACCAGCTTCTACATGAAAGGCAGTATGCGTGCCGTACAAGGCGCGGTTGTATCTTCTTTTGCCGTTGTTAATGACAAAATCGGTGCCTTCCGGATGATATCTTAATGCTCTCGATGCAAATTCATCTTGCGTTTGCCGGCTGTTTTTTGCCTGGCAGAAAGCATGGCCGGGTAAAGAAAATAATAGAATAATAAAAAAAACAGGTAACCTTTTCATGTTATGTTTATGCTGCATAATAGAAAATTAATACCTGCTTTTTTTCATAATTGCCTGATGTTTCAAGTGATCAATAACCTGGATTTTGGTGATACAAATCCGGGTAAATGTCTATTTCCGTCTGTGGAATTGGATATAACAGGTTATGCTCGTCAATTGTTTTACTACGGCCTGTAGCCTGGAACCACGCGTTCATTACCGGAATTGCTTTTTCTGTTCTTACCAGGTAAAACCAATATTGCCCTTCATCAGCAAATTCATGCCGGTATTCCGTTGTCAAAGCAGAATCAAATTCTTCTTTTGTAGCGGGAGTTAGCGAAGGTAGCCCGGCTCTTGAACGAATGCGGTTTAAAAGATCTGTCGCCTGCCCCGTCGGACCGGATTCATCATTCAAAATTTCTGCTTCCATTAATAATACGTCTGCATAACGCAACAACGGAAAATTTTCCGGCCAATCGTCATACTTGGTTAAAGTAGTTAAACCAAAGTCAACAAACTTTTTGAAAAAAGGAACATTGCTGTGCTGCGGTGGGTTATCGTTGGTTGTATAGGAGGTATCATAAGTTACACCAAAGCGTTTATCAGTAGAATCATAGCTGGTTAACAAATCCTGGGAAATTGTTAAACGGTTAGCAGAATTAAGAATGGTAACATTTACAAGACTTAAACTGACGTTTCCTAAGACCTGTGAAGGGAAAGAAGTTCCTTCTCCCAGTCCGCCGGAAACATACTGCACTTCTAGCATGTCGTGGAGGTTGTCATTTTTATATCCAAACAAATCTCCATAATTTGGAGTAAGCTTCAGTTTGGGAGTAGTTCCTTCGTGGCTGATAATATCTTCCAGTAAGGCTTTCGCATTATTCATCATAGCGGTTTGTTTCAACGGATAGCCGGCCATAGTAAGATATACTTTAGCTAAAATTCCTTTTACTGCCCAGGAGGTTACCCTGCCATTATCCGCCGAAGCGCTGTAATTACCGGGCAGCGAATCTTTCACCGCATCCATTTCTGTTGTAATGAATTTATAAATATCTGCCGGCTCTGACTGCTTTATCTGGACACCTTCCGAAGGGGAAATAACTTTTGTTACCAATGGAACTCTACCCCATAATCTTACCAATTGAAAATATGCATACGCTCTCAAAAATCTTGTCTCAGCTTTATACTGAGTTTTGAGAGAAGGGTTATCAAAGGTAACGTTATCAATATTCCCCAATACACCATTTGCCCTGTTGATCATACTATATAAACTTTGCCAGGTATCATGCAGCGTTCCGTCCTGCGCATTTTCCTGAAAATTATTGATGTCAAAATAATCTCTTTGTGCATCTGCAAAAACGGCATAAAAATTATTAGATCGCACCTCGGATAAAAAAAGATAAATATCTACAGGCCAATCCCGAAGGCTGGAATAAACACCGGTTACGGCCTGTTGTATATCCTGTTGTGACTGATAAAAATTGCCGGCAGTAATGCTAGAAGTTGGCTTTACATCAAGGTAAGCTTTATTGCATGACGTTCCAATTATTGCTATCATTATAACAATCGCGAAAAATATTTTTTTCATATTGATCATTTTACTTTTATTTTTTGAAAATGTATTCTGAACAGCGCTTCAGATTAATGGTATTATTTAAATCTAAAAGCCAACAGTCAAGCCTACCGTGTAAGTTCTTGCATCGGGATAGGCACCGTAATCGCCTCCATTTGTATTCAGAGATTCAGGACTATATCCACCGTAATCTTTATTGGTTATGTAAAAGAGATTTTCACCACTCACATAGATCCGGGCGTTCGTAATTCCCTTTACTAAATTATGAGGCAGCGTAAAACCAAGAGTCAGATTTTTGAAGCGTGCATAAGTACCGTCATACAACCAGCGTGAATCATACAAGCCACCAGTGGTTCCGTCAATCCTTGGAGTTTGTCCATCTCCTGGCTCTGCTTCTGAGCGCCAGCGGTTTCTCCATCTACCTAATGCATTTCCCAATGTGCCCATGCCCGGTCGGTCAATTGCTCTACCTATTAAATCATATACCTTATTGCCACCTGAGCCCTGGATGAGGAAAGAAAGATCAAAGTTTTTGAAAGTAAAATTGTTATAAATGCCCCATGTAGTTGTCGGGTCAGGCTGGCCCATCAACGTACGGTCGTCAGAATTAATAACCCCGTCGTTATTTACATCCTTATATTTTACATCTCCAACTATGTTTGTTGTCATATGCGGACTTGATTCCAGATCTTTTTCATTCATATAAACTCCAATAGCATCGTACATATAAAACTCGTTTACCGGTTGACCTACTTCATCTATTTGAGTCTGGTTACTAAAACCTGTATGAATCGGTGCATTTCCAACCCCTAATGCCGTGATCTTATTTTTATTGAAACTTACATTAAAGCTGGTTTGCCATTGCAAAACTCCGGTCAGGTTTCTTGTATTCAATTCCAATTCCCAACCTTTATTTGTCATATGGCCAATATTTTCAGTACCGCTCGCAAAACCGGTTGCCAAAGCAAATGGCACATTCAACAACATATCAGTTGTTACCTTGTCATAATAATCAGCAGATATTGAAACGCGGTTGTTAAAGAATGCCATATCAGCTCCATAATCAGCAGACCTTGTTTTTTCCCAGTGTAAATCGGGATTAGAAATGCTGGTTGGCACATAACCATTGACTAATGCATTTCCAAAAGAATAATTGGCAGATCCAATGCCGCCGAAAGCCAGATAATCATCGATGTCATTGTTTCCATTATAACCATAAGAGGCCCGCAATTTCAATTGACTTATCCACGTTATTGAATTCATAAATGATTCCTGTGCGATATTCCAGCCCACTCCTATTGCAGGAAAATTACCCCATTTTACACTTGAGCCGAATTTAGAAGAACCATCCCTCCTGATGCTTGCGTTGAGCAGATACTTGTCTTTATAATCATATTGCACTCTTGCCAGGTAAGATAAAAGAGTGCGCTTCAATTCGCCGGTAGATGAAGCGGTAACCGTAGAAGTAGCATTGTTTAAAGTTGTCAGCGCATCATTTGCGAATTTGCTGGCACTCTGGCTGGTAGTCACAGCGTTTGTTTGTTCGGCACTATACAGCGCAATTGCATTGATATGATTATCGCCAAAAGAACGATTATAAGACAGTAAAGATTCAATCAGGTAATACTGGCTGTTTGAAGTGGTATAACTACCTGAACTACTTGCTCCGGGAACTTGTCCGAGGCCAATAGAAGGATGATAACTTTTATGGTTTTGCTGATCGGTATTCCATGCACCGGATACTTTAAGTGAAAGACCTTTGTAAATATCCGCCTGCAAATACATATTTGAAAGTAATCGTTGCCTGTTCAGCTCATTGGTGGTTAACCGTTGATAAGCGATGGGGCTTTGAGTGGAGCCGGCAAAATAATAGCGACCATAAGGAGCCACTCCGGAGTTGATTCCAGCATCTTTCTCTACCACCGGTGCCATTGCCAGTACATGGTGCGACTGTGCATCTTTTCCATCTACGTTGCCGCCGGCATTCCAGGAATAGGAGGGTGCCAGTTCTAATCCCATCTTTAAAAAATTATTCAGCTTTGCTTCAAAATTTGCACGAACAGAAAATAGTTTATAGTTGGAAGCTGTGGCAATACCATCCTGATCCAGATAATTCCCCGAAACCCGGTAGGTTAATTTGTCTGTTCCTCCTGATGCCGATAATTGATAATTGGCAATTGGCGCATTTCTATAAAATGCATCCTGCCAATCAATGTAACTCAAACTATCTGTACCAAGCGGCCAACGTGGATCGGGTATATAAGTAGCGCTCTTTTGTGTTTTTAAATTTGCCTGTCTTATAGAAATCGGATCGCTGGCACTCCAGTTCAGCCCTGATTGCAATCCTCTTTTAACATAAGCAGAATCCTGTACCTGTTCATACATGTCTATCCATTCCGGACCAGACAGCAAATCCATTTTATTTGCCAATTGTTGAATTCCATAGTACGCGCTGAAATCAAACCTGGTCTTTCCGCTTTTTCCTTTTTTCGTAGAAATCAAGACCACTCCATTTGTGGCACGCGAACCATAGATGGCTGTGGACGCAGCATCTTTTAAAACAACTATTGAGGCAATATCTGTAGGGTTAATGTCGCCGAGGTTGTCGATTGGTACGCCATCCACTACATACAAAGGGTCAGTGCCTGAATTTACAGAAGCCGTACCACGAACTTTTATCTGCAAGTCTGATCCGGGTGCTCCGGTAGTAGCTCTTACCTGCACCCCGGCCATCTGGCCTTGCATTGCCTGTGCTACATTTGAAAGTGGACGTTCTTCAAATTTGCTGGCATCCAATTTTGTTACAGACCCGGTTACATCTTTTTTATTCTGTGAGCCATATCCAACTACTACCACTTCATTCAAACTTTTTTGATTGGGCAAAAGTTCAACATTGAGCCTGGTGCTGGTTCCATTGAGCGGAATATCTTTGGTAATATAACCGAGAAAGCTGAATCGTAACACAGCGTTGCCTTTTGGAACGGTGATACTAAACGAACCATCTTCTTTTGTAGCAGTTCCATTTTTTGTGCCCTGAACGATTACGGTAGCACCGACAAGGCCACGGCCTGTGGTGTTATCTGTTACCACTCCGGAAATAGTAGTAGTCTGTTGGGCCCAAACAAAGGATGTGGACAATAATACAAAAAGGAAAGGCAGGAATAATTTTCGGCAGACATTTGATTTTAAAAAGATTCTCATATTTTTTTGTTTTATTTTAAATTTTAAACCTCGTGGAGAGAATGCACACTTCTCCTATATCGTGATTCTAAAGTGCAGGAATGCTAACCAGTTTTTATAGGGCCAGTTCGGCAGATCGGTTTATTCTGAAATCATTAAGCAATTATTCCCCAGCCACATTTATCTTTAAAGCCGCAAATTGAATTTTACACTTGTTCTTTTACTGTAAAGCCTTCATCTATAATGCTGTCGCAGGATCAAAAAAAGTTGTTGATATCTACGTTCTGACTTGTAAAAAGAATATCTTTCGATGATTATAATTAAGGATTATTGTTGTCAAAAAAATTTTCGGATATCGCCATATTTGCCACAGATATTCTTTTTGATGGAATAAAATTAAGTTTATGTTAAATCTTAGCTATCATGTTCCATCCTGTGATTTAACCTTATGGCATTAAACGAAGACCTTCCGTTCTTACTTTCCATTTACCGTTTTGTGGTATGCCCGGATTTATTTTTTTGTTACCATCATAACCTGCACACATCATGGCAAGAGCAGTTAATAATCCGCCGTTTCCCGGCAGGTAAATCGTTAATCGCTGACTCTGATAGTTATGCCCATTCCGCAGATAAGTATTTGTTGGAACCTGCATGAATAAAGCATCAATCGCTTTTTCAGGCATGTTCAATCTTGTTGCAGTCATCGCTGTCATCGGAAAATCCCATCCCCATGTTTTGTCCCAGTTCCAATGATTCCATATCCAGTTAAAGGTATTTTTCATAATGCTGGTATCGATCATGGGAGTAAGCGGGAGCATTCCGTATGCACCAAAAACAGACGGATGATCTGTTCTGTATTCCGGATTTGTATAAGAATCTGTGGTGCTTTCTGTAAAAAGATATTTGCCATTTTGAATGGGCAAAGGAGATAATTTTTCCAACACATCGGCCCATTTTTTATCAGGAGGTAATCCTAATCTTTTCCTCCATTGTTGCGCAGTTGCCAATGCCCAATACCAATAGGCCAATTCAAAAACGGGATTATAAGTGTCTTCCGGTTTGTATCTTTCCTGCGCGGCGATTACCCCTTTTCCCAGCACATATTTTTTCTTAATGGAATCATATCTTGCATAAGAAGCCATAAAATCTGCTGTAGCAAAGACAAGATCCTTATATTTCTTCAAAATCTTTTTATCTTTTTTATCACGATAAGCCAGTTCTGCCAGGTAAATAAAATGCGGCTGTTGCCAGATAAGAAAAGCGCCGACGGAAGAAGGCGCTTCATCGCCCTGGTCATCGGTCATCTTTTGCCACCGTACTCCATCATATCCCTGCCTGGCTGCTATTTTTCTTGCATTCGCTGCTGCCCTTGCATACCAGGACATACTTTTTTCTAACAAATCAACGTGGCCCCAAAGTGCAAAATGAACCGCATGCCACCAAAACATTTCCATATGAAATTTGCCATACCAGCTATTGTAAGTAAGCCCGGTTTCCTGTGGCGGATTGGAACCGGCACATTGTATCCTCGTAAGGTATCGCGAAAGGATGATTCTTCTTTCCAGTTCAAACGCTCTTTTATCCGTACTGCCGGAGAAATCAATCGCTCCTCCCGTTTGCCAGAAGTTGCGCCAATGTTCGATGCTATTATTTTCAGTGGCAGCAAAAGAAGGCACAGGTGCAAGAGTTTTGTTTTTTTCAAAACGGCAGGTCAGTTCAAAAGAAGTTTCATCTTCCGGCTCTATTAAAAAATAATGCGTCATTTTCTTTTTTAGGCGTGCTTTTCCCTTCCATTTAATGTTGATAAAATACTTTGTGGAATCTAATTGATGTTCAATAGTGGCACCGTTGCTCGTTTTATTCTCAATGAAAGACTGATGCCTGCTTTCGTCTTTCCAATTGTTGCCCATATCCGCCCATTCACCTGTCGGATAAGGCAACCGAATGCGGATCTTCAGCCGGCCTTGTTTTAACAAAACCGATCTCACTTTTACTGCGATTGCATCCTCCTCTTGATGGCAATAAGTAATCACTTCTACTGGAATGTTTTCAATTTCAAAAGTAGAATGTATTTCTCCGGTCCACATATTCAGCGTTTGCCGGATATGCGTAATGTCGTTGATGGTTGCCGGGCTTCCATCCTTTTTCACCATTTCAAAACCGATATTTCCCAATTGCAGGCGATGTGGGTTTTGACGAAAATAATCGGCTGTTGCTTTATTTTTTTCAGGTCCGTGATTCCATTGCACCGCATATTTAACCGGCCTTCCATTTAATTCGTAGGTTTTTAAAGCATCCTGAAACCGGTAATGATGCACATTGGGAAAACTGTGCCAGCCCCAATCGCTTTCTGTGCCGAGAGGTACGCCTTTTGCATAAGTTTCCGGAAAAGATTGCAACCCCGTTACATCAACGGTAAATGCAAAACCGCCATTACCAATTGATAAGGAAGCCAGCGAATCGAATTGATCTATCAGTACCGTATGCCTTTCCACCAAAGCCCTCCGGTCGATTTTTCCGGTATCCATCTGTGCATCACAAACCGGGATAAACAGAAGAAAAACTATTGTGATAAAAATTATTTTTTTCATATGCTTTATAAAAACCAGGAATTATAAAAGTATTTATTCCATTTTGTATCGCGTCCTGTCCTATACTGCAAAATCAATTTAAAAAAGGCAGCAGTTTCAGTAACGATTTTTAAACAGAGAGAGAAATTCACGGAAACTCATTTTTGAGATAAAACCCGCATGTAATAATAGCGATACGTAAACAGTATCTTTGGGTATTGATTCACTAATGCAGGGAATATTTTAAATGAAAAAGAACAGCATTTCACAATATATTTTTATTGATTATTATTCTGCAACGCCAAAATATCTTCAACTGGCTAACTCCATAACCAAAGCAATTGGGGAAGGCAAAATTTCAAAAGGCGATGTACTTCCTTCCATTAATGAAATCAGCGCGGAGTTTGATATATCAAGAGATACTGCAGAAAAAGGTTATAAACACCTGAAACAAAAAGGCATTCTTGGCTCTATACCTGGCAAAGGTTATTTTGTAAAAAATATTGATGTAAAAAACAACCTCAAAATTTTTTTACTGTTCAATAAACTGAGTGTACACAAGAAAATTGTGTATGATGCTTTTGTAAAAGCCATAGGCGATAACGCGTCGCTGGATTTTTACATTTACAACAATGATTTCGATTTTTTCAAACGGCTGATCTTAAACAAAAAAAACGATTACACGCATTATGTAGTTATTCCCCACTTTACTGAAGGATATGAAAACACATGTGAAGTACTCAATACGATACCAAAAGAGAAACTGATCCTGCTCGATAAACTGGTAAGAGGGCTTGACGGCGATTATGCAGCAGTTTATGAAAATTTTGAAAAGGATATATACAATGCTTTGGAAAAGGCATTGCCGCAATTAAGCAGGTATCACACCATTAAAATCATTGTGCCCGCTCACACTTATCATCCACGAGAAATATTAAACGGCTTCCGTTCATTTTGCGAGCAATACGCGTTTAATTACAAAATCGTTCATACCATTATCAATGAACCGATAAAAGAAGGAGAAGCCTATATCAACCTGATGGAAGATGACCTGGTGATCCTGTTGGAAAAGATCTTAGCCACCAAAATGAAACTGGGACAACATGTAGGGGTGATTTCATACAATGATACGCCCCTAAAAAAAATCATTCTGAAAGGAATCACTACCATATCTACTGATTTTAAATTGATGGGACAAAAAGCAGCAGAACTGATTCTCAATAAATCCACCCAACATATCGAATTACCATTTCATCTTACCATGAGGGCCTCATTATAGCAGCAGTGAAAACAGCAAACCCGGTAAAAGAAGATGAATAAATTCATGAATGCACTGCGGTTATATAGTAAACGAAGAAATAAAGCGATTTTTTATTTACGTGATTAACGCCATCCTAATTCAGGGGCAACGTATTTTAAAATGGACGACAGCACATGTACATTATAATCAACACCCAACGTATTGGGTATCGTTAAAAGAAGGGTGTCCGCTTCGCCAATGGCTTCATCTTTTGCAAGTTCTTTTATGAGCTGAGCAGGCTCGGCCGCATAGCTTCTTCCGAAAATAGCCCGTTTATTTTTTTCTATAAAACCAACCTGGTCATGTCGCTCTGCTTCATTTCCAAAATAATATCGGTCCATGTCGTTTACCAGGGCAAACACCGAGCGGCTGACAGAAACCCGTGGCTCGCGCTGGTGGCCTGCTTTCTTCCACGCTTCTTTGTACAACCTGATCTGTTCAGCCTGCTGCACGTGAAAAGGTTTACCACTTTCGTCTTCTTTGAGCGTAGAACTTTGGAGATACATCCCCTGTTCAGCCGCCCATACTGCAGTGGCATTAGAACCAGCTCCCCACCAGATGCGTTCGCGCAATCCTGGCGAATACGGTTCTACGCGCAATAAACCAGGTGGGTTTGGAAACATCGGGTTTGGGTTGGGTTGCGCAAATCCGACGCCTTTCAGTTTGTCGAGGAACTCGAGCGTTTTGCGGCGGCCCATCGATACATCATCCTCACCCTCACCTGGCAAATAACCAAAATAGCGCCAGCCATCGATGACCTGCTCCGGCGAACCTCTGCTTACACCCAGTTGAAGCCGCCCCCCTGAAATGAGATCAGCAGCGCTGGCATCCTCCACCATATACAACGGATTTTCATAACGCATGTCAATAACAGCGGTTCCAATTTCTATGCTGCTGGTTTTAGCGCCAATGGCAGAAAGCAAAGGAAACGGCGATGCCAGTTGTTGTGCAAAATGGTGTACCCGGAAATATGCGCCGTCTATACCAACCTCTTCAGCAGCCACCGCCAGATCAATAGATTGCAGCAGGGAATCCGCTGCTGAGCGGACTTTGTAGGATGGATGGCTGGCCCAATGTCCAAAAGATAAAAATCCTATTTTCTTCATATGTTATTTAAAATTTTTAATGAGAAAATATTTTTTTGAAGGAAGCGCCTTACCTGAGCCCTGAATTTCCCGAACTTCTATGTCTATATCCGTTTGAATGTTCGATCTACTGATTTTACAAATTTAAGGATTAGGGCCTCTGTTTAATCATTTCCTTTTATCCAACAGATCTTGTCATGGAAACATTGCCTCACTATAGCACCATTATTACACACAAGATCCTTTCTGATCAAAGGTAACGACAGTAAAAGGAGAAATAATTAATATTTGCGATAAAGTGGTTGTATTTCAATTATACTTCTGCTATTTTCGTCATATAGTCCAGCAATTTGATCACATCATCGTAGTTATTAAAATCTAATTTTTCTTTTTTCACAAACTGCTTGACTTTATTTTGGTTGACATTAAATGCCCTGGCCACTTTATTGATGTTATTCACTTCAATCATTTCATTTTCTTTCAGTAACCAAAACTTTTTTACAAATGCCAGCTTATTGGGACTTTGATAATTCCGGGAAACATAAACATTACTTACATTATTACTGCTTTCTCTTGCATTCTTCACCTCAGTTCCGGGTTTTGAAGTAACCACATCATTTACCACTACCTTATTCGAATAGGAAATATATAAATTATTCATCTCAGTTTTTTCATAAAACTTATCATCAATCGGTATAAAAATACTTTTATCAATTTTTATTTCCTGAATTTCTTCAAGGCCGGTCAGCTGCATGTATTCATTGTTGCTCAAAAAAATAATGCTTTGGTTGTTGGTATTGTAGTTGAGAGAAGCCTGCACATTTGTGCCGTCTTTTTTTACAATGCTGCTATTTACAAAATTCTTAAATAATAGCGGTTTTAAATCTATGTTGGGAGACTGACGCTGAGCGTGCGAAATGGTAACATTTGCAAGTAAAAAAAAGAACCAAAGCAGGAAAGAAGATCTGCGCAACATTTGTTGATTTTTATATCGTGAATAATTTTTCAAGGAATACGTGTTTAAAATTAACCCCCGACTGCAGCCTGCACCGGGCTTTTACCCCTTTAGCTAATCAAATGTCAAAGAGGCTGCGAATAAAATGCAGCCTCTTCAACTTTTGATATTTGAACCGATATTATCTTTCTTTTTTAAATTTAAGTACTAAACCCAAAACCTCTCTTTTATTAGCTGTTTGATTCCAGTCAAAATTTAACGTATACGTCTTAGTTGCCGGATCATAGCTATTCTGTTTGCCGGGAATATCTGCAAGAGTAGCATTGCCCAAAGCCTTCATGGTTACTTTATTGGTTGCGGGGTCCACTGTTGCCTGCAGATGATCAATACCTGCAATACCAGAAGTGCCTCCTGCCCATCTTAAATTACCTATTTCAACGGTATAAGGGCCAACAGTAGTGAGCGTCACATCCGGATTGCCTGCCATGCTGCCACTGAGCGCATCGGCAGTCGGCGTTGTAGGTGAAGAATATCTTTGCACCGTACCCGCGACAGAGGAATAAACACCATCATAGCTATTTCTTATGTTTATTGAATAAACAGCTGAACCAAAATTGGCGCTGATTACTCCCATACTCGCCTTGGTTATTTGCAACGGAATAGCGTAAGAAGCATTAAAATCAAAATTAGCAGTCAGAGTTACTTTAGCACTATCTGTAGTAACTCTGGTTCCTTTTTTAATTACTATCGAAGCAGGAAAGGTAAAAACGTCACTCGGAGGAATGGTATAATTTGTTCCGTTTTCTTTATTGAAACGGTCTAACGCATTCTGATCAAGAGCCAGTGTGAGCGTAATGTCGCTGGGCGCCACATTTTCTCCGGAATAACCGACGTTAATGTTGAAATTTTTTGATTCTCCCTGGTTCATGCTACCTAAATCCTGATTATACAGCGGATAAAAGGAAGTGCTTGTTGCGTTATTAGAACCGGTATTCTTGAACTCAATGATGTTACGCGGTCCATCTCCGTCCAGCGTTGTTGCCCGCTTTTTCAGGCAGGAATTAAGGGTTAAAATAGCCGAAGTGGCTAACACTATATTCAATAAATATTTTATGTTCATTTTACTTTTTTTTTTCGTGATTATTATGGCATTGCCCAAAAAACTAACGAGCTCAACGGGTTTATTCCGTTCGGAGTATTTGGGTTACTGCTTATTTCCGCGGAAGGATAGGGAAGCCGTGTTGGCAACTTATCCGGCCTGCCAGATTGAGATTGAGTAGAAGCAAACGTTTGGTTCCCGTCCGCGCCAGCTACGCTTATAATCACAGGATAATGAGTACGTCTATAGTCGTTCCATGCCTGGTTTGAGTTGACCATATTCAAAGCGATAAACTTCTGAGTTATTATTGCCTCTATTTTCTGTGCTGTTGTTGTGGCAAGAGAAAAATTTACCAGGTAGCTATCGCTGTTATCATCCAGGTAGCTCTGAAAATCAGCCGCAGGATCTCCGCTGATGTCGGTATTTATTGTTCCATCAGGAAGTTCATACAAGTAATGGAAAGATGATTTTATACCCAGCCGGAATAGACTATCGGCGTTGGATGTGATGATTCCCCTAACAGCCGCTTCAGCCTGCAAAAAATAACTTTCGGCAGCAGTAAGGATCGGCATGCTGGCATTTGGCCCTTTCAACACGCCGGTTGCGTTGCCTGCAGAGCTTCCTGTTCTTTTATCACTAGGGTACCAGAAACTTCCTGCCGGGCTTGGTTTTACACTATTGTTATTTTCAAAACCCAAACGGTTGGTAGGAGTATTCGGAAACTGATAATAAATGGCGTATCCTCTTCCATCATCACTTAATTTTTTACCATTATAAAATCCTAAGATAAAGGTTGAAGGCATCCATGCTTTATTGCCATCAGATCCTGTGTAGCTATAAGCCCAGGTATTCCATTTCGGATTTTGTTTCCCATTATCCCTGGTGTATCCTGGATTTATTAAAGCATCATCGGTCAAAAATCCGGCAGCATCGAAATTGGTATTCCCAAACTGAGCCTTTCCGTTGCCGGTTATCAGGAGTCTTAACTTAATCGTGTTAGCAAATTTCTTCCACCTGTTCATGTTTCCACTGAACAATGGATCCTGACCACTTGTAACTGCCAAAGGGCTTACTGGTGCTGCCTGTCCCTGGTTTATCAAAGCAATTGCAGTGTCGAGTTGTTTAGCCAGATCAGCATAAACTAAAGCAGGATCATCAAATTTCGGAGTTGTATTACGATTTCCCTGCAACGCATCAAAATAAGGAATGGAATTATACGTATCTACTAACAATTCGAAATTATGAGCCAACATAATGCGGGAAATAGCATTAAAGTAGGTTAAGGAAGAATCTGTTGATAATGATTTTGCCAAATAAAAATCTTCATTAACGTCATACAATCCCCATAAACCATTATAATCCGTAACAGAAAAATTATACGTCACATTTGAACCAAAGCCACCGTAACCTCCTGCGTTTGCCATATACATCCCGCTTTGAGCACCATAAGTGTTATACCCGTTTAGGTTGCTTGCTGTTGCCGTAATGGCCTGCGGTATTAACAGCTGAGGTGTTGAAGCTGTCGGCTGATTAGGATTTTTATTTATATCAAGATACTTTTTACATGACGTGCCGGCAATACCGACAAATAAAACCATGAAAAAGTAAATTATTGTATTTTTCTTCATTTTAAAATTTGTTTAATTGAATGATCTTAGATTTCGCATTAAAACTTGAATATTACGGAAGCGCCATAAAACCTTGAAGGAGGAGTTTGGCCTAAGCCGGTCAATCCAATACCGTTACTGTTGTATCCGGCATCACTGTATTCAGGATCAGTATAAATATTGTCTTTTGGAAGCCAGATCAGCAAATTCCTTCCCTGAACGCTGACTGTTGCTCCTTTAATGTATTTTTTATCTCCAAAGAGCCTGTCGGGCAAATCATAAGAAATAGACAATTCCCTGAGTTTCCAAAAATCGGCAGAGGTAACGTAATTGGAAGAAACATCCATATTTGCTGTAGCATCACTCCAAAAACCAGCATTTCCATTACCGTCTTTAACTGTAATATTCGTATTAGCAACATATTGCTTCTTCGCGTCGTCCCAATAGGATGAATTAGGGAATACGAATCTGTCTCTGTTATAAGAAGCAGTCCTGATCCCTGTACCTGCCCAATCAAAAGTGGAGCCGCCATTATTATAAATCACTGCTCCTCCCCTGTATTCAAACAGGAATGAAAAAGTAAGGCCTTTATATTTAAATGATCCATCAATGCCAAGGCGATGTGTAGGCTGAGCCTGGCCAAAGATCACTAAAGAGTCACTGTTTTGACTCGGCATCCCTGTAATTGCGTCAACAATAACTCTTCCGTTTGGATCTCTTTTGTAGTCGTATCCCGTAATAACCGGAAAACTCTTTCCCTGGTAAGCCCATGAGCCCGGTCCACCTGTACCATATGTAGCTATTGCCAAAGGAGCATCCTGGTAGAGCGACAAAACAGTATTGTGCAAATAAGTGTAGTTACCACCTATTGTAAACTGGAAGTTAGATGTACGCACAGGAGTGAAATGAGCGGTTATTTCCCAACCATTACTTTGGGTAACACCTACGTTGGTTAATAACCCTGTATAACCACTGGAAGGTGCAACTGAAGTATTAACGGTTTGATCCTTTGTTTTAGAACTATAATAAGTAACAGAAGTTGTAATCCTGTCTTTTAAAAGGTTCAAGTCAAACCCGGCTTCATATCCCTCTGTCAGTTCTGGCTTTAACGCAGATGAAACCAGACCATTGCCGGCACTAAAGCCGGGATTGGCGCCATACGGGTAGCCATACGCCTGACCGTAAATCGGATCGAGCCTGTAAGCACCGTAAGGATTTGCACTACCTAAATTCACCTGCCCCACTTTTGACCAGCCGGCCCGAAGTTTTAAGAAGTTAATTACCTGCGAGTTTTTAAGTGCGCCGATTGCTTCATTTGCAATAAAAGAAAGATCTACAGAAGGGTAGAAAAATGTATTATTCGGAGGATTGAGAATAGACACCCAGTCCTGACGGGCAGTTCCGTGTAAAAACAAATAGTCTTTATATCCAATCCTTGCCTCTCCATATAATCCGTTCTGACGGGCTTTGTATTTACCACTTGAAGCCCCCGGCGTTCCTACTCCGTTACTTACGTTAAATAATCCCGGAACTACCAACCCGTTTCCACTAACAAATTCGCTCTGTTGTTGATCGTCCCTGTTTTGAAATCCGGCCAGGATATTTAAACTATAATCGCCAAATTTTTTATTATAATTGGCGAAAAAATCGGTTAACAGCTCTGTATAGTAACCGGCGCTGTTATCTACATATCCGGGTACATCAGACTTAGTAATACCTGCATTATCTTTTGCATAATCTGAATAAGTGAAAGCATAATTATTAGTTTCTACAGTCCAGTTTCTTGTGGCTAGTCCCTGCCTGCCTACGATATCAAGACCTGCAACCGGGGTGAATTTTAATTCCACAGAAGCAGTTAAATAATCGTTTCTTGTATATTGCCTGTAGTTGTCAGCAGAAAAATATGGATTTTGATACCAGGGGTTGTAGAAACCGTTTTCGTTTGCGAACGGATCCGTGCGCCAGTTTTTGTAGTCTGTAATTCTTACACTTGAAGGCATGTTCAAGAGATTATTAAACATGTTACCTGTTTGAGTAGTAAGATCATAACGATTTTGCGTATATCCGGTGTTATAAGTAAGCAATAAAGAATTCCGTATTTTTCGTGTACCATTTACCCTGATTGAGGCGCGATTATATTTATCGCCGGGAGTTGTACCTGTTGCTTTCAAAAATTGTCCTGAAAAATAAAGTGTTGATTTGTCATCTCCGGTAGTTAAAGTAAGGTCTTCACGATTTTGCACTCCTGTTTGCCAAAAATCGTCATGTCCGGGATTATATTGATAAGGCAACTTTAGCTGATCACCGTTTTCCAATGGATAACCTACATCACGTATTGATCCATCAAATTTGGGTCCGTAAGACTGATTCTCGATAGAAGAATAATTTACGTTTCCAAACTGATCATATCCGTAAGATGATCCGCCTGCACCAAATAATTTTTGAATCTTTGGAAAAAAGGCAACTGACTCTAACGTGGTTGTATGTGCCAATGTAACAGCAGTTCTACCATTGCGTCCCTTTTTAGTGGTCACAATCAAGGCACCATTCGATGCCTGGGAACCGTATAAGGCAGCTGCACCAGCGCCATTTAACACAGTTACTGACTCAACATCTTCCGGATTAAGATTGGATAACATGTCACTTGGAACAATCACATTATCCAAAACCAACAAAGCCTGGTTGTTTCCGGTCAAAGATCTTTGCCCCCTCAACACAACCCTGAAATTAGGATTTACACCCCCGCTTGAGTTACTGATCATCAAGCCGGCGACTTTCCCTTGCAATCCACTTGATACATTCGCAGCTTTACCGGCGTTTAGGGTCTGGGAAGTAATTTGAGTGGCAGCAGTTCCAATCTCCCGGGTTTTTTGTTTTACACCGCCTGCAGTGATAATGACTTCCTGCATGGTATTTGCTGCTGTTTGCAGCGAAACATTAAATTCATTCCCGGAAGCAGTTGTTTCTTTAGTTAAATACCCTGTAGCAGAAACAATTAAAACAGCTTTAGGGGGAATAGTGATTTTAAAATCACCGCTTTCATCTGCGGAAACGCCCACGCCTGTTCCTTTTTCTTTAACAGTAGCGAAGGGAATTGCATTTCCGGCCTCGTCAGTCACCTTTCCGGTAACCGTCTTTTTTTGAGCTGATGCAAAAATGCTGGTAAGCATCAGCACCATAAATAGGGATAGAAATCTTCTCATGTGTTTAATTTAATGTTAAGTTGCAAATATAACAACGTCATGAAGATTACCAAATAAATGTTAAATAATATAAAATTTACAATTTGATGAAATAGTTCTAAATTGTTTGTCACGCATCTGTCGGTAAAACTGAAAAAAGTATTGTGCATACTTAGGAGTCAGGTAATCCTTGCTAAATGCCTATGCGGATCCAATTACTGGAAATTTTATTTCCAGTTCCGAGGAGGACAAGTAAAAAGCGTTTGAAAGGAGCTGGTAAAGTACACAAAATGGCTAATAAGAACTTAAATCCTTGCTACCTATTCGCACCCAATGCTACAACTCTGGAGGACTCTTTCTTTGGTAGCTTTTGTTTGCCTTACTTTAGCCGCAGCAGTGCGCATGTAATAGTTATCACCTGCTTTATAACCAAATAAGTTTGTCGATTCGGCCCTGTTAACTGTACATTAATTTCTGATCGCACGTCTTTTTATCCTGTTAATCTATAAATAAAGCATTTCTGCTGCTTGTTTCAATTATAGATATTGGCTGTTTAAAGGCCGGGTACTCCCTACCTGTGCCGTAACAAGTCCGGGTTAAGTCCGGCGTGTGCCGGACTTAACCCGGACTTGTAGACTACCAATCCCCTATATTAACGCCGGAAGATACCTCCTACGTGCAATAGAAAGGGGTTTTGTAAAATATGCTGTTTTATTACTTTTTCCGCTAAAGATGAAAAGATGTGAAACCGGTTATTTAACTATTATCGGATGTAGAAAAAAAATTCAATAAGATTGAGGTAGAAAGTTTATCAGGAAGTTTCAATTAGTTGTAATAAACCTATGCGGAGACTAAGGGATTCGAACCAC
>Ga0207652_10000528_pt1 | contig 38836 bp, 33 predicted proteins | sample KBSC63BmetaG_FD_184334 | JGI IMG/M metagenome (GOLD analysis project Ga0207652, IMG submission 184334) | Corn rhizosphere microbial communities from Kellogg Biological Station, Michigan, USA - KBS C6-3B metaG (SPAdes) (version 2) | ecosystem: Host-associated > Plants > Roots > Rhizosphere ...
CACGCCGGACTGCTCACCGGCACCGGCTGACAGGAGGTGCCTGAGTACTCTCAACCAGCAGCGCCCGGCAGTCCTCACCTGCTGAATTTCGGTGAGCAGAACTGCTGAATTTCGATGAGCGCCCACACCCGGCATGGACGCGCGAGCAGTGAATTGCCGGCTGCTGGGGACGTTTGCGGGGACGTTCGTGGGGACGTCCATCGATCAGTCTGCCTGCATGTCCGAGCTGTCGTGCACGCGTCCCCTGCCTCGCGGCGGTCTGTCGTGTTGAGGTTCGCGACGTTCAAGTCGGCGGGTGCGGCGATGCGGTATTTCGTCGAGGAGGGCGCGGAGTGCGCGCGGAGCGAGGCGCATGTCCTCGAACGCGCCGACGGCAGCGCGGCGGTGGACTACTACAGCGAAGGCGATCGGGTCGTCGGTGAGTGGCACGGCGACGGGGCGGCGGCGCTCGGTCTGACCGGCCCGATCACCGGTGACCAGATCGCGATGCTGACCGGTCTGTTGGAGGGTCGCAGTACGGACGGGGTGGCGCGGGCACGACCGGTGTGGCGACCGCATCCTGACGGCCGGCTGCCGGTCACACCACTCGTCGACGCGACCCGTGCCGCCGCTTCTGGCCGTGGCGTGCGGATCGATCAGCTGCTCGACAGCGACGGGGCACGGTCGGCGTTCGCGAAACTGTCCAGCCGGGCCGAGCGGGACCCGGCCGCGGCCGCGCACCCGCAGACACTGGCCGACCTCGCGAACGTCGCGGGCGTCGACATGAACACTGTGTTTGGCGCGGGGTCGGTGGCGTTCGCGTTCGCGCACGCGGACACCAAGGTCGACGTGCGGCGGGCCGGCGCGCAGGGTGCAGTGTCGGCGCCGAAGAGCGTTTCGCTGCTGTGGGCGCTCGGTGACCATCACACCGGCCAGCAAGTCCTGGACGCGCACCGCACCGCGGTGAAAGAAACCGTCGCATATCTGGAGCGCTGGGCCGGTCACGCGCTTCGCGGACATCAAGGCGACGGCCACCGCGCAACGCAGATCGGGACTGACGGGTTGATCGTCGCCGCTTTCGAGCACCTGACCTCACGCGCCGACGACCCGCAGTTGCACACCCATCTCGTCATCGCCAATGTGTTGCACGGCACCGACGGCAAGTGGAGCTCACTCGATACGCGGGCGTTGTTCCGGGCGCAGCGCACCGCCGGCTACCTCTACCAAGCCGTCCTGCGTGGCGAGCTCACCGCACGTCTGGGTCTCGGCTGGGGTCCGGTGCGCAACGGGATGGCAGAGGTCGCCGGGCTGCCCCGAGCGCTGCTGCGGGAGTTCTCCACCCGCCGCCGCGCGATCGAAGCCCACCAGCAACGCGTCGGCACCCACGGTGTCAAAGCCGCGCAGGTCGCGTGCCTGCAAACCCGGCCAGCGAAATCCGGCAAGACCGTCGGTGAGCTGCTCGCCGGGTGGTGGGACCGCGCGCTCGTGCGGGTACCGGATCCGACCGCTTCGATCCGAGCCGTGCTGCACCGCGCGCCGTCGCTGCGGCTGCGCCAAGTCCGTGCTGACGAGATGCGGGATCGGCTGCTGGGACCGGACGGAGTGACACGCACCCGCACCGGGTTCGACCGGGGCGACCTGACCCGCGATCTGCTCGAAGACCTCCCTTCCGGCACCCAGGTCACGCACGCCGATCTTGAAGCGGTCGTCGACGACGTGCTCGCCTCGCCGCAGGTGCTGCCATTGATCCCCGACGCCTACGGCACTCGCCGCTACACCACCGCTGAACTCACCAGCACCGAAGCGGGCACGCTGCGGCTCGCGCAGCTCCAGTCCGCGATCACCCCGGCGTGGCCCCTTGGCGATGTTCGTCGACTTTCGGCTGAACAGTTGACCGCGGTCAGCGCAATCACCACGTCAACCTCGACCGTCGACGTCGTCCTCGGACCTGCCGGCGCCGGCAAGACCGCCATGCTCGCCGCCCTGCACGAGCACTACCGGCGCCTTCACATCCCAGTGGCCGGCGCGTGCCTCGCCGCGGTCGCCGCACGACGCCTCGAGTCGTCGACCGCGATCGCGTCCACGTCGCTCGCGCAGCTGTTGCACCGCATCCGCGCCGGCACCCCACTCCCCTATCAGTCCGTGGTCGTGCTGGACGAGGCGGGCATGATCGGCACCCGCGACTTCCACACCCTGCTGTCCGCGATCAGCGCCGTCGACGGCAAGCTCGTCGCCGTCGGTGACCGCGCGCAGCTCACCGAGATCGACGCCGGCGGCATGTTCGCCCGCCTGTCCCGCAGCCACCTTGCCACCGAACTCACCGACAACCACCGGCAAACCCAACCGTGGGAACGTGACGCGCTGACCGCGATACGCACCGGACAGGTGCACGACGCGCTCACCACCTACCGACGGCACGGACGGCTGCACGCCGCCGACACCCACCCGGAGCTGGTCGACCGCATCGCCACCACCTACCTCAACGAACTCGACGCGGGTACGTCACCGACGCGCGTCATCGCGCTCGCCGCCAGCCGCGCCGGCGCCGCGACCCTCAACGCCGCCATCCGCGGGCGGCTGCACGAAGCCGGCCGCATCGGCGACGACGTCACGGTCGACGGCGAAGCCTTCGCCGTCGCCGAACTCGTCATGGTCACCCGCAACGACCACACCCGCGGACTACTCAACGGCACCCGCGCCACCGTCACCGACATCACGACGCGGACAGTGACCCTGGCAACCGAGGACAGACGCACCGAACGGGTCGCGCATGCCTGGGCCGCGGAACGACTTCGGCCCGCCTACGCGATGACCGTGCACAAAGCCCAAGGACTCACCGTCGACACCGCCCTCGTCGACACCACCGCCATCACTGACCGCAACACCGGATACGTCGCCCTCAGCCGCGCACGACTACGCACGGAAATCCACTACGCCCACGGCGCCGACCTCGAAGAGTCCCTACACGACGACCCGTTCACGCCGGTCCGTCGCAGACCCCAACCTGCGGATGTGGACCGCGTGCTCGCCGTCCGTTTGCGCGGGGCACGGCAGCAGCGCCTTGCGTCGACGCAACTGTCCAGCTCGCTGATCCACGACCCGGGGCACAGATCAACAACCGGACGCGACGTCGGACTGTCGCGATGACACGCCGAGTCAATGTCGCGTCGGACACGCTGCCGATGTTCGACGTGATCGATAACACTCAGCCGAAGCTCGCCGCTGCCATCGACTCAAGGGTGGACGACGGGCCCGGTACACCGCATGACGGGCAACTGGCCACGCGCAAAGCGATCTCGGCCGTGCCTGCCGTGATCGATGTGGAGACTGCAGGGCGATTGCTTGGACTTGGCCGGTCTGCGGCCTACCAATTGGTCAAAGACGGCGCGTGGCCGACCCCGGTCTTGCGGCTCGGCCGGCGATGGCGGGTGTTGACCGCTCCGCTGCTTGCACTCCTCGGAATCGAAGAGCTCGAAGCGTCCGTGAGCGGTGCAACACTGCAATCGTCACCAACCGCCCCGGCGATCTTCCGGCACGACCAGGGAGATCAGCGATGACGAAACGGAAGGAGACCGGTGTAATGCAGCGGCACGCAACAGCCTGTCCGCGCAACGCGGATGGGGGTGGTTACGCGCAGCATCGTTGCACCGGCAAGTGGTACTACGTGCTTGAGATCGGCCGGGACAGTCAGGGCAAGCGACTGCAAGAAATGAAAGGAGGATTCAGCTCGCAACGGGAGGCGAGTGAAGCGCGTGCGGCTCGGCGACTGCAGCTTCGGTCTCGGCCTACGGATGCGTATCGAGTCACAGTGGGGCAGTACCTCGAGGAGTGGCTGGCCGGCAAGCGTCGGCTCCGGCAGACGACTCGCGAGTCCTACCGCGAGTACATCGACACGTTGTTCGTACCGCAGCTCGGTTCGCTACGGCTGGCTGAGTTGGAGAGCAGGCCGCAGCACCTGGAGGAGTTCTTCACCTGGCTCACCGCGGCGCCGAACCGTCACGGCCACCAGCGCTCGGCCGCGACTGTGCGGCGGGTGTATGCGGTGCTTCGGGCCGCGTTGAATGCGGCGGTCCGCCGCCGCATGCTCACGTTCAATCCACTGCTGGCTGTCGAGTTACCTGAGGCTCGCCGCGCGAAGGTCACGACATGGACTGCCGAACAGGCCGTGGCATTCCTGATCTTTCTCGAAGGAGACGAGCAGGAGGGGCGGCGGCCGGAGCGTCTCCGCGCGTTGTATCACCTCGCGCTGGCGAGTTCGATGCGTCGCGGGGAGCTGCTGGGGCAGCGGTGGGACACCGACCTCAAGACCGACCAAGCTGTGACGCACGTTGCGGAGCAGCTCGTCAAGACGCGCCACGGCGGTGTCGTTGTGGGCGCGCCAAAGACAAGGGCCGGCGTGCGTCCGCTGTGGTTCGACGAGTACACCGCTCAGGTGCTCGCCGAACACCGGCAGCGCCAAGAGGCAGAGCGGGCGGCATGGGGCGAGGCGTGGGTGGATACCGGCCTGGTGTTCACGCGCGAGGACGGTTCGGCGCTCAACCCCGACCATGTCTCACGCCGGTTCCGGACCCTGGCCAAGCGGGCCGGGGTTCCGGTGATCCGGTTCCACGACCTGCGGCACACGTCTGTCTCGCTGGGCCTGGAACGAGGCATCGACATCAAGGTGATGAGTGAGCGGGTTGGTCACTCATCATCATGGTTCACCGCGGACACCTACGCACACGTCGGCAATGCGCAGGCACGCGAGGCCGGTGAACGCCTCGGGGCGGTGATCTCGCTGGCCGCCATCCGCGCGGTTCGTGACGCCGCCGGCGCAGCTGCGGTCGATGAGGAACCGGATGTGAGCAAGATGTGAGCAAATGCCGGTCCGGGGGCGCTCTGGAGCAGCCACCTCGACCTGCGGTTCGGATGAATCAGCAGGTCACACGCGGAGGCTCGGGGATTTGAACCCCGGATGGGCGATAAACCCAAACCGCATTAGCAGTGCGGCGCCATAGACCGGACTAGGCGAAGCCTCCTCGCGACCTCGCGGCCGCGCACCGACGAGATTACCGTGCCGGCGGAGTCCAGTGGATCAGGTTCCCCTGGTCGTCCACGTAGTCCACGCCTCCGGTGGGATCAGCAGTCATCGTGATCACCCGGACGCCCGGGATCGAGGCCGTCACCGGCGTCTCACCAGAACCGAGCGCGTCGGGCGAGTAGAAGTACAGTCCCGAGCCGGGGACCGAGACATACAACCCGTCGTGCGTCTCCACCACGGCGTTCGGCTTACCGGGAACGGCGACCCGGTCGCCCTCGGCGCACGAGACACAGCCGGAAAGCGCTTTCGGCATGAGTCCGATCAAGCGGCTGCCGTCGTAGGCCCAGACGCCGCCGGGACCGGAGCGCGGCAGTGTCGGCGCGAACATCTGCCCTGACCCCCACGGCACGGTCACGCCGTGATCAATCCCGCGCTCACTCAGGAACAGCTCCACGAGCTTGTCCCCGGAATGAACCCAGATCCTGCCGTCCGCCACCACCATCTCGCCTGCGTGCGGCACCGATTGGGAGTCAAAGGCCTTGATCTCGTTGCCGTTGCTTTGAAAAGCCTCGACCTGATCGCCCGAGCCGCCGGCGACGTCGACGAACAGGTAGTCGCCGATGACTGCGCCGAAGCTCAGCGCTCCGGTTTCCATCAGCGGCGTCGCGACAATCCCCGTGCGCATGTCGATGGCGGTCAGCAGGCTGCCTTGTCCCCCCGGCCCGCTTGCCCCACCGCCTATCACCCAGACGACATTGTCGCCGGCCACGATGTAGTCCGCGGGGTCGTTGACTGCGATGGGCTTGGCAGTCCCGCCCGTCAACTCAGTGACGTACTTCTGCCCGCCGTCGTCGTACAGCATCCAACGGCGCCCGGACGGATCGGTTGTGGCCCATACGGCGTTACCGGTCCACAGCGCGGAGGTGTTCGGCGGAGGTGGCGATGGCGACTCCGACGGCGACGAGACGACGCCGACACTGCCCGGCGCTCCGCCGCCCCCGCCAACAGTCAGCGGTATGACGACAGCCGCCACGATGCCAGCCGCGACCGCTCCGGCACCTGCCGCCAATCGGCGGCGGGCGCGACGCACCCGACGGTCCAGCGTGCCGAGGGGGTCGGTAGCCGACGGCGACGTCGGCGTCTGCTCCAGCGCCTGCCGTACAAGTGTCTCGAGGTGGTTGTCGTCGGCCCGGGCCATCACAGTTCGCCTCCCTCGACGGCGCCGCGCAGCTTCGCGAGCGCTTTCGCCGATTGGCTCTTCACGGTTCCTACGGAGCAACCGAGGAGGTCTGCCGTTTCCTGCTCGGATCGGTCTTCCAGATAGCGCAGCACCAGAACAGCTCGTTGGCGTGGCGGCAGCGTGGCGAGTGCCCGCCCTACCGTCATCACGTCGTCAAAGCCGGACATCGCGTCCGGGCCGGCGACGTCCGGGGTCTCGGCCACCCTCACTTCGCGGGAACGCACCCGGCGCCATACGGTCAGATAGCCGTTCGCGATCGCGCGGCGGACGTAGGCGTCGGGGTTGTCCTTGTCACGGATGAGCGGCCAGCGCAGCGCTACGCGCACCAGCGCCGACTGCACGAGTTCCTCGGCCTCAGCGGCATCGCCACACAACGCGGTGGCATACCGCACCAGCTGCGGCCACTGACCGCGCACATAGTCCGCTAGCCGCGCGTCCACCACCGAAGCATCACGCAGCCGGGGCCCTGCTGTCGGGGGTTCAGCGGTTAAAGCGTCCGTCACACTCGATAGACACGGAAGTGCCGTCGCAGGTTGCCCGGCTAGAGCGTCTCTACCTCGAGCTCGCCTTCGGCGTAGGACTTACGGATCACCTTCTTGTCGAACTTGCCCACGCTCGTCTTCGGGACCTCCTCGATGAAGGTCCACCGCTCGGGCACCCACCACTTCGCGACCCGGCCGGCGAGCCAAGCCTTGAGCTCCTCCGCCGTGAGGGTCTCGCCCTCTTGTACGACGATCGCCGCAAGTGGCCGCTCGTCCCACTTCTCGTCCGGTACGCCGACCACCGCCGCTTCCCGGATCTTCGGATGCGCCATCAACGTGCCCTCGAGCTCGACCGAGGAGATCCACTCGCCACCACTCTTGATGACGTCCTTGGCCCGGTCGGTCAGCGTGATGTAACCGCGCGGGTCAATCGTGCCGACGTCACCCGTGCGCAGCCACCCGTCGTCGAACTTCAGCGGGTCGTCGTCCTTGTAGTAGGCCGCTGTCACCCACGGGCCGCGCACCTCGACCTCGCCGACAGCTTTGCCGTCGCTCTGTTGAACGTCGCCGTTGTCGTCAACGATGCGGCCTTCGACCCCGAACAGCAGACGCCCCGCAGTCGCGCGGTAGTCCCACGCCGCCTCCGGCGAAAGCCCGCGCGGCGGACGCGCGACCGAAGCGAGCGGCGAGGTCTCCGTCATCCCCCAGCCCTGCAGCATGGCGATGCCGTAGTCGTTCTGGAACGCCTCCATCAGCGACCGCGGCACCGCCGAGCCACCGCACACGATGCGTTGGATCGACGAGATGTCGTGGCCGGGGTTGGCACGCAGGTAATGCAGGATGTCGTTCCAGATCGCGGGGACCGCACCGCTGAACGTCGGCTTCTCGGCCTCGATCACCCGCACGAGCGGCTCAGCTTGCAAGAAGCGGTCGGGCATGACGAGATCGGCGCCCGCCATGAAAGCGGCGTAGGGCAAGCCCCAGGCGTTGGCATGGAACTGCGGCACGATCACCAGGCCGGTGTCCTCGAACCCCAAGGCGATTGCGTTGCTCGAGCACACGGCGAGCGAGTGCAGCCACATCGACCGATGCGAGTAGGCAACGCCCTTCGGGTTGCCGGTCGTCCCGCTCGTGTAACACATCGCCGCGGCCGACACCTCGTCAACATCGGGCCACTCGTACGACGCCGACCCGCCGGCCAACACGTCGGCATACCGGACGATCTGCTTGCCCGCATCCGCAAGCGGTGCCGTGTCGCCGTCACCACAGACGACGACGGTGTGGACGGTAGGCATCTGTGCCAGCACGCGCGCGAGCATCGGGATCAGCGAGGTGTCCACGATGACGACCTGGTCCTCGGCGTGCGAGGCGATGTAGGACACCTGATCCGGGAACAGCCGGATGTTCAGTGTGTGCAGCACCGCACCCATGGCGGGGATGGCGAGATAGGCCTCCATGTGTTCCTGGTTGTTCCACATGAAGGTGCCGACCCGCTGGTCGCCCTCGATCCCGAGCGAGCGCAGCCCATGCGCCAGCCGGGCGGCATTGGCGGCCACTTCGGCGAATGACGCACGGCGATTACCGGTCTCACCGACCGTGACGATCGTGGAGTCGCCAAACACCTGTTGCCCATGCCGCAAAATCGACGCGACCGACAACGGAACATCCTGCATCGTGCTCTGCATGCGGGCATTGTGCCTTAAGGCAAGGTGCTTGCTACGTGTTAGCAAGGGGCTAGCGCGGGAAGACCGCCTGTATGCGAATTCCACGAATTGATCCCAAGGACGCGACAGGGTTGTTCGACAAAGTGGTTGGCCTCGGCAAGGAGATCACCGGCGAGGTTTTCGACCGGAGCAACCTGATCGAAGCCGGCGAAGCGCAGCAAGCCAAGGGCACCGAGAAGCTCAAGGCGATTCGCGAGCAAGCGAAGGCTGACGCGCACAAGTCGAAGGCCAAGGCCTACGACGCCAAGGAGCGCGCCGCCCAGTCGGCGAAGGCCTGAAAGGAGAACGACATGGGTGTTTTTGAGCAGGCCAAAGGCACGGTCAAGCAGGCCGTCGGGGACGTTACCGACAATGACGCGCTGAAGACCGAGGGTGAGGCGCAGGTCGACAAGGGCTACGAAGAGGCCAAGGAGACCGAGGCGCGCGCCAAGGCCCAAGCGCACGAGAAGAAGGCCGAGATGCACGAGCAGAAGCAGAAGCTCGCGGAAGACACGGCCTGACCAAGGACAGGCATGACGACAGCAGTCTGGAAGGCAGAGGGCCCGGGCAATCGCTCGGGCCCTTCTCTTATTGACGCAGCACTATTTGACGATCAGCTTTTGGGTCGCGGAGAAGCCGCGGGCCCGTCCGTCGAACCAGGACACGACCGTCCGGATCAGTTTCGTGCCACGCGTCGTCGGGGTCCACGAGAACGAATAGGTGCCGTCCGGCGCCGTCGTTGTCTTTGAGCCGGCGTCGTGCCAGGCGCCCTTGTAGTAGGTCTGCGTCCACACGTCGATCCCGCCGACCGCCGGTCCGATCCGGCCGGTCAGCGTGACCAGTCGGCCGGGGTGCACCCGCGCCTTGCTCAGCTGGGCCGTGATCTGGTTGCGCACGATCACATGCACGATCGTCCGTGCGGCATGCCAGCCCTGCGGGCCGGTGAAGGTGAAGCGCAGGTCCATGTTGTGCTGCAGCGCGCGTGGGTGCAGCACAACCCAACCGTTGTCGTTCGTCGTCACGGTCTGATACGGCTGCCAGCCGGCGTCGCTTCCGTCGTCGACATCGCTCTCGACGGTCAGCGGCTGTCCCGCGAGACCGGTGTTGCGGTCCGGCCGGACCAGCCGGACGGCGACCCGCGCGTCATCGCCATACGAGGTCTCTGTCGGTCCGCCGACGGTCAACTGGGTCGGAACCAACGGCGTCACGGCGGCGATCGGGTCGGAGTCGACCCCGAAGCCCTGTCCGTTGCTCGCCGCGACGGTGACGACGTAAGGCGTCCCGTTGGTCAGCCCCGGCACCGTCGCGCTGGTCGTCGTACCACCGACCGACATCGTCACGGCCGGAGTGCCGTCGACCGGTGTGGCCGTGACACGGTAGCGAGCGATCGCGCTCGAGCCGGTGTCGCCGGGCAGCCACCCGACGGCAAGCTGCCCGTCGCCCGACGTTGCGTAGACGTGGTTCGGCGCACCAGGCGCCTGGGCCGGCCACGGCGTCGCGACGGTTCCGTCGCGCAGCTGGTCCCAGACCTCGGACGCTCCGAGGAACCGGCTCATGTCGACCGCGCCGTGAATGCCGTCCACGTGCGCACCGGCGGTGTACTGCCACAACGTCGCGCTCGGGTCCGGCTGGTTGCCGTGGTAGGCCGCCATCCAGAGCGGGTAGCGGGCGAGCGCCGCCGGGTCACCGATCGCGCTCTGCCAGAAGCTGGGGTAGGTGTAGATCAGCGGCGTGCGGCCGGTCAGCCAACGTACTTGCAGCAAGAAGGTCTGCGCCCAGGTGACGAGCGCACCACGTCCGAGCCCGCCCGTCGTCTCGAGGTCGAGCGCCGGCGGCAGGGTGCTGCGCGTCTGGACGTCGCCGAGGTGGCTGACGAAGAAGCGCGCCTGCCGGCGGGCGCTGTCGATGATGGGGTACGCCGGCTCGGCGAAGTGATAGCTGCCACGAACCAGGCCGGCACTGCGAGCACCGTTGTAGTCGGCGTTGAACCAGGGGTTGCGATACCAACCGCCTTCGGTCGCCTTGACGATCGCGAAGTCGGCGTTGCTGCGCGCGACCTGGTGCCAGTTGATCTTGGCGCCATACGGGTGCTGGTAGCTCGCAACGTCGGGACCTTCGATGGTCTCGACCGTGTGTTGCTGTGCGAGAACCGTGCCGGTCATCGCCACAAAGGCGACGACGGCAGCGAAATAGGACAACAGGCGACGGGGCATCCCTATAAACCTCGGACGTCGTAGGCCGTTTTGTAGAGCGGTTCGGCCAGAAATAGTCCGAACGGATGAGGGGAATGCTTAGAGAGTACTAATCATTTGCTTTGGATAACCAAAGCATTTAGAGTGGACGGCTATGCCGACCCGCCCTGCCACCTCACCTGACGCCACCGAGCTGTTCCTCGCGCTCGGGGCGGTCGTCAAGCGGTTGCGCCGCAACCCCGGCCCGGGCGAGGCACTCGGCGCGGCTCTCGCCGGGGCCAACCCGGCGCCGCGGCACGTGTCCGCACTGCTGCAGGTCGCGTCGGAAGGCCGGCTGGGCATGACCGAGCTGGCTGACCGGCTTCAGGTCTCGCTCGCCACGGCAAGCCAGGTTGCGAGCGACCTCGCCGACTGGGGCCTGATCGAGCGGTCGACGGACAAGGCCGACCGCCGTCGTACCTATGTCACCATCGCCGCCGTCCACCAGGAGCCCATCCGTGCGCTGCTGGACTCGCGGCTGCACCCGCTCGAGCGTGCCCTGCGCCGGCTGGAGCCGGATGAGCAATGCGCTCTCGTGCGCGGACTGACCGTGCTCGCCGAAGAATTCGACGCTGCAACCTTGAGGGAGCCTGTTCAATGACCGCCCCGACGAGCACCGCCATGACACCCGCGGTGATCGGTAAGCGCCAGCTCTGGCTGATCTTCGCCGGCCTGATGGCCGGCATGTTCCTCGCCGCGCTCGACCAGACGATCGTCGCCACCGCGCTGCCGACGATCGTCGGCGACCTCGGTGGACTGTCGCACCTCTCGTGGGTGGTGACGTCGTACCTGCTTGCGTCCACGGTGTCGACGCCGTTGTGGGGCAAGCTCGGCGATCTCTACGGTCGCAAGCGGTTCTTCCAGGCCGCGATCATCATCTTTCTCGCCGGCTCGGCGCTGTCGGGCCTATCGCAGAACATGGGCGAGCTGATCGGCTTCCGCGCGATCCAGGGTCTCGGTGCCGGTGGTCTGATCGTCGGCGCGCAGTCGATCATCGGCGCGGTCGTCGCGCCACGTGAGCGCGGTCGGTACATGGGCTTGATGGGCTCGGTCTTCGCCGTGGCGTCCGTGGCCGGGCCGCTTGTCGGTGGCGTGTTCACCGACCAGCTGAGCTGGCGCTGGGTCTTCTACATCAACCTGCCGATCGGCGCTGTTGCGCTCGCGATCGTTGCGGCGGCGCTGCCGTCCCGCGAGATCCACGTGCGGCACGCCATCGACTACACGGGCGCTGCGCTGCTCGGGGGCGCAGCGAGTGCGTTGATCCTCGCCTTGTCATGGGGGGGCACGAGTTTCGCCTGGGGGTCGGGCGTCATCCTCGGCCTGTTCGCTGCGACGGCCGTCCTGCTCGGCCTGTTCATCTTCGCGGAGGCCCGCGCGACGGAGCCCATCATCCCGCTCCAACTTCTGCGGGCGCCGATCTTCCGTGTCGCCGCCTCAGCCTCGGCAATCGTCGGTATCTCGATGTTCGGCGCGATCACGTTCTTGCCACTGTTCCTCCAGACCGTCGACGGCGCGGGGGCAACGAAGTCCGGCCTGCAGATGGTGCCGATCATGGCGATGGTGCTGACGATGTCGATCTGGAGCGGACGTCGGATCAGCGCGACCGGCCGCTACCGTCGCTTCCCCATCGCCGGGACGATCATCATGACCATCGGCATCTTTCTGCTGTCACGTCTCACCGCAGGGACGCCGTACTGGCAGACCGCGATCTACATGGCCATCGTCGGCGCCGGCATGGGCTTGACCATGCAGGTGATGATCCTGGCGGTGCAGAACTCGGTGGAATACAAGGAGCTCGGGACCGCGACCAGCGCGGTGACGTTCTTCCGCTCCATCGGCGGCTCGGTGGGTGTGGCGATCTTCGGGACGATCTTTGCGAACCGGCTCGCGGCGTCTCTACCGCACGCACTGCAGGCAAACGCTAGTGCAGCGTCGCACCTGACGCCGGCTCAACTGCATGCGCTTCCAGCATCAGTGCAGGCCGGGTTCACTCATGCGTTTGCGCACTCACTGCACCTCGTCTTCTTGTCTGCGGTGCCGTTTGCGGCGGTCGGGATCGTGCTGGCACTCATGTTGCGCGAGGTGCCACTGCGCGCGACAACCGGACGCACGGCAAGCAACGCCGGCATCGCCGCCGCAGAATCGCAAGCGATGCCGGAGTCCGCCGAGAACGCCGAAGCTATTGCTGAAGGCGGCGCTGCTATGCCTGACAGAAGGCCAGCAAGAGCTCGTTGACGCGGTCCGCCGCTTCGACCTGCATCCAGTGGCCAATGCCGTCGATGCGTTCGTAGCTGAAGGGTCCGTCGACAAACTCACCGCTGTTCTTCATCTGCGCCTCGGTCAGCGCAATGTCGTGGCTGCTCCAGATGCCGAGAACCGGGCAGGTCACGGGCGGTAGCTGCAGGGGCTCGCCGACCAGCGTGCGTGGATGGGCGTTCGCGCGGTACCAGCCGAGGCTCGCAGTGAGCGCACCCGGCTCGGACATCGCGGCACGCACTTCCTTACCATCCGGATGGCCGTCGAAGAAGATCGAGCCCTCGCCCTCGAGCAAGTACTTCTCCGCGATGTCTTCGAACTGGAACAGCAGCATGTACCAGCTGCGCATCCGCTGTTCGAAACCCGCGCCACGGAACGCCGACGGATGGCCCACCGACAGGGCGGCGTAACGCGTGACCTTGTCCGGCACGAAGGCGGCGAGCCCCCACGCCGCACCAGCACCCCAGTCGTGCGCGACAACAGCGGTCTTCTCCACGCCGAGCGCGTCGAGCACCATCACCATGTCGACGACGGAGTGCTTGAGCGCGTACGCCTCGACGTCGCTCGGCTTGTCGCTTTCGCCGAACCCGCGCAGGTCCGGCGCGATCGTCCGGAACCCTGCGTTCGAGAGCGCCTCGACCTGATGCCGCCACAAGTGGTGCGAGTCCGGCCAGCCGTGCATGAAGAGCACCGGCGGCCCGTCCTCCGGCCCGTCGACGAAGACCTCGATCCCAACCCCGCCATCACCCGACACACGCATGGGGGCGCTCCCTCCTCGTTGAGTGCGACGAACATGGCCGTTTAGCGGGCCTGCAACGGCCATCTTCGTCGCACTCAACATAGGGGTCGCTACGCTCGGCCCGTGGTCTCGGAGTTGTTCGACCCGTCCGCGTGGAAGCCGGTTGAAGGCTTCGACTTCACCGACATCACCTATCACCGCGCGGTTGATGTCGGTGCGGTGCGGATCGCGTTCAACCGGCCCGAGGTGCGCAACGCGTTCCGGCCACATTCGGTCGACGAGCTTTACGCCGCACTGGATCACGCGCGCCAGTCGAGCGACGTCGGCTGCGTGCTGCTCACCGGCAATGGCCCGTCACCGAAGGACGGCGGCTGGGCATTCTGCTCCGGCGGCGACCAGCGGATCCGCGGGCGAGACGGATATCGGTATGCCGAAGGCGACACTGCTGCGACGATCGATCCCGGCCGGGCGGGCCGGCTGCACATCTTGGAGTGCCAACGCCTGATCCGGTTCATGCCCAAGGTGGTGATCGCTGTCGTACCCGGGTGGGCGGCCGGCGGCGGGCACTCCCTGCACGTCGTCTGTGACCTCACCATCGCGAGCCGCGAACATGCAAAGTTCAGGCAGACGGATGCCAAGGTCGGCAGCTTCGACGGCGGATACGGATCCGCCTATCTCGCCCGGCAGATCGGGCAGAAGTTCGCCCGGGAGGTGTTCTTCCTCGGACGGGAGTACGACGCCGAAGCCATGCATCGCATGGGCGCGGTCAACGCCGTCGTACCGCATGAGGAGCTCGAGTCGACGTCACTGGAGTGGGCGCGCGAGATCTGCGCGATGGGCCCAACTGCGGTGCGAATGCTGAAGTTCGCGTTCAACCTGATCGACGACGGGTTGGTCGGTCAGCAGGTGTTCGCCGGCGAGACCACGCGGCTCGCCTACATGACCGACGAAGCGGCGGAAGGCCGGGACGCGTTCCTCGAAAAGCGTGACCCGGACTGGTCCGGCCACCCGTACTACTACTGAGCAGCTACTGGTCCAGCAGGGCGGCGACGCGAGACCGTCCTTCTTCGGGGCCGCCGGCGGACACCGCGGCGGCAGCCGCTTCCGCACACCGCTCGCTGGTGACCCGGGCAAGACCAGCGCGTACGGCGGGGATCGAGCGCGGGTTCATCGACAGCCCGGCAGCACCGAGACCGACCAGCACGGCCGCGAGCAGCGGGTCGCTCGCCGCCTCCCCGCAGACGGTGACGGCCCGGCCGGCAACCGCGCCGGCGCGCAGGACGGTCGCGACGAGATCCAGGAACGCGGGCTGCCAAGGATCGAGCAGATCGGCGAGCTCGCCATCCTCGCGATCGGTCGCGAACGCATATTGAGCGAGGTCGTTCGAACCGACCGAGACGAAGTCGACGATCTGCAGCAGGTCGGCCGCACGCAAAGCCGCCGCCGGCACCTCCACCATCACCCCGACCGTGACGACGCCAGCATCCCGTGCCCGCGCGGCGAACCACGCCGCCTCGGCCGTGGTCGCAACCATCGGTGCCATGACGCGCACATCCGCCCCGCTCTCGCGGGCCGCGCGCGCGATAGCCGTGAGCTGGTCGGCCAGCAGTTGCGGATGACGCCGCGCGACGCGCAGTCCGCGGACCCCGAGCGCCGGATTCGGCTGGTCGCCGAGTCGCACATAGGAGACCGGCTTGTCGGCGCCGACGTCGAGCGTGCGCACGGTCACCGGCCGTCCGGCAAAGGCGTCGAAGACCTCGCGATAGCTCGCGATCTGCTCGGCCACGGTCGGCGGATCCGCGCGGTCGAGGAAGCAGAACTCGGTGCGGAAAACACCGACGCCCTCAGCCCCCGCGGCGAGAGCGTCCTCCACGTCGCTCTTGCCACCCACCGCGGCGAACAACGGCACCGATCGCCCGTCCTTCGTCCGCCCGGGGCCGGCGACGTCGGCACTAGCCGCAGCCGCGCTCGAGGCGTCGCGGGACATCTCGCCGACAAGCTCGGCGTCCGGATCCGCCGTGACGACGCCGGCAGCGCCATCCACCGCGACGCGTTGTCCGGTGGCAAGCGCCGCCACACCGGGGCAGCCGACGACGGCCGGGATCCCGAGCGCCTTGGCGAGCACGGCCGTGTGCGAGGTCGGCCCGCCTCGCTCGGTCACCAGTGCGAGCACCCGCGCCGGGTCGAGCGAGGCCGTGACCGCCGGCGACAGGTCCCGCGCGACGAGGACGAACGGCGTACCCGGATCGGGGATGCCCGGCGGCGGCTCTCCCAGCAACCGCGCAACCACCCGGTCGCGGACGTCGTCGAGCTCGGCCGCATCTGGCGCGCCGCGCAGCGGATCGGCCGCGCGCATGTCGCGATAGGCGCCGAACGCCTCCCAGGCCGCACGCGGCGCGGCCCGGCCGGTACGCACGAACTGCGCCACCAACGCGCCGAGCGACGGGTCGCGGGTCATCCGCCCCTGGCGCACGAGCACGGCTCCGGAGACCCCTGCGCGATCTGCCAACGCAGTCAGCTCATCGGCGACCGCGTCGAGGGCATCGTCCGCCGCCGCGCTCTCGGTGTCGACGTCGACCGGCCGCCCGTCACGCGCCGGCAGCCGCGGCCCCTGCACGCGTGCGACCGGCCCGACGGCAGTGCCGGGGCTGACGCCGAGGCCGGTGTAGCGGGCGCTCAGACTCCGACCATTCTCTTGTGCTCACGCCGGCCGCCAAGGCCGGCAATGGCCGCGAACGGCACCGGCATGATCCGGTAAAGCCGCCAGATCAGTCGCGCCTGGCGTGGGGCGACGACGAACGCCTTCTTACGGTCGACCCCGCGAAGGATGTCCTGCGCCAGAGCGTCGGGCGAATACAACTTGCCCATCCGCTGCGCCGACTCGCGCGCGCTGCCTTCCCGCAACGACGTCGGCTTGGGCAAGTCGTCCGGACCCGTCGAGTCGAGGATCGGCGTGTCCGTGAAGCCCGGGCAGACAACCGTGACGTTGACGTTGTGGGCCTTGGCCTCACCGCGCAACGACAGCGACATCCCCACGACGGCGTGCTTGACCGCGACGTATGGCGACAGGAACGGCACCGGGATCAGCCCCGCCACCGACGCGGTGTTGACGATGCTGCCGCTGCGCTGGCGCGCCATGACCGGGTACGCCGCTTGTACGCCGTTGACCACGCCGCGCAGGTTGATGTCGATGATCCGATCCCAGTGCGCCACACCTAGCTCGAGGTCGTCACCGCCGACCGCGATGCCGGCGTTGTTGAAGATGAGGTCGAGGCGACCGTGTGCGGCGACCGTGTCGTCGACGACGGCCTGCACGGCCGCAGCGTCACGCACGTCGACCTTGGCGGCACTGGCCCGCTCTCCAAGGTCACTCGCCACCCGTTCGGCCGCGGCCCCGTCGATGTCGGCGACGACGACCGTGTCACCACGAGCGACGAGCGCGCGCGAGAGTGCTGCGCCGATGCCCGAGCCGCCGCCGGTGACAATCCCGATTCTTGTCATGAGTGAATTGTGGCTTCCCGCTCGAACGCGCGAGCGGTCGCGTCGGTCATCGCCTGCTGGAAGGCCGCGATGACGGCCTGCGACGCGAGCGGCTGAAGCTCCTCGATCAGGCTCTGGAGCTGCGGCAACCGCTCAGGCGGCATCCCGGCCTCGACGTACTCCTTCCACTGCACGTCGAGGAACATCTGCACGAACCCATCGGCCACGGCGCGGCTGTGCTGCATGAGCACCCGCAGCACTGTCATCAGGTCCTCGATGCCGTAGCCGAGCGTGGCGAGCTGGCGTCCGACCCGGATGATCGCCGGGTTGCGGACCTCGATCCGGTCGTCCGGCATCCGGTCGAGGATGCCGAGCTTGCTCAGCCGGGCGACGAGCTCAGGGTCCGGAGCGAGACCGAACTGCGCCGCGAGCTCGTGCTCGTTCCAGATCTCCGGCGGCTCGGTGAGCCAGGGCGCAGCAAGCCCGCTGACGAGCTTGGTGATGGCCGCGAGGTTGAACCCCTGCTCCTGCAGCGAGGTGACGAGCTGTAGGCGCGCAACGTGTTGCGGCCCGTAGTAGCCGGTCCGGCCCTTGAGATGTGGCGCCGGCAGCAGACCGCGCGTGACATGGGAACGGATGTTGCGAACGGTCAGGCCGGTATGCGCTGCGAGCTGCTCGATGGTGAGGAGCTCAGGCTCCGGATTCACCCTCTGAGGGTATCGGCGGCTCGGTAGCCATCGCAGGCCTCGCGCGGTGCGGCCACAAGCGCACGGTGGCACCGACCGCGATCATCGCGAAGAAGACGACGGCCGCACCGGCGACGGCGTCGAGTAGATAGTGGTTGCCGGTCGCGACGACCACGATCGTGATCAGCGCCGGATAGGCGACACCGGCAATACGCGTGACCGTGTGCCTGCCGTGCCGGACCATCTGCCAGCCGCACCACAGCGCCCAGCCGACGTGTAGCGACGGCATCGCCGCGAACTCGTTCGTGAAGCTGCCCACGCCGCGCGGCGCGCTCGCGTCCGCGCCCCACCAACCGAAGCCGGAATATTGCGCCATCGTGTCGACGAAGCCGGGCAGCATCCGGGGCGGCGCCACTGGCAGGAAGCTGAAGCCGACAAGGCCCAGCACCGTCGCGACCGCGAGCGTGGTCCGCGCACGCGGATAGGCGTCACGGTGGCTTCGCCACATCCAGATCAGCACGATCGGCGTGACGAGATAGTGCAGCGTCGCGTACATGTAGTCCATCGGGACCGCGAGGACCTCGTGGGCTGACACGAACATGTTGAGGCTGCGCTCCCAGTCGATATCGAGGAGCGTCTCGATGCGCAGAACGTGGATTGCATGCTCGAGGGCGGTGCTCTGCCGGCCTTCGACGATGAAGCGGCTGCCGTCATACAGGCTGTAGATCACCGCGATGAGGAGGAGCTCGCGGAGGCCCCGACGGCGGGCAAGCGCGGCCCAGGCGCTTCGGACCCGGCCGGGGGGCGGCGGCGGGACGCTGGTTTCGGGGCAGCCGGGGATAGTGGCAATGCTCACGGCCACCACCACCCGTTAGACATGTTGCCCTGGCCCGTCCCCAAAATCGACGGTAGGCAACGTGACACATAGGCGTCAACCAAATGAGCAAGGTGTGTCTTCCCGGGTGATGCCGGGTTATACCGTTCGGGTGACAAACCGTGCGAATGGCCTACGGCTGAGCGCCGTCCCGTAGTCGCTGTGCTCAATGTTCGGCTGCGTCACGCAGCCGAAATGGCCGTGGGGCCGGGTTGAGCTGCGCACGCGGGCACGAGGCAAGCGTGAGGTCACCGAAACGGAGGGCGTCGTCGCACAGCGCTTCCACGTTCCAGCCGGCCGCAACCCCTTCCGGCGTGATCGAGGCGCGGAAGATCGTCACTGAGTAGCGCTGCGGGCTGTCGTAGACGCAGCTGATGGTCCCCAGATGGATCGCCGGGCCGGCTTCGTCGGTGCCTTCAGGCCACGGCTGGTCGTAGCGCCGCCAGATCCCGGGCGTGGTCCACCAGGGACCGCCTGCGTGCACGTCGTTGTCGGCCAGGCCGGCAAGAATCCGCTTGGCGGCCTCTTCCATGAGGACAGCCGCGGGCCGAATGACCTCAGTCGTCGCGAAGTTGTCGCGCTGCTGCCTCTCCATCAAACCTCCTCACGGGCGACGCCGCTGGGGACGCCGTGGGGGTAGAGCCTGGAGAGGATTGTCTCGAATGCGTCCACCGGCTTGTCGATGACCGCGCTCGGGCGACCAAACAAGTAGCCCTGAACGTGGCTGCAGCCGAGCTCGGCGAGCCGGTCGGCCTGCGCCTCTGTCTCGACGCCCTCGGCGACGACGGGGATGCCAAGGTCGCGGCACATGCTGAGTACGGCGCGCACGATCGCCAGCGCGCCCGGGTCCTCGAGCAGTGGCGTGATGAAGCTCTTGTCAATCTTCACCATGCTGACGGGGAAGTCCCGCAGCAGGCTGAGCGAGGAGAACCCTGTGCCGAAGTCATCGAGTACGACGCCGACGCCGGCCTCGCGTAGCCGGCGCAGCTCGCCGACCAGCGTCTGGCTGGCCGTCATAAGGGCGGTCTCGGTGATCTCCAGGTGCAGCTTGTGCGGCGGCAGCTGGGATTTGGCCAACGCGTCCATGACCACGTCATAGACGTCCATGCGGGTCAGCTGGATCGGCGAGGCGTTGACCGCCACCCAGCTGTTGTCAGACCCGACCCCGCCGGTCTCGATAGCGGCGTCGCGGCAGGCCTGGCCGAGCATCCACCAGCCGAGCGACCGGATGAGGCCAGTGCTCTCGGCGATGTCGAGGAACCGGTCGGGAGCCAGCAGACCCTTCTGCGGGTGGTCCCAGCGCAGCAGCGCTTCGTGCCCGGCAAGCCGGCGGTCGGCCAGGCTGAGGATCGGCTGGTAGTAGGCGCGCAGCTGGCCCGTGTCGACGGAAGCCCGCAGCTGCTCTTCAAGCTCGAGATCGTCGCGGGTCGCGATGCGGTCAACCGCGCCGTCGAAGAGCTCGACGCGGGCGCGACCCATGCGCTTGGCGCGCAACAAAGCCATGTCGGCGCGCTGCAACATCTCGTCGGCGGAGTCGGGAGAGCGGCCGACGGCCGCACCGATGCTGATCGTCACGGTGTGGCTGTGCTCGCCGATGACGATGGGCTCGTCCAGCACGTCGGCGAGGCGGTTGGCCAACCGAACGAGGTCGTCGGGACCGTTCAGGCGTTCGCAGACAACGACGAACTCGTCGCCGCCGACGCGGCCGACCAGATCTTCCGGGCGGACCGCAGAACACAGCCGGGCGGCGGCTTCGACGAGTACGTCGTCGCCGGCGCCGTGGCCGAGGCTGTCGTTGACGACCTTGAAGCGATCGAGGTCGCAATAGAGAACGCCGACGTCACGGCCGAGGTGCTCGAGCAGCGCACTGCTCAGCCACTGCTGGACGAGGAAGCGGTTGGCCAATCCCGTCAGCGGGTCGTGCAGCGCGCGATTGGCGAGCTCCAGCTCGGCGTCACGACGTTGCGTGACGTCCTGCAGCTGCACGATCAGGCCGTGTACGTCGCCTTGCAAGTCAGGCACGGCAGCCGTCGTGAGCTGACCCCAGAGCGACTTGCCGTCCGCGGCCACGTAACGCTTCTCGACGCTGTAGGTCTCGATCTCGCCGCCCAGCAGGTCCTGCATCTTCGCTGCGTCGAGGTCGACGTCGTCGGGATGCGTGATGTCCCGCAGCGACATCATGACGAGGGCTTCGACGCGATAGCCGAGCATCGTGCCGAGCGAGCTGTTGGCGAGCAGGATCTCCCCGTCGGAGCTGACGAGCGCGGCGCCGATCGGCGAGTGCTCGAACGCCAGCCGCCAGCGCTGCTCGGACTCGGCGAGGTGTTGCAGGGCGACGACGTCGTCGGTGACATCTCGGCCGGACACGAGCACGACCTCGGTGCCCGTGTCGCTGGTCACCCGCTTCGCGGAGACGTCCAGCCAGATCTGGGTGCCACTGCGATGGTGCAGCCGCATCGTCGTACGCGCGGCGCCGCTGCGCTGCACCCGGTCGAAGAGAGCCTGGAGCGTGGGGACGTCATACGCCGACACCGCTCCGACGATGGACTTGCCGAGGACGGCGTCCGGGTCGATCCCGAGCATGGTCTCGAGCGTGTCGCTGACGTCCAGGCAGACACCGTCGGGCGTCGTGACCATGACAACGTCGGCGTCCGTATGCGGCACGGACGCCCACTCAGGCGCCGACATCACGAGGTATGCGTCGGGCGTTCGGCCCAGCCCCTAAATGGCCCGGATGGGCCTCTTCGGGGCCATCTCCCACGGCGGCGCCGAGCAGTACGCCGGCCACGAGGGCGACGACTCCGGCCACGCCCGCATAGACGGCCAGCGCGCCCGCTACGGACACTGCCGGCACGAGCCGGACGGCGATGGCGCTGCCGATGGCACGAGCGGCGGAGCCCTGGGCCAGCACGGTCGTTGCCTCGCCGTCAGTTCGCCCCTGGGCGAGCGTGTGGTCCATCGATCCCTGGAACCCGGTGAGGCACAGCCCGGACAGCAACTGAGCGAGCCACATGCCCGCCAGGCTCCACGGCGCGGCGGCCCAACCCGCCACCATGCCGAGGCACCAGATCGGCCAGCTCGCGCCACCCGCGCGGCCGGCCCGCTCGAGCCGGCGTGTGAGCATCGGCGCCAGGAGTGACCCCACCGCGAAGGCGATCGCGGCACCGGCCACCGACTCCCGGCCGTGCAGCTTCGCCGCAAGCGCGACGAACAGCAGGGTCGGGCCGGACGCAACGGCCATGACCAGAGCGCCGGACAGCATCAAGACCCGGTCCTGCCGGGTAGCGCCGGCCCGCTGCGCCGCACGTGGACGGACACGCGAACCACCGGCCACGATCGCCGTCGGAAGCAGCGACAGCGCATAGACCGCCACCACCGCGAGCAGCCAGCCCGCGGCCAGTCGGCCGTGCTGGCTGATGGGCAGGAAACCCGCGAACGAGGTGCCGACGGCTTCGAGGCCGAGGGTCAGGGCGAGGTAGTGCGTCATCCCGGAGGTTCGGTCCTCGACGGCGGCCACTTCGACGCGCATCGCGGCGAAGCCGATCCAGGCTGCGATGTTCATCACGAGCACGAGGACCAGGAGCAGCACGAGGGGCGCGTTGACATAGAGCAGCGCCAAGGTGGCCACCCGCAGCAGCCCCTCGGTCGCTGCGGTGACCCGAAGCACCCTGCGGCCATCGAGCCGCGACGTCAGGCGTGCAGCAACCGGTGCGGAGAGCGCCACCCCGACAAACATCGCTGCGTTGAGCAAGCCGGTGACGGCAAGACCGTGCTTGTAGACGGCGATGAGGTTGAAGACGGCCCACCCGAACGCCAGGCCGACCGAGTCGATGGCGCCGGCCACCATGAGGTGTCGGGCGCGCGAGTTCATCTGCGTCCGATGAACAACTGCGATGGCGGGGCGAAGCCGTTGAAGTGCGACGCGTAGCTGAGGGTGTAGGCGCCCGCGGACGCAATGTAGAGCCGGTCGCCGGCATCGAGCCCGGCGGGCAACATCACCCCGACGAACATCGTGTCCGAGCTGTCGCAGCTCGGGCCGGTCACGATGTAAGGCAACAAGGACGCTGACGCGTGGTCTGCGCGCGAGGACCAGAGGGGATAACGCCACTGTCCGACGGTCTGCTGCGTCTCGATCAGGCCGTGATAGGCGCCGGTGTCGAGGTAGAGCCAGTTCTCACCGGCACGGACCTCGCGACCGAGAATGCTGGCGACCATCACCGCGCTTTCCGCAGCGAGGTAACGGCCAGGCTCGGCGACGACTGTCGACGGCTCGTAGGGCAGCAGCTCACCCATCGCGGCGAAGATCGTGCTCGCCAGGACGTCGAGTGTCGGCACGTCGTCTACGTAGCGGGCGGGAAATCCGCCGCCCAGGTTCAACATGTCGAGGCGGATGCCGCGGTTGTCGAGGTTGCTCATCAGCAAGCCAGCCGCGGCGATGGCCTGCCGCCACGCCGTCGGTGTCGCGCACTGCGAGCCGACGTGGAACGTCACGCCATACGGAACAAGGCCGAGCGTGCGCGCGAGGACCATCAGCTGCGTCGCCTCTTCGACGTCGACGCCGAACTTGCGCGACAACGGAAACGCGCTCGCACTGTCGTCGACGCGCAACCGAACGATGACGGAGCAACCCGGCGCGTGCTGCGCAAGCTTGTGCAGCTCGCCTTCGGAGTCGAACGCGAACCGCCAGAGCCCCGCCTCATGTGCCGCCGCGACATGTGCCGGCGGTTTCACCGTGTTGCTGTAGAGCACCTCCGCCGCGTCGACGCCGACGGCCTGCAGCATGTGCAATTCGCCCAGCGACGCCACCTCGAACGACGAGCCGATGCCGGCGAGGGTGGTGAGCACCTCCGGCGCCGAGTTGCACTTCATCGCGTAGTGCACGCGAACATCCGGCAGCGTCTCAGTGAAGCGGCGATAGCGATCGCGAACCGTGTCGAGGTCGCACAGCAGGTACGGCGTTGCGTGCGTGGTCTCGTTGAGCACCTGGGGATGAATGGACGCAGGCCACTGTGCCGGGACCCGCAGGCGCGCGGACCGGGACAGAAGTGAGCTGGCCAATCGGTGCCTCCAGGCCTCAGGGCAGGCAAATTCTGATCGGTGGCATCGGCCATTCGTCGCAGTCCCTTGAACAATTGGATGTCAACTCGGCGCGACGTTCACCCGATGAACGGACATGCGTTTGGATGCGGTCCCTCGCCGTTACGCACAGCTTGCGTCGGCGGCCGCCCCATTTGCCCTTGTTTGGTTCGTCGTCATCATCGGCGGTGTCGGCGGCAAGCACGTCGCGCAAGTGGTGTCCAACGGAGGTCTCGCGCTCACCGCGACTGCCGCGGCGGCGTCATGCATCGTCACGGGATTGCGCGCTCAGGGTCGTTATCGCGTCGTGTGGGTGCTGCTCGGGTTCGGCATGTTGTCGTGGGGAGTCGGCCAGTTCATCTGGGACTACTACGAGGCAGTGCTGCACCGGGACGTGCCGTTCCCGTCTCTCGCCGATGCCGGCTATCTCGGTGAAGTGCCGCTCGTCGTCGCCGCACTCGTCATGCTTCCGTCCGGAACGCGCAGCGTCGCCGGCCGCGCGCGCACCGTTCTCGACGGGCTGATCGTCGCGGCCGCGCTGCTGCTCATGAGCTGGATGCTCGTGCTGGGCACGATCTTCCGCACTGGTTCCGGCAGCCTGCTTGCGCAGACATTGAGCCTCGCCTATCCGATCAGCGACGTCGTGACAGTCACGATCGTCATGTACGCCATCCTGCGGGCACGGCAAACCGGCCGGAAGATCCCGGTGCCGTTGTTGCTCGTGGGTCTCGGCTTGGTGAGCCTGTCGGTTGCCGACAGCGGCTTCACCTACCAAACGGCGTCAGGCACCTACTACTCCGGCGCACCGATCGACACCGGCTGGTTCGCCGGGTTCCTCTTGATCCTCATCGCCTCGCGGGCGCCAGCCGCAGCCGACGCACAGCAGCTGAAAGAGGGCGACGTCCAGCGGTCAATGGGACTGCTGCTGCCGTACGTCGCAGTTGTCCTGGCCACGATCACCACCTTCGTCGAACTCGCGCGTGGCGCAAGCTTCGACCGGTTCGTGTCCTGGGACCGCTCGATGATCATCGCGCTGCTAGTGGCGCGGCAAGTCCTCACCCTGCGGGAGAACGTGTCGTTGACCCGCGACCTCGAGGCAAACGTCGTTGAAGTGCGAGCGAGCGAGCAACGCTTCGAGGCACTGGTGCAACACAGCTCCGATGTCGTCACCGTGATGGACCGGGACGGCGTCATCGGCTACCAGAGCGAGTCGGTGCACCGCGTGTTCGGCCATGCTGCCGCCGACTTGCGCGGCCATTCGTTCACCGAGCTCATGTCTGACGAGCAGGCAGCCCTCTTCACGCAAGCCGTCGCGCGCATGGTCGAGACACCGGGCGAAGCTCTGGTGATCGAGGTTCAGCTCCGGCACGCGGACGGTCATGTCGGTGACACCGAAATCGCGATCACGAACCTCCTCGATGACCCCACGGTCGGCGGCGTCGTACTCAACAGCCGCGACATCGGCGAGCGCAAGGCACTCGAGCGAGAGCTGGTTCACCAGGCACGTCACGACTCGCTCACCACGTTGGCCAACCGCGCGCTCTTCCAGGAGCGAGTGAACGAATCGCTGCGCCGAGAAGACGGAGACACGCCCGGTGCGGTGTTGTTCCTCGACCTGGACGGCTTCAAGGAGATCAACGACAGCTTCGGGCACGCCAACGGAGACGTGCTGCTGACTCTTGTCGCTCAGCGTTTGCGCAGCTGCGTACGCCCGCGCGACATGGTCGCGCGCCTCGGCGGCGACGAGTTCGCGATCCTCATCGAGGACAGCTCCGGTCTGGTCGATGCGCACGCACTCGCGACGCGCATTCTCGCGTCGTTCGCCAATCCCTTCGCTCTCGACGGCCGCGAGGTCTTCGTCAACGCGAGCATCGGCATCGCCTCGGCGGAGCAAACCACCGAAGAGTCCGACCAGCTATTGCGTAATGCCGACCTCGCCATGTATCGCGCAAAGGCCGCCGGTGGCGGAACCATCGAGCACTACAACCCTGCCCTGCACTCCCAGCTGCTCGAGCGGATGCAGTTCGAAGACGACTTGCGGCGCGCGCTCGGACGGGGCGAGCTTCGGCTGTTCTACCAGCCCATCATGGATCTCGCGACCAACGAGCCGGTCGGGTTCGAGGCGTTGGTGCGCTGGCAGCACCCGACCGCCGGGCTCATCACGCCGGACCGTTTCATCGGCATTGCGGAACGGACCGGACTCATCCAGCCGCTCGGCCGATGGGTGCTGTTCGAGGCGTGCCGCGACGCGATGATCTGGCGCAACCGGCATCCGCAGTACGCCGAGCTCGGCGTGAGTGTGAACCTGTCCGCCCGCCAGTTCCAGAACGACGACCTGGTCGACGACGTGATCAACGCGCTCTCCGAGTCCGGTCTCCCGCCGCACTGTCTCGAGCTCGAGATGACGGAGTCCGTGCTCTTCGAGCACACCGAGGAAAACATCGCGCAGCTCACCCGTCTCAAGGAGCTGGGTGTTCGCCTCGCGATCGACGACTTCGGCACCGGCTATTCATCGCTGGCCTACCTGCACCGTTTCTCCGTCGACGTGCTCAAGATCGACCGGACATTCATCGCCCAGCTCACCCAGACCGGCGACACTGAGCTGGTGCGCAGCATCCTTCAGATCGGGCACAGCCTCCACATGGTGACGATCGCCGAAGGCATCGAGACCGACGAGCAGTCACAGCTCGTCACGCAGATGGGATGCGAGCTAGGCCAGGGCTATCTGTTCGCCCGTCCGCTGCCGGCGGCCGACGTCGACGGCTGGCTCACCGCCACCCATCTCCCTGCAGAGCGTCGCGCCGTCTGACGGCTAGCCGGCGCGGCAGCCGGCGTGGTCGTAGAAGTTGGTCCCCTCGAGGCCGGGACCGGTGATCTGCGGCTTCTGCGTCCCACCGGACTGGTACGCCGTGTCGAACCACTGGGTGAAGAACGCGGACAGCCGGTGCTTGCACGCGGTGCTGGGGTTCGGCAGCCAGTTGCGGAACGCGGTCTTGAGGTGTGGCTCGGTGATGCTCCGGCCGCCGTAGCTCACCTGGATCTGCCGCAGCGCGCGGACGAAGTTCGGATGGCCGAGGATCTGCCGCAACGCGATGTAGGCCGCGGCGGGCCGCGAGTACGTGGCGTCGCTGCTGAACAACGAGGTTGCCTTCGGCTTGGACGGCGCCTGTGTCCAGAAGCTGCCGGTGGAGTCATAGGTCTTCTTGAATGCCTGCACCAGACTCTGCTCGAACGCGGCCTGACCGGATGACGTCGACGGCCCGCCCGCGGTCATCTCGGCGGTGCGCGCCGTGAACAGGTCCTCCGACAGCGTCGCCATACCTTCTTTGAAGAAGGTCATCGCGAAGCTGCCTTCGCTGACGTTGTCACCCCACCACTGGTGCATGTTCTCGTGATAGAGCGTGACCGGGTCGGTCTGACCGCCCTGGAACGTGATCATCGTCTCCATCTCTTCTTCGAAGCTCGCACTGGGAGTGCCGACGATGACGCCGTCCGACGTGAACGGATATGAGCCGTTGAACTGGCTCTCGAAGTTCGTGATGTCTTCCTGCTGCGCGATGACCTGCGTGTTGGCCGAACGCTGTCCGGCGTTGATGTTGTTGTCCTGCACTGTGTAGTAGTAGATGCCGTTGTCAGCGGTGCGCCGGGTGATCGAGTAGTCACCGACGCTGTTCTCCACCAGGTAGCTCGCGACGGGCATCGACGCCGACCAGTGCCACGTCACCGACCCGTTCGGGAACTGCTTCGACGCCTTGTGCGTCGTCGAGCCGGCAAGCACGCCATTGCAGATCGCTACCCGACCCGCGTCGACCGTGTCGTAGAACTCGTATGTCGGCTTCGCGGTCGGGTGGTCATTGAGCGGCATCCAGTCTTCGGTACCCAACGGCTCGGTCGTGACGAAGCCGCCGTCCGAGGCGCGGAACCAGCCTTCGGTCGTTCCGTCGCCGTCGTTGTGTACGCCGGGGCGCCCCGTGTAGTCGACGCGGACGATGAACGTCGCACCCTTGGCGATGTGCTGCGCTGGTGTGACGACGAGCTTGTTGGCGGGGCACATCGTGCCGTTGCGCGAGTTGGCCGGCGCGTTGGTCGACAGCAGTTCGGGCGAGCAGGCCGGTGGCAGCGGGTTATGTTTCGGGCCGCCAACAGGATTCAGCTGCGAGGCCTGGTGGGCACGCGGGTCGGGATCGTTGAGCCCCTTGGGGTCACCGGGATAACTCGGGCGCACGAACCGCCACGACGCGGACTTGCCGTTGACGAGGACCCGGTGGACCTTCATGTTGGGCCCGGCACCGCTGTTCGCACTCTGCCGTTCGAAGTCGAGCGAGAAGCTCGTCAGGCACTTCGTCGCCCGGTCGCGCAACACGACGTGGTTGCCGGCCAAGAACTTGTTGGTCGCTGAGTCGTAGACCATGTGTACGTCGGTGTGCAGGCTGACGTAGCCCCCATTGCCGACGTCGGGGTAGACCCGGCTGCCGGGCACCGACAGCGTGGACGCACCGGCGCTGCAGGCCGCGCGCGCGGCCGCGAGGTGCGTCGCGGGCGACTCACCTAGCGCAGGTACGGCGCTGACGAGACTTGCCGCCAGCGCCGTACCGACGAGGAGCGCGCTAGACCGCGAGACCGCCATGCCGCCGCCTGCGGACCGTGACGAGGACCGCGAGCGCGGCGACAGGAAGGGCAAGTGCAGCCCACGGAAGCTCAGCGAGATCGGCCTGGACATTGTTGAAGCATCCCGCACTCTGGTTAGCCGAGTAGATACCGTTGTGTGTCGCCGGCACTCCGGCCTGCACATTGGTGTAGTCATCCGGGTAGGCCACGTGGGCACATCCGGTCGTCGGGTCGTAGGCCTCCTGGATGAAGTCCAGCAGGTGCCGGTTGCTGCCCAGGCTGCCCACGCAGGCAATTCCGAGGTTGCAGATGTCGCCGGAGTGCATCGGCTGCGACGTCACCTTGGTGACGTCCCAGTGCGCTGTCGCCGGGGTCACGCCATTCAGATCCGCCTGGGCGGCGTACAGATCCCAGCTGCAGACGACCGGCTTCGCGCAGCCACCGGGATTGACCTTGCCGGACGGGTTGGTCGGCTCGATGATCGGCGTCTGGAGGTAGCTCACGCCGACCTGCCCGGGGTTGTTGACCGCGATCGCCGGGAACCAGTGCGTCCCCGTGTCGGTCGGACCGCTCGAGACCTTGTATGGCGTGCCGGCGCTGCCGGGGAAGAGGCCACCGCCGCCGTCCCACGTCGTACCACCGTCGTTCGACCAGACGACGTACATGTCGTACTCGCACGACGGGTCGGCTTGCTGCGTGCCCTGCTGCGACTCGGCGCTGCATGTAGCGGGATTCGAGTTGAGGTTGTTGGCGAACGCGAAGTACGGGTTGCCCAACCGGTCGATGGCGAAGCCCACGAAAGGCGTGGACGCGTCATGGGTCGGACCCGCGTCGTAGGCCTCCTGCGGCGTCCAGGTCGCGCCGTTGTCGTCGGACCAGGACACCCAGAACGTGTGGAACGCCTCTGCCTGGGTGAGGTTGCACCCTCCGGCGTCGGCGGCCGGGTCCGCCGCGATCCAGCCGACGATGATGCGGCCCTTGTGCGGACCGGACGGCACGATGCCGACGCCGGCGGGAACGGTGCTGCAGAACGAGTACGCCTCAGCTGCAGCCGAACCGGCGACGGCGTTCGGGCTGGCCGCCGGGTTGACGACGACGTTGGTCGAGCGGCTGTAGGTCTTGCCCCCGTCGGTGGAGACGTTCACCCAGATCGACGTCGGACCGTAGAAGTCGTGGTACTGGATCGCGACGACCGCGTCGTTGGTGCTGGTCTTGCCGTCCGGAATCCACGACGCCGTCCACTGCCGGTCCACCCCGAAGGGCTGGCAGCTGTTGCCGCAGGTGCTGCCGTTGCCGGTGACCTGGCTCTGGCCCTGTGCCCAGGTGACGCCGTCGTCAGTCGACTTCCAGACGTCGGCCTGCAAGGGGAGATCGTCCTTGCCGCCGGAGAGGTTGCACCAGTAGATGGCGCCGCTCTGGTCGGTCGACAAGCAGTCGTCACCGGAGCTGTCCGGCCCCGCGCGGTCGACCCACGTCTGGCCCTGGTCGTGCGACACGTGCACGATCGAGTCGCTCGGGCTGCTGATGTAGAGCGAGCCATCCTGGGCAGACGCGATCGACGGTTCGCCACCGAACTTGCCGGCTTTGACAACGGTGTATGCCGGTGAGCCGGAGTCAGCGGCACCCGCGGCGATCGGAGCCGCGACGAGCGCGCCGCCAATGGCGACGACGGCGGCGAAGACATAGCCGGTGCGACGAACTGGGCGTGCGAACAACGCTGTCCCCCCTCTGGGCTTAGGGCTGGGGGAACTTTTACTGATTTATCCGATTAGTGCAATGGAGGTTGGATCACTAGCAATTCCAGGCAAACCGGGCATGGATCAGGCGTCGTCGTACCGAATCGACCGACGATCGGTTGGGTGATCCGGCCCGCGCCGCAGAGCGCACTCGGGCCGCCGATGGCCGGGCGACTCGCGTGCTGGCGCAGATCGTTCGTCGCGTAACCCGGCTCGAATGCCGTCATCACCGTCATAGGCCAAATGGTGTAGGTCGGGCGAGTCGGACTAAAGCCGCCGTTCGGGTGAATTCGTCGACTGCTCGCCGAGGCCGGCGTCGCGGGCGAGCGCGACCGCCTCGGCGCGCGACGCGACCTGGAGCTTGGTGAGACAGGCCGACACGTGGTTGCGCACGGTCTTCTCCGACAGGAAAAGCCGGCGCGCGATGGTCGGGTTGTCGCACCCACGCGCCACCAGATCGAGGACTTCGCGCTCGCGGTCAGTGAGGCTCGGGAACGGTGTGGCCGCTGCGCCGCGCAACCCTGCGGCGGAGAAGAACGCGATGACGCGGTCCGCGATTCGCGGCCCGAACACCGCTTCCCCACTGGCGACCGCACGGACCGCGCGCAGGATGTCCTCAGCACCTGCCTCCTTGAGCAGGTAGCCGCGGGCGCCCGCGCGAAGTGCCGCGAAGACCGAGTCGTCGTCGTCGCTCATCGTCAGCACGACAACAGCGGTGTCCGGGCGCTCCGTCGCGATGCGTGCCGTCGCCTCGATCCCGCCGACGCCGGGCATACGCAGGTCCATGAGGACGACGTCCACGGGATCGCGGAGTACGGCGTGGATCGCAGCATCACCGTCGGCGACCGCGGCGACAACGTCGACGCCCGGTTCGTCCGCGAGCATCAGCTGCAGACCATCGCGAAACACCGGGTGGTCGTCGGCGACGACGACGCGAAGGACGCGGTTGCCGGTGGCTGAGTCCTCGATGGATGGCTGCGTGGTCACGTGAGCTCCAGCGGAAGTCGTGCGGTGATGGTGGTCCCGTCAGTGGTGCTGTCGATCGCGAGCGTCCCGCCGATCTCGGCTGCGCGTTCGCGCATGCTCGCCAAGCCGACACCTGGCGTGGCGTCCGAGGCGATGCCCTGGCCGTTGTCCGCGACGGTCAGCACCAGCGCTTGTCCAGACGTCGTGATCGTGACGTCGCAATGTGACGGCCGGCCATGCCGCACCGCGTTGGTCACGGACTCGGTGATGATGCGGTAGGCCGCAACCTCGACCGCCGCCGGCAACGCGGGCAGCGGATCCGCGGCGACATCCACAACCACCCCGCCGAACTTCGTGCCGACAATCGGACCGCCTGAGCGCGTGGTGTGCGAATCACTGCACGAAGTTGCGAAGGAGTAGGCCGCGACCTGTTGGCGGACTGCTTCGACGAGACCCACGTCGTCGAGTGCGGGTGGCCGCAGGTTGTCGACGACGCGGCGGACCTCGACGACTGTGTCACGCAACCGGTCGCGCAGTTGCGAGACCCGCGCGGCATTGTCGTCGTCGCCGGCGAGGCGCCGGGCCAGGCTGTCGAGCTGCAGCGCGAGACCGGCGAGCTGCGGGCCGACGCCGTCGTGCAAGTCATGGCGCAGCCGGCGTCGCTCCTCCTCGCGCGCGGTGACGATGCGCTCGCGGCTCGCTTCGAGGTCGGCGACGAGAGCCGCTGCCTGGAGGAGCGCCCCGGCGCGGCGAGCCGCGTCAGCGAGGATCGAGTCCTCGTCGCCGCGGAACCGCTCGCCCTGGTACCGGCGACCGACTCGCAGCATTCCAAGCGGCGCGCCATGCACCGTGATCGGCAAGTCCGTTGTCTCTGCCACTGCTGCGCCGGTCTCAACCGGAGGGAGCGTGTTGCCGTCGGGGATGACGGCGACGTAGGGCAACCGCAGTGCGGTACGAAGCTCGACAGCCATCTGTTCGACGGCATCGAGCGGTCCGCGTGCGGCGTCGACGCGTTGACCGAGCCGGTCGACGACAGCGTAGGGGTCGCGGCGGGCGCCATACAGGGCGTGGTCAACGACGCGCTGCACGCGGTCGCGGGCGGCGGCGACGAGAAGTGCGACGACGGCGACCGCGGCGATACCTATCTTCTTTGCCGCGATGTCCCCGAGTGCGGAGACGGCGATGACGTAGCCGATGACGACGACACCCGTCAGCAGCGCGTAGGCGATGGTGCGGTTGAGCACGAGCTCGATGTCGAGCAGGCGGTGACGCATCACCGCGATGACGACGCCGGTCGGAATCGCCGCCATCGCGGCTGCCCACAAGGCCTCACTCGCATGTCCGTGCAACGGGAAAGCGATGGCGGCGAGCACGACGGTGACGACGACGGAGAACATCAGCCACTGGAGCTGGGCGCGTTGCGGGCCGCGAGCCGCGCGAGTGCGTCGTACCAGCGAAACGAGTCCGAGGATCGTGCAGGCAAATACGACCAGGATGCCGAGCGCGGATACGTGCCCAAGCGTTGACGAGTCGGAGATGGCCCACGGGTTGTAGATGGCGCCGCTCGCATCGATGGGGTGGTGGCTGAACGCCATCAAGACGATCGCGAATGTGAGGCCGGCGATGGCCGCGACGGCGACGGGCTTCCAGCGACGCGACGCGAGCGTTCCGTCGGGGAAGAGCAGGGGAAGCAGAGCGGGTACGGCGAGCTCCGGCGCCCAGGCCCACGCATTGAGCCAACCCGCGAAGTTGCCGAGCGGCCAGCTGCCGTGATGGACGAGCGTGGCGGCGACGGCGTATTGGCCGGCGAGCCCGTTGAGGCCGACGACACTGGTGGCCGCGAAGACCCAGCCGACGCGGTTGTCGGGGCGACGACGCAGTAAGTAGGCGCCGACGATCGGGTAGAGCAGGCCCGCGACGTGGTCGCCGTAGAGGTAGCTGACGTCGACGTGGTGGGAGCGGTTGTCGAGGTAGAGCCACAGCGACAACGGCGCCGCAATAACGGCAGCAACGGCAAAGAACAGAGCCACTCCGGGCGCCGCACGGCGTACGGCGCCCGGGTGGTTCATGTGCCCAGTCTCGCCCGACCAAGGGTTGGTGAGGGCCATTTCCGTTTATCGGGGGTCGGAGCCGTAGGCGAAGCGCTCGTCGCTCATCCGCAGCACCTTGACGCCGAGGTAGGTGATACCAACACACATCAGGGCGAAGCCGATCGCGGTGCGGGCGAGGTCGTGTGCGCCGTAACCGATGCCGAGTCCCACGACGACTGCGATCGACGGCCATAGGGGTGCCATTCGAGCCCGTCGCATCGCGCCGGCGAGCAGCGCCAGCCCCAAGGTCGAGCCAAGCGCAGTGAGCATGCCCATCGTCACGAAGCCGAGCCCGGCGAGCGGGACGTCGGTCATGTTCGAGATCGGCACTCCGCCGGTGGTGCCGGCGTGCTGCGCGATGCTCAGGTCGTAAAGGTCCGTGACGAGCAAACCGGACAGACCGACGCCGAGGGTGGCGAAGACGATGCCCGCCGCGGACAGCTTGCGGGCGCCACGGCGGGCCAAGCGCGCCATCGTGAACGACGCCGGCACGAAGAGCAAATAGCCGAAGTGCAACAGGATCGCGGCGATCATCGCCTGCTTCGGGTGGCCGACGAGCGACTCGAGGTAGGCCTTTTCGCTGCTGCCGTGCTCGAACGGCGTGGCAAGGATGCCGGCCATCGTGATGACCGCGGCACCGAGGAAGGTGGCGCCGGCGACCCGGCGGCGGAACCGTGTGCCCGGCTCAGCGACAGTGATCGGGCCTGGCATGGGGACGGCGGTGGCAGTGCGGTCAAGAGTTGCGGTCATTGCGGTGTCCTCCTGTGAGTGCGCCACCTCCTTGTGGCGTCGTGGGAGGACTGTCACCCGGGACGCGTCCCGGGCGCCTGAGCGTGATGTCCCGACCTACCGGGATTTCAGCGCCGGAAACCTCAACAGAGGCAGAACTCGTCGGGGAACTGGCTGACCGCCTCGAACATCTGCAAGGGCGACGGCGTCCACTCGTTGTCGCGGGCTACCTTCCACATCTCGCAGAAGAGCTCGCCGGTGCGCATCGCCGGTGTCGTTCGCCAGCGCATGACTGCACCTTCGTCGCGGGCCCACATCTGGTGTGGGGTCCCGGGGGCGACCGTGAACTTGTCGACGACCTCCACCGTGAATGACTCTTCGCCGCGGATGACGCGCAACGAGCCGTCGAGGATCTCGAACTCCTCCGTCTGCGCCGGGTGCAGGTGCAGCGGCGGTTTCTGGCTGTTGGCGGGATATGTCGCTTCGATCTCGACGTACGCCCCGTCGGTCGACCCGGCAGTGGCCGTGAACACGGACTTCGTCCCGGCCAACGGATTGATGAGCTCCGTCCCGACGTCAGGCGTCATGCCCCCACTATCCCGAAGGCCCGATCAACTGAGGGTTGTCGACGCCGGCTTTACCCAACTTGAGTGATTTTGGGTAATTCACCTGAATAGCGGTGTTATCTCCTGGACAAACCGGGGCAGAGTGATGACGGCACGTGGTCGTCCGACCACGTGCAGTGGGGGGAGGACTAGTGCGGCGCCCAGCCCAGGCCCAGGCACGTCCGGCTGTCATGTCACGGCAACGCCGTGCGCGCGTCCGTTGTCGTGCCGGAGTTCGGCTACCGGCTGTTCGTTGACCTGAACCTCTTTGTCGCGCTGGCCCGCTCGGCGGTCCGGCGTAAATCACAGCTTGTCTGGTAGCCCAACCCCCTCGAAGGAGCACAACGCACGATGACCCATCCAGGAAGCTCCGTCCTCGGAGTATCGATAACCCGCGGCACGACTGCGGCGGCAGCAGGATCGTTGCCGTTCACCGGATTGCCGATGACGCTCGTCAGCCTGTTGATGGCTGCCATGCTGGCCATCGCCGTCGGTGTCGCGCTGATGCGAATGGCCAAGCTGCGCGTCGCGGAGCGTCAGATGGACGCGCCCCGGTTCACGGCCTGATCCACCTCGGAGCGGCGGCGCCGGCGGCGAAAGCCGTCTGCGCCGTCGCGCTGCTCTCGATCCGCCAATCCGCTTCCTTGTTCTGGTTGAACCAGACCAGGGCCCGCACGCTCGGACGCAGCGCGAGCGTGGCGAACATGTCCGTGATCCACACCGCCTTGCTTCCGCCAGCTTCCGCGCTCGAGGTTTCGCCGATCATCTGAGGCTTACCGGGCGCAAGCGTGTTGAAGGCATCCAGCGTCGAGCCGAACAGCTGCGTGAACGACAGCCAGCCGCCCCACGGCAGCGCCGTCCCGCCGTTGTAGCCGTCTGCGGCCACCCAGTCGACATACGAACTGCCCGGGTAAACGCTGCCGAGGCTGACGTGGCCGGCGCCGATGATGCTCGGCGACCACACCCAGGAGACGTTGGTGGCGCCGACGGTGACGAAGATGTCGTGCACGTGTCGCCAGGCGCTGATGTAGCTAGCCGGCGTGTTGCCGTTGGTGAACGCCGCCCAGGGATACGGCGTCGCGTTCATCTCGTGTGCGAACCGCAGGAACAGCTGGCCGCCCCAGGCCTTCGCGGCTCGGGCCCAGGTCCGGATGTAGCTGTCGTACTTGCCCTTGCTGATGTTGCGCAGCGAGTAGGCCGGCTGGGACATCCCGGCCTGCCAGTCCCATGGCTCCCAGGTGATCATCGGCACCGCGCCGCGGGCGGCGACATTCGTGGCCGCGGCGGCATCGAAAGTGCTCCCGGGACCTGCCCACGCCTGGTACCACATGACGAGCGATGGCGACCGACCTGCATCTGCCGCCCATGCGTCTACTGGGGCCATGTCCTGCGGGGAGCCAGGGACGAACGCGCCCAGGTAGGCCTGTCCGGCGACCGGTACGGCGACTTTCACCACCCGAGCAGCATGGGCCGGCCCGACCGCACCTGCGGCGGGCGGCACCAGCGTCGCGGCGGCCAGTGCGGCCGTGACGAACCGTCTCCCCCAATGCACACAACAGTGTCGACACAGAACAGAGGGGTCTGAAGGCGAAACAACGCAAGAAACGGCTACCGCCCGCGAGTCCGTTGTTCAGGCACGCGAGCGGTAGCCGTTGGGTGAACTATGTCTACAGGTGTTGCTCTGACTCGAGCTTGTGCATCCGCTCGTCGTGACCGATCTGACGGAACAGGTCGGCGAGACAGGCGAAGCTGCCGTAGTCGGCGCACACCTGGGAGCTGTACGACGTGTGCTCCCAAAGCGGGTGCTCTGCGACGAGCAACGCGTACTCATGCTCTGCGTGGTCCTCGAAGTCGGCGTTGAGTCGGTGACTCCGAGCCGGCTTCAGGGCGTAGAGCAGCCATGCGAAGTGCCAATATCCGAACGCGATCAGTCGCGGGAGGACGTCATACCAGATCTTGTTCTCGCGCTTGCCGCCACGGGTGACGAGCTCGGCGAGGATCATGAGGTGCCACTGCTCGTTGTCCTGCTGGCGACGAAACTCGCGGACGCGGTCCCACAGCGCGCGGATGTCGAGCGGGTGGCGGTGACGGTTGGTGATCTGCTTGTAGGTGACCGTCTCCCAGGTCTGGTAGGGGACGCGGGCGACGATCTCGAGAATGCGGAACTTGCTCAGCGTGCGCCGGCGGCCATAGAGCAGGTCCATCACGACGAACAGCGCCTTGGCAGCGAGGCTGTAGCGGCGACGCGGGGTGTCGAGCGTGCGCTGCTGCTCGGCGCGTAACTGCTGCTGGTCGAGCTTCGGAAGGTCGTCGTGTCGCTGCCCGATCTCCGGCGGCAGAGCGTGTTGCGGGCTGCGCTGGGTCGGGATCGTGTAGTCAATGACGGCGCTCATGGCGGCTCCTCGGTTGTTGTGGTTGGTGGCAACGAGGAGATTGGCCGTCCCGGCGTCCCGGGCACATGAGGCAGTGATCCCGAATAAGTCCGACGCATGCGGCGACCACTCCTGCCGCCGCACCACGGGTTTCGGACGGCTCGCGCCAACATCGTGGCCGCCAGCGACGCGTGGCTGCGCTATCGCAAATACGCGTGCGCCAGCGAGGCAGACGCCTACAGCGGCGGAACGCTGTCCGCGGTCGTCGCCGCCCAGTGCCTGGCCCGCATCACCCGCGAGCGAGCGCGCTGACCCAGCAGCGGGAGGTGCCACCGTCCTGAGCTGCCCGGTCACCGGCAGGAACCAGGCGGCAGCGCGTCGAAGGGCTCGGCATGAAGCCGATGGAGCGGCGCGCCTTTCTCAAAGCTGTCGCGCTGACGGCGGGCGGGATGGCCGTCCGCCCTGCACTCGGGGCGACTCTGGGCGGACTGACCGGCACGAGCGGCGCGTCCCGACTCTCGCGGCTGGACCCGTCCGGGTCGCTGCGCCTTGTGCACTCCGACCTGCACAACCACAGCTTCATCTCCGGTGATGCGGAGGGCGACCCCTACAAGGCGCTGCGCAACCTGAGGTCCGCCGGCATCGACGTCGCCTGTATGACGGAGCACGCCGTCTCCGGGATGGGGCACGGCCAGTACGACTGCTCGACCTGGCAGGACGGCGGCTGTCGCTTCATCGAGGGCATCAACGCCGACGACTGGGAAACGATGGCGAAGATCGCGGATGCGTCATACGAACCCGGGCGGTTCGTGTCGTTCCGTGGCTTCGAATACAGCACGCCAACCGTCGGACACATCAATGTGTGGTTCGGCAGCGACTTCACCGATCCGATGCACGAGGGTGCGCTCGTGACCCCGCGCGAGATCTCGGAGATGTGGCGGGTCGTACCACCGGCGAAGCCGGTTGCCGAGCAGTTCGACAACGCCCCGGACACCGCGACGATCGTGCCGTTCTATGACTGGCTCTCGTCACCGCCGGGGAGTACGCCGTTCGGTGGCGGAGCCGACGCGATCGCCAGCTTCAACCATCCCGGTTACTTCGGGAACTTCGAGTCGTTCGTCTTCCACCAGGCCGCGGCGAAGCACATCTTCCTCATCGAGGCGTTCAACGCGATCACCTACAACCAGAACCAGAGCGACGGTCATTCGGCGACGGACTACTTCTGGTACGGACGCGACCGCGGGCTGCCGCAGCCCTTCAACGCGTGCTTCAACGCAGGTTGGCGCGTCGGCTTCACCGGTGTCAGCGACGAGCACTCGGGTCACTATGGCCAGACCGGCAAGGGCCGCGGTGGGCTGTATGTCGATCGCATGACCCGTAATGGCGTCCGCCGCGCGATCATGACGCGCCGAACTTTCGGAACACGTGAGACCGGGTTGCGACTCGACGCAACCGCGAATGGTGTCCCGATGGGTTCGCAGTTGCGTCATACATCAAAGTCGCTGGACATCAAGCTCGACATCGACCGCGGCCCCGACTGGGAAGGCAAGAAGCTCTACGTGCAGATCATCGGGCCGGGCAAGACCGACCCAACTCTGTTGGACGTCGTACCGGTCACCGTCCCGAAAAGCAGCGAGCCGGTTATCTCGTTCACCGTGAAGCCAAGCGGCGACTGGCTGTTCCTGCGCATCACCGACCCGGCCCGCAAGTGCGACCCACTGGGTAAGGCGCCGTTCGAGGACTCGACGTACGGCGGCGCGGCTGCCTACGCCAGTCCCTGGTTCTTCACCACGTAGTAAGCGCCCACCGAACTTCGTGCAGCCAAAACCGCAGGTCAGTGGCTGTCGCGTGAATGGTTCCGGCCTGCCCGAGCGGGCCTGTTCCGGTTGGCTGAGCGCCGAGTCAGGCGCCCGATGTCAGGCGGTCCGGTGGCGCCAGAGCTTGAGCAGGTTGTTGGTGCCGCA
>Ga0207652_10000530_pt1 | contig 38813 bp, 28 predicted proteins | sample KBSC63BmetaG_FD_184334 | JGI IMG/M metagenome (GOLD analysis project Ga0207652, IMG submission 184334) | Corn rhizosphere microbial communities from Kellogg Biological Station, Michigan, USA - KBS C6-3B metaG (SPAdes) (version 2) | ecosystem: Host-associated > Plants > Roots > Rhizosphere ...
TCGGGTGGTTGCAGCAGGCCGGGTTGCGGAACGTGCGCGTGCGGACCCGGATGATCGAACGGACACATCCGCTTTCGGATGCGGACGAGCGTTACTTGCTGGAGTGCATCTTCCGCGGCACCTGGGGCGGGCGCCTGCGCAAATACCTGGCACCGGAGGATTTCGCGATGCTCACACGGTTGTGCGACCCCGACGATGAACGCTACGCGCTTCGCCGCCCGGATTTCCATTTCCTGCAAAGCCTCACGATTGCGGTGGCAACCCAATGAAAGCGCCCCCGAAGTCACGTGCCCGGTGGATAACGTTCGATCGGCAGATGGCGAATGGAGCCGTGCCGGCGTTCGTGATGGCGTACGCGATCTGGACGATGTACGTCCATTTGATCACCGCGACGCATTCGAGTTTCACCGCTTTGCTGCGCGGGCTGCCCCTGGTCGCGCTGGTGGCGGCGGCTGCGGTGTTCGGATGGTTCGTCTTGTCCGGGTCGGCCAGGCGGCCCGACGCTGCCACGATGGGCGACGGGGCTGCGGCCAGTGCGGCTGGAATCCCCCCGGCCCGGGGAAACGGCGCGCGTGCGATGCCGCTCGTGGTCCTGGCCCTCGCGTCACTGTGGGTGGGATTGCTCTCGGCCGGCGCGCCTTATGCCGTGTTCTGGTGGGTTGCATTGCTGGCGCTGGGCTGGGCATGGCTCTCGAATCTCCGCGCTGCATCGCGCACCGCGCCGAGCGACATTGCCGGTCAGGGCGTTCCGCGGAAGCAGGCTGCGTGGGTTGTTTTTCTTGTTGCCGCGGCTGCCGTCGGCGTCACCCTGATCGCGAACCGGCCGGACCCCGACGATGCCTTGCACCTGAGTATCCCGGCAACGTTGCTGCGATTCCCGCAACAACCCGTATTGCTGCACGACACGCTTTACCGGTTGCCGGGAGCACCCATCCTGACGCCGTTCTATCGGCTGAACAGCTACGACGTCCTGATCGGTGTGCTGGCCCGGATCAGTGGCGTCGATCACCACGTTATCGCCTATCTGGTGCTGCCATCGCTGTTGGCCGTGTTTTGCGTATTGGCATGGGTCTACCTGTTGCGGCGAATCGTGCCGACGCGCTGGCCTTCGGCGCTTTTGATCTTGTTCCTTGTGGTATTGGCGCTTGGCGAAGCGCACCGCGCCTATGGCAACTTTGCGTTCGTGCGCCTGTTCCAGGGCAAGGCGATCCTGGCGACCTGCATGGTGCCCGTGATCGCCGGGGCCGCATTGTCGTATGCCCGTCACGGCGGAGTGCGCCACTGGCTCCTGCTGCTTGCCGCGCAGATCACGGCGCTGGGATTTGCCGCGACCGCCCTGTTCGTCGCTCCCGCCGCCGCCGCGCTGGGGCTGGCGGGAGGTTGGTCGGCCAACATCGCCAGCAGTAGCCGGCGATTCGCGTTGGGGCTCCTCGCGTCGGCGTATGTGCTTGCCGCCGCGTGGGCCATGACTTCTGCGACGCATGGAGGCGAGGGTTTCGTCAGTGCCAATCCGGTGACCGTTATCCCCGGCATGCTCGACAATACGTGGGGACCATGGAGCACCAAGGTCTTGCTGGTGGCGCTGCTTGCCGCATGGGCATTCGCGCGCGACCCTGTTCGTGCGCGCTATTTGTCTGCCGGCGCGTTTTTCTTCCTGCTTGCGGTGCTCGATCCCTACACATGCCGCTTCGTGGCGGATCATTTCGTTGGGGTGTACACCTATTGGCGATTGACCTGGGCGCTGCCGTTGCCATTCTTTCTTGCGGTGGTGCTTGATGGCGTAGTCGACCGCGCACTGCATGTCACCCCGAAGGCACTGGCTGCGTGCGCGTGCGCGATCTTGGCGGGACTCGCACTGGTGTTCGGGTGGCAGTTCGGAACCTTGCGCGCCGACAACGGCGTAACGCTCGGCGTTCCCCGTCTCAAGGTGTATCCCGTGGAATACGCGGTGGCCAGGCAGGTAGCCGAAGAGGTTCCCGAGACCGGCGCAGTGCTGGCACCGGAACTCGTCGCCTTCTGGCTGCCGACGTTCGTCGTGCATCCCCAGCTCGTGGGCACGCGCATCCCCTACCTGACCCAGGGCTTTGCGCCGCCTGAAGCAGAAAGGCGGCGGGCGCTGATGCAGTACGTTGCCGGATACGGCCGATCGGACGATTCGGCAGCATTTTTTTCGGACGCCCTGCAGCGGTACCGATTGACCGCGGTGGTGTTGAGGCATTCGGTGCCTTGGCGCAGGGAAATCGAGGGCGCACTGGAAAGCCATGCATGGCAGCCGCTGTCGCGGGGAGCCTACGACACGTGGGTGAAGGCAGGCAGCCGCACTCCGATGTCGAACGGGAGCTCCCGATCCTGAGCGGTGGCGTCGGCGACCTGATTGGGCCATCCGCAGGCAGGAGGAAAAATTCACCACCGCCGCAACCAAAACCACGTGGCACGGAGCACACACCTGCCATGACGACATCCGCCTACCGGCTGACGGACCCGACTTCGCCGTACCTCGCGCTGACGCGTCATTTCGCGCTGGTGGTGCAGATGGCCCGGCGCGACGTGGCCGGCCGCTACCGGGGGTCCTTCGCCGGCCTGTTGTGGTCGTTCTTCAATCCACTGCTGATGCTGGCCATCTACACCTTCGTCTTCGGGGTGATCTTCAAGTCACGCTGGAACGCGCAGGCGTCCGACCCGTTCCAGTACGCCATGGTGTTGTTCGCCGGCCTGAACATCAACACGTTGTTTTCGGAATGCGCCAATCGCGCCACCACGCTCGTCATCGAAAACAGCAATTTCGTCAAGCGCGTGGTGTTTCCGCTGGAGACGCTGACCTGGAGCACGCTCGGCTCCGGGCTGTTTCACCTGTGCGTGTCCACGATCGTGCTGCTGGTGATCTCGCCGCTGGTGATGGGACACATCCCGTGGACGGTGGTTCTTTTCCCGGTCGTCGTCGTGTGCTTCCTGCCGTTCGTCGCCGGTACCGTCTGGTTGTTGGCGTCCCTGGGTGTGTACCTGCGTGACCTGAAGCAGGCGGTGGGCATCATCACCACGGCGCTGATGTTTCTGGCCCCCATCCTTTATCCGGCGGCACTGATTCCGGAACGCTATCGTTTCGCGCTTTATTTCAATCCCCTGACCATCATCGCGGAAGCCTCGCAGAACGTGCTGATCTGGGGCCGGTTGCCGCGCTTCGATCATCTTGCTGCGTACGTCGTGATCGCATCGCTGTTCGCGTGGTTCGCATTCGCCTGGTTCGAGCGGACGCGCAAGGGTTTCGCCGATGTCGTCTGATGACTTCAGCATTCGCGTCGACGGGTTGTCCAAGCGCTACGAGATCTACGCGCAGCCCGCCGACCGGCTCAAGCAGATGGTCCTGCCGCGCGTGCAGCGGGCGATGCGTCGGCCGGCGCGTGCCTGGTTCAGCGAATTCTGGGCGTTGCGCGGCGTCAGCTTCGACGTGCGCAAGGGCGAGACCGTCGGCATCGTGGGCCGCAATGGGTCTGGAAAATCAACGCTGCTGCAGATGATCTGCGGAACGTTGAACCCCACGCTCGGAACGGTTGCCGTGAGCGGCCGGGTCGCGGCACTGCTGGAACTTGGCGCGGGCTTCAACCCGGAGTTCACCGGCCGGGAAAACGTACGCTTGAGTGGACTGCTGTACGGGTTGTCGGAGCAGGAACTCGAGGCCCGCTTCGATGCGATCCTCGATTTTGCCGAGATCGGCGACTTCATCGACCAGCCGGTCAAGACCTACTCCAGCGGCATGTACGTGCGGCTGGCGTTTGCGGTCGCGATCAACGTGTCGCCCGATGTCCTGGTGGTGGACGAAGCGCTCTCGGTGGGGGACGAAGCTTTCCAGCGGAAATGCTTCGCGCGCATCGATGCGATTCGCGATGCGGGAGCAACGGTTCTGTTCGTTTCGCACTCTGCCGGTACGGTGATCGAGCTTTGCAATCGCGCGCTCCTGCTGGATTGCGGGGAGTTGTTGACGGAAGGCAGCCCGGAATACGTGGTGTCGCGATATCAGAAGATCCTGTATTCGCCCGCCGATCGATATCAATCGATCCGGGAACGAATCAAGGCCGGGCATGAAGCGGATGTTTCCCCGCGTGACGAATGGAGCAGGCTCGGGACACATGCTTTGGCGGGCACCGGTGTGTGCCGGACAACGCTGCCAGTCCGCGTCAGCACCACGCCGACCCGCGCTGTCGCGAAAGCCGCGAACAACGACCCCGGGCAAGGGGCAGACGGATCGTTCTTCGAAGCGGGGCTGGTTCCGACAAGCACCTTTCGCTATGACAACGGCGGTGCCTTCATTCTCGACCCGCACATCGAAACGCCAGACGGCCGGCGCGTCAACATCCTTCAGGCGCAACGCGAGTACTTCTATGCCTACCGTGTGCGGTTCGACCAGTCCGTCCGCGACGTCCGATGCGGCATGTTGATCAAAACCGTCACCGGATTGGAACTGGCCGGTTGCATCACGTCATGGCGCGGAGACAGCTTGCCGAACGTGGACGCCGGGGCGGAACTGGATGTCCGGTTCCGGTTTCCGTGCCTGTTTGCGTCCGGCGCCTACTTTCTCAACGCGGGCGTGCAGGGCAGCGTCGGCGGGGCGCACGTCTATCTGGATCGCTGGATCGACGGCGCGATGTTCAAGGTGCTCCACGAACCGGGTCGGTTGGCGACAACCGTGATGGACATCGGCATCAGGCCGGAAATCCATGTCGCCAACGGGGTCACCGCCTGATGAAGCGCGCATTGCTCATTTTCGGCATGCACCGGAGCGGTACGTCCGCCCTGGCCCGGGTCGTCAATTTGCTGGGCGCGGAGCTCGGAAATGATCTCGTCCCCCCCGGTCCCGACAATCCCGATGGATTCTGGGAGCACGCCGAAGCGGTGCGCATCAACGATGATCTCCTGCACGGATTGGGGCGCACGTGGTACGAAATGCGCGGCATGCCGGATGGATGGGTCGATTCTTCGTCCGCACGATCCGCGGCGCAGCGCATCGGTGGGTTGATCGAGCGCGATTTCGCGACGGCCAAGCTGTGCGCCGTCAAGGATCCGAGGATGTGCCTGGTGGCGCCGGTGTGGATCGCGGCCTTCGAGACGAGGGGGTTTGAAGTCGATTGCCTTTTCATCGTGCGCGATCCACGGGAAGTGGTCGCATCCCTGCATCGACGCAACCAGTGGCCGAGTGCGCCGCTTTATCTCATGTGGGTCCAGTACCTGATGGAAGCGGCGGCAGCGTCCGGATGTCGACGCCGTGCCATCCTGACCTACGACCAGCTGCTTTCGGACTGGCGAGGCAGCATGATCCGTGTGGCCCAGGAGTTGCATTTGCGCTGGCCGGTCACGCCGGACGGCGTGATTTCCGAAGTTGTCGACGCCTTTGTCGATGCGGGTCAGCGGCACCACCAGCGGCCGTCCGGCGAGCCGGGCGGCGAAGGCCCGGCCATGCCGTGTCCCGCCGCTGCGCTCTATCGGACCTGCCTCGCGATCGCTTCAGGCGAGAAAACATGGGCTGCGATATCCGACCTCCAGGATTCATACCGCGGGACCGCCCGGCTGTATGCGGCGCATGTGGACCATTTGTTTGCCGAGCGTCAGCGCGCGGAGCGTCGGGCGCAAACCGCGGAAGCGCGCCTCGGGGAGCAGGCCACCATGGCCACGCTGGTCCGCGATGCCGCACAGGGATTGCAGGACAAATTGGACAGTTCGGTTCGGCAATTGCAGGAGAAACTGGACAGTTCGTTGCATCAATTGCAGGGCGAGATGTCCGCCCTGTCCGGCGAGATCGAAGCCCGTTTCGAAAGGCAACGCGAGGGCATGATGGTGGTGGAAGCCAGGATCCAGCGACAGCACGCATTGTTGAACACCATTTCACTGCGGATGGAGCAGGCGGCTTGTCACCGTGGGTTGGAGCGGCCAGGCGCCATCGACGCGCAGCCCCGGACCGAAATGCAGAAGTTGCGGTCGGCGCTGGCGGACAGTGACGCCACCGTCGCCGCCTTGTTCGCATCGTCGAGCTGGAAGCTGACGGCCCCCCTGCGATGGCTCAGCGTGCACGTGCTGCGGCGTCCGCCGGCATTGGCGGGGCCGGCGGCTCTCGAGGCGGCAGCACCGGAACCCCGGGGTGATCAGTCACCACAGGCGGTCTACGTCCGCCGCCCCGGCGCCGACGCTGCTGCCGAGCCCGGCGCAACCGCCACGGTGGAACGGTGGGATCGTCGCGACAGGCGCCCCAGGTCGATAGCGTTTCGCTGGATGTAGGGCGCGTTGCGGGCTTGGGTTGGTGATGGGCAGGTAGCGATGTCATGAGCGGCTGGAAAGTGAATGGCAGGGCCGGCGGCGCGATCCGGGACATGCAAGATGCCCGGCGGCCGGCAGACGCGGGTACGGCCCGTCGGGCGGTGCTCGAAAGCCTGTTCACGGCGGCGACGGGGCGCCCCGGCTTCGAGTACGTTTCGATGGATGACGATCCGGCTGACCCTTCCGGAATCGACGTACGCGCCATTGCGTTCTATCTGCCCCAGTTCCACCCGATCCCGGAGAACGATGAGTGGTGGGGTCGTGGATTCACCGAATGGGCCAACGTGTCCAAGGCGGCGCCGCAATTCGCGGGACATTACCAGCCGCGGCTGCCCGACGAACTGGGTTATTACGACTTGCGCGTCGTCGATGTCATGCGCCGCCAGGTCGAACTGGCGCGGCACTACGGGCTGAAGGGATTCTGTTTCCACTATTACTGGTTCAACGGCAAGCGGCTGCTGGAACGGCCATTGCAACAGTTCCTGGACCACCCGGACATCGACTATCCGTTCTGCGTGTGCTGGGCGAACGAGAACTGGACGCGGCGCTGGGACGGCCTCGATGACGATGTCCTGATCCGGCAGCAACATTCGCCCGAGGACGACCTCGCGTTCATCGCATCGCTCGAACCCATGCTGCGGGATCCCCGCTACATCCGGGTGGACCGCCGCCCGCTGATCGTGCTGTACCGGCCGTCATTGCTGCCCGATGCCGCGGCTACGCTGGAACGTTGGCGTGAGCACTGCCGACGGGCCGGGATCGGCGAGCTTTTTCTCGCGATGGTGCAGTTCGACCTGGAGGACCCGCGCATCCATGGCTTCGATGCGGCCATCGAATTTCCGCCCCACAAACTCGGGTGCGGGCTGGAGCCGGTCAACAAGCATCTGGACATCGTGAACCCCGCATACCGGGGCAACGTGGTCGAGTACGGGGACATCATCGAACGTGCCAGACGAACCGAAGCGCCCACCTATGACCTGATCCGCGGTGTATTCCCTTCCTGGGACAACGAGGCCCGCAAGCCGGGCGCCGGTTACACCTTCGCCAACGCGACCCCTCGGCGCTATGGCGAATGGCTGGGATTGGCCATCGACTTCGCCCGCAAGCATCCGGTGGCTGGCGAGCGGCTGGTGTTCCTGAATGCATGGAACGAATGGGCAGAGGGTGCCTATCTCGAACCCGACCGTCGCTATGGTTATGCCTTCCTCGACCAGACCCGGCAGGCATTGCTCGAAGGCGCGTGCGAAGCAACGGAAACGCCGATCCGCCGGATCGTGATCGTCTCGCACGACGCGCATCCGCATGGCGCGCAGTACCTTGCGCTCCACATGGCACGTATGTACAGCGAGCGGTTCGGGCTCAAGGTGGACGTGGTGCTGCTGGGCGAGGGGCGATTGCGCGACGAGTTTGCCCGCTGGGCCACGGTGCATGATCTTGCCGGCGTCGATGTGCTCGCGGTCGAGGCGCGACATCTCGCACGCAGGTTGCACGCCCGCGGCGCCCGCCATGCCATCGCCAATACCACGGCGTCCGGGCTGTTCGCCAAGATCCTCAAGGACGCAGGGTTTCGTGTCATCGGCCTGGTCCACGAACTGCCCGGGGTGATTCGCAGTTTCGACCTGCTCGACCACGCCAGGGCGCTGCTGGCGAATGTCGATTGCACGGTATTCCCCTCTGGAAGCGTCCGCGACAGGTTCAAGGAATGCATTGGCCTGGGATCGACCACGACCGAGATTCGCAGCCAAGGTCTCTACAAGCTCAACCGCTATGCCTCGTCGGAGGGGAGGGCCGAGGCGAAGGGGCGGCTGCGCCATGCGTTGGGCATTCCCGAAGCCTCGAAGATCGTCCTGTGCGTGGGCTACGCCGACCACCGAAAGGGCATCGACCTGTTCGTCGAAATCGGCACGCGGGTGATGCGTGCGCGCGATGACGTGCATTTCCTGTGGGTCGGACATTTCGATGCGACGCTGGAGCCAGGCATCCTCGAATCCGTGCGCGCCGCCGGATTGACGGATCGCTTCCACTTTCCCGGCATCGATCCCGATACCGATCTCTACTATGCGGGCGCCGATCTCTACGCCCTGACCTCGCGCGAGGATCCGTTCCCGTCCGTGGTACTGGAAGCGCTGCAAGTGGAGGTGCCGGTGGTCGGCTTTGCGGGCGCGGGCGGTTTCGTCGAGCTGCTGGAGCGCGGTACGGGTGTGTTGGTGCCCGCCCTGGACGCGCAAGCGTTCGGCGATGTCGTGCTGGAATTGCTGGGTGACGAGCAACGCGCAAGGGCGCTGGGCGTGCGCGGCCATGCGCTGGTCGACGAGGAACATGATTTCCGCAAATACCTGTTCGACCTGCTGGACCTGCTCGGGTGCCGGTTGCCCAGGGTTTCCGTGATCGTTCCCAACTACAACTACGCCCGCCACCTGCGCGACCGGATCGGGTCCATCGTTCGGCAGACCCAACCGTTCTTCGAGTTGATCGTCCTCGATGATGCATCCAACGACGACAGCATCGCCGTCATCCAAAAGCTCGCCGCCGAATATGGCATCCCGTTGCGGCTGGTGCACAACGACGTCAACAGCGGTTGCGTATCGCGGCAATGGGCGCGGGGCGTCGAACTCGTACGCGGCGACCTGGTGTGGATTGCCGAAGCCGACGATTCGTGCGAGCCGGAGTTTCTCGAGCGCCTGACGGCTGCCATGCAGGACGGCTCCGTGGTGATGGCGTACTGCCAGTCCCGGCAAATCGACGAGGCCGGGGATGACCTCGCGAACACGTACCTCGGATACACCGACGATGTGTCAAGCGAGCACTGGTTGCGGGCATACCGGGAAAAGGGCGCGGACGAAAACGGGAAGTACCTGGCCATCAAGAACACGATCCCCAACGTCAGCGCCGTGTTGTTTCGCCGCGATGCGTTGCGCAATGCGATGGAGCGCGAACTCGACACCATGGCGGACTTCCGGATTGCCGGTGACTGGATCGCCTATCTCGCCGTGCTCGAGCAAGGCGACATCGCGTTCGTGCCGGAATCGCTCAACCTGCATCGCAGGCATGCAGCCGGCCTCACCATCGGCAGCGACCAGCGGTTGCACATGCTGGAGGTGTTGCGGGCCCAGCAACTGGTGTCGCAACGCTATCACCCTGATCCGGAGGTCCAGCGGAACATGCTCGCCTACGTGGACCATCTGCGTCGACAATTTGCCTTGGACGAGACCGAAGTCGAGCGGCTGATGAATCAAACGATCGCCGGAGACTCGGTCACGCTTCGGTGAGCGGCGAGCCCTGCCGGCGGCGCCAAGCCTGATGAAAGCCAGCCGTATGATGCAGCTGAACGCCTTCCCCGAAACTTTCGTCGGTGACTGCATGGCAAAGGAAGAAGGTGTGTGAGCCGATCTCCTGGTGGTGCACGATGGCCAACTCCAGGATGCGAAGTGCATCGGCCATCACTGGAATGCCGAATTCCCGGGAGGGTTGCACAGCGAACGAAAGTTCATTCCAGTCGCCGAGTGGCCGCTTGTGATGCTCGGCAAGCTGGTAAACGGTGGTCTTCAACTCCGCGGGAACGCCGGACAACGCGACCCGCCGCACTTTCCGCATGATGGGTGCGGAGACATTGGTGCTGCGCAGGGCCAGAGAAAAGAACCCACCCCGCTGCAGCGGACCGATCAAGTCCATCGGAAAGATGTTCCTGTGCCCCAGCGTCTCGACCGATACCAGCACCACTGGCCGCGGACACAGGTAGGCGATCATCAGTTGCTGGGCCGCGTTGGGTTCCATGCCCGGGTTGTGCGGCGATCGATTTTTCAGCATTGCGCGATTCTGGAGCCACGCATTCCACGACCGCCGCGGCCAGCCCAGGCAGTAATGCTCGCCATCTGCAACGCGGTAGAAGACAAGCGGCATTTCTGAGGCGGCGACCGGCGCCGTTCGCTGCAGCCGCAGGATGCCGAGCATCCTGCCCGTGGCACTGTCGCGGTATTCAAGTTCCGGCGAGGGGCCGGAATCGAGACTGGTCGCGATCATGAGCGGGTTGAGCGAAGCCACGGTGTGATCCGTGGTGACGTCGGCCGTTTCGCCGTCCCAGCGCAAGGCAGCGCTGACCAGCGTTTGCGGTGGAACCACGGCAACCGGAGACCATTGCGGCAGTGGACGTACCAGCGGCCTTATCCAGTCCTTCCACATCTCACACCCGCCGGAACAAAAGGAACATGTAGAGATGGGTGGGCAACCCGAAGCGCGGCACCAGACGCTCCGGGCGGAAATACGGCGATGCCGCGCGTGCCACGGCATTCGGCGCATAACGATGGATGCGGCTCTCCCCGGGGCTGGGATAGCAGCCGCTTCGCACGAGATTCGGCATGTTCATCCACCACCAGCGATGACGTGCATCGCCGAGGTACCAGGGGCTCAGCATGCTGGCCAGCAAGAATCCTCCGCGGTCGACCACCCGCGCAAATTCCTCGAATAGCGATCGGTGATCCACGATGTGATTGAGAACCGCGAAGTTCGCCGTGACAGCCTGCACCTTGTGCATCAGGGGCCGTGTTACCGGAATGACCGTCTCGCGAGCGATCTCGTCGCGACAGTAGCGCACCAGGCAATCACGCATGGCTTGTGAAGGTTCATACACGAAGGTCAAATGCCCGTTGGCGGCAAAAACCTTGGCATCGAGGCCGGTTCCCGCGCCGAAGTCGAGCACGTCCGCTCCCCTCGGCAGAAAATCCAGTGCCATCTTCTGAAAGCTCTCGCGCACTCTTCGGTCCCGCCGCGAGAGCAGCATGAATTCGTGGTACTGCTTTCCGGTGTGCACGCGGCCAACCGCCTTGCAATGGGCGAAGCTGTTCGAAGTGGCTATGGTGATTGCCGGTGGGTCCAGGAAAGGTTGCATCGGCGTCGGGTCCACGATCGAACCGCCTGAATTTTCGGGCCACCGCCCGCGGGACTCGGGCCGGGTGCCCGCGATGTCGAGGTTGTGGTCGACATCGCTCGAAAGGTGGTTCCGCAAGATGGATTGGCGTCACCCGGAACCGCTCTTCGCCGCGGCGACGAGCCAGGCACTTCATTTCCATCCCACCGCCCGCGCCGCGCACCCCGCCGCCGTTCTCCAGATCGTCCGGTTGAAAGGCGCGTCATGCGTGGCGCGGACAAGTGCGGTGAACGCAGCCCGGTGCGATCTTTCCCGCGACAGGGCACTCGCTTGTCCTGCCAGTTGCATCGCGCATTGACGCAAGCAGAGCGCCCGTATTTTCGGGTCGGTTGCCGCCGCCGCGGCCTTGCGGAATACGCGTTCATGGGCAGCATAAAGGTCCACTTGGCGCAGGCGTGCGGTGGTGCGTCCGGCATGTTCACGAACCCAAACCAGATTCTCGGGCAACGCACACGCGCTGTGCGTGGCGAGCCGCAGCGCGAAGTCGTAATCGGACCGAACCGGGAGCATTTCGTCGAATCCTCCGATCTCGTCGATCAGCGAACGTTGCACGAGCATCGTCACCACCGATACCGCGACTTCGAACCTGAGCAGGAGCTCGAGGATATGCCCGGAACGCGGGCTGCCCAGAAGGGCCGAGCGCTCCGGCAGCGGGCTCTCGTCCGCAGCCACCAGCAAGTACCCCGTGTAGCTCCACCGGCAAGTCGGATGCGCGGCGAGTCGCTGCCGTTGCAACGCCAGTTTTTCGGGCAGCCACAGGTCGTCCGAATCGAGGAACGCCACCCAGTCGCCGCGCACGTGCCGGAGGCCCGCGCTGCGGGCCGAGGTCAGATCGCCGCGGTGCTCGAGCCAGATCGACCGCACGCGTGGATCCTCGATCGCTTCGAGGTAATCGCGCGTGCCGTCGGTCGAACCGTCATCCACGACGATGAGCTCGAAATCGCGATGAGACTGCGCGAGGACCGAATCGACCGCCCTGCGCAAAAGCGGCAGGCGATTCCAGGTCGGAAGGATGATGGAAATCTCAGGCTTCCTCACGGGCAGTGGCCTCCTCGATTCGCGTGGCGACCGTCGCTCCGGACTCCCGACCCACCGCCGTATCGGAATTTCTGTCCGCTACCGGTGCCGCGCCTTCCAGCGCCATGCGCACCACATACATCATGTCCATCCGCGGCACCTTGCGGGTCAGCCAGGTGAGGATCCGCCTTCGTTGCGTGGCCGTGACCCAATTGCCGTCGTGAAGCCACAATTGCGTGCGGGTCATGTCCGCACGCTCGCGTTTTTTTTCGGCGGACGGTCGGATGCGGGCGGCGATGAAGCGCGCCGCGTCGGGTGCACCACGCGACCATTCGATGCCCGGGAACGCGTGCAGCCACAATTCGGAACACGAAACCTTCGTGAGCGTCTGGCGGCGCGAGACCGCACGCAGCAACGGCGGGCAATCGCGTGCCAGCGTGGCGAGCACGACATCGGGAATTGCATCCTTGTAATAGCGCGCGACCAGGCGCAGAGGTGGCAACGCCCACCAGCACGCGCCACCTTGCCACAGAAACACCCACTCCTCCGGTGGCATGCTCCGCGCCAGCAACGCGATGTCGTGCAAATGCATCAGGCGCAGGCTGCGCCCGCAGATGTTGCCCGCTGCATGCAACAGCAGATGCGCAAGCAACGCGCCGCGCGACGGGTAAGGATTCAGCCCGGGTCCGGAATTGCGCGAACGGATTCGTTCGGTGATATCGATGACGGATACCGGCAAGCGTTCGCGGATGTGGGTGTGCAATTCGATGTTGACGGGCGTGTCGCGATGTTCGCCCAGCACCGCGGGAGGTGATCCCGCTGCCGGCTTGAAAACCCGGTGCCGCCAGTGGTCGAACGACTGCACGTATCCGGTTGCTTGCATCAGCCGGGTGGCTGCATCGATATCGTCCTCGTCGATCAGAAGATCGATGTCGGCCATCGGCCTGTCGCCCGCTGCGTAGATGCCGAGCGCGTGCAACGCGGCGCCTTTCAGCGGAGTCATCGCCAGGCCGGCGTCACGGGCTCGCGCATCGATCTGGGCCAGCAGCGCCACGATCCTGGTGTGGCGGGTCGCAACGTGTTCGTGCTGATCTTCCAGGAAGTGCCGCCAGCGCGTGTGCATCCAGCCCGAGCGATTCCGCAGCAACGGCGAGACGCCGTGCGCAGCCGCGACCGCCATTGCAAGCCGCCATTCGAGATCGCTCCATGCCGGCGTGGCACTGCCGGGATGCGCCAGTTCCGCGGCAATCGCCTCGGTGGTGCGGTGCAGGCCCGCCCTAATGGTTTTGAGCGGTGGCAACACGGCGCAGCGGTACGGCATGTTTGCGGGAAGGCGCCGGCGCCGGTGTCGCGTCGGGGTTGCGATGCAGGGGCTCGCTCGCGATCAGCGCATTCCATTGCGCATCCAGCGCGGCAAATGCCTGCCCCGAGGATTGGGGCGAACCGGCGTCGCGCGATTGCTGCAGGGCAACCTGTTCGTGCAGCAGGTCGCGTATGCAGCGATAGAACGTGGAATCGTAGGTGCCGCGGAACATCATGGCCAGGTCGCCACTGTCGCGCCAGTGGGTCTTGTCGCCGAGTTGGGCCTTCACCTGCTCGAAGAACGCGGTGCCCGGAAGCGGATACGACACACTGACGCCGATGTCATCGGGTGCGGCGAGCGTGACCAGTTCGCGGGTCGCGAGCAGATCGGACAGTTGCTCGCCGAGATAGCCGAGCTGGATGAAGAAGCCGACCCGGATGCCGTGCGCGCCGAGCCGTTTGCGTGCGTCGATCAGCCGGGGGACCCGCGTGCCCTTGGCCATCCGGTCGAGCACGCGCTGGCTGCCGCTCTCCGCGCCGATCCAGGCCTCAGCGCAGCCGGCGCGTTCCAGCGCGGCGGCCATCGGTTCGGTCGAGAGGTCGGCGCGGGTCTGGATCGTGAACGGCACGCCGCCGTCGTCCTCGTGCAAGCGTTCGGCGAATGCGTTCACCCAATCGCCGTGGAATCCGAAGATGTCGTCGGCGAACCAGATGTGGTCGGGGCGGAAGGCGCGCTTCAGGTAGCTCATTTCCACGGCGACTTCGCCAGCGTCGCGGCGCAGGTAGTGATTGCCCCAGATCGGCTTGGCGCACCAGTTGCAGTGGAACGGACAACCGCGCGAGGCGGTCATGTTGAGGCTGAAGTAGCCGTGTCGTTCCAGCCACAGCGTCCGGTAACGTTCGATGTCGATCAGGTCCCAGGCTGGGAGGCCGGCGAGTTGTGCATCCGGCGGTTGGATGCCGAGGCGGGTCGTTCGCGGTTCCCCGCCGTCGAGGATGGAAATGCCGGATACGCCAGCCACCCAGCCTTGGGTATCGGTGTGCGGGATCGAGTCCAGTCGCTCAATCAACCGGGCGAGCGCCGCGATGCCTTCGCCCATCAGCACAACGTCGGCGCCTGCGGCAAGAAAGACTTCCGGCTGATCGGAAGCGTCCGAACCGGCGACGATCACCCGCGCGCCGCGCGCGCGTGCCGAGGCGATCATCCGGCATGCGGCTTCGCGCATCCGGCCAAGACACATCTTGGTCAGGAAGTTGAAGTTGTCCTCATACAGGACCACGACATCCGGCTGCGCGGACGGCAGGGACCGTTCGTACGCCTCGACGCCTTTGGCAAGCATCGCGTCGAACAGCGTGACGGTGTGTCCCATCCGCCGCAGCAGTGCGGCGACCTGGATGGTCGCGAGTGGGGGGTAGGGCTTGCCGCGTTCCCGCTGCTTGGGGTCGTACTCCAGAAAATAGGAATGGGTGACCTGGATCTTCAACATCGGCGAAGAAACCCTCTGGGACGCCTTCCCGAACAGCGCATGAGAGTGAGTGCCGCAAGCCGTGCTGCAGGTTGCCGGCCGCGTTTCGGGTGGCGCTTGCACCGGATGCGCAACTTTTTCCCCCCGGTTTCGCACCTACGGTGCCATCCGGAGATTGCGAATCGTGCGATCAAACCTGGAGCCTTCGATCGAGCGTCACGGCGCGATCCATGGTGGCGATCGGTGTCGCCGGAAGGTGTTACCGCCGCCCGAACCCGCTTGCCCCTCCCCCAGCGCAACCAAGCGGGTTCTGGGTGGCGTTTTCCGTTTCGAGAGCGACAGCCACGATTTGATCGGCTTGGTCGAGGCCGCGTACGGAGGGCTGCCGGCCCAAACGTTCCCGGACGTCGCCGCCGAATTCCGGGTCGAAATGCAGTTGCTGCCGCGGCGCGCGAATCCGTGGACGATCGAGCCTCCGGCGCCGCGGATACGGCAGGAAGGCAATCGGCTTCGCGCCGACATCGATGCGTCGAATTACGTGGTGATCGACCCCGCATGCCGATGCGCGCGGGTCGTGGCATCGGAGGACATGCTGCAGCATGCGTATCATCTGCGCTGCGAATTGATCGAGTTCGCGGTGTTCATCCTGGCCGCGCGCGGGATCGGCCTGGTGCCCTTGCACGCCGCGTGCGTGGGACGCAACGGCCGCGGACTGCTGATACTCGGCGGCAGCGGTTCGGGCAAATCGACGCTGGCACTGCACGGCCTGCTGCGGGGATTGGATCTGCTTGCCGAGGACGCGGTTTTCGTGCATCCGTCGCACCTGTTGGCGGCCGGCGTGCCCAACTATCTGCATTTGAAAAGCGATGCCCTCGATTTCGTGGCGAACGGCGCGGTCCGCGGCTGGATCGCGCATGCGCCGGTCATACGCCGCCGCAGCGGCGTCAGGAAATTCGAAGTCGATCTGCGGCAAGGATACGGCCGGCCGGCCACGTGTCCGTTGGCGTTGGTCGGCGCGGTGTTCGTGTCCGCCCGAGCCGCCGATCGTCCCGACGCGTTGTTGACGCGGCTTGGCGCGTACGAAGCAGGATGCCTGCTCGAAGCCGACCAGCCCTACGCGCCGAGCCAACCCGGTTGGCGGTATTTCAAGCGGGAGATCATCGACAGGGGTATCCATCAATTGCGGCGCGGACGTCATCCGCGCGATTCCGTCGATGCGCTCTGCCGATTGCTCGACTGACGCGCGCTGCGCGTCCGCGACAATGGCCACTTCGGTTTTGCCGCGGCGCCGACGTTTCGACCTGCTGCGTGAATTCGCACCCGTAATCGGGCGCGCCGACGCGATCCGCGCGGGCGCACACGTGCTGTTGTCGTTGATCGCGGCGCTGATGGGAAGCGTCGCCGCCATCGTGCTCGTTCCCCTGATCCAATCCGGTCGCGCACCGATGTTCGGTGGCCACGTGTTGGCGCTGCCGGCGAGCGCCGGGGCGCTGATGGCGATCTTCGTGGCGGCGATAGGAAGCCACGTATTCCTGCGCTGGTTCGTCTCGGGACTGGGCGCCCGCATCGTCAGCAACTGCGCCATGCGATTGCGGGACAGGGTGCACGCGCGGCTGATCGATGCCGACGTCGCCGCCCTGAACGGGTTGACCTCGGCCGAAATCGCCAATGTCCTGACCGCCAACGTCGAACTCGTCACCCAGGGAGTCGGCGCGACGTTGCAGTTGCTGGTGGCCGGCGTTACGACCGCCGTCAACCTCGCATTCGCTTTCTGGGTATCGCCGGTGCTCACGCTGGTCCTGCCGGTGCTGGCGGGACTCGGTTTCGTTGCGATGCGTTGGCATGGGCGCGAGCAGTCGCGGGTCAGTCGGCAATACGTCGAAGACACGACCCGGCTGTTCTGGTTCAGCGAGGACTTTCCGCGACGACTCCGCCACGTTCGTTCGTTCGAACGCGAAGACACGGAAAGGGCCGGTTATGGCGCGACCTCCGCGAGGCTCGCGCATGCCTATCGGCGCCAGATCGAATTGACCGCGTCCGGGAAACTCGTCGTGGAACTGCTCGCGACGGTCGGCATGGTCGGGGTCTTCCTGATCGCCGGGCATTGGCACGGCGTCGACCAGGCATCGTTGATCGCGGTGGGCCTGTTGCTTGGCCGCCTGCTGCCCTACATGGCTTCGACCCGCCACAACTTCCAGCAGCTGCGCCTGGCCGTGCCGGCATTCGAACTCTGGCAACGCTATGCGAACCTGGACCAGGCTCGGCGGTCCGCGCAAACGGCGACGGACACCCGCGACACTGCACGGCGCCTGCACATCGAACGCGTGCGGCTGGAATGGCCTTCGCTGCGCGTCGACGTCGAGGACCTGGCGCTGGTTCCCGGTGAGTTGACGCTGGTTGCCGGCGACTCCGGCATCGGCAAGAGCAGCCTGGTGGATGTTCTGGCGGGAATGACGGCGCCGGTGTTGTTTGCGGCGCGCAGTGACGGACGTTTCGTGGATTTCGACACGTACCGCCAATTCGTGCGCAAGGGTGCCTATGTCAGCCAGAGCGTGCACCCATGGCAGCGCACGGTCCGCGAGTGCCTGCTGTGGGCCGCGCCTGGCAGCGCCGACGAACATTTGCGCAAAGCACTGGCGGATGTGGGCCTCGACATGCGCCTGCGCGGTGCGCACGATGGTCTCGACCTGGAGCTGCAAGGCTCGTCCTGCCGATTGTCCGGCGGTGAACTGCAGCGGCTGCTGCTGGCCCAGGTAATCCTGCGGCAACCGGTGATTGCCGTGCTGGACGAAGCCACCGGTGCGCTTGATGCACATTCCGAAATGAGCGTGCTCGCCGCATTGAAGCGGCGCTTGCCACGAACGATCCTGATCGTCGTGTCGCACCGGCCCGGACCGCTCCGCATCGCGGACCAATGCCTGCGCATCGGTCGCGGTGGCATCGCGACGGTCATGAAGACAGGCATGGCCGGCGCGAGCGGTGGTGTGGGCGCATGGCCGCGCGCAAGGGTTTGATCAGGCCGCGCGCAGAACAAAAAGAAGACCGCGCCTTCCAGGCGCCAGATGAACGCGTCTGTCGCGATGCGCCGCGTTCCTGTCGCAACGCAGCCGGGAGCTCTCAAGCCGCGAACGGCAGCGCGTCCAGGTCGACGTTGCCGCCACTCAACACCAGTCCGACGCGCTGGCCTGCGAAACGTTCGCGTTGCGCAAGCAGTGCCGCAAGCACGACCGCCGAGGAAGGCTCGATCGTCTGTTTGAGTTCGGCCCACACCAGGCGCATCGCCGCGAGCGTGGCGGCATCGTCCACCGTGATGACTTCGACGCGATGCGCCCCCAGCAGCGCGAAATTCGGTTCGCCGATGGTCGCCCGCAAGCCGTCGCAAATGGTGTGCGGCACGATGTCGGTGACGCGCTGGCCGCGCTGCAGGGATCGGAATGCATCGTTGGCGCCCGCGGGTTCGGCGCCGACCAGTCGCGCCTGCGGCGACAAGGCGGCAAGCGCAATCGCGCAGCCGGAAGCCAGCCCGCCGCCGCCAATCGGAACAATCACCGTATCGAGATGCGGGATCTGCTGCAGCAGTTCCAGCACGATCGTGCCCTGGCCCGCCATCACGCGCGCATCGGCGTAGGGGTGCACCAGCGTTGCCCCGGTTTCGCGCTGCACTTTTTCGCAGGCTTCCTCGCGTGCGGCTTGCGTCGGCGCACAGCGGTGCAGGATGCCGCCGGCGCGTTCGATGTTGGCGAGCTTGGCGGCGACCGCGCCTTCGGGTACCACGATATGCGCGGGAATCTTGCGGGTCCGGGCGGCCAGCGCCAACGCTGCACCATGGTTCCCGGACGAGTGCGTCACCACCCCGCGTCCGGCTTCGTCATCGTCCAGCGACCACACCGCATTGCAGGCGCCGCGAAACTTGAACGCTCCGCCTACCTGCAAGTGTTCGCACTTGAACAACAACGTGGCACCGGCGAGTGCGTCCAGTTCCGCTGAACGCAGTACCGGCGTCACCCGCGCATGTGCGGCGATCCTCGCCGAGGCGGTATGGATGTCACGAAGGGTGGGGGCTGCGAATTCGGCCATGGCTCGGCATCTTCAAGGCAAGTAGGTATCCATTTTGACACCGGCGCGCGTTGCCGATCCGTCCCGATGGTTGCGAACCGACGCATGGCGAAAATCAGCCAGCGGCGATGCGCCGCAACAGCGCGGCTTCGCGCGCGAGGCGTTCGATGCCGCTCCAATCGCCGGCCTCGAGTTTGTCCGAAGGCGCGAGCCAGGAACCGCCCACGCAGGCGACGTTCGGGAGCGCAAGGAATTCCGGCGCGTTGGAGAGGCTGATGCCGCCGGTGGGACAGAACCGGATCTGCGGCAACGGACTGGCCCAGGCGGCGAGCAGCCTGGCGCCGCCCGCCGGTACGGCAGGGAAGAATTTCAAATGCGAGTAGCCGCGCTCCAGCAGTGTCATGGCCTCGCCGGCCGTGGCGACGCCCGGCAGAAGCGGCAGTTCGTCATCGTCTGCGGCATCGAGCAACCTGGGCGACGCGCCGGGCGAAACCGCGAAACGCGCGCCGGCCGTGCGCGCGGCTTCGAGTTGCGTGCCGTCGAGCACGGTGCCGACCCCCACCACAGCGCCTTCCACTTCGGCGGCGATCGCGCGGATCGCATCCAGCCCGGCCGGTGTGCGCAGCGTGACTTCGATGGCGCGGATGCCGCCGGTCACCAGCGCTTTCGCCATTGGCACGGCATGCGCTGCATCATCCACGATCACCACTGGCACCACCGGGGCGAGCGCGAGGATTTCGGCGATCCGATGCTGCTTGGTTTCCTGCGAAGTCATGGCGAAAGTCCGTGCAGAGGTCGGGATCAGGCGTCGGCCGCATGATGATGGTCGTGCTTGCCGAAGATGGTCGCGCCGGCATCGGCCGAACCGACCGCGTTGCGCAGGTTCGCGAACAATTCGCGGCCCATGCCGACGTGGTGCGCGGAAAGATCCGCGTGTATTTGCGTGCGCGCATCCCATTCCGCTGCGTCCACTCTGGCTTCGAGCGTACCGGCGATCGCGTCGAGACGGATCACGTCACCGTCGCGCAAGCGTCCGAGCGGGCCGGCGTCGAGCGCCTCCGGCGTGACGTGGATGGCCGCCGGCACCTTGCCGGATGCGCCCGACATGCGCCCGTCGGTGACCAGCGCAACGCGATGACCGCGGGCCTGCAGCACGCTCAAGGTCGGCGTGAGCTTGTGGAGTTCCGGCATGCCGATCGCCTTCGGGCCCTGGAAACGCACCACCGCCACGAAATCCCGATCCAGTTCGCCGCGGTCGAACGCCCGCTTCACGTCGTCCTGGTCGTGGAAGATCACGGCGGGCGCCTCGATCACCAGGCGATCGCCCGGCACCGACGATACCTTGATCACCGCGCGGCCGAGGTTGCCCTGCAGCACGCGCAGGCCGCCGTCGGCGCGGAACGGTTCCGCGGCGGGACGCAATACGTCGAGGTTGCCGCTGCCGGTGACCTCGTGCCATACGAGTTCGCCGGTTTCATCCAGCGCCGGGGTGCGGCGATACGCATCCAGCCCATCGCCCCATACCGTGCGCACGTCGCCGTGCAGCAGGCCCGCATCGAGCAGGGAGCCGATCAGGAATGGCATGCCGCCGGCGCGATGGAAATGATTCACGTCGGCGTGGCCGTTGGGATACACCCGTGCCATCAGCGGCACCACGCCTGAGATCGCATCGAAGTCCTCCAGCGTCAGCACGATGCCCGCCGCCGCCGCGACCGCAACCAGATGCAACAGATGGTTGGTGGAACCGCCGGTGGCATTGAGACCGACCACGCCGTTGACGATGGTGCGCTCGTCCACGAGTCGGCCGACCGACGCGTAATTGTTGCCGAGCGCGGTGATCTCGGTGGCACGCTGCACCGCCGCGACGGTGAGTGCTTCGCGCAGCGGCGTGTTGGGGTTGATGAAGCTGGCGCCGGGCAGGTGCAGGCCCATGATCTCCATCAACATCTGGTTGGAGTTCGCGGTGCCGTAGAACGTGCAGGTGCCAGGCGCGTGGTACGACGCGGCTTCCGCATCCATCAATTCCTCGCGGCTGGCCTTGCCCTCGGCGAAGCGCTGGCGCACCGCGGATTTCTCGTCGTTGGGAATGCCGCTGGGCATCGGGCCCGCCGGGACGAAAATCGTCGGGATGTGCCCGAAGCTCAGTGCGCCGATCAGGAGGCCGGGCACGATCTTGTCGCAGATGCCCAGCATCAATGCCGCATCGAACATGTCGTGCGACAGCGCGACCGCGGTCGCCATCGCGATCACGTCGCGCGAGAACAGCGACAGTTCCATGCCGGCGCGCCCCTGCGTGATGCCGTCGCACATGGCGGGCACGCCACCCGCCACCTGTGCGGTGGCGCCGAGCCTGCGCGCGGCGCGGCGGATCAGTTCGGGATACGGCTCGTACGGCTGGTGCGCCGAGAGCATGTCGTTGTACGCGGTGACGATGCCGAGGTTCGGCGTCGCCTCGCCACGCAACGCGGCCTTGTCGTCTGCGCCGCAGGCCGCGAAGCCGTGCGCGAGGTTGCCGCAGGAAAGCTGGCGGCGATGCACGCCCTCGCCGCGTGCGTTGTCGATCCGCGCGAGATACGCGCTGCGCGTGGCGCGGCTGCGTTCGACAATGCGTGCGGTGACGTCGGCGATGACCGGATGCAGTGACATGCTCAGTTACCTCGGTGTCGGGTTCAATCCTCGCCTTCGTGCCAGGTGCGGCCGTCGCGTTCGATCAACGCGACCGCGGCACTGGGGCCCCAACTTCCGGCGGTGTACGGGCGCGGCGCGTGGCCGCCGGCGGCCCACGCATTGAGGATCGGATCGGCCCAGCGCCACGCCGCTTCCACTTCGTCGCGGCGCATGAACAAGGTCGGATTGCCGCGCACCACGTCGAGGATCAGGCGTTCGTAGGCGTCGGGCTGGTCGACGCCGAAGGCTTCGGCAAAGCTCATGTCCAGCGGTACATGGCGCAGGCGCAGGCCGCCGGGGCCCGGGTCCTTGATGGTCAGCCACAGTTTCACGCCCTCGTCGGGCTGCAGCCGCAACACCAGCTTGTTTTGCGCCAGCGCGCCGGCGCTGCCTTCGAAAATCGAATACGGTACCGGCTTGAACGCCACCACGATTTCCGACACGCGTTCGGGCAGTCGCTTGCCGGTGCGGAGATAAAACGGCACGCCGGCCCAGCGCCAGTTGCCAATCTCGGCCTTGATCGCGACGAAGGTGCCGGTATCGGATTTCGCGCCGTCGCCCAGTTCTTCGAGATACCCGGGCACGCTTTGGCCTTCGGATGCGCCGGCGCGGTACTGGCCGCGCACGGTGAGTTGCGCCGCGTTGTTGGCATCGATGGGCTTCAGCGCGCGCAGCACCTTCAGCTTTTCGTCGCGCACCGCGTCGGGCGACAGCGACGAGGGCGATTCCATCGCCACCATGCACAACAGTTGCAGGATGTGGTTCTGCACCATGTCGCGCAGCGCGCCGGCGCGATCGTAGTAATCGGCGCGCCGGCCGAGGCCCAGCGTTTCGGCCACGGTGATCTGCACGTGGTCGATGTGGTTCGCGTTCCACAAGGGTTCGAACAGAGCGTTGCCGAAGCGCAGCGCCAGCAGGTTCTGCACCGTTTCCTTGCCGAGATAATGGTCGATGCGATAAGTCTGCGACTCGGCGAACACGCAGCCCACGTCATCGTTGATGCGGTTGGCGCTGGCAAGGTCGCGGCCAATCGGTTTTTCCAGCACCACCCGCGCCGCGCCCTGATTCAGGCCATGCCGGGCCAGCCGCTCGCAGATGTCCACGAACAATTCGGGTGAGGTGGAGAGATAGAAGACACGAACGTTGTCGGGTCGCTCGGCCAGCAATCCGGCCAGGCCATCCCAGCCGTCGTCCTTGCGTGCATCCAGTGCGCGGTAGCCGATCAGGCCGAGGAAGGCGTCGCGCTGTTCCGGCGTATGATCGCTGGCGTTGCCCAGCGCCACCCTTACCGCGGCGCGGTAACCGTCGTCGTCGAGCGGTTCGCGTGCCGCGCCGACGAGGCGGCTGCCGAGCCGGATCTGTCCTGCCAGGAACCGGTGGAACAGGGCAGGCAGCAGCTTGCGCATCGCGAGATCGCCGGTGCCACCGAAGATCACCAGGTCGAAAGGGTCGACGGGCAGGGACGCAGGAGTCACATCGCACCTCGAAATGGAGTTGAAGCCACGCGGCCGCGGTTCTGGTGTGCAGCAGCCGTAACATACCACTTAAATACCACAAAATACCACTTCGGGAACCCATGGCGCCGCATGACGGCGCCGTGGGATGGCATCCTGCATATATTGCGAGGCGGGATTGTCCCGGTGGTGCGCCATTGGTATGGTGCACGCCATGCAAAGCGCCCTGGTTGCCGAATACCGCCGCCTCAGCCGTGATCGGTCCGCGCATCAGCCGCTGGCCTACCTGCGGTTGCGCAGTGCGATTCGCAACATCATCGAGCGGCGCGTGGTGGAACCCGGCCATGCGTTGCCCAGCGAGCGCGATCTCGCGCAGGCGATCGGCCTGTCGCGCGTCACCGTGCGCAAGGCGCTCGCCGGCCTGGTCGAGGAAGGGGTGCTGATCCAGCGCCACGGCGCCGGCACCTTCGTGGCCGAGCGCATCGTCAAGCCGATGTCGCGCCTCACCAGCTTCACCGAAGACTTGCGTGCGCGAGGCCTCGACGCGCGCTCGGAGTTCTTCGAGCGCGACGTGGGCGAGGTGACGCCGGAGGAATCGATGGCGATGAACCTGTCGCCGGGTTCGCAGGTGGTGCGCCTGCATCGTGTGCGCTATGCGGGCGACGAGCCGATCGCGATCGAGCGCAGCGTGGTACCGGCCGACGTGTTGCCCGATCCGATGCTGGTGCGCGATTCGTTGTACGAAGCGCTGGAAACCCGCGGCTGCCGTCCGCGCCGTGCGTTGCAACGTTTGCGCGCGGTGCCGCTGAGTGCGCGCCATGCACGGCTGCTGCACGTGCGCGCCGGCAGCGCCGGCCTCAACGTGGAACGGCGATCGTTCCTCGACGATGGGCGGGTCGTGGAATTCACCACCTCGTGGTATCGCGGCGACATCTACGATTTTGTCGCTGAGTTGCACGCGGATTGATCGGCGCCTCGTCACGCAGACGGCACCTTTTTTGATGACGATTCGTTCTATGCGCGGCCCGCGGGCGTCTGGACGTCCAGATGGCCATGTGCCGAAGCCGCTCCGTTGTGCGATTCCAATGGTGTATCGCGCAGCCAGCCTTTCAGGGCCTCGTTCTGGGCGGCCAGCGGTTCGGCTGCGGCCGGTCGATCCAGCATCGCCGCGAGCGTGGAGGGCACCGGCATCGCACGGCCGATGAGGGGCTCGACTACCCCTTCGAACTTGGCCGGATGCGCGGTCGCCACCACCGCCCACGGCGCCGCGTCGCCGGCGTCGCGCAGGACATCCAGGACATGCACCGCGGTCGCAGTATGCGGACAGAACACCTCGCCGTAGGCGGTCGCATGGTGGGCGATCGTGCGGCGGATCGTGGTGTCGTCGACGCTTGCCGCACGCAGTGTCCGGCGCAATTCCGCGTCGTCGTTCCCGAACGTCCAGCGCAGGCGCTCGAAGTTGCTGGGCGCACCCACATCCATCGCGTTCGCGAGCGTGGCGATGGCGTCGCGCGGGCGGTAATCGCTGCCCTGGAAAAACTCCGGCAACGTGGCGTTGGCGTTGCAGGCGAGGCGCACTTCCCCGACCGGCAGACCGATTTGCCGCACCCACAATGCCGCCAGCGCATTGCCGAGATTGCCGGTCGGCACGATGAAGTTCAGCGGCGTCCCATGTCCGCGCCACCACTGCAGTGCGGCATGCGCGTAGTAACTCATCTGCGGCAGCAGCCGCCCGAGGCTGATGCTGTTGGCCGAACTGAGCGGGCGCGCCGCCTGCAGTGGCGCATCGTTGAGCGCGGCCTTGACCATCCGCTGGCAGTCGTCGAACCGGCCCTGTACGCGCAACGTGCGCACGTTGCCGCCGAAACTTCCGAGTTGATGCGCCTGGCGGGGTGAAACCCGCCCGTCGGGATAAAGAATCACGACTTCGATGTTCGGCTGGCGATGGAATGCCGCGCCGACGGCCGCGCCGGTGTCGCCCGAGGTTGCGACGAGGATCGTGAGCGGGCGCGCGTCCTGGCGCGGCAGTCGGCGGAGGCACGCCGCGAGAAAGCGCGCGCCCACGTCCTTGAACGCGGCGGTTGGGCCGTGGAAAAGCTCCAACACGAAGGCGTCGCGCTGCGGCAACGGACGCAACGGCGTTTCGAAATCCAGCGCTTCCCGGCAGACCGCGGGCAATTCGGCGGCCAGCGGATCGCCCTTGAAGAACGGTGCCAGCAGGGTTGCGGCGGTATCGGCGAGCGAGCCGTCCGGATCGAACGATATCGCATCGAGTCGCGGCAACGCCCCGGGCACGTACAAGCCGCCGTCCGGCGCGAGGCCGGCTGCGATGGCGCCACCGATCGTGACGACGGGACTTTGGCCGCGGGTGCTGAGATAACCCAAGGGTTCGCTCATGGCATGGGCGTCTGGCCTGCCGCGTCGTCGACGCGTTCGATCAATCCCGCAGCGGGCGATTCGATCGGCGCGACGAATGCATCGCTTTGCATTCCTTCCGCCGCGAACGCGCCTTGCATCGCCGCGGCGGCGGCCTCGGCGTCAGCGCGGTTTTCGTACCAGCCGAACACGCTGGGTCCCGCGCCCGAAATGCTGGCGCCGAGCGCGCGATGGTCGAGCGCGGCCTGTTTTACGCGCGCGAAGCCCGGCACCAGCGATGCGCGACGCGGCTCCACCAGCACGTCCGCGAGGCCTTCCCGCACCAGCGCGGCGTCGCCGCGAAAACAGCCCGCCAGTACCAGTGCAAGGTTGGCACTTTGCGCGACGAATGTATCCAGCGCGTAGTCACCGGCGAGCGCGGCGCGTGCCTTGCGCGTTTCCAGCACACAATGCGGGTGCACCAGCGCGCAGTGCCAATTGCGTGGCACCGGGATGCGCAGCAGGCGATCGTGCGTCGCGAGCACCAGACCGCCCAGCAACATCGAACCCAGGTTGTCGCCGTGGCGGCTGCCGCTGGCCACGGCTTCGCCGTCCAGCGCGAAGCGGTACAACGCCTCCTGTGGCAACGGCTGTTCCAGCAAGGCATTGGCGGCCACCAGCGCGGCGACGCATGACGCCGCCGAGCCGCCCATGCCGGACCCGAGTGGGATGCCCTTGTGGAGGGTCAATTCGAATCCGTGCGGCCACGAAAGCGCTTCGCACAACGCCAGCAATGCCATGCCTGCGGTGTTCAGTCGCGGCTCGCGCGGCAGGTCGGTGACCGCGCCATCGATCGCGGCGATGCGCACCATGGGCTCGTCGATCACGCGCACGTCGGCGCGATCGCCGGCGCCGGCCATGCTGTGGCCGAGGATGTCGAAGCCCACGCCGACATTGCCCACGCTGGCGGGCGCGAACGCGCGCGCAATGCGGGTTTGCGATCCGGTGACTGGCGGCCTGTTTTCGGTCATGTCGACGCTCATGATGGCACCGCCAAGGTTCCGGCGATCCGCAGCACGTCGGCGAACACGGCCGTGGCGGTCACTTCCGGTCCCGCGCCGGGTCCCTGCACCACGGTGTCGGTCGTCGGGCGCCAAAACCGCGCAGTCGATCCATTCAATGTGTCCGCGCCGCCTTGCTTTTGCGATTGTGTTGGCGCGAACACGCCAGGTCGTCGCGCAGGCAATCGACCAACCGGGTCAGTGCCGGCACATGGCGGCCGCGCAAGGTGACTACGGCGGTGCGCACGCGTGCGAGGCGCGCGGGCACCTTGTGCACCGAAACGGCATCGCGCTGCGCATAAATGTCCAGCACCGAACGCGGGATCAGGCCGACCCCGACGCCCGAGGCGGCGGCGGTCAGGATGGCGTGGTAGGAAGCGAATTCCAGTTCGCGCGCCGGCACCACGCGCAGGTTCTGCAACCATTGTTCGAAGCGCCTTCGATAGGCGCAGCCATTGCCGCCCAGCACCAGCAAGGTACCGCCCACCATGCGCCGCGGGTCGTGCACCGCGTCGCCTGCCGCGGCCACCAGCACCAGCTCCTCGACATGCCACGGCACGCTGGCGAAACGCTGATCGTCCACGTCGTCGCTGACGATGGCCACGTCCAGCACGCCGGCCTGCAGCCGTGACAGCAACTCGCGCGAGTGCGCGGTCTGCAATTCCACCGAGATTTCCGGGTGGCGCTGATGGAATCCGGCAAGCGGTCGCGGCAGGCGGCTGGAGGCCACGCTTTCCATGGTGCCGAGGCGAAGGCGTCCGCATACCTTGTCGCGACGCACCGCGGCGCGCGTCTCGTCGGCCAGCGCCAACAGGCGATCGGTGTAGCCGACCAGCACGTCGCCCGCCGCCGTCAGGCGCAGGCCGCGTCCCTCGTGTTCGAACAATGGCACGCCCAGCGAAGACTCCAGTTGGCGGATGCGTGCGGTGATGCTCGATTGCGCGCGATTGAGGCGGGTCGCTGCACGGTTCATGCCGCCCGACTCGACGACGGCGCGGAAGGTCTCCAGTTCGCGAAGTTCCATGATCGATATTTCCGATAAATGATGCTCGAATAATTCGTTTTACCCGATTCATTGGCAAGCCTAGCATGTCCGGCCTTTCCCGTATCGAGCCGCCCATGAACCGCGAACTCCGTACCGCCCTGACCGGCATGGTCATCCTCGCCCTCGCGCTCGGCATCGGGCGTTTCGTGCTGACGCCGTTGTTGCCGCTGATGCAGGCCGACGACGGACTGACGCTGATCGCCGGCGGCTGGCTGGCGTCCACCAACATGCTCGGCTACCTGTTCGGCGCGCTGTTGTGCGCGCTGTATCCGCTGCCGCCGCGCTTGAGCCTGCGCATCGGCGCGATCGGCGTGGCCCTCGCCACACTGGGGATGGGGCTGACCACCCATCTGGACATCTGGCTGCTGTGGCGGTTCGCGGCCGGAGTGGCTTCGGCTGCGCTGGTGGTGCACGGCATCGCCTGGAGCATGGCGCGACTGCGTGCCGCCGGGCGTCCGCTGTTCGAACACGTAGTGTTCAGCGGCACCGGTGTCGGCATCGTCGGCAGCGGCTTGCTGGTCGCGGCGGCGCGACCCCTTGGTGCATCGTCATCGGCCTTGTGGATCACCTTCGGCATCATCACCGTCGCACTGTTCGCCGCGGCCTGGCGGCGCCTGGGCGAAGACGACGCGATCGCCGCAGCCCCTTCCGCATCGTCCGGCGTGGCGTCGCCCTCGGGCCCGGCATGGGCGCTGGTGGTGACGTACGGCCTGCTGGGATTCGCCTACACGATTCCCGCCGCGTTCCTGCCGCTGATCGCCGAGCAGCAATTGCACCTGCCGGCCTTGCGCGAATGGTTCTGGCCATTGTTCGGCGCGGCGATGGCGGTTTCCACGCTGGCGCTGCGCTGGTTGCCGGCGCGCGTGAACAACCGCACCGTGCTCGCCGCGTGCAGCGTCTGCCTGGCGGGCGGAATGCTGCTGGGCGTCGCGGGCCACGGCGTCGCGAGTCTGGTACTTGCGACTTTGCTGGTCGGCATCGCGATGATGCCGGCGGTGATGTACACCATGCGCGAGGCGCGCCTGCTGGCGCCGCGCAACCCCGTGCGCCTGATCGCCGCGCTCACCATCACGTTGGGTATCGGCCAGGCAGCAGGGCCGGCGTGCGCTGCGTGGCTCGCCGCACGCACGGGCGGCTTCGACCTGCCACTGATCGCGGGCGCCGCGGCCAGCACGGCAGGCATGATTTGCATGCTGGTACGCCGGCTGCGCCGCGAAACCAAATCGTCCATGGATGTCATCTCCAGCGCTTCCGGCGCCAGCCCTTCGCGCCTGTGCCAGAGGCACTCGTGACGCGGTCCGCCCGGTTTGGACGCCCACGCCTCCGGGCCCGCCAACCCCGAAAACAGGAAGCCGTTCACGTTTTGGGGTTGGCGCTACGGCCTGCGTGCGGCGACTGATAAAATGGACCGATGGATACAGAAAATACCGTGGACCGCTTCGCCGCAGAATCCGTCGTTCGCCTTGCCGATTACCGCGCGCCCGCCTGGCGCGTCACGCACGTCGAGTTGAAGTTCGAGCTCGGCATCGACGAAACCCTTGTCCATTCGAAGCTGACGCTCGCGCAGGATCGTGACGAACCCCTGCGCCTCGATGGCGAGGACGTGGCATTGCTGGCCGCGCGGCTGGACGGCCGCGCGCTTGCGCCGCCCGACTACGCGGTCGACGTCGCCGGCCTCGTGATCCACGGCGCGCGCGACGGCAGCGTGCTGGAAATGGACGTGCGCATCGATCCGGCCCGCAACAGCCAGTTGTGCGGGCTGTACCTGTCGGGCAAACGCGAACACGGCTTCCTGCTGACCCAGTGCGAAGCGCAGGGTTTCCGCCGCATCACGTTCTTTCCCGACCGCCCCGACGTGTTGGCGCGTTACGACGTCACGCTGGTCGCCGACAAGGCGCGGTTCCCGGTGCTGCTGGCCGGCGGCGAGGAAACCGCGTCGGGCGAATTGCCGGACGGCCGCCATTTCGCGCGTTTCGTCGACCCGCATCCGAAGCCGAGTTACCTGTTCGCGCTGGTCGCGGGGCGGCTCGAAAAAATCGAGCGCGCCTACCGCACCGCCGAGGGGCGCGACGTGACGCTGCGTCTTTGGGCCGAGGCCGATGCGATCGCGCGCTGCCATTACGCGATGGATGCGCTGGAGCGTGCGATGCGCTGGGACGAGCGCGCCTATGGCCGCAACTACGACCTGCCGGTGTTCAACGTGGTCGCGACCCACGACTTCAACATGGGCGCGATGGAGAACAAGGGCCTCAACATCTTCAACTCGAAGTACCTGCTGGCCGACCCGGACACCACCACCGACGACGAGTACCGCCGCATCGAAGCGGTGATCGGGCACGAATACTTCCACAACTGGAGCGGCAACCGCGTTACCTGCCGAGACTGGTTCCAGCTTTCCCTGAAAGAAGGCTTCACGGTGTTTCGCGAGCACAGTTTTTGCGAAGCCATGCATTCGCAGTCGCTTAAACGCATCGAGGATGTCGCCACGTTGCGCCGCGTGCAGTTTCCCGAGGATGCGGGCCCACTCGCGCACCCGGTACGCCCGGCCGCGTACCAGGCCATCGACAACTTCTACACCGCGACCGTCTACGAAAAGGGCGCGGAACTGATCCGGATGATCGCTGGACGCTTGGGCAAGGAAGGGTTCCGCCGCGGTGCCGACTTGTATTTCTCGCGCTTCGACGGACAGGCGGCCACGATCGACGACTTGCTGGCGGCGTTGGGCGAAGCCAACGGCGTGGACCTGTCGCCGTACCTCGCGTGGTATGCCCAGGCCGGCACGCCCGAGTTGCATGCGCGCGGCGAGTACGACGCCGCTTCGAAACGTTACACGCTCACGCTTGTCCAGCGCACCCCGCCGACGCCGGGCCAGCCGCACAAGCAGCCGGTGCCGATTCCGGTGAACGTCGCGCTGTTCGGCGATGACGGCGTCCCGATGCCGTTGCAACTCCAGGGCGATGCCACGCCTGTCGCGCGCGAGCGCGTGATGGAATTGACCGGAGCCGAACAGCGTTTCGTGTTCGAAAACGTGATTGCCGCGCCCACGCCTTCGCTCTGCCGCGGCTTCTCCGCCCCCGTGCGCGTGGTGTTCGACTACACGCCCACGCAGCTTGCGTTGTTGCTGCAGCACGAGACGGAGGGTTTCGACCGCTGGAATGCCGCGCAGCAATTGGCCGCACGTGCATTCGACGAAGCGCTTGCAAGCGGCCACTCGCACGCCGCCACCAATGCATGGCTCGCCGCGCTGGAGAAATTGTTCAAGGCCCGCGCCGACATCGATCCCGCGCTGCTGGCGGACCTGCTGACGCCGCCTTCGGAACTCGAACTCGGTGCGCGTCATGGGCCGTTCGACCCGGATGCCGCGCACGCCGCGCGCGACGCGCTGGAAAACGCGCTGGCGCGGCGGCTGGGTGCGTCGCTCGCTTCGGCCTATCGCGAACTGCACGCCGGCGAAGCAGGCGCGCTCGACCAGGAAGCTGCCGCGCGCCGTCGTCTCAAGGCTCGCGTGCTTTCGCTGCTGGTTCGGCACGACGCCGGCGCCGGCACCGAGCTCGCGTTCGCGCAATGCCGCGACGCGCACGGCATGACCGAGCGGCTGGCCGCCTTGACTGCACTGGTGCGCAACGATGCCGCGCAGGCGGGCGAGGCGTTGCGTCTGTATCGCGAACGTTTCGACGGCGATGCGCTGACGCTGGACAAGTGGTTCATGCTGCAGGCGACCGTGCCCGCGCACGCGACGCTGGAACGCGTGCAAGCGCTGGAATCCGATTCAGCCTTCACGCTGGCCAATCCCAACCGGGTGCATGCGCTGCTGGGCGCGTTCGCGCGCGCCAATCCGGTGGCGTTCCACCGCCCGGATGGCGCGGGCTACCGGTATTTCGCGGACAAGCTGGCCGAAATCGATGCGCGCAACCCGCAGCTTTCGGCGCGGCTGGCCAAGGCCTTCGAGGACTGGACGCGACTGGAACCGAAGCGCCGCGTCCTGGCCGAAACCGCCCTGCGGGCCTTGCTGGGGCGCGGACAACGCTCGCCCGACCTCACCGAAATCCTGACCCGCATGTTGGCGGCGGGCAGCGTCGACTGAAGTTGCCGGCCGGGTTCACACCCTTTCGCGCATAAAGGCGTACCATCGGGTACAGAAATCCCGCTGAACCCGGAGGTGCGCCATGCGCGGAACATTTTCATCCAAGGCATGGGGCCGCGTTGCGCGCGCCGTGGCACTGGGCGCCGGCGCGCTGGTACTGGCGGGTTGCGCCACCGGTTCCGCGTTCGTGCAACCGGATGTCGCGGGCGGCGGCGGTTACTACACCAGCGACGGGCCGTATTCGGGCCAGGGTTATTACGGCTACCCCGGCACCGGCGGCTACGGCTATTACAACGGCACCTGGCCCTACTCCTATCCGTACGGGTGGTACGGCGGTTACGGGGGCTACGGCTACGGGTCGTCTTTCACCTTCAATCTCGGCATTTCGAATGTGTGGAATTTCCCGGGTTACGGAGGCCGGTGGTACTACTCCTCGGGCTGGGGCTGCGCGCGATGGAACTGCGGTCACCACGGGCGTCGCCACCACCACGATGGCCACGATCCGGTGGCGTCGGGTTCGCCGCGTCCGGTTCTGACGCCCGATCATCCGCCCGTGCCGCCAGGCTCGCGTGGCGCAAAACCGTCCGACCGCGAGCCGGCGCGGGCGATGGAACGCTTCGCCAACCGCCGGGCGCTGCCATCGGCGCGATTCGCACACGATTTCGTGCACGCGCCCGCCGATCGCATGGGGAGCCGCCGGACGTCCGACCGCTCTCCGGCCCCTGCGGTGGCGTCGCCCCAGATGACAGCCGAGACCGGATTCGCCAATCCGCGTCCGCGGGCCACGCCTGCCCCGCCTGACTTCAGGGCGCCGATACCGATGGTTTCGCGCCCGGCACCGCGCATGGCATCGGAACCGGAATTCGCCGGTCGCCGTCCCATCGCGATGCCGACCCAATCCGGTTTCCAGGCGCCGGTCCCGGTTTCACGGCCGGCGCCTATGGTTTCGTCCCCGGCACGGGCGGCGCCACCGATTCGTCCGGCACCTTCCGGCCGGGCGGCGTCGACCAAGGTCGAAATCCCCTGATTCCAGCCATGAAAAAGGGGAGCGCATGGCGCTCCCCTTTTCCCCCCAAAAAGATGGAACCGGACGTGCGCCTCAGTGCGGAATGATGGCGCTGTCCAGCTCGTGCAATTGCAGCTCGACCGGCTTCATGGCATGTGGCGGCGCCCCGGCAGGGCGCACTTCGCGGATCTCTTCGGTCCGCAGTTCGAGCTTGGCCATCTGGACCAGTTCGTCATGGTGCCGGTACACCTCTTGCCATTCTTCATTGGTCATTGCGACGTAGTTCATCACACGCTCCCGAAGTCTTTTCGTGAAAGTCCGCCTGAACCTGAATGCTTCAAGTGGCGTTCATCCACAGCCGCTGATACTCTTCGCCGAAGGGGCAGTTGCGGGTTGATTTGCCGCTTCGACGCCCGATATTTTTCCTAAATCTGGCGCCCGGAACTCGGTTACTCTGGATTCCCCCTGTTCCTGATGACCGCCGGGCGCCAGTTCCTTTTCGCACCAATCCGTGGTGCTTCCCGCCGATGCAAGACCGGTCCCTGTACCCGGTCCCTGTCGCGTTCGCGACTGCATCGGCGGGAGCGCACAGTGTTGGTGCACGGCGCATGCCAATCCATCGGGATCCGCAGCCGAAATTTGCAAGAGATTGTGACGTTGCCGGGTAGGCGAAGGATTACGTGCGCAACGCTCGCGCGCGGTAACGTTTCGCAATGATTGCCACGGGGATTGCAAACGGGAATTGACAATCGCGCCGCCCAAAACGGCGCACTGCACGTTGCAATTGGAAACAAGTGACAGCGCATGACCAGTTATGACGTGACCGGTGACGACGTGATCGTTGGAGGCGGTGGTCACGCGGGGCGAAACGGAGTTCTCGCGAGTTGCCAGTGGCAGCTCGCGCCGTTGAGCGCCCGAGGCAGGGAGCCGAGGGCCGGGTCACTTGGCGAGAACAGGATGTTCGAGCGTAGTGACCGACGGTGCCCACAACACAGGTCGAGTATCTCAAGATGGTGAAGTACGACGTAGTTGTCGTAGGCGGTGGTCACGCGGGCACCGAAGCCGCGCTCGCATCCGCGCGCTGCGGTGCGCGCACGCTGCTGCTCACCCACAACATCGAGACGATCGGACAGATGAGTTGCAATCCCGCGATCGGCGGGATCGGCAAAGGGCACCTCGTGAAAGAGATCGATGCGCTGGGCGGCGCGATGGCGCACGCGGCGGATCTCGCGGGTATCCAGTGGCGCACATTGAATGCGTCGAAAGGCCCCGCCGTGCGCGCGACGCGCTGCCAAGCCGATCGCGCGTTGTACAAGGCCGCGATCCGGCGCATCGTCGAGCGGCAACCTAATCTCGAAATCTTCCAGCAATCGGTCGACGACCTCGTGATCGAGCACGGCCGCGTCGCCGGTGTCGTCACGCAGATGGGTTTGACGATCCGCGCGTCGCGCGTGGTGCTGACGGTCGGCACGTTCCTCGCCGGCAAGATCCACATCGGTCTGGAAAACCACGCGGGCGGTCGCGCCGGCGATCCTCCCGCAACGACGCTCGCGAAGCGCCTGCGCGAATTGCCGCTGGGCGCCGATCGCCTGAAGACCGGCACGCCGCCGCGCATCGACGCGCGCACGCTGGATTACTCGGTGTTCGAGAAACAAGCGGGTGACGATCCGTTGCCGGTGTTCTCGTACCTTGGTTCGCGCGACGACCATCCGCGCCAGGTGCCGTGCTGGATCACGCATACCCGCGAACGCACGCACGAGATCATCCGCGCGGGGCTGGATCGCTCGCCGCTCTACACCGGCAAGATCGAAGGCACCGGCCCGCGCTATTGCCCGTCGATCGAGGACAAGGTGGTGCGTTTTGCCGACAAGGCGTCGCACCAGATCTTCATCGAACCGGAAGGGCTGGATGCGATCGAAATTTATCCGAACGGCATTTCCACCTCATTGCCGTTCGACGTCCAGGTGGAACTGGTGCATTCGATTCCGGGCTTCGAGCGCGCGCACATCACGCGGCCGGGTTACGCGATCGAATACGACTACTTCGATCCGCGCGGCCTGCAGCCGTGGCTGGAAACCAAAGCCATCGCCGGTTTGTATTTCGCGGGCCAGATCAATGGCACCACCGGTTACGAGGAAGCCGCGGCGCAGGGCTTGATTGCAGGTTTGAACGCCGCGCGCGCCACGCGCGACGAACAACCCTGGTGGCCGCGTCGCGACGAGGCATATACCGGCGTGTTGATCGACGACCTCACCACCAACGGCACCATCGAGCCGTACCGGATGTTCACGTCGCGCGCCGAATACCGGCTGCAACTGCGCGAAGACAATGCCGACCTGCGCCTCACCGAAAAAGGTTTCGAACTTGGCATGGTGCCGCAGCCGCGCTTCGATGCGATGCGTGCGAAGCGTGATGCGGTGGAACGCGAAACCGCACGGCTGAAATCGATCTGGGCGGCGCCTTCCAACGCGCTCGGCATGGCGGTGCAATCGCAGCTCGACATCGCGCTTGGGCACGAAGCCAACGCACTGGACTTGTTGCGTCGCCCGGAACTCGATTACACGTCGTTGACATCAATCGCCGGCTTCGGTCCCGCGGTCGAACGCGAAGACGTCGCCCTGCAGGTGGAAGTGCAGGCGAAATATTCGGGTTACCTCGATCGCCAGCGCGATGAAATCGAACGCCAGCGCCGCCACGAATCCACGCCGATCCCGGAAGGTTTCGACTACGATCGCGTGCGCGGTTTGTCCGCCGAAGTTTCCGCCAAATTGAAACGCGTGCAACCGGCCACCCTGGGGCAGGCGCGCCGCATCAGCGGCGTCACGCCCGCGGCGATTTCGTTGCTGCTGGTGCACCTGCGCCGGCAACCTGATCCGCGCGCTGCCTGAAGTCCGTTCAACTCCGGTCCAGCGGGCTCAACACCCCGCGCCCGCCGCGATTCAGCACGTGCGTGTAGATCTGCATGGTGGACACATCCTTGTGGCCGAGCAGTTCCTGGATCGTGCGGATGTCATGGCCTGCTTCCAGCAGGTGCGTGGCGAATGAATGGCGCAGTGTGTGGCAGGTCGCCGGCTTGTCGATGCGCGCGCGACGCACGGCCTGTTTCACCGCGCGTTGCAAGACAGTTTCATCCAAATGATGCCGGCGTTCCACGCTCGAACGCGGATCGATACTGCGCGATGAAGCCGGGAACACGTACTGCCACGCCCATTCGCGCGCGGCATTCGGATACTTGCGCGCCAGAGCGTTCGGCAGCCACACGGCGCCAAAACCCGCCGCAAGATCGCGTTCGTGCACGCGTCGCGCTTCCGCAAGCTGGCCTTGCAATGCATCCACGATGATCGCTGGCAACATCGTGCGGCGATCCTTGCCGCCCTTGCCCTGCCGCACAGTGATTTCGCGGCGCACGAAATCCACGTCCTGCACGCGCAGCCGCACGCATTCCATCAACCGCAAACCGGCGCCGTACAGAAGGCTCGCCATCAGCCACGTCACGCCGTTCATTTCTTCCAGCAGCGCGGCGACTTCCTCGCGGCTCAATACCACCGGCAGGCGCTCCGGCCTCTTGGCGCGGCGAATGTTCTCCATCCACGGCAGTTCCTGCTGCAATACTTCCCGATACAGGAACAGCAGCGCCGATAACGCCTGGTTTTGCGTGGACGCCGCCACGCGCCCGTGCATCGCAAGGTGCGTCAGGAATGCCTCGACTTCGCGCGCCCCCAGTTCACGTGGGTGCCGCTTGTCGTTGGCAAAAATGAAACGTCGCACCCAGCCGACATAGGCTTCCTCGGTGCGGATCGACAACCCGAGTCGCCGTACGCGCGCTCGCATCCGGTCCAGCAGGCGAGGTGGACGCGTCGGGGGAACCTTGCTTGCACCTGTCGGTGCCGGGTGGGAAGATCGCATGGCCCCGATCCGCAGTCTGGGGAAAGGCGGTCAGATTAGGCGGCGGAATTAGATGGCGCGAGTGGTCCAAGCCTTGGATTCGTGTAGGGATATTCCGACCGGGCAAGACTCGCGTTCGGGATTAGACGGCGGAGTTATGCTTCACTTTCAAACCGACTTGTAGTTAGGTGTTTATGCACGCACTGTTTTTGCCGCTGTTTGCGCTGCTCTGCGCGAGCTTCGCAGTCGGCTTCGCGTTGCAAACCGTGTTTCTCTCACGGCTGCGCGCACGCCATAGCCCAACATGGGAGGCTCTCGGCTGCCCTAAGCTATTCGGCAACAGCATGGGCAACTCGTTTGTGCTTTTGCGGTTCATTTGGCGGCGCAAATACCGCCAGCTCTCGGACAGTACGCTTGTAAGGCTCGCAAGCTTCCTTCGCGTGTATCTGGCTGCTTATGTGGTGCTTTTCGCGCTAGTGGTAGTAGTGTTCTTGGGCGGCAACTGGGTCAAGTGGTAGCTCGGCCACCTAACTAGTATTCCAGCGGACGCGCTGCGCGCGCCGCTAAATTCGAGCGTTATGCTACTTTTCGGACAATACGTCCAACACAAGGGGATACACCATGCTTAAGAAGCTAGTTCTTGCCGTTGCAGCAGCCGGGGTGTTGAGTCTTGCGGGTTGCGCTTCGGTACCTATGGCCAACGCGCCTGCGGTAGCAACTGCGAAGGCCTTTCCAACGCCAGACGCTGGCAATGCCGGCTTGTACATATATCGGGATAGCTTTGCTGGCCAAGCTCTGAAGAAAGATGTCTTTGTAGACGGGAAGTGCCTTGGTCAGACTTCTAACAAGGTATTTTTCTACACACAGGTTAAGGGCGACCAAAAGCACACCCTTTCTACCGAGTCAGAGTTCTCGCCCAACGACCTCGTGCTGTATATGAAGGCTGGCGTAAACTACTTTGTGCGTCAGGCCATCAAAATGGGAGTGTTCGTCGGTGGCGCAAAGCTGGAGAGCGTAGACGATGCTGCGGGCAAAGCCGAGGTTGCAAAGCTCGGCATGGCAGCGCCAGGACAGTGTAGTAAGTAGCATAACTACTCCGTAAGAGACTCCTCGTCAATCCGGTGGACATAATCGTCTTGCCTGAGCTTTTCGGCCATGCTGGCTGCTGGGTTGTACGGCGAGTTGCATCAATGCGCGGCGGTGACGAACGATTGTCAGACTGCATTTCCGTAAACGGTCTTGTTGCACCGGTGGTGCTGGCGCGGACCAGGGTATAAACCGCACCCGGCGACCTCTTTCGTTCAACGGTGTCGCCGATGTCCGGGGATCAGCCGAGACATCCGGATGGCGTCCGCCTAGTTAGTCAGGTTCTCGCTGGGTGGGTCTGACCCGTTGTCTACTGCTTCGCGCTGACGAGGAATCGAAGGTTGCTAGGCAGCGGTGCGCTGCTGCATCGTGCGGTTGAGGCTGGCCGTGGGGTCGTAGTCGAGATCGTGCGCGAGCATGGCCCAGAGCTGTCGGGCGTGTTTGTTGGCGATAGCGACGATGACCTTGCCGAAGGGCATGCGACAGGCGAGCGATTGGATCCAGACTTGCTCGGGGGTGGCCTTGTCCAAGCCGACCCGTTTGGCGCGTTCAAGACTTGAGCGCGCGCCTTGGATCAGCAGGGTGCGCAGATAGCCATCGCCGCGGCAGCTGATGGCGCCAAGGCGGGCATGCCCGCCGCTGGAATGCTGGGTGGGTACGAGGCCGAGCCATGCCGCAAGCTGGCGTCCGTTCTTGAATTCGCGGGCGTTGCCGATGCTGGCGACCATGGCGTCGGCAGTGAGGGGGCCGACGCCGACGATTGCACGCAGGCGAGCGCAACGGGAATCCTGGCGTGCATGGCGTTCGATGCGGGCATCGCACGCCGCCATGGCGGCATGGACCTGCACCCAATGCTCGGACAGCGAGCGCAGCAGTTCCTTGAACTCGCCAGGCAGTTCGGGATGGGCGTCCAGATCACCCAGCACTCGATGCAGCGCCGCATCGCGATTGGGCACCACGATCCCGAATTCGGCCAGCAGACCGCGCAACCGATTGCCGATCGCAAGGTGTTCGGCCTTGTAGCCTTCACGCACCCGATGCCAAGACAACCGTGCTTGCTGGTCGATGTCCTTGACCGGCACGAAGCGCATGTTGCCTTGGC
>Ga0207652_10000531_pt1 | contig 38731 bp, 35 predicted proteins | sample KBSC63BmetaG_FD_184334 | JGI IMG/M metagenome (GOLD analysis project Ga0207652, IMG submission 184334) | Corn rhizosphere microbial communities from Kellogg Biological Station, Michigan, USA - KBS C6-3B metaG (SPAdes) (version 2) | ecosystem: Host-associated > Plants > Roots > Rhizosphere ...
CCCACGCCACCAGGAAGCCGACACAATCGCCGAAGGCTTCGCGACTGTACGCGTAAGGGCCGCCGGCGCGCGGCGCGCGTTTTGAGAGGCGATAGAACACCGCCGCCAGCAACAGCGCGCCGATCGCGCTGACTACCCACCCGACCAGGCTGTAGCCGCCATAGGGCGCGAGCGAAGCGGGCAGCAGGAACACGCCCGAACCGATCATGTTGCCCAGCACCAGCGTGGTCGCGATGCCAAGCCCGATCTCCCGCTTCGACACGTTCATGGGTGCCCCCTGCGCGCCGAAACGGCCGCACGATTGTACGCTGCGCATGGAGTGCCACGGGCGATATGCTGACATTTCTGCCGATCCATGGAGGAAGCCGCCATTCCCTGCATCGCCATTACTCGCGCGGTCAGCCGCGCGCTGGAACATTGCGAGCTGACGCATTTGCAGCGTTGCCCCATCGACCTGGCGCTTGCGCGTCGCCAGCACGCGGCCTACGAACAGGCGCTGCGGGAGGCGGGTTGCGAGGTACAGCAACTTCCGGAACAGCCGGACCACCCCGATTCCGTATTCGTGGAAGACACCGCGATCGCGCTGGACGAAGTGGCCGTGATCACCCGTCCGGGCGCGCCGTCGCGGCGCGGGGAAGTGGAATCGATGGCGGTGGCGCTGGACGGGTTGCGCGAAATCGTGCACATCGAGCCGCCGGGTACGCTGGATGGCGGCGACGTGTTGCGGTTGGATCGAACACTGTACGTCGGCGCTTCGGCGCGCAGCAGCGCGAAAGGCATCGCGCAACTGGGGCGCCTGTTGGCGCCATTCGACTATCGCGTGATCGCGGTGCCGTTGCGGGGCTGCCTGCACCTCAAGAGCGCGGTGACGCAGGTGACATCGGGGCAGGTGTTGCTGAATCCTGCGTGGGTCGAAGCGAGGTGTTTCCCGGGATGGAAGCCGATTGCAATCGACCCCGCCGAGCCCCACGCCGCGAACGCGTTGAGCCTTGGCGACGCACTGATCTATCCGGCTTCCTGCCCGCGCACGGCGGACGCACTGCGCAAACTCGGCATCGACGTGCGCAGCGTGGACATGTCGGAAACCGAAAAGGCGGAAGGCGGTGTCACCTGTTGCAGCGTGATCGTGCCCATGTGACGCCTTGCCGAGGGCGCTTGCGCCAGCGGGTGGAGCGGCCGACACTATGCAGGCACCCGCTCAGGGGAACAGGATGCCGGTTTTCGACCTATTCAGACGGTTCAAGGCCCAGACGGCGGCTCCGGCCGAGCGTCGCGAAGACGAGCGCCTGCGTGCGTCGCTCGGCGCACGGGTGTTGGTGGTGGATGACTCGGCCACCATTCGCGCGGTGCTGGGCAAGATGCTGGCGCAGGACGGCTACGAAGTGCTGAAGGCCGTTGACGGCGAAAGCGCGGTCACGCTGGCACAGGCACAGTTACCGGACCTGATCTTCCTCGACATCGTGCTGCCCGGCATATCCGGCTTCGCGGTATTGCGCGCGCTGCGGCGCGACAGCCGTACCCGCACCACGCCGATCGTCATGATGAGCGGCAACCAGCAGGCGACCGAACAGTTCTACGTGCAACGTTTCGGTGCGGATGGGTTCGTCAAGAAGCCGTTCGGCCGCGCGGACGTTTTCCATGCGATCCGCGCGCTGGTGCAGGCGGGGCGCATGCCTGGGCGGGTGGAAGCCGCACCCGTGGAGGTGATTCCGGAGGGCATGACGCAGGAAGAGTGGAATGCCATTCCCGACATCGGCATGCCAGACGAGGCGCACATCGCTCCGCCGTCGGCCGAGTCCGTAGTCGAGTCTGCGCCCGCGGCTCCCGCAGCCAGCGTGCCGGCGGCACCGCGCACCAAAGCGCCCGTTCACGCCTGGTCGGTACCCGCCACCAGTGGCGTGATGCGGCCATCGATCGGCAGCGGCATGCAAGGCGCCGTGGGCAGCGGGTCGACGCCGCTGGTGGTGCACGTCAGCCAACCGCGGCCCGGGCCGGCTCCTGCGGCCGTCCCGGACGAGGCGATGCATCCGGGCGGAGCAGCCACGACCGGGCCTTCGCGCGAATCGAAGGGTTGATCCAGGCCGAAGGTGCGGGCACCGATCAGGAAGCGTCCTTCGCGCAGGTCGGGCCAAGCCACTTGCCGGACGACTGACCCTGCATCACGAAGTGCCCGCCCATGTGCGGGTTTTCACCTTCCATCCGGAAAGTGCCGGCGTAGCTCCTGCCACCGCTGCCGATGCTGCCGTCGGCCACGCCATGGCGCGGACCTTCGTTGCCGCCGCACGTGATATCGGCGTGGAAGTGATCGCCCGACCATTTCGCGTTCTGCGAGGTGCAGCGCTTGTCCTGGCTGAAGTCGGGATGCTCGTCCCTGGCGGCTCGTTCGACCGTCAGGCATTGCTTGAACGTGTGCGGCGTACCGAAGTCTGGCATCTTGATGCCGCGCGCCTTCATTTGCGCCATCACCTCGGGCGGAATCTGGATGCCGCCCTGCACGAAGTGCATCTGGGTGGTGACTTCCCACTGACCGGGAACGCGGTGCGCGGCTTGTGCGGCGCAGGGCAGTACGGCGATCGCAATGATCGTTGCTGACAGCGTGGACTGGCGCATGGTGAACCCCCTCCGGCTGGAATCGCGCGGCGAGCATAGGCCTGCGGGAATGCCGTTGCCAGTGCTGACGGCGGGTGCGCAGCTAAGGGCTGGATCGCTTCAGCCGATACAGCGCTTCCAAGGCTTCTTTCGGCGTCATTGCATCCGGGTCGAGCGAGCGCAGTGCGTCGGCAAGTTCGATCAGCGCCGGGTCGGCGGGGGGCGCGACGAACAGGTCGGATTGCGGTGAGGCGCCGCCCTTGGCGGATGGTTTGTTCGAATCGCCGCTGCGTGCGCCGCGTTCGAGTTCGGCCAGCGTCTGTTTCGCATCCGCGATCACGGCTTTGGGCAAACCCGCCAGCGCCGCCACCTGCAAGCCGAAGCTGCGATTCGCTGGACCGTCCTTCACCGCGTGCATGAAGACGAGCTGGTCGCCTTGTTTCGTATCGTGGTATTCGACCGCGTCGAGATGCACGTTGGCGATGGAATCAAACTGCGATGCGAGTCCGGTGAGTTCGAAGTAGTGCGTCGCGAACAGCGTGAACGCGCGATTGGCCGTGGCCAGATGCACCGCCGCCGCGCGCGCCAGCGCCAGGCCGTCATACGTCGAGGTGCCGCGTCCGACTTCGTCCATCAGTACCAGCGATTGCGCGGTCGCGTTGTGCAGGATATTGGCCGTCTCGCTCATCTCGACCATGAAGGTCGATTGCCCGCGCGCAAGATCATCGCCCGCGCCGATGCGGGTGAAGATGCGGTCGATGGGGCCAATGCGCGCACTCGCGGCTGGCACGTAGCTGCCGACGTGCGCCAGCAGCACGATCAGCGCGTTCTGGCGCATGTAGGTGCTCTTGCCGCCCATGTTCGGGCCGGTGATGACGAGCATCTTGCGGTTGTCGTCGAGCGCGAGATTGTTGGGCTCGAACGGCTCCGCGCGCACGGCTTCCACCACCGGATGCCGGCCGCGTTCGATCGCGATCGCGGGTTCGTCCACGAGTTCGGGGCGCGACCAGTTCAGCGCGTCCGCGCGCTCGGCCAGCGCCGCCAGCACGTCGAGCTCCGCGAATGACTGCGCGGCCTGTTTCAGCGGCGCAAGTCTTTCGATCAACGCATCCAGCACGCCGTCGTACAGCGCGCGCTCGCGCATCAACGAACGTTCCTTCGCGGACAGCACCTTGTCCTCGAAAGCCTTCAGTTCTTCGGTGATGTAACGCTCGGCGTTTTTCGTCGTCTGGCGACGGGTGTAATGCGCGGGTGCCTTCTCGGCCTGGGCTTTGCCGAACTCGATGTAGTAGCCGTGCACGCGGTTGTAGCCGACCTTGAGCGTGGCGATGCCGGTGGCGGCGCGTTCGCGGGCTTCGAGTTCGACAAGATATTGATCGGCATGCGTGGAAAGTTGGCGGAGCTCGTCGAGTTCGGCATCGTAGCCGTCGGCGATGGCGCCGCCTTCGCGCAGCAGCGCGGGTGGACGTTCCACGATGGCGGCCTGCAGCAGGCGCACGGTGTCGGCGTGCTCGCCGAGCCGTTGAAGCAATTCGTGCAACAGCGGCGAATCGAGCGATGCCAGGGTCTCGCGCAGGCTCGGTGCCGCGGCAAGACCATCGCGCAGGGTGGCGAGATCGCGCGGGCGCGCCGAACGCAGCGCAACGCGCGCAAGGATGCGTTCGAGGTCACCAATACCGCGCAACTTTTCGCGCAAGCTCGCGAGCACGCCGGATTCGATCAATGCGGCGATGGATTGATGGCGCAGGCGCAATGTCGAGTGATCGCGCAACGGGCGGTGCAGCCAGCGCCGCAATGCGCGCGCACCCATCGGTGTGATGGTGGAATCCAGCACGCCGAGCAGTGTGTAGCGCGTGTCGCCGCTCGGATGCGTATCGAGTTCCAGGTTGCGGCGCGTGGCCGCATCCATCGCCACGGTTTCGTCGGCCGATTCGACCGCAAGGCCGGTCAGGTGCGGCAATGCGGCTTTCTGGGTTTCCTGCAGATAGCCGAGCAGGCAACCGGCTGCCGCGACGGCCAACGGTATGCCATCGGCGCCGAAGCCAGAGAGGTCGCGCGTGCCGAAGAATCGCGTCAGTTCGCGGCGGGCGCTGGTTTCATCGAAATGCCAGGGCGGACGTTTGCGCAGGCCGTTCAAGCTTGCGACCGCTTGCGGCCAGGTGACGTCCTCGCTGACCAGCGTTTCCGCGGGAGCGAGGCGCGCGAGTTCGGCGGCCAACGCGTCGGCGTCGGCGACTTCGCTCAAGAGAAATCGGCCGCTCGCCAGATCGACCCATGCCAGCCCGAATCCCGATTGTCCCGCCGCGATCGCCAGCAGCAGGTTGTCGCGGCGCTCCGGCAACAATGCCTCGTCGGTGAGCGTGCCGGGCGTGACCACGCGCACGACTTTGCGGTCCATCGGACCCTTGCCATTCGGATCGCCGATCTGCTCGCAGATGGCGACCGATTCGCCCGCGCGCACCAACTTCGCGAGATAGGATTCCACCGCGTGATACGGCACGCCCGCCATCGGGATCGGCGCGCCGGCCGATTCGCCGCGCTGGGTCAACGTGATGTCGAGCAGTCGTGCCGCCTTGCGCGCGTCGTCGTAAAACAGCTCGTAGAAATCGCCCATCCGGAACAGCAGCAAGGTGTCCGGGTACTCGGCCTTGGCGGCGAAGTACTGCCTCATCAATGGCGTGTGGCGGGCGAGGTCGGCGTGGTCCATCGGGGTGGGTGTCGTGGCAAGTGCGCAGTGTGGCATGCACGGTGGCCGTGCCCAAGCGCCGGTGCTGTCGGTAGTGCGTCAGTTTGGAAGAGCCGTTCGTCCAGAGCGTAGGCGCGGAGCGCCGGAGTCGAAGGACATCGGTACTGCGCTTCGACTTCGCGGCCCGAAGGTCGCTACGCTCAGTGCGAACGGATAACGGAAGTACCGGCAGTGTCACGAGATTGTCACGTTGCGACGCTGCAATAATTGCGTCACACCACCGACACAAGCCCCGAATATGCACAAACGCATCCTGGTCGTCGAAGACGAAGCCTCGATCCGCGACATGGTCGCCTTCGCGCTGCGCAAGGCCGACATGGAGGTCATCCATGCCGCCGACGCGCGCGCCGCGCTGGCGGCCATCAGCGACGCACCGCCGGACTTGATCCTGCTGGATTGGATGCTGCCGGGCATGACGGGGCTGGAGTTGGCGCGTCGCCTGCGCGCGGAGGAACGTACCGCCGAGGTGCCGATCATCATGCTCACCGCGCGCGGCGAGGAGATGGATCGCGTCAACGGCCTCGAAGCCGGCGTCGACGATTACGTGGTGAAGCCATTCTCGACCCGCGAACTGGTGGCGCGGATCAAGGCGGTACTGCGCCGCGCCCAGGCCGACGGCGACACGGGTTCGATCGAGAGCGGCGGCCTGCGCATCGACGGCCCCGCGCATCGCGTGTACGCCGGCGATACGCAGATCGAAATCGGTCCGACCGAATACCGTTTGTTGCATTTCTTCATGACCCACGCCGAGCGCGCCTACTCGCGCGCGCAACTGCTGGACCAGGTCTGGGGCGGCAGCGTGTATGTCGAAGAACGCACGGTGGACGTGCACATCCGCCGGTTGCGAAAGACGCTTGAACCGTTCGGGCTGGACGGTTTGATCCAGACGGTGCGCGGCACCGGCTACCGGTTTTCCGTTTCGCCATGAACGCCGATCATGCGCGTGCGCGGCGCCTCGCGGCCCAGTTGAGCGACCTGCGCACGGCCGCGTGTGCCTTGCGGGATGCGTTGGTCCTGCTGGACCCGCACGGCCACGTGCGCTGGTGCAATCCGGCGGCTCAGCGCCTGCTGGGCATCGCGTGGCCGCGCGATCGCGGTCAGCCGCTGGCCGCGCGTTTCGGCGATGGCGAGGCCGGTGCATGGCTGCGGGCGGGGCAGGGGGACGCCGACGACGTCGCTTCACCCGTCGATGCCGCGGTGCGGCTGGAATTGAACCTTATTCCGTACAGCGAACATCGTCGCCTCTTGATCGCGCGCGACATCAGTCGCGTCACGAAGCTGGAACAGGTACGCCGCGATTTCGTCGCCAACGTTTCGCACGAACTGCGCACGCCGCTGACGGTGATCCACGGTTACCTGGAGCTGCTCGATCCCGAGGACGTGCCGGCGCTGGCGCCGGTGCTGAACGAAATGCGCACGCAGTCGCAGCGGATGCGGCAGATCGTCGAGGATCTGCTTGAACTGTCGCGCCTGGAGATGCAGCAGCACGTGCCCGAAGAGCGCGTGGAAATGGCGCCGCTGCTGGAGTCATTGCGCCGCGAGGCGGAAGCCCTGAGCCACGGCAAGCACCGCGTCGCGGTCGAGGATCAAGGCCACGTCGATCTGCTGGGTTCGCCCAAGGATCTGCACAGCGCGTTCTCGAACCTGGTCAGCAACGCGGTGCGCTACACGTCCGAAGGCGGCGGCATAACGATCCGCTGGCGGCGCACGCCGACCGGCGCCGAGTATTCGGTCACCGACACCGGCTACGGCATCCCCGCCGAACATCTCTCGCGCCTCACGGAACGTTTCTACCGCGTTTCGTCCAGCCGCTCGCGCGCGACCGGTGGCACGGGGCTCGGCCTTTCGATCGTCAAGCACGTGCTGAACCTGCACGACGCGCGGCTGCGGATCGAAAGCGAGGCCGGCAACGGTTCAACGTTCACGTGCGTGTTCGACAGGGCGCGGCTGTTGGAGTCGGAGTAGTGCGGTAGTCCGGCTGCACGCGCGCAGCACCGCAATATCCATATCGTTCGGACCGGTTTGCGTCCGCAGCTGCAATTCCGGGATCAAGTCCGGGGCGGGCTCTGCAGACGCAATCGCTTCATCCGGGCTGCACGATTCTTCGGGCGAGCGCAAAAAAAAGCGGCGGACTTTCGCCCGCCGCCAACGCTGGATCTGCCGGGGTCCCAACGTTTGGATCAGAACTTCACTTCGCCCCACGCACCGATCTCGCGGGTGTGGATGTCGGTGATGGTGTCGTTGCGCAGGCGTTCGTCCTTGTACGCGACCGCCACCCGCACGCCCTTGGTGACCGGGAAGGCCACGCCTGCATTCCAGTAAGTGTCTTTCAGCGACGGATCGATGTCCTTGCTGAGCTTGACCTGGTCGTAGCGCGCGAACAGCGAAGCGGAAGTGAAGTCGTAGCTGCCCCACAGCGACCAACCCGACGCCGTGTCGGTGGCGGGCGTGGTGACATTCTTCCAGTTGTCGGCCTTGAACCATTCCGCGCCAAGGCGCAGACCATCACGGTTCCAGGCGGCCATGGCGTCGTAGCGGCGCGCGCTGTGCAGGGTGGAGACGGTTTGCGTGTCCTTGCCGAGATCGCCATCGTAGGCACCGACCGCAAACATAAGGCCCTTCACCGGCTGCAGGCCAACGCGACCTTCGAAGTCGACGTGATCGGAGCGCGACGGATTCTTGTAGCCGCCGCCGTTCACCGCCGACACCTGGTAATTGAACATGCCGTTGTCACCCAGCAGGTGCAGGCCCCAGTCTGCGGAGTTGCCGAGTTTCTCCCTGTCGACCAGCGTGTTCTCGACGAAGCGGTAGCCGTACCAGTCCTCGACGAAGGGAATCCACGCCATGTTGGCCGAACCGACACGCACCGTCGCGAGCTTGGAGAACGCGCCCTGCAGGTAAGCCTTTTTGACGAACAACTGGGTCTCGCCGGTCACGCTCGTGTAGTTGAAATCGGTGGTGAGGTCGGCCGACCAGATGTCGTTGAACTGGTGGTCGATCGAGAGATAGAAGCGCTTGACGTCGAGGCCGGTGCCGGACGCATCGGTTTTCTTGCCGTTGCTGCTTTGGTCGATGTTGGTGAAATCGACGAACATCGTGCCGTTGACCTTGGTGTTGTCGGCCCAGGCGGCGAGCGTGTCCGGGGCGGCCGGCGCTTGGGCCTGGACTTGCGCCTGCGCTTGCTGCTTCTGCTCAAGGTCGCTGACCTTGGTCTGCAGCGTCGCCAGTTGCGCGCGCAGTTGCGCCAGTTCCTGCGAATCGCCGGCGGTTTGCGCCTGCGCGCCGAGGCTGGCGAGGGTCAGTCCTGCTGCAATCGTCGCCGCAAGCATCTTGATACGCACGGATGAGTCTCCTCTCGGTCTCTTGATGTCCGCGACACCGGAATGACGCCGCGGGATGTGGCGCACAATGCCGGCCGACTGTTACACCCGTGTTCCGGAGACATGACCGGCGTGTGACAGCCGCCGCGCGACACGTGTGCTGTCATCTGCCTGAAACATTTCTCTCATCGAACGGCAACACGCGGACTTTGAAATGTGCGCAGTCAACCAACGCACCAGGAGACTCGCGTGACCACCATGCAACGCAACAAGCTTCGCCTGCTTGCACTCGCCACCTCGCTCGCGCTCGGCGTCGGCGCGGTGCACGCCACCGACATCACCGGCGCCGGTTCCAGCTTCGTCTACCCAGTGATCTCGAAATGGTCGGCGGCTTACGCCGAGAAAACCAGCAATCGAGTGAACTACCAGTCGATCGGTTCCGGCGGCGGTATCGCGCAGATCAAGGCCGGCACGGTGGACTTCGGCGCCAGTGACATGCCGCTGGACGAAGCCACGCTCGCCAAATTCGGCCTGGGCCAGTTTCCCGACGTGATCGGCGGCATCGTGCCGGCGTACAACATCGCGGCGGTCGCGCCCGGCAAGCTGGTACTGGATGGCCAGGTGCTGGCGAAGATCTTCCTCGGCCAGATCAGCAACTGGTCGGACCCTGCAATCGCGGCGTTGAATCCGGATGTTGCGCTGCCCAGCGCGAAGATCACCGTGGTGCATCGCTCGGATGGTTCGGGCACCACGTTCAATTTCACCGATTACCTGTCCAAGGTCAGCACAACCTGGAAGTCGAAAGTTGGTGAAGGCACCGCGGTGAATTGGCCAGCCGGCATCGGAGGCAAGGGCAACGAAGGCGTGTCGGCCTACGTCAAGCAGATCCCCAACTCGATCGGCTACGTGGAATACGCCTACGCCGTGCAGAACCATCTGGGCTACGCGCGCATGAAGAACGCCGCCGGCAAGGTGGTGGAGCCCAGCACCGCCAGCTTCCAGGCCGCGGCAGCGACCGCCGACTGGTCGCATGCGAAGAACTTCAACTTGCTGATGACCAACGCGCCGGGCGCCAGCGCCTGGCCGATCACCGCCACCTCGTGGGTGATCATGTACAAGCATCCGAAGAACGCCGCGAACTCGAAGGTGGCACTCGATTTCTTCCGTTACGCCTATGGCGATGGCAAGTCCGCGGCCACAGCGCTGGACTACGTGCCGCTTCCGGCCAACCTGGTGAACCAGATCGAGGGCTATTGGAAGACCGAGTTCAAGCAGTGACGATCAAAAGCCATCCCCCTCGGCGCGCTTCGCGCGTGTTCGCTTCGCTCCGCCATTGCTTCGGAAGGAGGAAGACGATCACGCGGCGCGCTGTTCTTCACCCCCTTCGGAACGAAGGGGGTCGATGCGAAGCATCGGGGGGATGAAAGCAACTTCGACGATTGGGCGCGCGTCATTCGAAGAGCGCATCCCCCTCGATCCCCCTTCCACGGAAGGGGGAAGACAAACCGCCGAACTCCACGAACCCGCGACTGCGACAAACCCATGTCATCGAGCCCCGCCATCGCCATAACCAGCAACGCCGACCGCCGCAGTCGCGCCGACGCTCGGCACGATGCGTGGTTCCATCGGCTGCTGAAGGCCTGCGCGCTGCTGGTGCTGGCTGCCCTGCTTGGCGCCGCGCTGTCCACCCTCTGGGGCGGACGCGAGGTGCTATTCGGGCAGGGACTGCATTTCCTGACCAGCGATGCGTGGAATCCGGTCACCGACGATTACGGCGCCCTGGCGCCCATCTTCGGCACCCTGGCGACTTCGGCGATCGCGCTCGTTCTTGCGGTGCCGCTGAGTTTCGGCATCGCGCTGTTCCTCACCGAGATCGCGCCGACCTGGCTGCGCGGCCCGGTCGCCACGGCCATCGAGCTGCTGGCCAGCATCCCGTCGATCATCTACGGCATGTGGGGCCTGTTCGTGTTCGTGCCGTTCATGGCGCGCATCGAGCCCGCCTTGAGCGCCACGCTGGGTCGCATTCCGTTGCTCGGCAAGTTGTTCGAAGGGCCGCCGATCGGGCTGGGCCTTTTGACCGCGGGCATCGTGCTGGCGGTGATGATCCTGCCGTTCATCTGCTCGGTGATGCGCGAGGTATTCCAGACCGTGCCGAACCGGCTCAAGGAGTCGTCGTATGCGCTGGGCTCCACCACCTGGGAGGTGGTGTGGGACATCGTGCTGCCGTATACGCGCTCGGCGGTGATTGGCGGCATCTTCCTCGGGCTGGGACGCGCGCTGGGCGAGACGATGGCGGTGACCTTCGTGCTCGGCAACGCGTACAACATCACTTCTTCACTGTTGATGCCCGGCACTTCGATCTCCTCTTCCATCGCCAACGAGTTCAATGAGGCGGTCGGCACGCACCGCTCGGCGCTGATCGCGCTGGGCTTCCTGCTGTTCGTGGTCACCTTCGTGGTGCTGCTGATCTCGCGCTTGATGCTGCGCCAGCTCGCACGGCGGGAGGGCGCGTGATGGCCGTCGACATTTATGTTCGCCGGCGTGCCGTCAACGTGGTGGCCATGCTGCTCAGCGGCTTGGCCGCCGCGGTGGGCCTTGCGTTCCTGGTCTGGATCCTGTGGATTACGGTGAAGAACGGTATCAGCGCGCTGGACCTCAAACTGTTCACGAAGATCACCGCCTATGCCGACCAGGGCGGCCTCGCCAACGCCATCGTCGGCAGTTTGGTCATGGACATGATCGCGCTGGCGCTGTGTGCGCCGGTGGGGGTTCTGGCTGGCACCTTTCTCGCCGAATACGCCAATCGCACGAAACTGGGCGCCGTCATCCGCTTCCTCAACGACATCCTGCTGTCGGCGCCGTCCATCGTGCTGGGCCTGTTCGTGTACGTGATCATCGTGCTGCCGATGTCGAACCTCACCCACGGCGCGGTATCGTTTTCCGGCCTTGCCGGCGCCATCGCGTTGGCGCTTATCGGCCTGCCGGTGATCGTGCGCACCACCGATGAGATGTTGCAACTGGTGCCGGGCACGCTGCGCGAAGCCGCGTTGTCGCTGGGCATTCCGCAGTGGAAACTCACGATACAGGTGCTGATGCGCGCGGCACTCTCGGGGATCGTCACCGGCGTGCTGTTGGCGCTGGCGCGCCTCGCTGGCGAAACCGCGCCGCTGCTGTTCACCGCCTTCGGCAACAACTTCATGGTCGCCAATCCGCTGGACAAGATGGCGAGTATTCCCGTGGCGATCTACCAGTACACCAACGATCCCAATCCGGCGCTGCATGCGATCGCCTGGGCCGGCGCGCTGCTGATCACGCTGTTCGTGCTGCTGCTCAGCCTGTCTGCACGTTGGTATTTGCATCGTCACAAGGTCACCCATGATTAAGGAAGCCGCCTTGTTCAACCCGCCTCTCGCATCCGTGCAGACGGTCGCCGCCGCCACCGTGTCGCCGCCAGCGAAGCTGGCGGTGCGCAACCTGAATTTCCTGTACGGCGACGCCCCGGCGCTGAAGAACATCAGCATGGACCTGCCGGAAAAGCGGGTCAGCGCGATCATCGGCCCGTCGGGTTGCGGCAAGTCCACCTTGTTGCGCGTGTTCAACCGCATCTACGCGATCTATCCGAACCAGCACGCCAGCGGCGAGGTGCTGCTGGATGGCGAGAACATCCTCGACGCCGGCTATCCCGTCCACAAACTCCGCAGCCAGATCGGCATGGTGTTCCAGAAACCGGTGCCGTTCCCGATGACGATCTTCGAGAACATCGCCTGGGGCATCCGCCACCACGAGAAACTGTCGAAGTCGGAAATGGAGGCGCGCGTCGAGCAGGCACTGCGCCGTGCGGCGTTGTGGGACGAGGTGAAGGACAAGCTGAAGCGCAGCGCGCTGGGCCTGTCGGGCGGCCAGCAGCAGCGGCTGTGCATCGCGCGCAGCATTGCCTTGAAGCCGGAAGTGCTGTTGCTCGACGAACCCACGTCGGCACTCGATCCGATCGCCACCGGCCGCATCGAGCAATTGATCGAAGAGCTCAAGCACGACTACACGATCGTGATCGTCACCCACAACATGCAGCAGGCTGCGCGCGTATCCGACCGCACCGCCTTCATGTACCTGGGCGAACTGGTGGAATTCGACGAGACCGAAAAGATCTTCACCAAGCCCGCCAGGCGGCAGACGGAAGATTACATTTCAGGAAGATTTGGGTGAGGCCGCGCGTTTGGCAGATGCCTTGAATGGCATCTGCCGCGCGGACGAACGCCCGAGCAGGACGCGAGGGCCGGAGCCACTTGGCGAGATCAGGACGATCGAGCTTAGTGGCACTGCTCCGGATTGCGGTTGATCCGATGCGCGCACGCAACTGGATCCCGGCCTGCGCCGGGATGACGAGCAAACACCCCGGCTGAACGTCTGGAAATGACCAGGAAAATCACATGAACACTCAATCCCACGACCACCTCGTGAAAAGCTACGACGAGGAAATGTCCCGTCTGACCGGCGAGATCGCCGCGATGGGCGAACTCGCGGCCAAACAACTGGAAGCGGCGATGGACGCCCTGGGCAAGCGCGACAGCAAGGCGGCCCAGCGCGTCGCCGACAACGATGATGAGATCGACAATCGGGAACGGCAGATCAGCGGCGACGTCTTGCGGTTGCTGGCGCTGCGCCAACCGATGGCGCGCGACCTGCGCGAAGTTCTCGCTGCGTTGCGCATCGCTTCGGATATCGAGCGCATCGGCGACTACGCCACCAACGTGGCCCGGCGATCGATGACGCTGAACCTGTCCGCGCCCGTGCCGCTGGTGGGCAGCCTCGCGCCCATGGCGAGGATGGCCTGCAGGCTCGTGCGCGACGCGATGCGCGCCTACGCCGCGCAGGATGCCGAGCTGGCGTACGCCGTATGGGAACGCGATGCCGACCTCGATGCCCTCTACACCACGCTGTTCCGCGAATTGCTCACGTACATGATGGAAGACCCGCGCAGCATCACGGCCTGCACGCACCTGCTGTTCATCGCCAAGAACATCGAACGCATCGGCGATCATGCGACCAACATCGCGGAAAACATCTGGTTCGTCGTGCGCGGTGAAACGCTCAACGAACCACGCGCCCGGCGCGACCTGACTTCCGATCCCTGAAACACCGTTGGCGGATCGCGCCATTACGGAGTGGTTCCGCTCGATCGGTGCGCCCAGGGTGTGTTGCGCCTCGCGTGAACGGATACGACGCCATGCCGAAGGTCTATAACATGGCCAGGGCGGCCCGCACGATGGCCGCGACCACGCAGGTCAGGATCAGCAACAGGATGCCGTCGATGCCGAGTTTGCGCATGAATTGCGACATCGAAGGCACCCCTGAGGTTCGATGCAGTGACCCTACGCGCCCCGGGTTTCACGAGCTTGAACGAAGCGAGACGATTGCGTGACAGGGAGTGAGTGACGCGCACACCGGCGGAGGTGTCTCCAGGCCGTTTTCGATGCGAAGTCGGGTGCCATGCGGACCGAACATGTGCTGGGCGCCCGGCCGCGTCACAGATGGGTCATCGCACGGTAGCGAGGATGCAACATCGGAATGCTAAGGTTTGCCGGAACCCAAAGCGAACCTTGAATCATGCACATCGTATTCGTGACCGAAACCTGGCCGCCGCAGGTCAACGGCGTCGCCCTCACGGTGAGGGCGCTGGCCCTCGAATTGGCAGCACGCGGGCACCGCGTCGAGGTGGTGCGCCCGGGCAAGGATGGAAACGACGGCAAGTTGGAACTGCTGTTCGCCCGCGGCGCGCCCCTGCCGCGCTATCCCGGATTGCAGGTCGGCTTGCCCCAGGGTGGGGAATTGCGCCGGCGCTGGAGTGCGCGGCGGCCTGATGTGGTCTATATCGCTACCGAAGGGCTGCTGGGCCTCTCCGCCATGCGCGTGGCGAATGCCTTGCAGATTCCGGTCGTGACCGGCTTCCACACCCGCTTTCATGATTATGCCGCGCACTACGGCGTCGGCTTGCTGGCACCGCTGGTGCGTTCGCGCCTGATGCAGTTCCACCGGCGCGCGCAGATGACGCTGGTGCCGACCCGCGCGTTGCTCGACGAATTGGCCGAGGCCGGGATCGGGCATGTGCGGAAGCTGCGCCGTGGCGTGGATACCGATCTGTTCACGCCGGCCCGCCGGGAGTCCGCCTTGCGCAGAAGCTGGGGCGTTCACGGCGACGCGCCGGTGATGCTTTGCGTTGGCAGGCTTGCGGCCGAAAAGAGCCTGGGGCTTGCGCTGCAGGCTTTCCGCGCCCTGCAGGCTAGGATTCCCGCTGCACGCATGGTGATGGTCGGCGACGGCCCGCAGCGCGGCGCGCTCACGGATGCCTACCCGGACGTGATCTTCACCGGAACGAAACGCGGCGAGGAACTGGCGGCGCACTACGCCAGCGCCGACATGTTCCTGTTTCCGAGCCTTACCGAGACCTTCGGCAATGTTGTGCTGGAGGCCATGGCGTCCGGATTGGCAGTGGTTGCATTCGATCGCGCAGCGGCGCAGGAGCACGTCGCCAACGGCATTTCGGGGCTCGTTGTTCCGGCGTCGGATGCAAGGGCCTTCATCACCTCGGCTTACGAGCTGGGCCTGGATCTGGAGACGCGCCTGATGTTCGGCGTCAACGCGAGGATCGTGGCGCAGCAATGTGCGCCGGACGCGGTGACCGCCGAATTCGACAAACTGCTGCATGCCCTCGCGAGGAAACACGGCCATGACCCTGTCGGTGCAGCTGCTTAGGACGTTTGATCCGAGCCTGTGCCGCGTGGCCAGCCATTGGGCCAGGCGGCGCGGCATCCATCGTTTCTTCGGCATCATCAGCCGCCTCGGCGATGGCTGGTTCTGGTACGGCCTGATGGCCGTGCTCGCGGTATTCGGCGGCACGCGCGGCATCGTCGCCGCCTTGCAGATGCTGGGCACCGGCCTGGTCGCGTGGTTGCTGTATCGCACCCTCAAACTGCACACCCGCCGACCGCGTCCGTTCCGTGCACACCCGGACGTCACTGCCCGCGCAGCGGCGCTGGACGAATACAGCTTTCCTTCCGGCCACACCTTGCACGCGGTCAGCTTCACCATCGTCGCCGTCGCCTGGTTTCCTTTCCTGGCGCTGCCGTTGACGGTGTTCACCGTGCTTGTCGCGATGTCCCGGGTGGTGCTGGGTCTGCATTATCCGACCGATGTGCTGGCGGGCGTCCTGATCGGCACCGCGCTCGGAGCGGCATCGGTGTGGTCGTGTTCGGTTTCCCCGCTGGCAGTGGCCTGACTCGTCTCACGCTTGGCGTATATGCCGTGTTGCGGTAGAACAGTGCTTTCCTATCGCCGAGTCACCGTGAAAGCCGTTCCCGACGATGCCGCGCTCCTCCAGGTTGCCGAACAGGTTGCCGAAACCTTGCGCGCGAATGGCGGGATGCTGGCGACGGCGGAATCCTGCACCGGCGGCTGGGTCGCGAAAGCGTGCACCGATCTGGCAGGCAGTTCGGAGTGGTTCGAATCCGCTGCGGTGACCTACAGCAATCGCGCCAAGCAGGCGCTGCTCGGCGTCACCACGGCGACACTGGAAAAGCATGGCGCGGTCAGTCGTGAATGCGCGCTGGAAATGGTGGCGGGCGTGTTGGTGCGTTTCGAGGCGAGCGTGGCGGTGGCCGTCACCGGCATCGCCGGTCCCGCGGGCGGCATGCCCGGCAAGCCGGTCGGCACGGTGTGGATCGCGTGGCAGCGGCGCGGCCATGAAGCATGTGTCGAACGGTTTCAGTTCGATGGCGACCGCGATGCGGTGCGCCGGCAAACAGTGGCAGCGCATTGAAAGGCGTTCAGGAAATTCTTACCGCATGATGCGGCGTGCACCGCTACCGCCGCCGGAGGGGTGTGAAATAATGGCAACGTCATCGCGATGGCATGGTCTCAACCCATGAGAACCACTTCCGCGACACTTCACCCAGCACGATCAATCGAGGGTTCCACGATGGACGACAACAAGCGCCGCGCACTGGCTTCCGCACTGGGCCAGATCGAGAAACAGTTCGGCAAGGGCGCGGTAATGCGCATGGGCGATCGCACCGCCGAAGTCATGGACGTGGTCTCGACCGGTTCGTTGGGGCTTGATGTCGCACTCGGCGTGGGCGGCCTGCCGCGCGGCCGCGTGGTGGAAATCTACGGTCCGGAATCATCCGGCAAAACCACGCTCACCCTGCAGGTGATCGCGAGTTGTCAAAAGAATGGCGGCACCGCCGCGTTCGTGGACGCCGAGCACGCGCTGGATCCGTCTTACGCGGCCAAGCTCGGCGTCAACGTCGACGACCTGCTGGTGTCGCAGCCCGACACTGGCGAGCAGGCGCTGGAAATCGCCGACATGCTGGTGCGTTCGAATGCAGTCGACGTGGTAGTGGTCGACTCGGTGGCGGCGCTGACGCCCAAAGCCGAAATCGAAGGCGAGATGGGCGACAACCACATGGGTCTGCACGCGCGCCTGATGAGCCAGGCGCTGCGCAAGCTCACCGGCAACATCAAGCGTTCCAACACGCTGGTGGTCTTCATCAACCAGATTCGCATGAAGATCGGCGTGATGTTCGGCAACCCGGAGACTACCACCGGCGGCAACGCGTTGAAGTTCTACGCTTCGGTGCGCCTTGACATCCGCCGCATCGGCGCGGTCAAGAAGGGCGATGAGGTGATCGGCTCGCAGACCCGCGTGAAGGTGGTCAAGAACAAGGTCGCGCCGCCGTTCCGGCAGGCGGAGTTCGAGATCCTTTATGGCGAAGGCACCTCGTATGAGGGCGAGCTGATCGAACTCGGCGTGCTTCACGACCTGGTCGAAAAGTCCGGTGCCTGGTACAGCTACGGCGGCGAACGGATCGGGCAGGGCAAGGAAAACGCGCGCCAGTGGCTCAAGGACAACCCGGCCGCAGCCAAGGAACTCGACGCTGCCTTGCGCGCCAAGCTGTTGGTGGGGACGGGCACGGCCAAGAGCGATGCTTCTGCTACCGAAGATGCCGAGGAAGTCGAGGCATAAATCGCCGGGTAGCCCGGATGGAGCGAAGCGAAATCCGGGACATCGGCGACAAGAGATCGGTTCTGGCGACAATGGCTGCGCACGCGACAATGCGATGAAGCGCAAGGACACGCGTGGTGACAGGCTCGACCGCAGCGCCTACGACCGCGCACTCGGCATGCTTGCCCGTCGTGAATACTCGCAGCGCGAGCTGCGGACGCGGCTTGAACGCGCTGGTTGCGACGAGGACGAATCGGAGTCCGCGCTGCGCAGGCTGCAAACGCAGCATTACCAGGATGACGATCGCTTCGGTGAAATGATCGTGCGCGCGCGGGTAGGGCAGGGCTACGGGCCGGCGCGTATTCAGGCCGAATTGCGTTCGCATGGATTGGGTGATGCCCCGATACGTGTGTTGATCGAGGGTGCGGGCGTCGACTGGGAAGTTTTGGCCGCCGCGCAACTGCGCAAGAAGTACGGCATCAGGCCCGTTGCCGATTACGCCGAGCGCGGCAAACGCGCGGCGTTCCTCTTGCGTCGCGGTTTCAGCGCCGCCACAGTTAGAATCGTCACCCACTCCGAGGTTGGCGATCCCGGCGATTGATGCCATCACTTTGCGATCATCCTTGATCGCGGCGTCGCGAAACGGTGTCGCAAACGAAACGGTACCGCAAACGCGAACACCAGAACGGCCTTAGAGCCGCCATCCATGGCCAAGAGCTCCGTGGCCTGACTTTCAACCACAGCGGCTCCGGACCCGTCGTCTTCAGGCGTGCTCCGGCGTTGTCATTACCTGAGCTTTCTTACGCAACCGCATGAAAACTGCTGAAATTCGCGCGCGTTTCCTCGAGTTCTTCAAAGATCGCGGCCACACCATCGTGCCTTCCGCGCCGCTGGTTCCCGCCAACGATCCGACCCTGTTGTTCACCAACTCGGGGATGGTGCAATTCAAGAACGTGTTCCTCGGCAGCGAGAAGCTGCCCTACGTGCGTGCGACCGACGTGCAGCGCTGCCTGCGCGCAGGCGGCAAGCACAACGACCTCGATTCGGTCGGCTACACGGCACGCCATCACACCTTCTTCGAAATGCTGGGCAACTGGTCGTTCGGCGATTACTTCAAGAAGGAAGCGATCGGGTGGGCGTGGGAATTGCTGACCCGCACTTTCGGGCTGCCGGCGGACAAATTATGGGTGACGGTTTACCACACCGACGATGAGGCTTACGGTATCTGGAAGGACGTCGTTGGCGTGCCGCCCGAACGGATCGTGCGGATCGGTGACAACAAGGGCGCGCCGTTCGCCTCCGACAATTTCTGGCAGATGGCCGACACCGGGCCGTGTGGTCCGTGCAGCGAAATCTTCTACGACCATGGCGCCGATGTTGCCGGCGGTCCGCCCGGCTCGCCCGATGAAGATGGTGACCGCTACATCGAAATCTGGAACCTGGTCTTCATGCAGTTCGATCGCGCCGAGGACGGCACGCTGTCACCGCTTCCGGCGCCGTGCGTGGATACCGGCATGGGCCTGGAACGCCTCGCGGCGGTATTGCAGGGCGTGCACTCCAATTACGAGATCGACCTGTTCCAACGCCTGATCGCGGCCGCGCAAAAACTCACCGGCTGCAATGACCACGAAAACAAATCGCTGCGCGTGATTGCCGACCACGTACGCGCCTGCGCGTTCCTGATTGTGGATGGCGTGCTGCCTTCCAACGAAGGCCGCGGCTACGTGCTGCGCCGGATCATTCGTCGCGCCTTGCGGCACGGCTGGATGCTTGGCGTGCGCGGGGATTTCTTCTGGAAGATGGTCGCGCCGCTGGTCGCCGAGATGGGCGAGGCGTATCCCGAGCTTGCTGCGAAGCAGGCGTTCGTCGAGGAAGCACTGCGCGCCGAGGAACGTCGTTTCGGGGAGACGCTGGAACACGGCATGAAGGTGTTCGATGAGGTTGCATCGAAGTCGGACAAGACGATTCCGGGCGAAGATGCGTTTCGCCTGTACGACACCTATGGGTTTCCGGTGGACCTGACGGCCGACATCGCGCGCGAACGCGGCATGTCGGTTGACATGGCCGGTTTCGAGCGCGCGATGGAAGCGCAGCGCGAACGTGCGCGCGCGGCCAGCAAGTTCGAAAGCAAGGCGCAATTGCCGGCTGAAGTTGCCAGCAGGTTGTCGCCGACGAAATTTCTTGGCTACGAAACGCTCGAAGCGAAAGACACCAAGGTGCTGGCAATCCTGCGCGATGGCCGCGCGGTGGCTGCTCTGCAGCCCGGCGAATCCGCCGCGGTCGTTCTGGACCGCACCCCTTTCTACGCCGAGTCGGGCGGCCAGGTCGGCGATATCGGTGCGCTGGAACTCGCGTCAGGCCGCTTCATTGTCAACGACACGCAAAAATTTGGTGGCCAGTTCCACGGCCACGTCGGCGAGTGGAAGGGCAGCGAACCGCTGCGCGTTGGCGAAAATGTCTGCGCGCGCGTGGACGGCGCTCACCGCCAGGCCACGGTGTTGAACCACTCGGCGACGCACCTGTTGCACGCAGCGCTGCGCGAAACCTTGGGCGAGCACGTCACGCAGAAGGGATCGCTGGTGGCGCCCGACCGGTTGCGTTTCGACTTCTCGCATTTCCAGCCGATGAAGCCTGACGAGTTGCGCCGCATCGAGGATCGCGTGAACGAACAGATTCGCCGCAACGATGTCGCCGAAATCCGCCACATGGCCTACGACGACGCGATCGCCACGGGCGCGATGGCGTTGTTCGGCGAAAAATACGGCGACGAGGTGCGGGTGTTGCGGATGGGCGATTTCTCGACCGAGCTTTGCGGCGGCACCCACGTCACGCGCACCGGGGAAATCGGCCTGTTCAAGATCGTCTCGGAATCCGGTGTCGCAGCCGGCATTCGTCGCATAGAGGCGCTGACCGGTGCGGGTGCCATGGCCCACGTGGTGGAAGAAGAACATCGGCTTGCCGACATCGCAGGATTGCTCTCGTCGAGCGCGGGAGACGTGGCTGACAAGTTGCGCCAGGTACTCGACAAACAGAAAAAGCTCGAGCGCGAACTGGATGCCATCAAGGCCAAGGCCGCCAGTTCGGCCACGGGCGATCTGGCCGCGCATGCCGTCGGCGTCCGCGGCATCAAGCTGGTCGCTGCGCGCGTGGATGGCATGGATGCGAAAGCGCTGCGCGACGCGGTCGATACCCTGAAGCAGAAGCTCGGCGATTGCGTGGTGTTGCTGGCTTCGGGCAGCGACGGGAAAGCCGCGTTGGTCGGCGGTGTGCACGGGGCCGCGCTGGCGAAGGTCAAAGCGGGTGAGGTCGTGGCCCACGTGGCCAGGGAAATCGGCGGCAAGGGCGGCGGCAGGCCCGACATGGCCCAAGGCGGAGGCGTGGATTCGCCGGCCCTGGATCGGGCTCTGAAAGGGCTGGCCGACTGGCTCGCGCCCACGCTGGTTTGATCGCCTCTATGCCAATAGTCATGCCGTTTTCGCCGCTTTTTGCATTGCACCTGCGCCGCCCGTTCAGCTATAGTCGCCACGCATCGATCGCCCCTGCACCGGTCTAGTGTGGGTGATGGAGGAACCTGAACTCGCGCATTCATCCGGGCCTGTTCGCGATCGTCCTGAATTACCGTGATGTGCGGTCCGAGGGGAACGCGCATGCGGGTATCGGGTCTAATCGATCCGAACGAATGGAGTTCCGTCATGTTGATTTTGACCCGCCGCGTGGGGGAAACCCTGATGATCGGCGACCAGGTAACCGTTACGGTGTTGGGCGTCAAGGGTAACCAGGTGCGCATCGGCATCACCGCGCCCAAGGATGTCGCGGTGCATCGCGAAGAGATTTACCAGCGCATCCAGCAAGAACACCAAGCGGGGGCGGGCTCCGCCGCTTCCGATTCCGACGAGTCTTCCGCGGACGAGGCGGCCCGGGGCTGATGCCCGGCTGTTCCACGGCTTTACCAAGACCGGACACGCATTTATGCTGGCCGACCGGCTTGCCAGGTCGGCGTGTGCGTGAAGGGTGGTTGGAACGGAATACCGGCTTGCCGCGACGTCGTTGTTACACTCGTTTGGTACGAAAACAGATTCGGAGAAATGCCCGAGAGGTCGAGCGGAGGCGCTGGCGAAAGTCCGGTGGGCTTTCGCGCCGAACGCGAGGGCGAGGCATGGATGCCGAGCGGAACCAACACCATGGATGGTTCGAAGTAGATTGCAGACAACCCCGGAGAGATGCCCGAGAGGCCGAAGGGGCTCCCCTGCTAAGGGAGTATCGGGTCAAAAGCCTGATCGAGGGTTCGAATCCCTCTCTCTCCGCCATTCAATCGTTGACGTGTTTGTTGCGACAACCGATAATTCGCGGCTCGCTTCAACAGTTTCAATGCGCCCGTAGCTCAGCTGGATAGAGTACCAGGCTACGAACTTGGTGGTCGGGAGTTCGAATCTCTCCGGGCGCGCCATTCAACGAAAGGCCGACGGTTCGTCCCGTCGGCTTTTTCGTTTGTGGTTTGTGGCAACCGTTCCGAGTTGACCCGCGCGCGGACGGCGCCGTGTACCATTGCCGCCTGTGGTGGCGAGTGTCGACCGCTATTGCATCGGGGTATAGCTCAGTCTGGTAGAGCGCCAGCTTTGGGAGCTGGATGTCGTGGGTTCGAATCCCTCTGCCCCGACCATTGTTTGTGCGATCATTCTTGATCGCTGCTTCGGTTCGGCTCGTGACAAGTGTAAATTTGCCGCGTTCTATCACGCACGTCCCTGTGCTGGCTTTCCACAACAGCCGCTTCGTGGGATGTTCGATAGCGGTCGCACCATGGATGGTTTCTTGCCAGAATATCCAGCAACGCGCCCGTAGCTCAATCGGATAGAGCATCGGCCTTCTAAGCCGACGGTTGCTGGTTCGATTCCAGTCGGGCGCGCCATTTTGCAACTCTTGTCGCGCAAACACCACCCGTCGCGATGGCGGCTGCGCTGCACCCGCCTGATGTCCGGAGTAGCATGCGAGAACACTCGGCCACAGCCGCGGCTCTCCGGAGGCTCACATGCGATTCATCGGCGCGCTGATTTTCTGGATCGTCATTGCGATCATCGCTTTTTTCGCGTTCGCCTTCAGCGGGATCTACCAGGTGGGCGCGGACGTGCCGCACTGGAACGTTACCCGGCACGCGATCGGCATGGTGCGCGAACACGCCGTCGACCGCCGCATCGCCGACATCAAGCCGCCGCCGCTGGATGGTCCCGCAATGGTCAAGCTTGGCGCCGAGCATTACGCTGAAATGTGCACGGGCTGCCACCTCGCGCCCGGCATGGGCCATTCCGAATTGCGCGACGGCCTGTATCCGCAGCCGCCCAACCTCACCCGTTTCGCGCCCAACCCCGCCGAGGCGTTCTGGATCATCAAGCACGGCTTGAAGATGACCGCGATGCCGGCATGGGGCGCGACCCACGACGATCACACGATCTGGGCGATGGTGGCTTACCTGCAGAAACAGCCGCGAATGAGCGCCGATGAATTCCGTGCGCTCACCGCGAATGCCCCGGGCATGGAGGCAGCTCCGGCAAATGCCGCGTCGGTGCCGCCGCCAGCCGCGACGGCCGCTGAACCTGCGCCGGCTTCCAGCATGCACTGATTCCCGGGCGGCCGTATCTGCCCGGTTGCCTCGCGCGACCGGGTTTTGCGTGCTTCATGGAAACCCTTGACTCTGGACTATGGTCAAGGGTTTAAGATGTGCGCATGAACGCACACATCGCACCACACATCACCATTGGTGCCGTCGCCCGGCGCGCCGGCGTCGGCATCGACACCATCCGCTATTACGAACGCGAAGGCCTGCTGCCCGAACCGCAGCGGCGCGCGTCCGGCTATCGCGATTACGCGCCGGACGTGGTCGAGCGCCTGCGCTTCATCCGCCGCGCCAAGGACCTCGGCTTCACGCTGGAGGAGATTCGCGAACTGCTGGCGCTTTCCACCGATCGCGAACGCGGGGTGAAAACCGTCAAGCAGCGCGCCGAAGCGCGGTTGGGTGAAGTCGAGCAGCGCATCCACGAACTGCAGCGCATGAAGCGCGGGCTCAAGCAACTCATCGAGGCGTGTCCCGGACATGGCGCGCTCGAACATTGCCCGATCCTGCGTGCGCTGGGCGGCGAGGAAACGCCATGAACACCCACGCACACTGCCATCACGATGCGGTGCCCATCGCGCCGGACCGGGCGATCGATCCCGTGTGCGGCATGCAGGTCGCGACGACCTCGGATCGGTATGCCGATCATCAAGGCACGCGCTACTGGTTCTGCAGCGATGGGTGCCGCAGCAAGTTCCAAGCCGATCCGGACAAGTATCTGGAAAAGGCCGAACCGTCGCACGCCGCGCATGGTCATGCCCATCACGGCGGGGGGCACGAATACACGCACTCCCAAGCGCCCGCGGAAACGATCTACACCTGTCCGATGCATCCTGAAGTCCGGCAGGTCGGGCCGGGCCATTGCCCCAAATGCGGCATGGCGCTGGAGCCGGTGCTGCCGAGCGCCGACGAGGACGACGGCGGCGGGTTGCGCGCACTCACGCGCCGTTTCTGGACGCTGGTCGCGTTGACGATTCCGGTGTTCCTGCTGGCGATGGGTCCGCACCTGTTCGGTTGGCGGTTGCCGCCGCCATGGAATGTGATCGCCGGCTGGATCGAAGCGGTGCTGGCGACGATCGTGGTGCTATGGGGCGGCGCGTCGTTCTTCGTGCGCGGCTGGCGCTCGCTGAAGCCATGGTCGCCCAACATGTACACCTTGATCGCGTTGGGTACCGGCGTGGCATGGCTGTACGGCGCTGTCGCATTCCTGTTGCCGGGCATTTTCCCGCCGAGCTTCCGCGACATGCATGGCCGCGTCGGTGTGTACTTCGAATCGGCCGCCGTCATCGTCACCCTGGTGACGATGGGTGACTGGCTGGAGTTGCGCGCGCGCCGCCGCACCGGTTCCGCGCTGCGTGCGTTGCTGGATCTCGCGCCCAAAACCGCGCGCCGCATCGGCGCGGATGGCAGCGAGTCCGACGTGCCGCTGGACGAGGTGCAGCCGGGTGACGTGTTGCGCGTGCGTCCGGGTGAAAAAGTTCCGGTGGACGGCGTGGTCGTCGACGGTACCAGCCACGTCGACGAATCGATGCTGACCGGCGAATCGATGCCGGTCGCGAAGGGCAGGGATGATCGCGTCACCGGCGCCACCGTGAACCAGGACGGCGCGTTGACGATGCGCGCCGAGAAGGTCGGCGCCGACACCACGTTGTCGCGCATCGTCGCGCTGGTCGCGCAGGCGCAGCGCAGCAAGGCGCCGCTGCAGCGCGTGGCCGATCGCGTCGCCGCGTGGTTCGTGCCGGCCGTGGTCGGCGTGGCGGTGGTAGCTTTCATCGCATGGGTGGGGTTCGGCCCTGAACCGAAGGCCGCGCATGCGTTGATCGCCGCCGTGTCGGTGCTGATCATCGCGTGTCCGTGTGCGCTGGGCCTTGCGACACCCATCTCGATCATGGTGGCGAGCGGGCGCGGCGCGCACATGGGTGTGCTGTTCCGGGACGCCACCGCCATCGAGACCCTGCGCAACGCCGACGTGCTGCTGGTCGACAAGACCGGCACGTTGACCGAGGGCAAGCCTTCGCTGCATGCGGTGGAAACCTTCGGCGGGTTCGATGAAGCGCAGATGCTGGCGCTTGCGGCCGCACTGGAGCGGCCCAGCGAACATCCGTTGGCGCGGGCGATCGTGACGGCCGCCGAAGCGCGCAAGATCGCAATTCCGGGTGTGGAGGATTTCAAGGCCTTGACCGGCCGCGGCGTGAGCGGGCGCGTGGACGGCCGCGACGTCGCGATCGGCAACGCCAGGTTGCTGGACGAAACCGGCGTGCGCGCAGATGCCGCGATCCGTGAGAAAGCCGATGCGCTGCGCAGCGAAGGCGCGACGGTAATGTTCATGGCCGTTGATGGTGAAGTGACTGCCCTGCTGGCGATCGCGGATCGCATCAAGGATGACACCCCGCCCGCACTTGCGGCGCTGCGCGAGGAAGGCATGCGCATCGTGATGCTGACCGGGGACAATGCCGTCACGGCGCACGCGGTCGCGCAAAAACTGGGCATCGAGGAAGTGCACGCGGATGCGTCGCCCGCCGGCAAGGCTGCGGTGGTCGAGGCGTTGAGGCGGGCAGGGCGCGTCGTCGCGATGGCCGGCGATGGCATCAACGATGCGCCGGCATTGGCGTCGGCAGATATCGGCATCGCGATGGGCGCGGGCGCCGACGTGGCGCTGGAAAGCGCGCCCGTCACGCTGGTGCGCGGCGATCTTTCCGGCATTGCGCGGGCGCGGGCGTTGTCGCGCGCCACGGTACGCAACATCCACCAGAACCTGTTCTTCGCGTTCGTGTACAACGCCATCGGCGTACCGATCGCGGCCGGCGTGCTGTATCCGGTGTTCGGGATCGTGCTGTCGCCGATGATCGCGGCGCTGGCGATGAGCTTGTCATCGGTATCGGTCGTGTCAAACGCGCTGCGTCTGCGCGCGAAGCGGCTGGAGGCGCGCGCCTGACGGGCTATGATCGGGTGCCACCGAGGAGGAGTTGAATCATGCGCAGATTTTTGACCGGTTTTGCCCTTGCGGGCGTGGCTGCGCTTGCGACCGCAGCCAGCCCCGCGCTGCCAACCCACAGGGCGCCCGCCGATGCACGCGTGTACATCATCAGTCCTGCCGACGGCGCCACTGTCGGACGCGACGTCACCGTGCGCTTCGGCTTGTCGGGCATGGGCGTGGCGCCGGCAGGCGTCGAGAAGAAGGACACGGGACACCATCATCTGCTGATCGACGTCGCGACGCTGCCATCGGCGGGCCAGCCCATTCCGAACGACGAACATCACAAGCATTTCGGTGGCGGACAAACCGAAACGGTGCTGCATCTGGCGCCGGGCGCGCACACGCTGCAGCTCGAGCTCGGCGATGCCAACCATGTGCCGTTCGATCCGCCGGTTGTTTCGAGACGAATCACGATCCACGTGAAATGAAAAAGCCGCGCGGATGGCTCCGCGCGGCTTTTCGATGAGGCTCCGACGAACGCCGGCTCAGCGCGCGAACAGCGGCTTGTTGAGGCGCGCCATCAGGCGCTCGCGGCGGGATCCTTGCTGCGCCGCATCGCTTTCCTGCGCCTTCGGCGGCGCTTCCAGGCGTCCATCGGCGAAACAGGCATTGAGGTAGTCGACCACTTCTTCGTGCGACATGCCCGAAGCGGCGACGATTTCATCGACGCTGGCAAAGTCCTTCACCATTTCCTTGGCGAGCCGGAAATGCTTCGGGAATTCGCGTTCGGTTTCGGGCCAGCGCGACAACTTGTAACGCTCGCTGCGAATCAGCTTGCGGCCGAGGATGCCGGGCGTGGCGATCAGGCCCGCATACCAGCGCAGGCGGCCGAGCGGTTGGCCTGTATTGGTCAGGCGCGCGGCCTTGAGTGCTTCGGAATAGATCGGCGTCCACGCGCTGGCAGGCTGCTCCAGCAAGACGGCGAGTGGCTTCAGCGACGTGGATTCGAAGTGATAGCTGTTTTGCTCGGGATCGACCACGAGTTCCGCGCCGTCCGGCCCGACCAGTTTGCGCGGGCTGGAGAAGGTGCCGGTGGCGAGCGCCAGGGCCAGCGCTTCGGCGGCATTGACGGGGCCGACTTCAGCCGGCTCGACAAATTCGGATTGGGGCGACTCCGGCACTCCGGCAAGCTCCGGCATTCCGTCATCGATCTGCAAGTCCTCGATCGGCACGGCCTCGACCTGCGGAGCGTCGGGGTGCGCGCCCGACAACCACGCTTCCAGACCGGCAGCGGTAGTGCGCGGCGCATTCGCCGCAACCTGTTCCGAATCGAATGTCATGTCCTGGTTACCTTGCATGGCGGCGTAGTCTCCGAGTCCCACGGCGATGGCCGCGGCAGATCAATGCCCTTGCAGCGGTCGTTGCAACACGTGTGCCAGTTTACGCATCGGGACCCGTCAGGACGCGTGCCAAGAGGTAAACATTGGTTACAGCTTTGGTGGAAAGTCAGGGCGAAGCTGGGCGCTTACGCGATGCCGGTGGCATCGCGTGCCCGGCTGAGCGCCCGGCCAAGGATGACCGGGCCGGCGCCCGCACCATGGATGGCTGCTCGCGTTCAATCATCGGATCGCAATAGCGGAGCGTGTACGAGTCTGTCACTTGCTCAATTCAATGGCAGCCATCAGGTACAGCGATCAGGGACGATCGCACGATAAACCGTCAGGCCGAAACGGGTTCCACGGGCTGCCGGGCCTGCAGGGCCCACAGCGCCGCGTAGCGGCCGCCCTGCGCGAGCAATCCGGCGTGGGTGCCGCGTTCGACCACCCGACCGCGATCCAGCACCAGGATCTGGTCCGCATCGACGATCGTGGAAAGCCGGTGCGCGACCATCAGCGTGGTGCGCCCGCGCGCGATCTCGGCCAGCTCGTTCTGGATGATCTTCTCGGTACGCGTGTCGAGTGCGCTGGTGGCTTCGTCGAACACCAGGATCGCCGGATGCTTCAACAGCGCGCGCGCGATCGCGACGCGTTGCTTCTCGCCGCCCGAGAGTTTCAGGCCGCGCTCGCCGACCGTGGATTCATAGCCTTGCGGCAGGCTCGTCACGAAGTCATGGATGTGCGCGGCGCGCGCAGCGGCGTGCACCTCGTCGCGTGTCGCGCCGGTGCGGCCGTAGGCAATGTTGTAGTAGATGGTGTCGTTGAACAGCACGGTGTCTTGCGGCACGATGCCGATCGCGGCACGCAACGATTCCTGCGTGACCTCGCGGATGTCCTGGCCGTCGATCGTGATGCGCCCGCCGCTGACGTCGTAAAAGCGGAACAGCAGGCGTGACAGGGTGGATTTTCCAGCACCGGTTTCACCGACCACCGCAAGTGTCTTGCCCGGCGGGATGGTGAAATCGATGTCATCGAGGATCGCGCGATCCGGGTTGTAGTGGAACGACACATGCTCGAAACGCACTTCGCCACCGCGCGCCACCAGCGGCTTCGCGTTCGCCGCATCCTGCACCTCGGCGTGTTCGTCGAGCAGGCCGAACATGTGTTCCATGTCGATCACGCCCTGCTTGATCTGGCGCCAGGTGAAACCGAGCATGTTCAGCGGAATCGCGAGCTGCAGCAGCCAACCGTTCACCATCACGATGTCGCCGACGGACAACTTGTGCGCGACCACGCCGGAAGCCGCCATCGCCATCAGCAGGGTCACGCCTATCGCGATGACCAGCGCCTGCGCGCCGTTCAGCACGGCCAGCGAACTCTCGGTCTTCACCGCCGCGTCTTCGTAACGGCGCAGGTCGGCGTCGTAGCGACGCGCCTCGAATTCCTCGTTGCCGAAATACTTGACCGTCTCGTAGTTGAGCAGGCTGTCGATGGCGCGCGCATTGGCCAGGCTCTCGACCTCGTTCATCACGCGCACGCCGGCGGTACGCCATTCGGTGATCCAGATGGTCACGGCGATGTACGCAACCATCGTGACCAGCGTGACGATCGCATAACGCCAATCCAGTTGCCGCAGCATGAAAGCGATCACCACCGCGATTTCGAACAGGGTCGGCACGATGTTGAACACCACCCAGCCGAGCAGGTTGTACACGCCGCGGGTGCCGCGCGAGATGTCGCGGCCGACGCCGCCGGTATGGCGGTCCAAGTGAAAGCGCAGCGACAGCTGGTGCAGATGCCGGAATGCGTCCAGTCCCGATGCACGCATCGCGCGCTGGCTGACGCGCTCGAATACCGTGTCGCGGAGCTGGCCGAATAGCGCGCCGATCAGGCGCAGCACGCCATACAGCGCGATCAGAGCGATCGGAATGGTGAGCGCGGCGATGCGTGGATCCAGGTGATCGACGATGCCTTTGAAAGCGTAGGGTACGTAGACCGACGCCATCTTGGCGATCACCAGCAGCGCGGCGGCAATCGACATGCGCACCGGAAAGCCGCGGATGTACGGCCACAACATCGCCAGCACCCGCAGCGTGCCGCTGCCGGAACGGGCTTTTTCAGGCGCCGCGGGTGGCGCGGCGAGTGTTTCGGATGTGGTCGCGCCTGCGTGTTCGTTGCGCGGTGCCGCGGTCGCGTGCGGCGTCACTGCCGGCTTCGGCTTGGCCGCATTCGGATCGGACGGCTTTTGTTCGGGATGCTGCGGATCGGCCATGCGGGAATCATGGGGGCGCAGCAGCCGGGCTTCCAGCCCGATCCGCTAAACTTTCGCGTTCCCACAATGCTCGTTCCCCGATGACCTTCCGCACCCGCTTTGCCCCCAGCCCCACCGGTTTCCTGCACATCGGCGGCGCGCGCACCGCGCTGTACTGCTGGCTGGAAGCGCGCCATCGCGGTGGGCAATTCATCCTGCGCATCGAGGATACCGATCGCGAGCGTTCCACTGACGCGGCGGTGCAGGCGATCCTGGACGGCATGCACTGGCTGGGGCTCGATCCCGACGAAGGCCCGTTCTACCAGACGCAGCGAATGGACCGCTATCGCGAAGTCGCGCAACGATTGCACGATGCCGGCAAGGCATACTGGGCGTACGAGTCGAAGGAAGAACTGGACGCGATGCGCGCCGCGATGAAGGATCGCGGCGAGAAGCCGCGCTACGACGGCCGCGCGCGCGATGCCAACCTGCCGTATCGTGACGATCCGAACCGCGTGCTGCGTTTCAGGAATCCGCAATCCGGAAGCGTGGTGTTCGATGACAAGATCAAGGGACGCGTTGAGTGGGCCAACGCCGAACTCGACGACTTCGTGATGCTGCGTTCGGATGGTTTTCCCACGTACAACTTCGCGGTGGTGGTGGACGACCTCGACATGCAGATCACCGAGGTGATCCGCGGCGACGACCATGTCAACAACACGCCGCGTCAGATCAATCTTTACGAAGCGTTGGGCGCGCCGGTGCCCAGCTTCGCCCACTTGCCGATGATCCTGGGTCCGGACGGACAGAAACTTTCCAAGCGCCACGGTGCGGTCGGCGTGATGCAGTATCGCGAGGACGGCTACCTGCCGCACGCACTCCTGAATTACCTGGTGCGCCTCGGCTGGTCGCACGGCGACCAGGAGATCTTTTCCATCCCGGAAATGATCGACCTGTTCGACATTGCCAACGTCAACCATTCCGCTGCGCGTTTCGACTTCGCCAAGCTGGGCTGGCTCAACCAGCACTATCTGAAGGAAGGCGACCCGTGCGAACTCGGGAAAGAACTTGCGTGGCATCTGGAACGGCTGGGACTGGATGTTTCGAAAGGTCCCGATTCGGCCGAAGTCGTGGTCGCGTTGCGCGAGCGCGTGCAGACGCTGAAAGCCATGGCCGAACAGGCGCGCGTCTGGTACGCGCCGATCGAGGCGTGGGATGACAAGGCGGTGAAGAAACATCTGCGCGCGGACGGCGCGGCAGATGTGTTGCGCGCGATGCACGCGAAGCTTGCGGAATTGTCTTCATGGAAACCGGCTGACATTCACGCGCTGGTCGCGGAAGTGGCCGAAGAACGCGGCATCGGCATGGGCAAGGTCGCGCAGCCGCTGCGCGTGGCGATGACCGGCACCGCGGTGTCGCCGTCGATCGAGGACACCGTGTATCTCGCCGGGCGTGACGTTGCGTTGAAGCGCATCGATGACGCGATTGCGCGTACGATAAATTGATCGTCATTCCGGACGCTGCGCAGCAGCGATCCGGAACCCAGTGACGTTTGACGGCAAAGATGCTGGGTTCCGGGTTCCGTCTGCGGCAAAGCCGCAGACGGCCCCGGAATGACGACGCTTGTGGTTGTCCCGATTCCCGATTCCCGATTCCCGATGCAAGACCTTCTGCAAAAACTCCTGCAAGGCGTGGACCCCGGAACCCCCGGTGCGTTCTGGCGGCTGCTGCACAACATGCTGGTGCTGGTGCCGTGGTGGCCGCTGATCTGGTTCACGCTCGCGTGCGCGGTCGTGGGCGCCGTGATCGGCTGGTGGCGCGGAAGGATAGCCCTGGGCATCGTGCTCGGACTGGTGGTGGGGCCGATCGCGTGGGCCGCGTTGTGGGCGCTGCCGCCCGGACGTTACGGGCCGGCGCGGCGACGGCTCGACCAACGCCAGGCGCTCCAGCGGAAGATTGCCTGAGCGGAAACGCTTGCAATCTGCGATATCGGCCCTGACATAAGTGGCAGCGCATGCGCATTCCGGCGTGAGCGTTAGAATGCATCCATGACCATCACCGTACGCAAGCTTTCGCACCACCATCACCACGATGCCGCGGGCATCGTGCGCGAGGTGGAGCGCGAGTGCACGTCGCGCGGTTTGCGCCTGACGCCGCTGCGCCGCGAGGTGCTGGAACTGGTCGCGAAGGCGCGCAAGCCCGTCAAGGCGTATGACTTGCTCGAATCCTTGCGCGACAACCATGCCGGCGCCGCACCGCCCACGGTGTACCGCGCGCTCGATTTCCTGCTCGAAAACGGGTTCATCCACAAGCTGGAATCGATCAACGCATTCGTGTTCTGCCAGCACCCCGCCGAAGCGCACCAGGTGCCGTTCCTGATTTGCGATAAGTGCGAGAACGCGACCGAAGTGTGCGACGAAGGCGCGATCGCGAAACTGATCGAGCAGCAGGCACGCGGCTTCGGCTTCCGCGCCAAGGCCCAGACGCTGGAAGTTCACGGCGTCTGCATGCGCTGCGGCTCGGCCTGATCGAGCTGCGTTTCTCTTTTCCGTCCTGATCTGTCGCCCGCGCGCCCACGGGCGATTTCGTTCGTGTTGCGATCATGTATGAAATGTTATAACATAACAACTCATCGATTCGATCAGCCAAATCTCGACCCGCATGCACCGCAAAATCCTTGTCACGATCCTGGTGGCCTTGTCCGGCGGCCTGACCCACGCAGCCGCAATTGCCGACGAAATACCTCTCGGGCAGCAGCAGGGCCCGCCTACTGGCAAAGCGGCCCCCGGCGCGGTTTCGGCGCCTGCGGCTTCGAGTCGAGCGGATGCGCCACTGACGCTGGACACCGTACAAGTCAGCGCGAACCTCGACCGCGCACGCAACGCGCTTTCGCCGGATACCGGCACCAGTCAGACAGTGTTCGACCGCAAGGCCATCCGCCAAATGCCGCAGGGCGACAACACGCCGCTCAACCAGGTGCTGCTGCAGGCGCCCGGCGTGGTGCAGGATTCGTTCGGCCAACTGCACGTACGCGGCGATCACGCCAACCTCCAATACCGGATCGACGGCATCATCATTCCGGAGAGCATCAGCGGTTTTGGCCAGACGCTGGATGTGCGTTCTATCGAATCTTTGAAGTTCCTGACCGGCGCGCTGCCCGCGCAATTTGGCTATCGGACCGCGGGCGTGATCGACATCACCACCAAGTCCGGCGCGCAACTGGGCAACGGCGGCAGCGTGGGTGTGTACGGCGGTTCGCATGGAACACTGGAACCCGGTTTCGAACTGCACGGCAACCAGGGCCGCTGGTCGTATTACCTGACCGCGGATTTCCTCCAGAGCGGCATCGGCATCGAGAACCCGACGCCGTCGCGCGATGCCATCCATGATCACGCCAACCAGGTGAAATCCTTCGGCTACGTTTCCTACTTGATCAATGGTGCCACGCGCGCTGGCTTCTATTTCGGCACGGCCGACAACCGCTTCCAGATCCCGAACAACCCGGGGCAGAAGCCGCAGTTCGTGTATGGCGACATCAGCGATTTCGATTCTGCAAAATTGAACGAAAACCAGCGCGAGGTCACACGCTTTGGTGTGTTCAGTCTGCAAGGCCATGCCGACGGCATCGATACCGACTACCGGGTCGCGCTGGGCCAGCGCTACACCAGCGTCAACTTCCAGCCAGATGCAATCGGTGACCTGATGTTCAACGGCGTGGCCTCCACCGTGGGGCGCGGCAACCGCGCCGACACCCTGCAGGCTGATTTCTCGACGCCGCTGGGCGAATCGAATTTGCTTCGCTACGGCCTGTATGCGGACGCCGAGCATGCGATGTCGAACAACGACTCGCTGGTGTTTCCCGCCGATGCCGACGGCAATCAAACCTCGACGATCCCGTTCGCGATCGCGGACGATCATCGCAAGCAGGCCCGGACCTACGGCGTGTACGTGCAGGATCAATGGCAAGTCGCCGATGCCTTGGTGGTCAATGCCGGCCTGCGCGCCGACCGCGTGCACGCCTACGTCAACGAGGGCCAGATCAGCCCGCGTGCGGGTTTGGTATGGAATGTCGCATCGGGCACCACGCTGCACGCCGGTTACGCGCGCTATTTCACGCCGCCGCCTACCGAGCTGATCGCGCCGGCCGACATCATCCTGTACCGGGGCACCACCAACCAGTTGCCGAACGACGAGGCCGGCGACGTGAAGTCGGAACGTTCGAATTATTACGACGTCGGGGTGTCGCAGAAGGTCGGGCGACACCTGACCCTGGGCCTCGATGCCTACTACAGGCAGGTGAACTATTTGCAGGATGAAGGCCAGTTTGGCGCGGCGCTGGTGTTTTCGCCGTTCAACTACGCGCGCGGGCGCGTGCGCGGCGTCGAGTTCTCCGCCAATTACGAGGACGGTCCGTGGAGCGGGTATTTCAACCTCGCGCAGAGCCGGGCGATGGGCAAGGGCATCATTTCCGGGCAATACAATTTTGACGAAGACGAACTGGCATATATCGACACGCATTGGGTGCATCTCGACCACGACCAGAAACTGGAAGGCTCGGGTGGCCTGAGCTACGCGATCGATGCCGGCACGCGTATCGGCACTGACTTCGTGTATGGCAGCGGGCTGCGGCGCGGATTTGCCAATACCGCGTCGCTGCCGTCGTATTTCCAGTTGAACTTCAGCCTGACCCACGCGTTCAACCTGCCGGGTGTCGGCAGACTGGAAGGCAGGCTGGCCGTGATCAATGCACTGGACCGTGTTTACGAATTGCGCGACGGCTCCGGCATTGGCGTAGGCGCGCCCCAGTACGGACCCGGACGCGGCTTTTTCGTCGGTCTCGGCAAGGAATTCTGAACGGCACGCCGGTTTGAAGGCCGGTTGCCATCCCCGATGCATGGAAATGTTATAATGTTGCGTAATCAACTGAAGCCAAGGCTCGATTCCGAAGGTGCATGCCGTGACGCGGCCAGCATCGTCGGCGAGGTTTCCGCGCAGATGGACATGCCTTTCGTCCAACCCGTTTCCGTACCTGCCGTGCCGCCGCTGGCTCACGCATCGCCGCGACGCTTCGCCGTGGTGATCGATCGCGTCGGTGCCACGGCGTCGCTGTTGTGCGCGGTGCATTGCATGCTGCTGCCGTTCGTGCTGGCGCTGTTGCCATTGATCGGGCTGGAGTTTCTCGCCGGCCACACCTTCGAAAGGACTTTCGTCGCTTGTGCCGCGGTATTGGCCAGTACCAGCATTCTTGTCGCGTATCGGCGCCATCGGCATCCGCAAGCGCTGTTCGTGATGGTTCCGGGCATCGTGCTGTTGGTGCTCGGTGTGGCCATCGACATCAATGCGCACGTCGTGATCCATACCACCAGCGTCGTTACGGGCGGCCTGCTGGTCGCCAGCGCGCACGTCACGAACCTGGTGCTCGCGCATCGGCACACCGCAAGTTGTTCTCATGCGTAATTGTGTAACTGCAGCGTGAGCCTTACGCTGCGCGCATGGCGCATTCGCACGACCCCGCCCACCTTCACGAGCACGAGCATTCCCACGGCAGCAGCCGTGGCCGGCTGGCGTTCGCATTCGCACTGACATGCCTGATGCTCGTCGTCGAAGCGCTGGGCGGCTGGTGGTCCGGGTCGCTGGCGCTGCTTGCCGATGCCGCGCATATGCTGGTGGACGCTGGCGCGCTGGCGCTGGCATGGGCCGCGGCGGTATATGCGCTGAAACCGGCCGACGCACGCCGCAGCTTCGGCTACGCGCGCATGGAAGTGCTGGCGGGCTTCGTCAACGCGCTGGTGCAGTTGCTGTTGGTCGCCGGAATTGTTTACGAAGCGATCCGGCGCCTGCTGGCGCTCGACAGCATCCACATCGAATCGGGCGTGATGCTGATCGTCGCCACGATCGGCCTGGCCGTGAACGCCATCGTGTTGCGCAGCCTGCACGATCATGACCATGACAATCTCAATACCGCTGGCGCGCGTCTGCACGTGTTCGGGGATTTGCTCGGCTCCGTCGCCACCGTGTTCGCGGCATTGCTGGTGCGTTATCTAGGCTGGGAGTGGGCGGATCCCGCGCTGTCGCTGCTGGTGTCGCTGCTGATCCTGCGCGGCGCGTTCGTGCTGCTGAAACGTTCTTCGCACATCCTGCTGGAAGGCGTTCCTGAGGGCGTCGCGACCGAGGAAATCCGCGAGGCGCTGGCCGCGGCCGACCCCGCGATTGCCGAAATCCATCACCTGCACGTCTGGCAGATCGCATCCGGTTCGCGCATGGCCACGCTGCACGCACGGCTGCGCGAAGGTGGCGATGCACAGCAGGTCATGCGTTCGGTCCAACACGTCCTGCGCGAACGTTATTCGATCAGCCATGTGACGGTGCAGATCGAATCCAGCGATTGCCTCGATCCCGAGTCCGGTTGCCGGGATTCCGGGCACGGCGAGCGAGACGCCTGATGACAGATGTCTCGCAGCGTCGCGTGACTTCCGGCATTGCCGTGGCCCTCGGCTTGAGCGGATAGTGGATACCCCTGTGGTGACGCGGAGGCATTCCGATGAAATTTCCTTCCGGCCAACGTTTCCTGATGATCTACTCTGGCGTGCTGACGCTGGTATTCGCCGGCACCGTGCTGATGGGTGCGACGTCCAACGCCCGGCGCGCGACGTTCGACCAGATCACCGTGCACCGCATCAACGTGGTCGAGCCCGACGGCACGCTGCGCATGGTGATTTCCAATGCCGCGGATTCGCCGGGATCATTCTTCCACGGCAGGGAATATTCTCGGCCGGATCGCAAAGTTGGCGGCATCCTCTTTCTAAACGACGAGGGAACCGAGGACGGCGGCTTGCTCTATGGCGGACACAAGGACAAGAACGGCAAGGTATCGAGCTTCGGGCACCTCAGCTTCGACGCCTACGACCAGGACCAGACGGTGGTAATCCAAAACCTCGACAATACCGACGGAAAGTCCTCGTACCTCGAAATCAACGACCAGCCCGACTGGTCCGAGGAGGCTCTTGCCAAGCTCGACAATAAGGTCCGCGGCTTTCCAAAGGCACAACAGGACGCGGCCTACCACCAATTCTTCAAAACGCATCCGCGCGCCAAACATCGGATATATCTCGGCACCGACGATGATCGGTCTTCGGAATTGACGCTTACGGATCCTGATGGCCGGCCGCGCATCGTCGCCAAGGTGGGTGTCGACGGCAAACCCGTCCTGCAGTTTCTCGACGCCGATGGCAAGGTAACCGAGCAGTTTCCGCGGGCGTCGACGCACTGACGCAGACGTTGAGCGCTGTTACCATGCGGGCAACCGCGCGTGGTGCGCGGATTCCAAACCATCATCAGGAACCGACATGGGCAAGGGCGACAAGAAGACACGCAAGGGCAAGATTTACGCGGGCAGCCACGGCAACATCCGCCCGCATTCGGCGAAATCGAAGGCGGTGGTGAAGGGAACGGTTGCCAAGGCCGCCAAGCCGGCCACCCGCGCGCCCGTCAAGAAGGTGGCGGCAAAGAAGGCCGCGCCGAAGAAATCCGCGTAACCCGCGGTCAGGTGTTTCCGGAAAGGCCCCGCTTGCGGGGTCTTTTCATGTCTGCAGCCGCAGTTCCACCCCGCCGGCGAACACGCGTGATGCCAGCGCGCCGCCGATCCAGTAGGCCAGTTCGGCGGGCCGCCGTGCATTCCAAACCACGACATCCGCGCGTTGGCCGTGCGCGAGCGAGCCACGATCCTTGAGGCCCAGTGCGCGCGCCGCGTTGACGGTCGCGCCGCGTAGGGCTTCTTCTGGGGTGAAGCGGAACAAGGTGCAGGCCATGTTCATGGCCAGCCGCAGGGAGCGCAGCGGCGAAGTGCCGGGATTGAGGTCGGTGGCGATCGCCATCGGCACGCCGCGTTCGCGCAACGCCGCGATCGGCGGCACGCGTGTTTCGCGCAGCGCGTAGAAACTGCCCGGCAGCAGCACCGCCACGGTGCCGGCGCGCGCCATCGCGTCCACGCCCGCTTCGTCCGTGCATTCCAGATGATCGGCGGACAACCCGTCATGCGCCGCGACCAGCGCCGCGCCGCCGAGATCGGACAATTGGTCCGCGTGCAACTTCACTGGCAGGCCAAGCTTGCGTGCCGCATCGAAACAGCGATGCACCTCGCTGGGCGTGAAGGCGATGCCTTCGCAAAACGCATCCACCGCGTCGGCCAATCCCTCGTCGGCGATGGCGGGCAGCCACGCATCGCAAACCGCCGCGATGAAATCGGCGCGACGATCCTTGAATTCCGAAGGCAGCGCGTGCAGACCCAGAAACGTCGTGCGCACCGTAACGCCAAGCTCATTGCCAATCTGCCGCGCGACGCGCAGCATCTTCATTTCGGTATCGAGATCCAGTCCGTAGCCTGACTTGATCTCGAGCGTAGTGACGCCGTCGCGCAACAACCCTCGCGCGCGCGGCAGCGACTGACGCAGCAATTCATCTTCGTTTGCGGCGCGGGTCGCGCGCACGCTGGACACGATGCCGCCGCCCGCGCGTGCGATCGCTTCGTAGCTTTTGCCATGCAGTCGCATCCCGAATTCGTTGGCGCGTTCGCCGCCGAACACCAGATGCGTGTGGCAGTCGACCAGCCCCGGCGTCACCAGCGCGCCATGCACCGATTCGTGCGTGTTGGAAATGGCTTCCGGTTCGCCGGGGAGGACGTGCATCGCACCCGTGAACGCGATTGCGCCACCACGCCAGCCGATGGCACCGTGTTCGATCAAGCCGTAACCCGAATCGCCGGTGACGGTCGCGAGTGTGCAGTCCAGCAGCAGGTGGTCGTAGCGCGGCGTCATCGGTAACGTGAAAGGTGCGGCGTTCGGCGTGGCACAATGGCTTCATCCTAACAGTGGCGCCGCAACGGGCGGCGCGGAGCGCAGGCGCGATGGGCGAAAGGCCGGACGATCGTGTA